>Ga0194127_10007537_pt1 | contig 11965 bp, 10 predicted proteins | sample TA2KigC100mmetaG_FD_148624 | JGI IMG/M metagenome (GOLD analysis project Ga0194127, IMG submission 148624) | Freshwater microbial communities from Lake Tanganyika, Tanzania - TA2015036 Kigoma Deep Cast 100m | ecosystem: Environmental > Aquatic > Freshwater > Lake | place: Tanzania: Lake...
AGGTCGCCGAGCATCGCGAAGGAGGCGGTCACGCCGCCCGTGGTCGGGTGCGTGAGGATCGAGATGAAGGGAATGCGCTTCTCGCGCAGCCGGCCGAGCAGGGCGCTGGTCTTGGCCATCTGCATCAGCGAGAGGATCGACTCCTGCATGCGCGCGCCGCCCGACTGGGAGACGATGATGAGGGGCCGGCCGCTGGCGAGGCTGTCGCCAATGGCGCGGGCGATCTTCTCGCCCACCACCGAGCCCATCGAGCCGCCCATGAAGCGGAAGTCCATCACGGCGACGGTGACCGCATGCCCGCCTACGCTGCCCACGCCCGTGACGACGGCGTCGTCGAGGCCGCTCCTGGCCTGGGCCTCCTTCAGCTTGTCGGCGTAGGCCTCCCCGCCCACCTTGAACTCGAGTGGGTCGAGGCTGGTCAGGCCGACGTGCGTCTCGCGGAAGCTCCCCTCATCGAGCATGAACCCGAGGTAGACCTCCGCCCCCACCCGGAAGTGGTTCTGGCAGTGGCTGCACACCCACAGGCTCTTCTCGAGTTCTTGACGGAAGAGGATCTCCCCGCAACTGGGGCACTTCATCCAGAGGCCGTCGGGGATCTCCTTGCGCGCGAGACGGGGCTGGTTCTTGAGACCCTTCTTGTCGCGCTGCAACCAGGACATGGGCGATACCTCAAGTGGTTTCGGTATAGCTCATCCTTGAGAAGCGACCGGAGTATAGGGAAGCGGCCCGTCCGGGAGCAAGCGGCAAATCCCGGTCGGCGGGGAGCCCATGCAAGTGCCATGCTCAGGCCGGGTTCCCGGCCGGATGCCGAAAGCCGAGGCAGCGCGCCAAGTCCTTGCTTTACAAGGTCCTAACAAGATCCCCGCCCTCCCCGGCCCGCCCCCGGGGGCGGGAGCGCCGCCGAGAGCGCGGCGAGCAGGCGGCCAAAGCCCGCAGCGGCCGCCCGGCCGACCGCCACCACCTCCTCGTGCGAGAGGGGCGGCGCCTCGGCCCCCTCGGGCGGGATCGCGTTCGTGATGCAGGAGAGCGCCACGGCCGGCAGGCCCCAGTCGGCCAGGAGCATCGCCTCGGGGAAGGTCGACATGCTCGCCGCCTGGGCGCCGAGCAGCCGCGCCAGGCGCAGCTCGGCGCGCGTCTCGTAGGCCGGTCCGGGCGCGCAGTTCAGCACGCCGCGGTGCAGCCGAAGCCCTGCCCCGTCCGCGCAGGCGGCCAGGGTTTCCGCGAGGGCCGCATCGAAGAGCGGGCGTCGCGGCGGCCGGCGCGGCGCGCCCGCCAGCGACTGCCCGCGCAGCGGGTCATCGAACTGGAGGCTGAGGATGTCCTCGATCAGCATGAAGTCGCCCGGCGCGAAGGCCGGATCGAGGCCGCCGGCGGCATTCGTGATCAGCAGGCCGCGCAGGCCACAGGCCGCCATCGCCGCCGCGGGCAGGAGCACGCGCGAGTCGCCCAGGCCCTCGTAGCGGTGCAGGCGGCCCGAGAGGAAGAGGAGCGGCGCGCCCGGCCCCTCGGCCAGCCGCAGCTCGCCCGCATGCCCGGCCACGGAGGCGCTGGGCAGGCCGAGGGCGGCGAAGTCCCGCCGCCAGCGCAGCGGAAAACCCTCGGCGGCCGGCCCCAGCCCGCTGCCGAGGATCACCCCCAGCGTGCCGGGCGGCAGATGGAGCGCCGACCAGGTGGGCGCGAGTTCGGCGAGCGCCGCAGCGAGCGCTGGCGGCAGCCCGGACGGCCAGCGAAACTCAAGGGGCATCGGGCGACTCCCGCAGGTGACAGAGCATGATCACGGCGTCCTCACCGTTGTCGGTGTAGTAGCCCCGGCGCAGGAAGAGGCGCTCGAAGCCGCGCGATTCGTAGAGGCGAATGGCCCGCGCGTTGGAGGCCCGCACTTCCAGGCTCACGACGGCGAAGCCGGCCCGCCCCGCCTCGCGGAGCAGCCAGTCCAGCAGGTAGCCCCCCAGGCCCTTTCCCTGCAGCGGCGGGTCGACGGCGAGGTTGAGCAGGTGCATCTCGTCGACGACGATCCAGTTGAAGAGGAAGGCGCGCACGGCGCCGTCCACGCGCACGACGAGGTTCCAGGCGTGCCGCCGAGGCTGGGCCTCCTCGCGCAGCAGGCCTTCGCTCCAGGGCGCGGGGAAGCAGGCCTGCTCGAGGGCCATCACGGCCAGCAGGTGCTCGGGCCGGAAGGGCTCGGCCTCCAGCTCGAGGCCGCGGAAGCGAGCCTTGAAGCCGGCCGGCAGCGCGGGGGCGGGCTCCCTCACGGCGCGCCCTCCGGGTCGGGGGCGCTGCGGCGCGCGCCCGATCCGGGCAGGGTCACCGAGGGCGCGAGCAGGTAGCGCGGCAGCAGGCGGTCGAGGGCGGGGCCGCCGACCAGTTCCGTCGCCTCGCGGGCCAGCCGCGCGAGAGCCACGAGCTGGGCTGCGGCCTCCGGCTCGGGCGCGGCGCCCGGGCCTTCGCCGACATGCTGCAGGGCGGCCGCCGCCGGCCCCGCGAGGGCGGCGGTCGCCAGCGCCTCGGCCAGTTCGCCGAGGGTCGCCAGGCGTTCCTCGCTCGGCTGCCAGGCGCCGGCCGCGAAGCGGGCGATCCAGAGCTCGTCGGCGCGGGCGCGGCGGCTGACGAGCGCGGGCGCGGCGAGCCCGGGATCGGCGGCCAGGCGCGGCAGGGCGAGGCTCGGCAGGGGCGCGAGCGGGATGTCGCGGCCGAAGACGAGCCCCTTCGCCGCGGCGAGACCCACGCGCAGCCCCGTGAAGCTGCCCGGCCCCAGCGTGACGGCCACGCGCCTGAGGCCTGCCCAGTCGCCGCCCGCCTCCGCGCGCAGGCCGGCCAGGCCCTCGCCGAGGAAAGCGAGCTGCTCGCGCGGCTCGCCGCCCAGGCGCGTGAGCAGGCGGCCGTCCGGCAGCTCGAGGCTGAGGAGCCCGTGGCGGGCGCTGACGTCGATGGCGAGGATCATGCAATGCTCGTCCCGGTTGGCGGCTCGTGGACACTCTAGCGCATCCGCCGGCGCGGGCGATCCCCCTTTTCCGCCGCGCGGCCGCGCCTAGGGCCCGGCGCCCACCGCGAGGACGAGATCGCCCGCCCGCCCGCGCTCGACGAGCAGGCCCGGCGCCACGGAGTCGAGCCGGGCCGCGCCGGCCGCCGTCGTCAGCAGCGCGCGGCCCGCCGCGCAGAGCAGCGAGTCCGTGAGCGCGTGCGGGTCCGCGATCGGGTCGGCCAGCCAGCGCCCCGCGTGGAAGAGCACCGCGTTGCGCGGGTCCCAGGTGCCCAGGCCGTAGTTGAGCAGGGGCTCGCCCGCCGGCGTCGCGGCCGCGATCGCGGGCGCCAGCGCGACCACCTCCGCGCTCTGCGGCGCGAGGCCCACGGCGCCGCGCGGCGCGAAGTGCGTGAAGTTGATCGCGAGCGCCACGGCCAGCGCCAGCGCTGCGAGCCCGGCGTTCAGGCGTCCGAGCCAGCCGCGCGGCGCGAGCCAGCGCGCGAGCGCCCAGGCCGCGAGCAGCGCGAGCGCCGGATAGACGTTCAGCACGTAGCGCAGGAACTGGTTGCGCGTGAGGCTCATCAGCGCGAGCGGCAGCAGCGCCCAGACGAGGAGCAAGGCCCCCGCCGCCGAGCGCTCGCGCCGCCAGGCGCGCCAGGCGAGCGCGCCGCCCCCGATCGCAAAGGGCAGCCAGGGCCAGAAGTTGCCGCCGAGCAGCTTCAGGTAGCCGAAGACGAACCAGGGCCCGCGCTCTCCCGGGTCATGCGCCGCGCGGCCGAGGATCAACCAGCCGAAGTGCTCCTGCCAGAAGTCGGCGCCGCCGTGGGCCGCATTCCGCCAGACCCAGAGGCCGAAGAACGCGAGGCCCCCCGATGCGGCGAGCCAGAAGCCACCCGCCGGCCGCCGGCGCGCGGCGAGCAACCAGAGCAAGGCGACAGGCAGCAGCAAGCCGCCGATGGCGCTCTTCGTGAGCAGCGCGCCGCCGAGGGCAAGGCCGAAGGCCGCGAGCCAGAGCGCGCGGCGCCGCGGCGCGGCGACCTGCTCGGCCTGCCAGAGCGCGGCCAGCCCCGCCGTGAAGAAGAAGACGAGGGTCTGGTCGAGCATGCCGCGGCGCGCGTAGTCCATGAAGAAGCCGGGCAGGACGAGGATGAGCCCCGCCGTCAGCCCCGGGTCCGCGAGCGCGCGCGCCGCGCCGTGCCCGGAGGCTGCGGCGCCGCCCGCGCCCGCGAGCAGGCGCCGGCCGAGCGCCGCCGTGAGCAGCACCGTGCCCGTCGCGGCCAGCCCCGTCGCCAGCACGGCCGTGAAGCGCGAGACGCCGAAGAGGCGATAGAGCAGCGCGGTGACCCAAAAGTGCAGGGGCGGGTTGTCGTAGCGCGGCGCGCCGCCGTGGGTGCTCACCCAGCTGCCGCCGGCCGCGAGCTGCTCGACGGCCTTCTGCGCATAGTAGGCGTCGTCGAAGCTGCGCAGGCCGCCGCGGGTCTGGCGGCCGAGGAAACCGGCGAGAGCGAGCAGCGCGAGCGCGAGAAGGGCGGCTTCCCGCGCGCCGATCCGCGGGGGGCGGCTCACGCCGCGCGCCACGGCGCCAGGGCGGCGAGGCGGACCGCCGGCCAGCCGCTGAGCGCGAGCCGCCGCTCGCGCTCGCCCGTGATCGCGAGCGCGATGCGCAGCGCGCCGGCGGGCAAGAAAGCAGCGAGGCGCTCGGCCCACTCCACCATACACACACCGTTTCCTAGCCGCTCATCGAAGAACCCCGCCTCGAGCAGCTCCTCGGCGCCGCCGGTCAGGCGGTAGGCGTCGAAGTGGAAGAGCGGCAGCCGTCCGCCCGCGTACTCGTTCAGCAGCACGAAGCTCGGGCTGTCCACCTCGCCCGCCGGCACGCCGAGGGCCGCGCAGTAGGCGGCGACGAAGAGCGTCTTGCCCGCGCCGAGCGGGCCGTCGAGGGCCAGGCAGTCGCCGGGGCGCGCGCCCGCGGCCAGCGCGGCGGCGATGGCCGCCGTCTGGTCCGGCGAGGCCGCGCGCAGGCTCAGGACTTCGGCTCCAGGATCGCGCAGGGGACGATCACCTCCTCCAGCGAGAGGCCGCCGTGCTGGAAGCTGCCCAGGTAGCGCTGCTCGTATTCGTGGAAGTTGGTCGGATAGACGAAGTAGAAGTTCTCCCGCGCGACGACGTAGCTCTTCGTGCGGCTCTCGGCGGGCAGGCGCCACGCTTCCGGCTTGGTGATGCGGATCGCCTGCTTCTCGTCGCAGCCGAGGTTATCGCCGTACTTGTAGCGGATGCCCGAGCTGGTGTCGCGATTGCCGTGCACCAGGCTCGAGCGCCGGCAGAGCACCGAGCCGTGGTCGCTGGTCACCACCACCGCCGCGCCCTGGCGCGAGAGCACCTTGAGGATGTCGTAGAGCGCCGAGTGGCGGAACCAGGAGCCCATCAGCGTGCGGAAAGCCGCCTCGTCAGGCGCGATCTCCTGGAGGATCTCCGACTGCGAGCGACCATGAGCGAGGATGTCCAGGAAGTTGAAGACCAGGGCGACGACCGGGATGCTCTGGAAGCTGCCGATCTGCCGGTACAGTTCGTTCGCCTCGTTGATCTTGGAGATCTTCGCGTACTTGAGGCCCCGTCCCTCGAGCCCGAGTCGCTTGAGCTGCGCGGCGAGCAGGTCCTTCTCGTAGCGATTCAGGCTCAGCTCCTCGCGCGGGTCCTCGTTCCAGAAGCGCGGGTGGCGGCGCTGGATGTCGTCCGGGAAGAGCCCGGCGAAGATGGCGTTGCGCGCGTAGGGCGTCGCCGTGGGCAGGATCGCGAAGTAGTCCTCGCGCTGGATCGTGTAGAGATCGCGCAGCATCTCCTCGACGACGAGCCACTGGTCCAGGCGCATGCAGTCGATGACGATGAAGACGACCTGCCGGCCGTCGGCGATGAAGGGCGCGACGAGGCGGCCGAAGAGATCCGGGCTGAGGAGCGGGCGCTCGCGCTCGGACTGGCGAACCCAGGTCGGGTAGCGCTGCTCGAACCAGCGGCCGAAGGCGAGGTTGAGGTCGCGACGCAGGTCCTGGTGCGTCTGCTCGAGCCCCGTGCCCGGGTAGCGGTCCAGGCGCAAGTCCCAGTCGGTGAGGAAGCGGTTCACCTCCAGCCAGCGCTGCCAGCTCGCTTGGTCCATGTTCTCGCCGCTGATGCGACCGTACTCGCCGATGTAGTCCTGCGTGAGCTGCCCCTCCTGGATGCGGCGGCCCTCGAAGATGCGCTTGATCGCCGAGAAGATCTGCACCGGGTTGACCGGCTTGACGAGGAAGTCCTGCACCTGCTGGCCGAGGGCCTGGTTCATCAGGCCCTCCTCCTCGCTCTTGGTGATCATGATCACGGGGATGTCGCTGCGGATGCGGCGCAGCTCGAGGAGGGTCTCGAGGCCGTTCTTGCCGGGCATCATCTCGTCGAGGAGGACGAGGTCGTAGGACTCCTGCTCGATGAGGGCGAGCGCGTCGTCGCCGTTGGGCACTCCGGTGACGAGATAGCCCTTCTCCTGCAGGAAGATGATGTGCGGCCTCAGGAGATCGATCTGGTCGTCGGCCCAGAGGATCCGCTGGCGCGGCGGCTGATTCACGGCGCTCCTTTCGCGCGGGACGGCCGGTGCCGGCCTAGATCGGCAGGCGCACGACGAAACATGAACCGTGGCCGGGGTGGCTGTCCAGGAGCTGCAGCCGCCCGCCGTGGTACTCCTCCACCACCCGCCGGCTCAGCGTCAGGCCCAACCCCCAGCCGCCCTTCTTGGACGAGTAGCCCGGCCGGAAGATGCGCCGGCGCACGGAGGGGCTCATGCCGCGTCCGTTGTCGCGCACGTGCAGGTCCACGGTGCGCTCGGTGCCGTTGTAGCTGAGCGATAACGTGATCAAGCCCTGCTCCTTGTCGAGCGCGTCCAGCGCGTTCTTGATCAGGTTCTCGACCACCCACTCGAGCAGCTCGCCGTGGAAGCGCACCAGCGGCACCTCATCGTATTGCTCGCGGATCTCGACGTGCACCTTGTGCTGGGGCAAACGCCGCCGGAAGTAGACCACCGTGCGCTCGACGACCGGCCGCAGGTCGCCGCGCTTGAGGGTCGGCGTGCCGCCGATGTTGTTGAAGCGGGCCGAGACCTTCTGCAGGCGGTCGACATCGCTCGCCATCTCGCGGAAGGCGTCGGCGAAGGCGGCCTGCGTGGCCGGCGGCAGCGAGGCCGTCTCCAGGCGCGACTCGCCGAGCTGGATCCAGCCGAGCAGGCTGGTCAGCGGCGTGCCCATCTGGTGGGCCGTCTCCTTGGCGAGGCCGACCCAGATCGACTCCTGCTCGAAGCGCTTCATCACGAAGAAGCCGAGCACGCCGATCAACGAGAAGACGAGCAGCATGGCGAGCTGGATGGCGATCGCCTTGCCGAGATCGCGGGCGAGGTCGCTCTGGCCGTAGCAGATGCGGCCCTGCACGCGTGCCGGCGAGCCGGGAGAGTAGAAGACGACCGAGGTGCCGCGCGTCTTGAACTCGGCCGCCATGCTCATCAGCGCGGCGACGTGCACGTCCGGCGGCTGCGCCGGGTCGAAGCTGACCAGCTTCTCGAAGCCGTACTCCTTGTAGCTCGGGAAGCCCGTCACCTTCCACCAGCTCGGTCGCCCCTCGTTGTCGACGATGATGATCGGGAAGGGCGCCGTCGTGGAGATCTCGTCCATCAATGTACTGATGCGCTGCTTGTTGCGCAGGATCTCTTCGGTCTCCAGGTAGAGGCCGAGCAGGCGGCTGATCACCTCGGTCGAGAAGTTCGACTCGCGGCGCGCCCGCTCGTTGAGGTGGCGCACGTAGAGCACCGCCACCAGCAGCACCGCCAGGCTGGCGATGAAGACGTACAGCTGCAGCAGGAAGCGAATGCGCTCGCTCGAGAGCGCGAAGCGGCGAGGCAGCGCACACCTCCTGGTGCCGGGCGTCAGGCGCCGAGCCTGGAGCCTAACGGCTGAGGAACTCCTGACCGCCCAGGTAGGGCGCGAGCGCGGCCGGAAGCCGCACCTTGCCCGTGGGCGTCTGTCCGTTCTCGAGCAGGGCGGCGACCAGGCGCGCCAGGGCGACGCCGCTGCCGTTCAGCGTATGCACGAAGGCCGGCTTCTCGCCCGCCGCCGGCCGGAAGCGGATGCCGGCGCGGCGGGCCTGGAAGTCCTCGAAGTTGCTCACCGACGAGACTTCGAGCCAGCGGCCGACGCCGGCGGCCCAGATCTCGATGTCATAGCACTTGGCCGCGGCGAAGGAGAGGTCGCCCGCAGCGAGGCAGATCACGCGATGGGGCACGCCGAGCGCCTGCAGCACGCGCTCGGCCTGGGCGAGCAGGCTCTCCAGCTCGTCGTAGCTCGTCTCCGGCCGCACGAACTTGACCAGCTCCACCTTGTCGAACTGGTGGACGCGCAGGAGCCCGCGCGTGTCCTTGCCGTGGGCGCCCGCCTCGCGGCGGAAGCAGGGCGTGTAGGCGACGAAGTAGCGCGGCAGCGCCTCCGGCTCGAGGATCTCGTCGCGGTAGATGTTCGTGACCGGCACCTCGGCCGTGGGCAGCAGCCAGAGGTCGTCCAGCTCGGCGTGGTACATCTGGTCGGCGCTCTTGGGGAGCTGACCGGTCCCGGTCGCGCTGCCCGAGTTGACGAGCAGGGGCGGCGCCAGCTCCGTGTAGCCGGCCGCGCGGTGCAGGTCGAGCATGAAGTTCACCAGCGCGCGCTGCAAGCGGGCGCCGTCGCCGACGAAGAGCGGGAAGCCGCTGCCCGCCACCTTGGCGCCGCGCGCGAGGTCGAGCAGGCCGAGCGTCTCGGCGATCTCCCAGTGCGGCAGGCGCTCCCAGCCCTCGGCAGGCGGCGGCTCGCCCCAGCTCCGCACGAGGACCGCATCCTCCTCGCCGCCAGGGGACACCGAGGCGTGCGGAATGTTCGGCAGGCGGAGCTGCTCCTCGGCGAGGGCGGCCTCCAGCTCGGCGCTCTTCGCGTCCAGCTCCTTGATGCGCTGGGAGAGGGTGCGCGTCTCGGCGATGGCGGTCGCCGCATCCTGCCCCGCCTGCTTCATGCGGTTGATGTCCTCGCTCGCCTGGTTGCGCCGCGCCTTCAACTCCTCGACCTCGCGCAGGAGCGCGAGCTGCTCGCTGTCCAGGCGGAGCCAGAGATCGAGATCGCCGCTCTCGCGCTTGGCGGCGAGGGCGGCGCGCACTGCGTCCGGGTGCTGCCTGATGAACTTGCGATCGAGCATGGCTGTCCTCCCCCACGCGCTCGGCGGGGCAGTCTAGCACCGGGCGGGCGGAGCGCCAAGGGACTTGCGGGGGCTCAGACGGGCAGCAGCGCGTGCAGCTCCTCGTCGCCGAGGGCGAGCAGCAGCTCGGCCAGCTTCAGGCCCAGGTCCTCGGCCTTGGCGGCCGGCCCCTGGATGGCGTCGCGGATGAAGACCGTGCCGTCGGGGTTGCCGAGGAAACCCTCGACGATCATCGAGTGCGAGTCGAGGGCGGCCCGCACGCCGATCGCCAGCTCCGGGTCGCCGCCCAGGCGGTCGAGGAAGGCGCGCTCGGCCATCGTCTCGAGGCGGCTCGTGCGATCCTCGACGGAGCGCAGCAGCTCCTCGATCTCGGGGTCCTCGCGGCGAGTGATGAAGCCCAGGCAGCCGGCGCCGGGCGCGGGCAGCAGCACGCTCTCGCCGATGATCTCGCTCGCGCGCTCCTGGCTGCCGACCAGCTCCAGGCTCTCGGCGCTGATGACGATCCCGTCCAGGGACTTGCTCGCGAGCTGCTGGATGCGCGTCTCGGCATTGCCGCTCAAGCGCACCAGCTCGACGCCGTTCCCGCGCAGGTGGATGAGGAGCTGCGCGCGCTGACGCAGGTGCGAGTAGCCGAGGCGGGCGCCGGCGGGCAGCTCGTCGATGAGCTGGTAGCGATCGGAGACGAAGGCGTCGAAGGGGGTCAGGCGTTCGGTGACGCCGACCAGGCGGATCGGCGCCGGCAGGCGCACCGGAATCTCCTTGAGCAGGTGGACGACGACGTCCACCTTGCCCTTGGCCAGCGGGCCCTCCAGCGCGCGGATGTGCGCCTCGGGGTCGCCGGACTTGGCCGCCGGCCCGGGCTCGAAGGCCTCCAGCTCGATGTGCAAACCGTCGTGGGCGCTGGCGAGCTGGGTGCGGATGCGCTCGGCGGCGAGGCGCGAGACGCGGCTGTTGTTGATGCCGATGCGCAGATGGTCCATGGGGCGATCCTAGCGGGCGGGCGCGACCGGGTCAAGTAGAGCCGGATTCCTTGCCGCCCCCGCGCCGGGCAGCCCCTAGCGCGCGGCCAACCAGTCGGAAGTAACGGCGACGATGCGCTCGGCGGCGTGGCCGTCCCAGAGCGGGGGCACTTGGTAGGCGCGGCGCGTGTCGTGAAGCGCCGCGCGAGTCGCCGCCCGGATGCGCGCCGGGTCGGTGCCGACGAGCACGTTCGTGCCCAGCGTGCAGGTCACCGGCCGCTCGGTGTTCTCGCGCAGGGTGAGGCAGGGCACGCCGAGCACCGTGGTCTCCTCCTGGATGCCGCCGCTGTCGGTGAGCACGAGGCGCGTGTCCTTCATCAGGCGCAGGAAATCGAGGTAGCCCTGCGGCTCGACCAGGCGCAGGCCGTAGGCGGCCGTGTCGATGCCGTGTGCCTCGAGCATCTTCGCCGTGCGGGGATGCACGGGCCAGAGGAGCGGCATCGCCTCGCCCGCCTCGCGCATGGCGCCCAAGATGCCGGCGAGCTGCGCCGGGTCGTCCACGTTGCTCGGCCGGTGCAGGGTGACGAGCCCGTAGCCGCCGGGCGCGAGGCCCAGGCGCGCGAGCACGTCGCTCGCTTCGGCCTTGCGCAGGTAGAAGTGCAGCGAGTCGATCATTGCGTTGCCGACGAAGTGGATCTTCTCGGCGGCCACGCCCTCGCGCAGCAGGTTGGGCTCGGCTTCGGCGCTGGTCGTGAAGAGCAGGTCCGAGAGGATGTCCGTCACCATGCGGTTGATCTCCTCGGGCATCGCGCGGTCGAAGCTGCGCAGGCCGGCCTCGACGTGGGCCACGGGGATCGTCAGCTTCGCGCAGACAAGGCTGCAGGCGAGCGTGCTGTTGACGTCGCCCACGACCATGACGAGATCGGGCCGGCGCTCCAGCGCGACCCGCTCGAACTCGGTCATGATCAGCGCGGTCTGCGCGGCGTGTGAGCCGCTGCCGACCCCGAGGTAGACGTCCGGGCGCGGCAGCTCGAGGTCCTCGAAAAAGACCTTCGACATGTTGTCGTCGTAGTGCTGGCCGGTGTGGCAGAGCTCCAGGGTGAGCCCGCCACCGGCGGCCGCCCGCACGATGGGCGCCATCTTCATGAAGTTGGGGCGCGCGCCGACGACGCCGAGGACCTTCATGCGCCCGCCTTCCCGCCGCGGCCAAAGCTGGCGTAGGCGAGGCCGGCCTCGGCCATCAGCGCGGGCGTGAAGATGTTGCGGCAATCGACCACGAGCTTGCGCTTGAGGAGCTGCGCCACGCGCTCCAGGTCCAGGACGCGAAACTCGTTCCACTCGGTCACGATGACGAGCGCGTCGGCGCCCTCCAGGCACTCGTAGGTGCCGGCGGCCAGCTCGAGGTCGGGCAGCGCGCGCTTGGCGTTCTCGCCGGCCACGGGATCGAAGGCGCGCACGCGGGCGCCCTTCGCGCGCAGCAGGGCAATGATCTTGAGCGCGGCGGCCTCGCGCACGTCGTCCGTGTTCGGCTTGAAGCTGAGGCCGAGGATGGCCACCTGCATGCCCTTCAGCTTCGCCTCGCCACCGGCGAGCGCCGCCAGCTTCGCCACGGCCCGCAGGGGCTGCCGCTCGTTGGCCGCGATGCTCGCGGCGACCAAACCCATCGGCGCGCCGTGCTGCTTGCCCATCGTGAGCAGGGCCTTGGTATCCTTGGGGAAGCAGGAGCCGCCGAAGCCCGCGCCCGCGTGGAGGAACTTCGCGCCGATGCGCTGGTCCAGGCCCATGCCGCGCGCCACCACCTGCACGTCGGCGCCCA
>Ga0194127_10007539_pt1 | contig 11960 bp, 12 predicted proteins | sample TA2KigC100mmetaG_FD_148624 | JGI IMG/M metagenome (GOLD analysis project Ga0194127, IMG submission 148624) | Freshwater microbial communities from Lake Tanganyika, Tanzania - TA2015036 Kigoma Deep Cast 100m | ecosystem: Environmental > Aquatic > Freshwater > Lake | place: Tanzania: Lake...
CCTGCAGGTAGTCCTCCGGGCAGACGAGGGGGTTCTTCTGCGCGCCGCAGTAGTCCTCCGGCTTCCCGTTGCCGCACTCGCAGCAGCCCGGCAGGCCATCGTCCGGGACGCCGTCGCAGTCTTCGTCCACGCCGTCGCACGTCTCGGGAGCGGGCTCGGCCGCGGAGCAGCCGGTCAGGGCGCCGTCCTCGCAACGCCTCGTACCCTCGCAGGTGCCCCAGCCGTTCGTCCGCGTGCAGTGGGAGGCGAGGAGAAGCGTCGAGTAGCCCTCCGTGCAGACGCACTCGCGGGTTGCCGAGACGCACTGCCAGGACGCCTTTCCGGAGATGCCGACCTCCTGGAGGCACTCGTAGCCGGTCGGGCAGTCGGCCTCGGTGGCGCACGTCGCGCCGCAGAAGAAGTCGGTGCTGCCGGCGCCGGGCCGGAGGTAGCGCACGCACTCGCCGGCCTCGCCCGCGGCGCCGGCGCAGTCGGAGGCCGCGGTGCACGGGCGGCAGAGCGAGAAGAAGCGCGAGACGCAGACGTAGAAGACGTCGCCCGCGGTGTTCAGGACCTGGCCGCAGGTCCATCCCTTGGGGCACGACTCCGACTCCATGCAGGCTTGCGTGCAGACCTTGCGTCCGAGGTGCCACAGGCAGAAGCCCGACAGGCAGTCCTCGTTCGCCTCGCACTCCGTCCACGGGGCCCCGGGCTGCGTCGCCTCGGCGTCCGCGTCGAGATCCGCGACGCCGTCCGCGGCCGGGTCCGCCGAGGCTTCGGTCGTGGGGTCGCCGGGCGCGGACGGGTCGGAGCCGACCGCTTCGCCGTCGGTGCTGGCCGCGTCTCCGGTGGCGATGTCCTGGCCGGGAGAAGGTCCCGCGCCCCCGCCCCCGCACGACAGGAGCGCCGCCAGGGGCACGCACGCGAGCACGCCCAGACGCATTGCCCACCCTCCGGACCCGCGGCCCCCGTTCCGCAGTCCCGAATGTTACACCGAACCCCGCGCGCCGTCCTGCCGGGGCCCGCGATCAGCGCGTCCTCGACCCCTCCGGCGCGATTTCGCCGATCTTTCCGAGGGAATCGAGCACCGAGACCATCAGGGCGGGCTGGCAGAAGTTCACGGAGGTGGGGTCGGCGGTTCCTCCGACCCGGGCGAAGAAGCCCGCAACGCCGTGCTTTTTTTCGACGACATGAGCGGACACGACTTCGTCGCACCCGCCGTACCACGCGGCACCCCGCCGGTTTCATGCGCCGAGGGCCGCCGACGAGGGGGTGGAACATGCCTCCTGTTGCAGGGGGGTGTTGCACCCGGCAACCTGGAGCAGTGTTCCGATCGGCGAGGGTGCGGTGCCGCGCAAGTCCCCGATATCGCGTTGATGCGTCCGTGGCACGGCGGCTGCAATCCGGAATTCACGGCGGCCGAAGGACGGCGCGAATGGCGCGACGCCCGGCGGGCCGCGATTGAATGAATGGAGGGTGCGATGAGGAAGCTCATGACGGTGCTGTTCGTGGCGGGTGCGGTGGTGGCGTGCGGCGGCGACGGGACGAAGGTCTCGACCGGCGAGGTGGCCTCGGCCACGCTGAACGCCGACGGCAAGCTCTGCTCCAACACCTGTCGCTACGCGGGCGACGGGACGTGCGACGACTGCGGAAGCGGCTCCGACTACTCGATCTGCGCGATCGGCACGGACTGCGGGGACTGCGGCCCCCGGGACCGCAACGCGCAGTGCAAGGCGTCGTCGCCCGGCGACGACGGCCCGTCGCATCCCTCGCCGTCGCCCTCGACCTCGTCGGGCTGCGGCCGCGTGGTCCACTTCCGGTGCCAGGGCTGCTCCGGCACTGCCGAGTGCCATGGGAGCGGGTGCGGCTCGTGCCAGAGCCTGTGCCGCGAGGCCTGCGAGGACAACCCGCACTGCGGCGGAATGGTGTCGTGCTACTGACCGCCTCGCCCCGCCGGGCGGGACACGCGCCGGGCCGGACGTGGCGCACGCACTCGCCGGCCTCGCCCGCGGCGCCGGCGCAGTCCGCGGCCGGGGTGTACGGGCGGCAAAGCGAGAAGAAGCGCGAGACGCAGACGTAGAACAGCGCCACTCCTCGAATCCCCCCCGTGCACGACCGGATGATGCATCTGCGGGCCGCGCGTGCCTCAGTGCTTCGCGGGATCGTACACGCCGTCCGGGTTCACGCCGAGCATGCCGGCGTCGTAGGTGCGGCGGTCGATCGGGGTGAGCGCCGCGACCTGGGCGGGGCTCAGGAGCGGGTAGTGCGGCGCCGCGACCACGCCGTCGATGATCGCGTCGGCCGCCTCGTCGCGCGTGGTCCAGCCGATGCCGTCGTACGCCGACAGGTCGATCGGCCGGGAGTAGCCGCGAAGGGATCGGTCGAACTCCATGTTGTAGTACTCGGCGAAGTACGACACGACCAGCTCGCGGAGGGTGCGGTGGATCGGCTCGCGGAAGCGCAGGCCCGTGAAGTTCGACTTTGCGACCGCGCCGAGGTGCCCGTCGCGCTTGAAGATCGCCAGGAAGTGGTCGTCGTCGCGGTACGCGGTCATCTCCATCACGAAAAGCCGGTGGCCGATCCGGCGCAGGCACGCTGCCGCGAACAGCGCGCCGTCCACGCAGTTCGCCTTGCGGTCCGCGAGCACGCGGCGCGGACAGCGGTAGAACGGGTCGGAGCTGTACGAGACCTCGTCCAGGAACGCACCGATGCGACCCGGCGAATCGAGCGTGTCGAGGACGCGGACCTCGTCCCTTGTCCAGCCTGCGATCGCGTCGTCCCGCTTCATGTCGGACCCCTCCCGGCGCGCGAGCCTACGCGTCGCGCGCGAGCGTTGTCAACGACCCCGGTCCCGCGCTACACTCGCCGCCGTCGTTGAAGCGCGGAGGGCGTCGTGAGAACGCTGGCGTGCGTGGCGTGCGTGGTGGTCCTCGGCCTTGCGTCTGCGTGCGGTCCCAAGACCCACGAGCTGAAGGGCGGGAAGGCTCCGTCCTGGGCGAACCGCGCCCCGGGCGGGTGGAAGTGCGACTTCGAGGGGCGGTCCGGCCTGTGCGGGCTCGGCATGGTGTCCGGCATCCGCCACGACGCGTCGATGCGGCGCACCGCCGCGGCCGAGCGGGCGCGCGGCGGGCTCCAGCGGCTGTTCGACACCTACTCCGCGGCCCTGTTCAAGTCCTACCAGGCCGCGACGACGGACTACCGCGAGGCGGGCGAGGAGCAGCACGTCGAGCAGGCGCTGAAGACCTTCACGGCCGGGCACCTGTCCGGCGTCGAGATCCGCGACTACTGGGAGAACGAGACCGGCGACGCCTTCGCGCTCGCGTTCCTGAACATGGACGACTTCAAGGCCGCGCTCGACAGGATGGGCGACATCTCGGCCAAGGCCCGTGACGTCATCAAGGGGAATGCCGACAAGGTGTTCAACGAGCTTCGCGACGAGGAAGCGAAGCGGGAGGCGAAGTGATGCGCGCCGTTGTTGTCATCTCCGCCGCGCTCGGCGCCGTCGCGATCGCGGCGGCCGGCTGCTCGGGCATGCCGGACGTCAAGCGCGTGGACCCGAACACGCAGACCGACTTCTCGGGCCGCTGGAACGACACGGACTCGCGCATGGTGTCCGAGTCGATGATCGAAAACGTGCTGAAGGGCCGCTGGATCGCGGACTACGCGTCGAAGTCGGGCGGCAGGAAGCCCCGCATCATCGTGGGCACGATCAGGAACCGCACCCTCGAGCACATCAACGTCGGCACGTTCGTCAACGACCTGCAGCGCGCGATCATCAACTCCGGGCGCGCCACGTTCGTCGCGTCGCGCGGCGAGCGGGACGAGGTCCGCGAGGAGCGCTTCGACCAGGCGGTCCACGCCTCCGAGGAGACCCGCAAGGAGCCGTCCAAGGAGCACGGCGCCGACTACATGCTGAAGGGCGAGATCAACTCGACCATCGACCAGGCGGGCTCGCTCGCCGCGGTCTACTACCAGATCGACCTGACGCTCATCGACCTGGAGAGCACCGAGAAGGTCTGGATCGGCGACAAGAAGATCAAGAAGGTCGTGGAGCACGGCTCGCTCGCGCCGTGATCGGGCGGGGGATGGTACGCATCCCGGTGGCCGCCCTCGCGCTCGCCGCGCTCGCCTGCGGCGCACCGGGCCTGAACCTCAAGTACTACCAGTCGCTGAACGAGCGCGTCGAGCGGGACGACTTCGACGGCGCCCGCAAGAAGCTCAAGGAATCCAAGGACCTCTACGGCGAGAAGTCGCGCCTGGTCTGGCACATGGACCACGCGATGATCGAGCACCTCGCGGGTGATCCCGCGGCCTCCAACCGCCAGATCGACGCGGCGGAGCGCACGATCGAGGAGCTGTACGCGAAGAGCCTGACCCGCGAGGCGGTCTCGTTCCTGACGAGCGACGCGGTCCTGAACTACCAGGGGGAGGACTTCGAGCGCGTGTTCCTGAACGTGCTCGGGGCGCTGAACTACGCGATGCTCGGCCAGCCCGACGAGGCGATCGTCGAGGCGAAGCGGGCGGACCTCAAGCTGACCGAGCGCGCGCGCACCCACAAGGAGTCGCCGTACGCCGAGGACGCGTTCGTCCGCTACCTGATGGGGCTCGTCTACGAGGGCGGGGGCGAGACGAACGACGCGTGGATCTCGTACGCCCGCGCGGTCGCGACCTACGAGAAGCAGGCGAAGCCGTTCGGGGTCGGCGTGCCGCAGGGGCTGGTCCGGCGCGCGGCCGCGGTCGCGGCGAGGCTCTCGTTCCGCGAGGAGCTGGAAGCGCTCCGGACGCGCTACCCGGACCTCGTGCCGGCGGACGCGGCGGCGGTCCCCCCGGAGGCGGGCACCGGGCGCCTGGTCGTGGTCGAGATGGCGGGCATGGTCCCGGCCAAGGTCGAGAACCGGATCGAGCTGACGCTCGCCGCGGGGCTCCCGTTCCTGACCGCGCAGCAGGTCGAGTCCAAGGAGGAGTCGGACGTGTCGTCCGCGCTGACGGTCGCCCGCTCCGTGGCCGGGACCCACAACATCGTGATCGCGTTCCCGACGATGAAGGCGCGGCCGCCCGCCTCGACGCCGATGCGCGTCCACGTGGACGGCGCGATCGAGCCGGGGGTCGGGTCGGCGGCCGCGGCCGAGACCGTGCACAGCCTGGGCGCGATCGCCCCGAAGGTGCTCGAGGAGCGGATGGGCGTGATCTGGGGCCGCACCGTGGCGCGCGCCGTGGTCAAGTTCCTGCTCGCCTACGCCGCGAGCAAGGCGGGCGAGGCCGCGGGGGGCAAGGACTACGGGTGGCTGGTCGGGTTCCTGGCGGGGGCGGCCACCAGCGCGGCGCTCGGCGCGTCCGAGCACGCGGACACCCGCCAGTGGGGTACACTCCCGTACGAGGTCCGGCTCGTCGTGCTCGACCTGCCGCCGGGGGCGCACCGGGTGTCGGTGACGTCCGGCGGCTGGCAGAAGGACCTGGGCGAGGTCGCGGTCAAGCCGGGCGGAACCGCGTGGCGGGTGGTGCGGACGAGGTAGCGTTGAGGCGTTCGCGGGCACTCCTCTTCCTGATCGTCGTCGCGGGCTGCGGCCCTTTGTACCGCGAGGTCGCGCCCGCCCTCCCGCCGCCTGACCCGCCCGCGCCCGCCTGGACCGCCAGCGGGGAGTCGGAGGACCACCCGCGCGCATCGCACGTGACGGGGCTCGGCCGCGGCGCGTGCCAGGAGGCCGCGGACGACTCGGCCCGCGGCGAGATCGCGAAGGTGTTCGAGGTCCGGGTGACCGAGACCACGGACCAGAACGCCGCCTACTCGGAGGTGGCGAGCGCCGCGGGCGGGACGTGGCTGCGGTCGGCGGACGTGATGCAGGCGGTGCGGACCGAGGCGTCGCGCGTGCTCACGGGGGTCGAGGTCGTCGCGCGTCACCGCGGTCGCGAGGGGTTCGTGTCGCTCGCCGCCCTGTCGCGGCGCAAGGCCTCGGACGAACTCCACTCCCGGGCCTCGTCGCTCGCGTCCCGCGCCGGGGGTCTCGCGGCCGAGGCGCGCGCCGCACGGGACCCGCTCGCCGCCGCGCGCGCGTGGTACCAGGCCGCCCTGGCGCTCGTGCGGCTCGACGTGGCGAACCGCGACCTGCGCGTGCTCGGGGTGCGGTCGCCGGTCGAGGCGTCCGTGCGCTCGGCCGACGCCCGGGCCGCCTTCGTCGAGGCGGTCCGGACGGGGGTGCGGTTCTCGCTGGACGTGACGGGCGAGGACGCGGCGCGCCTGAAGACGGCGCTCCAGTCCGCGCTGACCGCGGCGGGGGTGCCGGTATCGGAAGGGCCCGACGCGCGCGTGGCCGTCACGGGGTCGTGCGGGATGCGCCGGAACGACCGGCCCCCGCGCGAGTGGGTGTTCGTGCGCTACGACCTCGCGCTGACCGCGCGGGACGCCAGGGCCGGGAGCGTGCTGGCCGCGGCCGGGCCGGTGTCGGACGACGCCTCGGGCCAGACGTTCGACCAGGCGCTGGAGCGGGCCGGGTTCGTTGTGCGGTCGCGGCACGTGGAGCCGTTCGTGCGCTCGGTGCTCGACCGGCTGTTCGGGGCAGGGGAATCGTCGAAGGAGGACCGCTGATGGGACGGACGAGGATCGGGGTCGCGGCGCTGGCGGCGGCGCTCGCGGTGACGGGGGCGGCCGCGCGGGCGGACGCGGACTGGGTGATCAAGCTCGGCGCGCAGTACGAGGTGCTGCCGGACCTGCCCCAGGCGGACGCGTGGGCGTTCGCGTTCAACTCCATCTACGAGTACAACTTCGCGGGCCCGGTCTGGTTCGAGATGGGGTCGGGGCTCGCGGTCAACGGGACCTACTTCGACTGGCACGTGGTCGAGGCCGGCCTCGTGGGCAAGTTCCCGATCGGCAAGATCGTGCCGACCTTCCGGGCCGCCTTCATCTTCGACTGGCGGCAGTTCTTCGAGGACGAGTCCGGCCGCGACGTGTCGAACTTCATCCTGGGCGCGTCGTTCGGCCCGGGCGTGCGGTTCCTGTTCGGCGACTCCGGTCGCGCGATCCTGATCGAGCTGGGCTTCATCGGGGGCAAGCTGATGCGGGACCCCAAGGACGCGTACTTCGCGATCCTGCCGCAGGTCGGGTTCGACTTCTGAGGAGGCTGCCATGCGTCGCATCGTACGGACCGTGCTCCTTCTGGTGACCGCGCTGTCCGCCGTCGCCTGCGGCGCGCCCGAGGTCAGGCGGGACGGCCCGACCACGCGCGACCGCGCGAACGAGTCGTTCCAGGACCTCGAGCGCGAGGAATCGAAGCAGGGCGGGGGCAACTGAGGCGGCTGACCGGCCGCCCGGGTGGCGGTCTCCCTGCCCGGGGCGGAACCGTACCCGGGGCCCCCGACCTGCACGGCGGACACCGGTGCGGGTACGGGTACGGGGTCATCCGGACGGCAGGCGGGTCCAGAGCAGACCGTCCACAGCGCCGAAGTGATCATCGAACGAGAGCAGCTCCGCCCCGCACTCCATCGCGTGCGCGGCGATCCAGATGTCGTTCGTGGGGATGGGCCGCCCCCTGGCGCGCAGGCCGGCTCCGACCTCCGCGAAGCGCCTCGCGGTCATCAGGCCCACGGGAAGGAATGTCACGAGAGGGTTCCCGAGGAACCTCGTCAGCTCGGCCAGGTTCTTCTCGAACCGTCCGCCCGACCGGAACCCGAGCATGAGTTCGCCGGCGACGACCGCGGATACCACGACCTCCTCGGCTCCTCGCACCCGGTCCGCGACGCCGGCGTGTCCGCGCATCAGTGCGGAATAGGCGTTCGTGTCCAGGAGGATCCTCATCGCCACAACTCCGGGTCCACGCTCTCGAACGGCTCGAGCGCCTTCAGGAACGCCCGCTCCTCGGCCCGGGTCCAGCAGCCGATCAGGTCGTCGAGGCTCGTCCCGATGACCGGAGGAGCGGCACGCTCCGTCGCGATGCCCGCGCCGCGCCGGAGGAGCCTGAGGGCCGCGCGGTTCAGCGACACGCCCTGTTCGGCCGCCTCCCGGCGCAGTCGCCGTTCGAGGTCCTTGTCGAAGCCGCGCAACGTGAGCTGCTTCATGTCGTCGCACCTCCCTGGCGAGCGCGATCCGCGGTCCGAGTCGCCATGCGAGTCAACCAGAGTCATTGTACGAGTCACCATCGCTCGGGGCAAGACCCGGGCGGGCACGGGCTCTGGCTCGGGTACGGGAAGGGGACGGGAAGGCTAGGCCAGCTCCAGCCACGAGAACCAGAGGGGGTGGTTCTCCTTGTACCAGCACAGGACCTTGCGGATCAGGGCCTTCTTGTCGGGCTCCATGACGTCGTCGCCGATCCGGTCGAAATCGACGTGGATGCGGCCGTCCGGCAGGGTCTCCAGCGACCCGTACGCGAGCGTCTGCAGCTCGTTCCGGATGCGGCCCGAGTCGGAGATCCGCACCGGCCGCGAGCGCCAGTCCGTGCCTGCGTAGAAGCGGTCGAGCAGCGGCGAGAACACGAGCTTCATCTCGTCCATCGGGTCGCGCAGCCGCAGGGTCAGCCGCGCCTCCAGCATGCCGCGCTCGGTCGCGGCGCGCGTGGTGACGCGGTAGACGTTCTCGGTGATGCGCTCGACGCCGTGCGCGCCGCTGTAGGGATCGTCCACCATGTGACCCGCCAGCGCGAGCACCCGCCAGTGCTTCTCCGGGAAGAAGTCGTCCACGGTCACGATCCGCTTGCCGACCGGCATGCCCGCGTCGCGCGCCTCGCGAAGGATGCCGCGGAACTCCGCCGCCTCGTCCGCGCCGACGTCCTTCTCGAGCGCCGCCGCGAGCCGCCGCTCGAAGTCGGCCGCCTCGGGGTCGATCTGCATGACGTTCCGCTCCTTCTCCCAGGACACGCGGAACTGCGACGTGAACATGCATAGGCTGCTGTGGAGCCCGAGGACCGGGTCGAGGCTCGCGGCCTGGAGCGCCTCGGCCGTGGCCGCGTAGCCGTCGGTCAGGAACAGGTGCTCGTCCCCGGCCTCGTCCTCGTGCACCCCGACCCGGAAGACCGGGGCGTACGTGCCGGAGTCGGTGAACGCGGGGATCCCCGTCCCGACGACCTCCCAGCCATCGTCCACCACCCCGACGCCGAGGTCCTGCCACTCCTTCCACAACGACCCGATGCGCGCGGTCCGGCTCGCCCCGCCCAGCGTCCAGACGTGGATGCGCCCGGGGGGGATGTTCGGGTACGTCGCGCGGATCGCGTCCAGCACCAGCGCGCGCGACGAGTGGTAGTTGATCAGCACGGACCGGCGCGCCGCCGAGTCCACGACCTCGCGCGGCAGGATCAGGGTCCCGACGTACCCCTCGTACGGCCGCGTCACGCGCAGCGGCTGGTCGAACAGGTGGAACACGGTCAGCGGCCCGGTCGGCGAGCCCGCCGCGAACCGGGTCGTGTTCTCGAGTGTATCGACGGACGCCCCCCACACGGTCATGTTCGCCGCGCGGACGTGACGCCAGAAGTCGTCCCAGGTGAACTTCGGGTCGTTGATGAGCCAGGACACGCGCCGGTCCAGGAACCGGGCCACCTCGGGCCGCGCATACACGCGCCCGAACCCGAGCAGCGGGTTCGAGCCCATGTCCGGCGTCTCGCCGCCCTTCGGGATCAGGCCCTCGCCGAGGCTGATCATCAGGGCGTGGTTCTCGGGGAGCCAGCGGGTCAGGTGCCAGAACGCCTCGGACAGCGCGTAGGCGGACACGGCGTCCGCGTCCTTCTTGACGCGGTTCATCTCCTTCTTCCCGAGCCCGGTGCCCTCGCCGTACCGGCCGAACAGCCGCGTGCCGAGCGCGGTCACGGCCGCCGCCATCACGAAGCCGCGCTCGAACCCCGGCGGCACGAACGAGAAGCCCGGGCCCTCGGCGCCGCGGCTCCACGACTCCTCCACGTCCTCGATCCAGATGTGGAAGCGCAGGAGGATCGGGCGCGTGTCGAACGCCCACTGGGCGATGCTGTTCCTGCGGTCCATGCTCGTCATCATGGTCATGTCTTCCTCCTCGCCGCGGACAGGGCGGCCGCGAGGGCCAGGAGCAGCGCCGGCGCCGCGGCCGGGACCCCGGCCCCGCACCCTCCCCCGCCCGCGCCGGGGCGGGAAGCGCCCGTGCCCGGGTCCCCCGCAACCGCTTCGCGCGCGTCGCCGGCCGCCGTGGCGGCGTCGGGGGACGGCACCTGCGCGTCGGCGGGCGCGTCCCCCGGACCGGTCGTCGCGTCCGGACCCGCCTCCTCGCCGGCCGGCTCCGCGGCCTCGCTCGCCTCCGGGATCGCCTCGTCCGCGCCCTGCGGCTCGTCCGAGCCCTGCGCCTCGCCGGCCGGGGCCGGATCGTCCGTCCCGTCGGGCGGCGGCGCCCACTTCGGGTCGGCGCACCCGGCCGTGCCCGCGCCGCGGTTGTCTCGCGTCATGTCGAACGAGCCGCGTCCCCCGGTCGCGTGCTCCCACCACTCCTCGTACCGGTTGCCGTACTTCGCGAGCTTCGCGAGCGTCGCGGCGGAGGGCGGCTTGCCCTGGGGGTGGACCAGCACGATCGCGGCCTTCCAGTGGCAGGCCTCGGCCGCGGGCCATCGCTCGCCCTGCGCCCGGATGACGTCGTCGATCCCGAGGTCCACGCGCGTGCCCCCGACGACCTTCGTCTGGCCCGGCGGCAGCGGGTAGTCGCCCGGCTCGATCCCGGACCCCGGCTCCGGCTTGACCAGCAGCAGCGGCCCGACCTCCTCGGCCAGGCGGATGCCCATCAGGTACTGGTCGAGACGGCCGAAGACCAGGTCGCCGTCCCCGCCGAACCGGAACGTCCCGTCGCCCAGGTCCTCGATCTGGTTGCCGAACATCACCCCGCCGGACGCGAAGTAGGGCGACCAGTGCACGCCCCACGCCGACTCCTTGTACCCGTCGCAGTCGCCGTCGTTGCCTTCCCCCGTGACGAACGACCGGATGTTGCAGTGGCGGCCGTACCCGTCGCCGAGGTCGTAGCCCACGTACGCGAGCCACTGGTGGCCCATCTCGTGGCCCATCACCTCGACCCCGGACAGGCCGGTGCCGCCGGGGCCGCTCTTGAACTCCGCGTCCGGGTCGTCCGGCATGACCGTGATGCCGCCCATGCGCGCCGCGTGCCGGAGGCGCTGCGAGCAGAACTGCGCGGACATGTTGACGTTCGGCTTGCCGATGCCCTTCGTGACCTGCCGGACAGTGATGCCTGCCGGCGTGCCCCAGAACGCGCCCAGCGGCTCGGCCGAGAACACGAACAGCGCGTCCCAGTTGTCGGTCTCATTGGAATATGCCGCGCACGCCGCCTTGCCCAGGTAGCCCTCGGCCCGCGGCCCCCTCGCCGCCGTGATCTTGCCCCCCACGTCCTCGACCAGGATCACGTCGGAGGGGAGGACCTCGGCTCGGGCGGGGGCCGCTGCGAGGAGCGTCGCCGCGACCGGCAGGGCGAACGACCAGCGCACGGACCGGCCTCCCGGAGGACGGGTACGAGGATAGCACGGGGGGACGGGGACGGGAGCACGGGTACGGGCACGGGCTCGGGGACGGGGACGGGAGTGGGTTTGGGGGGGAGAGGAGGTCAGAACGGGAAGTTGGCCTTCTCGCGGCCGACCGTGGTCTCGGCGCCGTGTCCGGTCACGAGCTTCGTGTCCTGGGGAAGGGTGAAGATGCGGCCGCGGATCGAGCGGAGCAGGGTGTCCCAGTCGCCGCCCCATAGGTCCACCCGGCCGACGCCGTCGCGGAAGATCGTGTCGCCGCAGCAGAGCACGCCGGGCGTCCCGCCCGGCGTTCCGTCGAACAGGAGCCCGATCCCCCCCGGGGAGTGGCCGGGCAGGTGCATCACCGTGCCCTCGACCGCGCCGAAGCGCACCTTGTCGCCGTCGCGGAGCAGCGCGCCCGGGTCGCCGGGGTCGTCCTCCGCGCCCGCGACCAGGCCGCCGAGCAGCATCCGGGACTGGACGGGGAGGTTGCGGTAGAGCGGGACGTCCGCCTCGTGCATCGCGACCGGCGCCCCC
>Ga0194127_10007541_pt1 | contig 11958 bp, 9 predicted proteins | sample TA2KigC100mmetaG_FD_148624 | JGI IMG/M metagenome (GOLD analysis project Ga0194127, IMG submission 148624) | Freshwater microbial communities from Lake Tanganyika, Tanzania - TA2015036 Kigoma Deep Cast 100m | ecosystem: Environmental > Aquatic > Freshwater > Lake | place: Tanzania: Lake...
TCGCACGTCTCCGGGCCGTTGCACGCGTCGCCGTCGTCGCACGCGAGCGGGGTGCCGCCCACGCACCCGGCCGCCGGGTCGCACGTCTCCGGGCCGTTGCACGCGTCGCCGTCGTCGCACGCGAGCAGGGTGCCGTCCACGCAGCCCGTCGCCGGGTCGCACGTCTCCGGGCCGTTGCACGCGTCGCGGTCGTCGCACGCGAGCGCGCCCGACGGCTCGCAGAGCCCGGCCGCGGAGCACCTGTCGCCCGTGGTGCACGCGTCGCCGTCCGAGCACGCCGCTCCGGTCAGCGGCGGGTGGACGCAGCCGGCCGCGGGGTCGCAGAAGTCCGCGGTGCAGTCGTTGTCGTCGTCCTCGCACGCGACCGTCCCCCTCGGCACGCACGCTCCCTCCATCGAGCAGGTCTCGCCCGTGGTGCACGCGTCGCCGTCGTCGCAGGCCTTCCCGATCCTGGGGGGGTGCACGCACCCGATCGCGGGGTCGCACACGTCGTCCGTGCAGTCGTTGAGGTCGTTCGGACACGTCACGACGCCGGTCGGGACGCACGCGCCGCCGGGCGCGCAGGTCTCGCCGGTCGTGCACGCGTCGCCGTCCTCGCACGCCTCGCCGGTCCGCGGCGAGTGGGCGCACCCGGTCGCCGGGTCGCACGCATCCGCGGTGCAGGGGTCGTGGTCGTCGCACGCGGACGCGGGCAGCGGCGGGTGGACGCAACCCGTCGCAGGGTCGCACAGGTCGGCCGTACACGGGTCGTCGTCGGGATCGCACGCGAGGCCCGACTCGGCCTCGCAGGCCGCCTCGACCGTGCACGCATCGCCCGTGGTGCACGCGTCGCCGTCGTCGCACGCGGCGCCGAGACGCGGCTCGTTCACGCACCCCCTCGCGGGGTCGCACGCGTCCGCGGTGCACCCGTTGCGGTCGTCGCAGTCGGGCGCGTCCGGGCCCTCGCAGCGGCCCGCCTCGGTGCAGGTGTCCGCGAGAGTGCAGGCGTCGTGGTCGTCGCACGGCATCGCGGTCCGCGGCGCATTCGCGCACCCGGTCGCAGGGTCGCACGAGTCGTCCGTGCACTCCTCGTCGTCGTCGCAGTCGGTCGGCCCGCCGGGCTCGCACGCGCCCGCGTCCGTGCACGCGTCGCCGGCCGTGCACGGGTCGCCGTCGTCGCACGTCTCGCCGGTCCGCGGCACGTTCGCGCACCCCGACGCCGGGTCGCACGAGTCGGCCGTGCACGCGTTCGCGTCGTCGCACTCGAGCGCGCCCGCGGCCCTGCAGTCGCCCGCCTCCGTGCAGGCGTCGCCCGTGGCGCACGCGTCCGAGTCGTCGCACGGCTCGCCGGTCCGGGCCGCGTTCACGCACCCGGTCGCGGGGTCGCACGAGTCCGAGGTGCAGAAGCGCCCGTCGTCGCAGTCGTCCCACGCCTCGATCTCGACGCACTCCCCGGCCCGGCACTCCCCGGCCCCGGTGCAGGCGTTGCCGTCGTCGCACGGCGTGCCGTCGAGCGGCGCGTTCACGCAGCCCGTGCCCGCCTCGCACGTGTCCGCGGTGCACTCGTCGTGGTCGTCGCACTCGAGCGCGCCCGGCACGAACACGCACCCCTTTCCGAAGACGCACGCGTTCGACGTGCAGGGGTCCTCGTCGTCGCACTTCACGGTCGCCGCACCCAGGCACCTGCCCCCGCCGCACCGGTCGCCCGTGGTGCAGGGGTTGTGGTCGTCGCACGGCTCCCCTTCGAGGATCGGGGTCTCGATGCACGCGCCCGTCTCCGGCACGCACGACCGCTCCGCGCACGGCAGTTCCAGGTCGCCCGCGCAATCCACCACCGTGTCGGGATCGACCTCGCACACGAAGGGGACCTCGTCGGTCGCGCACCGGAGCGTGCCGTTGCAGAAGTCGCCGTCCTCCTCGATCTCGCAGTCGCCGTCGTCCTGGCACTTGCAGAGGTTCTCGCCGCCGACGCACTGCCCCGCGACGCAGGCGTCGTCCGGGGTGCACGGGTTCCCGTCGTCGCAGGCGATCCCGTCTTCCGCCGCGGCCTTGCCGCAGGCGCAGGTGTCCGGGTCACAGGCCGCGACCTCGCACGGGCCGAGGCCGCGTACCCTGCCCTCGCAATCGGGGTCCGACGCGCACTCGCAGGCGACCTCGGCCTCCGCGGGCGCGTCCTCCCCCCCCTCGATCGGCGCGTCGCCCGGCGCGTCCGGCGCGACGTCGCCGGCCGGCTCCGGGCCCGTCTCCGCCTCGGCCGCCGCGTCCTCGCCGCCGTCCTCGGCGTCCGCCACGGTCCCGAAGTCCAGGTCCGCGAGCGGACCCGGGTCGCCGGCACCGCCGCCTCCGCCCACGGAGCAGGCATCGAGGACGAACGCCGCGGCGATGGCGGCCGCGAGGGCATGGTGGCGCATCGGACCTCCGGGTCGGACACCGGGGCGGATCATAAGGGGGAACGGCAGGGTTTCGCCACCCTGTCGGCGGGCGAGGCGCGGGTGGGGCGCGAACATGGGTCCGGGACTACGGCCGGCGAATGCCGAAGCCGCCGTCCGTGCAGAAGCCGGCCGTGCCGCCGATCTTCGAGCTGGCGCCGGTCATGAGCAGCGCGCCGCCGAACGCGATCTCGACCCGGCCGCCCAGCCGCGGCGGCACGTACCACGACACCTCCGCGCCCCACGGCGCTAGGTCGCGGCCCGGCGCGAGCAGCACCAGCCTCGGGCCGGGGGAGTCGGGCACCGCGACCGCCGACTGGTCGAATTCGGTCTCGACCGTGCCGGTCCGGCGGGTCCCGGCGAGCGCGGAGTCGAAGCGGGTACGGACGGTCATCCAGCCGTCTTTCGACTCGCCGGGTCCGCCTCCTGGCAGCCCGGGCACAGGCCGTAGATCTCCAGCCGGTGGCGCTCCATCCGGAACCGGTGACGCCGCGTCACGCGGGCCTGCAGGTCCTCGATCGCCGGGTCCTCGAACTCGACGATGCGGCCGCACGCGGTGCAGATCAGATGATCGTGGTGCGCCTCGGGCGCCTCGGCCTCGTACCGCGAGAACCCGTCGCCGAACTGGCGCGCCGCCACCAGCCCCGACTCGCACAGCAGCTTGACCGTACGATAGACCGTCGCGGCCCCGATCCCCTTGTAGCGGGCGCGCACCTCGGTCGCCAGCTCATCGACGCCGGGGTGCCCCTTCATCGAGAAGAAGACCTCGGCCACGCGGATCCTCGGACCGGTGATCCTGCCGCCGGTCGCCCGGATGTGCTGCATCAGCCGGGCCTTCCAGCCCCTCGGCGCCGTCGTGGCTGACATCGGAGCCACCTCCGCCGGGCGTGGGTACGCCCGCACTACAAGGCGTCCAGGTCCAGCGCGAGCCGGGAGAACTGCTCGGCGTCGGCACGCCGGCCCTTCTCCTCGACATGGATCCGGAGCAGGGTGGTCTCGGCGACCTGGCAGCGGGCCGGCACGCCCGTGGCCGGGTCGACCAGGAACACCCCCTTCCCGGCACCCTCGCCGGTCAGGACGCCCTGCACGCCGCCCTCCGACGACACGCCGGACGCGGCGATCGCGTACTCGAGCACGATCCCCGCCCAGGTGCGGCCCTCGAATTCGGTCATGCCGCGGAACACGTACCTGCCGTGCAGTCGGAGGTCCGCCCGGCCCCCGGTCGGTACGCGAGGAAGCACCAGGTCGAACGCCCAGGCGTCCCCGGCCGCGGCCGGCGTCGCGGGAAGCGCCGGGAGCAGGCGCTGGAGGGACTCCGCCAGCTCCCGCTCGGTCGCGGTCTGGGCGCGCCCGGCCGCGGCACGGGCCTCGAGCGGCCTCCCCGCACGCGCGGCGAGCCGGATCGACGCGGCGCGGAACCCGGCCTGCATGTCGTCCGAGGCGCCCTCGATCTCCGGGTCCATCGAGACGTCCGCGGCCCCGACCGTCGCCTCGAGGACGGCCTCGTCGCCGTCGACCGAGGCCGTGCGAACGGCCACGTCGAGGGCGCCCCTGACCGAGGTGACCATCGCGGGGAGCATGCGGCCCCGCACGCGCACCTCGTGCGACGATCGGACCTTCAGGGCCTCGGCGCCGTCCGGCTCGCGGGCGCGCCGGATCGTCAGCGGCGACTCGGCCGGGTCGGTGAACGTGAGCGACTCGAGCAGCGGCAGGGCCGGCGGCTCGACGACCCAGGACTCCTCCTCCACGCGGCCGCACGCGACCGCGGACACGGCGGCGAGCGCGAACAGGACCGGGATCCGGCTGGCAAGGTCTTTCATCGGACGGAATTTACCAGGGAGCCGTCTTGCGTTCAATGTCGATCGGCGCTATTAGTACGCGCCCTCTGCGAGGTCGGCCGGCTCGGCGGGCGCGCAGGGGAGAACGCACATCCCCTTGAGGGACGCGGACTTCCAAGCCCGCGTCGCTCGCCGCCTCCGTGGCGCGGGGTCGCGTCGTCGGACGGGGATGGAGGTCGGCTGCCGCGCGAGTGCGGCGCCGGAAACGGAGGTTCACCAGATGCCCAATACCACCCTCAGGGACCTGCTGGAGGCCGGCGTCCACTTCGGCCACCAGACCCGCCGCTGGAACCCGAAGATGAAGCCGTTCATCTTCGGCGCCCGCAACGGGATCCACATCGTGGACCTGCAGAAGACGGTCAAGCTCCTCGCCGACGCGACCAACTTCCTGTCGCGCACCGTGGCCGAGGGCGACGTCGTCCTGTTCGTCGGGACGAAGCCGCAGGCCCAGATCGTGGTCGAGGACGAGGCCAAGAAGGCGCGCATGCCCTACGTCACGAACCGCTGGCTCGGCGGCACGCTGACGAACATGGTGACGCTGTCGCGCTCGCTCGAGCGCATCAACGACATCGACGCGCTGCTGGCCGAGGGCTCGGTCGAGCGCCTCCCGAAGAAGGAGGTCGTCCGGCTCGAGAAGGAGCAGGCGCGCATGCTGAAGAACCTGCGCGGGCTCCGCAACCTGCCGAAGGGCTCGCACTCGACCGTGCGCCAGCTCCCGGGCGCGGTCGTGGTCATCGACCCGAACCGCGAGCGCATCGCGATCCGCGAGGCGAACCGCATGGGCATCCCGGTCGTGGCGCTCGTCGACACGAACTGCGACCCGGACAACGTCAGCTACGTGGTCCCGGGCAACGACGACGCGATCCGCTCGATCCGGCTCATCGTCTCGACGTTCGCCGAGGCGTGCGCCGAGGGCGGGATGGTCCGCAAGGGCGGCGGCGCCGAGTGGGAGGCCGTGCCGATGGCCCCCGCCGAGGGCGGCCCGGAGGTCGTGATCCGCGGCGCGCGGCCGCAGCCGGCGCCGACTCCGGAGGCGTAGGAGCGGGCTCGGGCACGGGTACGGGAAGGAACGAGAAGGGAGAGACGACATGGCAGTCAGCAGCGAACTCGTGAAGGAACTGCGCAACATGACCGGCGCAGGGATCCTGGATTGCAAGAAGGCCCTGGAGGAGACGGACGGCGACCTCGGCAAGGCGGTCGAGGTGCTCCAGAAGCGCAACCAGGCGGTCGCGGTCAAGAAGATGGACCGCGAGGCCAAGGACGGGAAGGTCGCGGCGTTGGTGTCGCCGGACGGGCGGCTCGGCGTGCTGGCCGAGGTCAACAGCGAGACCGATTTCGTGGCGCGCGCGGACGACTTCGTCGCGTTCGTCGGCCAGGTGTGCGAGCACGTGGCGAAGGCGGCGCCCGCGAGCGTGGACGCGGCCTACGAGCAGGTCTTCTCCGCGGACCCGTCGAAGACCCTGAAGCAGGCCATGACCGACGTGGTCGGCCGCGTGGGGGAAAACCTCCGCGTGCGGCGCTTCGAGCGGTACGAGACCGCCGGGAAGATCGTGACCTACATCCACGGCGGCGGCCGGATCGGCGTCATCGTGGAGGTCACGGCGGACAAGCCCGAGGCCGTGGGCACCGAGGACTTCGCGAGCCTCTGCAAGGAGGCGTACCTCCAGGTCGCGGCCATGTCCCCGATCTGCGTGTCGCGCGCGGACCTGCCGTCGGACGTGGTGGCGAAGCAGAAGGAGATCGCCATGGCGCAGCTCGGCGACATCTCCAGGAAGCCGCCGCAGATCCAGGAGAAGATCCTCGAGGGCAAGCTCGGCAAGTGGTACTCCGAGGCGTGCCTGCTCGAGCAGACCTACATCCGCGACGACGCGAAGAAGTTCCAGGACGTGGTCGCCGAGACGTCGAAGAAGCTCGGCGCGACCGTGACCGTGAAGCGGTTCGCGCGGTACGGGCTCGGAGAAGGGTTGTGAGCCTCGACCTCCCGCCGCGCGCCCGTCCCGTTCAAGGCCGGGCGGGCCGCGGCGGAGTCACGCCGCGGCCCGAGGGCGCGCGGCGGGAGGTCCCTCCGGGAGGTGCACTCGATGTCTGACGGTCCGAGATACCGGCGCGTCCTCCTGAAGCTCTCCGGCGAGGCCCTGATGGGCCCGCTCCGGTTCGGCATCCACCCCGAGACCATCGACGCGTTCGCGGCCGAGATCGCCGAGGTCCGCGCGCTCGGGGCCGAGGTGGCGATCGTGATCGGGGGGGGGAACTTCTTCCGCGGCGTCTCGACGGTCGGGCGGCAGTTCGAGCGCGCGGCCGCGGACACGGTCGGGATGCTCGCGACCGTGATGAACGGGCTCATCTTCCAGGACGCGCTCGAGCGGTGCGGCATCGAGAGCCGCCTGATGACCGCGCTCCAGATGCCGCAGGTCGCGGAGCCGTTCATCCGCCGGCGCGCCCTGAAGCACCTCGCCAAGGGCCGGGTCGTGCTGTTCGAGACCGGCACCGGCCACCCCTACTTCTCCACCGACACCGCGGCCGCGCTTCGCGCGCTCGAGGTGCACGCGGACGCCCTGCTGAAGGGGACCAAGGTGGACGGGGTGTTCTCGGCCGACCCGGTGACGAACCCGGACGCGGTCCGCTATGATCGGCTCGGGTACCAGGACGTCATCGAGAAGGGGCTGCGGTTCATGGACGCGACCGCGGTGGCGCTCTGCATGGAGAACCGGATCCCGCTGCACGTGTTCAACGTGCGGACCCGCGGGAACCTGGTGCGCCTGCTCCGCGGCGAGCCGATCGGCACGGTCGTCGAGTAGGGCTTCTTTCGAGGCAACGGCCGGCTCCCGGAGCCGGAGAGGAGGAAAGCCAGATGATGGAGCAGACGGTCAAGGAGCTGGACGGGGCGTTCAGGCGGTGCATCGAGAACTTCGAGAAGGAGCTGGCGCGCGTGCGCACCGGCCGCGCCAACCTCGCGCTGCTCGACGGCATCAAGGTCGAGTACTACGGCGTGCCGACCCCGTTGAACCAGGTCGCGGCCCTGAACGTGGCCGACCCGCGTCTGATCACGATCAAGCCCTGGGAGAAGAAGCTGATCTCCGCCATCGAGCGCGCGATCGCGATCGCGGACCTCGGGCTCACGCCCTCGAACGACGGCGACATCGTGCGGCTGCCGATCCCGGCGCTGACCACGGAGCGGCGCAAGGAGCTGGTCAAGCAGGTCAAGCGCGCCACCGAGGAGTGCAAGGTCGCGATCCGCAACACCCGCCGCGAGTACCGCGCCCGCCTCGAGAAGGAGGAGGGCGTGGGCGAGGACGACCTGAAGAAGACGCTCGACAAGGTCGAGAAGGAGACCGAGCGCTTCATCAAGGACGCGGATACGATCGCGACGAAGAAAGAGAAGGAAATCATGGATTTCTAGCCCGTCGCGCGCGGCGCGCCCCGTCCCCGTGCCCGAGCCCGTACCCGGGGGCCGACCCCATGCCCGTCCCGCCATGACCCTCCTCCTCCACAACGCCCGCATCGTCGACGTCGCCGCAGGCCGCTACCACTCCCCCGGCACCTGCCTCCTGATCCGCGACGGCCGGATCGCGGCCCTTCCCCCCTCCCCCGTCCCCGCGGACGAGACGCACGATCTCGGCGGCGCCGCGGTCGTGCCCGGCCAGTTCAACGCGCACTGCCACGTGCGGCTCGTCGCCCCCGCGCTCGCGCCGACGCTCCGCGACCTCCTCCTCGTGCGGCGGCTCAAGGGCGAGCAGGTGCGGAAGAACCTCGCGGACTGCCTCGCGCACGGCGTCACGAGCGTGCGCGACGGGTGGTCCGCGAACCTCGGGGCGGCGGAGCGGCTGCGCGAGCGCGTCCGGAGCGGCGAATACCCCGGCCCGCGCATCACGCGATCGGTGCTGGTCGGGCCGCTCGGCGGGACGCTCACCCCGGCGCGCGGCCCCCTGTTCCGGCTGCTCGCGCCGCTCGCGGGCTTCGAGGTCCCGGCCTACGACGACCCGGCCGCGGGCGAGGTGGTGTTCCGGCACGACGCGGGCCCGGCCGAGGTCCGCGAGGCGGTGGACAGGGCGATCGGCGAGCGCGGCGCCGAGGCGATCAAGCTGTACGACCAGCGCGAGAAGATGCTCTCGTACGCGCCGGGCGCGGCGTTCATGACCCAGGCGCAGCTCGACGCGGCCGCGGACCGGGCGCGCGAGAAGGGCGTCCCCTCCCTGATGCACCAATGCACGGTCGAGACCTTCCGGCGAGGCGTCCGCGCAGGGGTACGCACGCTCGTCCACGTGCCGGCGGACGGCCCGCTGGCGGACGCGGACGCCGACGCCTTCGTGCGCGCCGGGTGCGTCATCGAGCCGACGCTCTCGCTCGCGTACGACCTCGACTTCGCGATCCCCGGCATCCCTTGCGCGGACCCGGACCGCCTCTCGCGGCTCGCGCGCCTCCGCGACGCGACCGCGCGCGACGTCGCGACGCGCTTCTGGCTGCCCGACCTCGCGGCGCGCGTGGTCGCGGGCGCGGACCGCCTCGCGGCCGGACGGACGCGCGCGCTCGGCCTGATCGACACGCGCGGCGCGCTCCGCTTCTTCTCGGGCGTCGTGTCACACGGCATGGACAACCTGAACCGGCTCTTCGCGGCGGGCGCGACCGTGGCCTGCGGCAACGACGCGGGCGCGGTTGCCCGCACCCCCGGCATGGTCGGCCTCGAGCTTGCCCTCCTCGGGTTCTGCCGCGCGGAGGCGGGGGCGGCCTGGACCGGCGCGGACGCGCTGCGGTGCGCCACGATCGCCTCCGCGCGCTCGCTCGGCGTGGAGGACCGCCTCGGATCGATCGAGGTCGGGAAGATCGCGGACCTCGCCGTGCTGCGCGGCGACCCGATCGCGGACCCTTCGCTGGTGGGAGCGCCGGTCGAGGCGGTGCTGGTCGGTGGCCGGTTTGCGCCGAGCGCGCGGCCGACTCCGCCCCTGCACTGCCTCTGCCGCGTTCGCCCCGTCACCGCCCCCGGAGCGCGACCGCGACCTTCAGCACGTCCGCGAGCACGCCCGCGGCGGTCACGTCGCCGCCCGCGCCCGCGCCCTGCACGAGCAGCGGATACGCCCGGTAGCGCTCGGTCGTGAACGCCACGAACGCCTCGGTGCCGCGCAGGCGCGTCGCGGGGTGGTCCGCCTCGACCGCCACGAGGCCGACGCTCGCGACCGGGCGTCCGGGGGGCGCGGACGGGTCGATCCGCGCGAGGTAGCGGACCGACCGGCCCTCCTCCTTCGCACGCGACACGACGTCGGACAGCGCGGCGTCGCACGAGGAGAGGCGGTCCAGGAACTCGTCCGCGCCCATCGGCGCGAGCAGATCGGGGGGTACGAGCGGGGTCACTGCCACGTCCTGGATCGACAGCGGAAGCCCCAGCTCGCGCGCCAGGATCAGCGCCTTGCGCGCCGCGTCCATCCCGGTCAGGTCGTCCTGGGGGTTCGGCTCGGTGTAGCCGAGCGATCGCGCCTTGCGCGTGGCCTCGGACAGGCGGCTGCCCGCCATCATCTCGTTCGCGATGAACCCGAGCGTGCCGGAGAACGATCCCTCGATCAGCACGACGCGGTCGCCGGTCTGGACGAGGTTCTTCAAGGTCTCGATCACGGGCAGGCTCGCCCCGACCGTGGTCGAGTACTGGTACATCCGGTGGTGCCGGCGCGCGGTCTCCATCAGCCGCTCGCGGTCGGCGAGCGGGATGGTCAGGGGTTTCTTGTTCGCGGCGACCACGTGCACGCCGCGCTCGAACGCGGCGAGGTAGATATCCTCCATGCCGTCGCCCGCGGTGCAGTCGACCAGCACCGGCACGGGCAGCCGTCGCAGGCGATCCAGCAGCGGGATCACGTCGATCCGGCCGTTCGCGGTCCCGAGCGCGTCCTTCCACGCGGCGAGGTCGATCCCCCCCTCGTCGAACGCGGTCCGCCGGGAGTCCGCGATCCCGACCACGTTCAGGAGCACGTCCTGGTCCCGCTCCAGCCGGGCGCGGTGGTCGCGGACCTGCGCCAGCAGCCGGCCGCCGACCGTGCCCTTGCCGAGCACGAGGATCGAGACCTCCTGGTGCGCGAAGTTGAAGGCCGCGTGGACGGTGCGGACCGCGACCTGCGTGTCGGCCGCGTCGATGATGCACGATATCGACCGCGACGACGCCCCCTGCGCGCTCGCCCGGATCGACACGCCGACCGCGCCGAGCGCGTGGAAGAACCGACCCGCGACGCCCGTGGTGCGACCCATGGCCTCGGCCACCAGGGTCAGCAGCGTGACGGGCGCGCGCACGACGACGCGCTCGACCTCTCCGCGCTCCAGCTCGAGCGCGACCTCCTCGTGGATGGCCGCGGTCGCGCGCTCGACCTCCGCTACCGGGACCGCGACCGCGACCGCCTGCCCGTGCGCGGACACGCTCGACATGTAGACCGTCACGCCCGCCGCCTCCAGCGATCGCATCACGCGGCCGCCGACCTGCGCGCGCTTCGCGATCCGCCGGACCTGCACCCCGAGCAGGGCGAGGTCCTCGAGCGACGTGACCGAGGTCGCGGCCCGCTCGTCGCCGGCCCCCCCCGCGTCGATCAGCGTGCCCGGGTCGTCCGGCAGCAGGGTGCTGCGGATCCGCATCGGGATGCCGGACTCGATCAGCGGGATCATGGTGCGCGGGTGGAACATCGACGCGCCGAAGTCGACCAGCTCCAGCGCCTCCATGTAGCTCATGCGCGCGAGCGGGTACGCGTCCCGCACGATGCCCGGGTCCGCGGTCATCACCCCCGGCACGTCGGTCCAGATGACGACCTCCGCCGCGCCGAGGATCCGCGCGAGCGTGGTCGCGGTGTAGTCGGACCCGTTGCGGCCGAGCGTGGTGCTGCGCCCGTCCGGCGTGCGGCCGAGGAACCCCGTGACCACGGGGACCTTGCCCTCCCACGCGGGCGCGAGCGCGGCGAGCCGCTCCCGCGCGGCCTCCTCGTCGATCATCGCGGCGCCGAACCGCGCGTCCGTGACGGCCCAGTCGCGGCTGTCGACGAACTCCGCGGGCACGCCGCGCGCGCGCACGACCGAAGCTAGCAGGGTCGCGGACAGGCGCTCGCCGAACGACAGGACCAGGTCGAGCGTCTGGGGGGTACGCTCGCGCAGCAGGCTCACGCCGTAGAGGAGCCGGCGCAGCTCGGACAGCATTTCGCGCACGATCGGGGTGACCTCGGGCCGCCGCGCCGGGGCGCCGTGCGCGACCTCGAGCTGTCGCAGCACGAGCAGCCCGTTCGACGCGGTCAGGTCCATCACGCCGTCCACGACGTGCTCGGCCTCGTCGAGCCGCCCCTCCGCCGCGAGCCCTGCCGCCTCCACCAGCCGGTCCGTGGTGTGCTCCATCGCGGAGACCACGACCGCAACCGGCCCCTCCGCGGCCGCCCGCGCCACGATCTCGACCACGCGCAGGAGCCGCTCCGGCGACCCGACCGATGTGCCGCCGAATTTCATGACCCTCGGGCGCGTGTCCCCCATCTCATCCCTCCTCGACCCTCTTCCGGAACCGCACGATCCCCTCCGACAGCGCGTCCGTGTCGATCAGGAACGCGTCGTGCCCGTGCGGCGAGTCCAGCCGGAACAGCTCGCCCCGCGGCACGAGCGTGGCCAGCTCCTCCTGCTCCGCGGGGGGGTACAGCACGTCCGAGCGGATCGAGACGACCAGCGCGGGCACGCGGATCGACCGCAGCACGTCCTCGTACCCCCCC
>Ga0194127_10007546_pt1 | contig 11954 bp, 10 predicted proteins | sample TA2KigC100mmetaG_FD_148624 | JGI IMG/M metagenome (GOLD analysis project Ga0194127, IMG submission 148624) | Freshwater microbial communities from Lake Tanganyika, Tanzania - TA2015036 Kigoma Deep Cast 100m | ecosystem: Environmental > Aquatic > Freshwater > Lake | place: Tanzania: Lake...
AGTAATCTTGCATTATTTGGATTTGGATTTGCATTTGGATTTGCATTTGGATTTGCATTTGGATTTGCATTTGGATTTGCATTTGGATTTGCATTTGGATTTGCATTTGGATTTGCATTTGGAATTGGAGGTGGATTTGGATTTGGATTTGGATTTGGAGGTATTACAACTTGTGGCGGTTTTTTTTCTTCATTGAAAAAATTATCAAACGCATCGTTTATTTCTCTCACTGTGTTTTTGACACCACTTAATAATGATGTATCTTTTTTCGGTGGTTGCTCTTGTATTTTCAAGTTATCATTTTTTTCATCCAATAAATTATTTGCATTTTCGGTAAACTCAATGTCACTGTCATTTGATGGGTTTAAATCACTTTGGTCATTGGTTGGATTTTGGACACGTTGTTGGGTTGGACTTTGTTCAGTTAGGCGTGGTTTAGTTAGAGTTGGTTGGCTTAGTTCGGGTTCAGATTCGGATTCGTTTTGGTTTTGGCTTTGGCTTAGTTCGGATTCGTTTTGGCTTTGGCTTAGTTCGGGTTCGGGTTCGGATTCGTTTTGGCTTTGGCTTTGGCTTAGTTCGGATTCGGATTCGGATTCGTTTTGACTTGGATTGTTATTTAGAACATTGGAAGGTTTGTTTGAGTCAACTGATTCATATGATGATGGTTCTGATTCAAACGATGGTTCAGAATTGGAGACATCTGACCCAAACAAGGGATATTGCTCTTTTGTAACCGATATAACCAAACCGTGTTTTTTCAGAAAAGCTTCAATTGCACTCAATGTGTTCAAACCAGTGTGAATGCTTGGAACTTGATTGAAAAATACAACTACTGTTGGAACTTGATTTACCGAAAGCCCATGTTTTGAATAATATTTATCATTCATGTAATTTATTGCAGCACCATCTATTAAATTTGCAACACTGTATAAGGGATTGCCATTCAATCTATTTTCAATGGTGTTCCATGTTTTTTTGAATGAAATGCAACTAGGACATTTTTTATCGGTATGATTTATAATCAATGGAACTTTATTAACAGCAAGATCAATATCTTTCATGTTGTTTTTGTCAAAATCATAAATCTCACCAGGATAAAAATATTTACGTTTTACAACATACCTTCTTCCTCCGTAGTGGAATTTATTTTTTTTTGTTTTTTTATTGAACCGGTATAGTCTATTTGTTTTTTTTTTCATAAATAGATTATATTTATATTATTAACAAATATAAATTATTTTTTAATATCCTTCAAATATAATTATGAAACTAACCACAATAATTACGTTAGAAAACTTTAAAAAAATATCAATCGTATTGATGTTCCTAATTGGATTGTTATTTACGCTTACCCATTCAAGTGAAACAGTACAGGAAGCATTTGAGGGAAATAGTAAATCTCTTGATAATGTTCGTTGTCCAAACATTCTTGTTCAAAATGGGAGTAAGTTGTATTTATACAACAACAAAATTGGGGAAATTCCAGGAGTTAACCCCATTCAGTTCAATAATTTAGAAGAGTATGTGGAGTTTACTGAATGGCAAAGAAGCCAAGGCATACGGTGTCCTATTTTATTTTTACAACATACAAATGATCCCCAAGGTAAATATGTTTATAAAATAAGACCTAGTCCAACCGATTTGAAAGGAGGTCTCCCACCCAGTTCCACGTTCAAGGTTTTAAATGACGTAAACGAACATTTGAACTCACCCAGTTCACTTGACATGGAACTGGGATCGTATCCATCATTTGATCCTTCTGAAACCAAAGCTTGGCACATTAAAAGTAATGCATCCGGATGAAACAGCTCTTGAAGGCGCTGGCGCGTGTACCCTCTTTATTTAAATTTGCCGACCAACTCTATGAATGTCAATGAGGCATTACATTCATTAAGCAGCTTCATTTTATCTTCGCTAAATGATTCTTTGACTGACGAATTTGCAAAAATATCTCCCAAGCGAGCAAGGTCATTTAATACTTTATACGATGCCCATGCCTGCAACGATACCATTAGATCCCTTAAATTATCAAGGCCTTCAATTTCTTTTTGAAAAGGCGTATATGATTTGACAACTGATTCACTTACTTTTTTGTAGTCCTGAGATGGGGCTGATAACGTCGCCGGTTTTTTTTCGTCGCTGCCCAGTGAGCCGGGTAAGAATCCTTCTATCCTTGATTTTGTAATAATTGTGTAAATTGCTATTCCAAAAAAGAAAATCAACAATAATTTCAACGAACTCAACAAAATGGTCATAGTTTTGTATAATAAAAATAAATATAATTATTTTACACTTTTTCTCATAATGTGTTTCAAATTTGAAAAAGTGTAAATGCGTTAAATAATATTGAGAGAGTTTTCACAAACTAATACCTCCCGATACCTCCCGAACTCGCTGGATTTCTTGATATAAGATTTTTTGAAAGTAAATACTTCATTCCGTCTAAGCAACCAAGCGGAATTGGACAACAATAATTTGTTTGATGTGTAATAGCATTTCTTAAATTCGCATTTCGTCCAAGCATTGAAACTGTTCCATTTTTTTTATTGCCACCTAAGTTGCACTTTTGATTGTTGATGATAGAAGCAGTCATCCTAGCTCTTTTAGAACCTTGCATATACGCCATTGTATAGATACTTGTTATAATATATCATGTATATTTTATTTTTCAAAATGATTTGTAAAAGAGCTTAAAGAATTATGCATGTGAATAAACAACTGAACAACACAATGCAAGATTCGTTGGTTCGTACGTCAGTCACGTCGTGTTTGCTGTCATCCAAGCTGTATCATGCGGAAGAATTTATTCCATGTGAAGATGGTGGCTTAATATTCAATCCTTACAATCCAGAAAACTGTGAGATTACATTGAATGAAGTTCAATCTATTCTCACCAAATATGGAATACCAAATCCTAAAGTTCATAACCTTGAAATATATAAACGAGCATTTGTGCATCAGTCATACACTCGTCGTACAGAATATGAAAATGTGCCTGAAATTAGTGTTGTTGAAAAACCAAATGATTGCATGCCATTACGTTCAAAATCTAATGAACGTTTGGAATTTCTTGGAGACGGTGTATTAGAGTGTGTCACAAAGTATTGTTTGTATCGTCGTTTTCCAAAAGAAAATGAAGGATTCATGACCGAAAAAAAAATAGCCATTGTAAAAAATGAATCAATTGGACGCATGTCTTATGAAATTGGGCTGCATAAATGGTTTATTATATCAAGGCATTCAGAAGAAAAAAAATTACGAACAAATTTGAAGAAATTAGGTTGTTTGTTTGAAGCATTTGTTGGTGCAATTTTTCTTGATTACAACAAAATAAAAATAAAAGATGATGACAAGTGGTTTGAAAATGTTTTTTTTACAGGTCCTGGATTTCAAATGGCACAAATTTTTATTGAAAATGTATTTGAAAAACACGTGGATTGGATAACGTTAATTCGCAATGATGACAATTACAAAAACATATTACAAGTGAAAATTCAAAAAGAGTTCAAGACAACTCCTGATTATGTTGAACTAGGACGCGATATAGAAACTGGATATACGATGGGTGTTTATTTGTGTTTGGGACAACAAATATATGAAACATCTCCAGAATCAGCAATTGATTTTGATGAACTCAAAACATTCGATGCGGTTCATTCAAAATGCGAAGAATTGGGTGGTCGTATTCTTGTGTTTTTAGCTAAGGCATCTCATAAAATAAAGAAAAAAGCCGAACAACTTGCATGTGATCATGCTATTCAATTAATCAACTAATGTCTTCTTGATTTTTTGAATTTAGATTTGGATTTATTTTTTTTGACTTTATTTGATTTTCCCCCTTTTTTCCCCATCCTCCCAGAATGCCTGGCAAACGCTGACGGGTTTCCAGATTTAAAATCTGCAAGGTTTTCACGATAATTGCCCAATTCAACTAGTTCTTCTTTTGAGTAAGGAACTCCATGAACTTCTCTACGTAATCCGTGATTGAAAGTAGCGGACATTGGCACTACTTGTCTAGTATCATCCTCGGATATGCCCGCTAGTGCATAGCTTGCACCAACGCGCCTCGCTGCCTGATCAACTTGATAGTCTTGTTGTTGTTCAGTCATTCGATTCCACGCTTTGTCTTCATAAGCCCTTTGACGCTTCCGTTCATTAGCGTTTGCGTCATCTTCTTGTCGTACCTTCCTTAAATAAGCTCTAATATTATATACTGAGGGTTCAAATTTAGATTTCTTGCCCATCAATCTTTCAACAATGCCTGGTTCCTTTAGGTGAACCTTTTCGTTGGTTAATTTTTCATACTCAGAAATTGCCATAGCATCAGTTCTATGAGGTGAAATGCTACGAGCCCGGTTAAAGTATGGATGATCCCCTTTTACTATATGTTTTTTCAATATTGCAGATGAATTTGGATCTGAAACATACCTAGGTCTGATTCTATTAATAGCATTATCAATGTCATAATTATTTTCTTCTAATAAATGATATGCTTCTTCCCAAGTGAGAGTTTTATTGAAAATTGAACTTGTTCTATGAATTAAATTTCCAATGAGAATGTTTTTTGTGTTCTGATCCATTTTATATATTAATAAATATATTATAATTTTAGAACATAAAAATAAGATTATGAGCAATACAAAAATGACACATGTTTTGGATTCTTTAAAAAAAAAACCATTAACAAAAAAAACGACACATTTTTCATACGAAATTGGAAATGATAAAAATCCAACACCGTCTGTAGTAAAATTGAATGATAAAACAGAATTAAACCTTTTGAAAAGAGATGATCTTTTGACCCGCATAAAAAACTTCAAAGGAGTTCTTACGCAAACAGCTCCAATGCAAATGCAAATGCAAATTCAACCGAGTGCAATGGTTGCATCTACAATAGCGGATCCATTGGTTAATATTAAATTCAAAAAGATAAAAAAAATAAAACTGGTTCCAGTATCTGAGTTGAAACAAGTATTACACAAACCACCTGCCCCGAATGAAAGTGAGAATGAGAACAAAGGAACAAAAAAACGCAACACACAGAAACGCCTTCCATTGAAAGAATTAACAGTCACACCGGCAGTTTCCAAAAAGACAAAACCGATTGATCCAGTACTTGCATCTGAATATTATTTAAATAACAGAGAAAAGTTCATAGAATTTACAAACAAATTGTTTCAAGTAAAATATAGGGCAGAGATTGTGGATGAATCGCGAACCGTTTCATGTGATGATCGTCGTTCAGTGGAAGAATTTGGTTTACTAACGCATCAAAAAATTGTGAAGGATTATTTGAACATGTTTTCTCCATACCGTGGGCTACTTCTATTTCATGGACTTGGAAGTGGTAAAACGTGTTCTTCAATTGCAATAGCAGAAGGATTGAAATCTGAAAAACGGGTTTTTGTGATGACTCCTGCATTTTTGCGGGCAAATTATTTGAAAGAACTAAAAAAATGTGGGGATGATATTTACAAAAAACCACGACATTGGAGATTTGTTGATGCGACAGATGATAACATGATATCATCTCTAGCAGAAATGTTGTCAATTTCCCCGAATTATGTGAAAAAAAATAAGGGGGCTTGGCTGGTTGACCCGGATAAACCAAGTAATTATGGAGATTTCAATCCGATTGACCAAGCTGCAATTGACATGCAGTTGAATGAAATGATTCAAGCCAAATACACATTTATAAGTTACAATGGAATACGTGAGTCGCGTTTGAATGAACTTTCCATGGGATACACAATCAACCCGTTTGATAACTCGGTTGTTGTTATAGATGAAGCTCACAATTTTGTAAGTCGGATTGTAAATCACATAAAAAAAACAGATGAATCTGTTAAAAAATCAAATAAAACCGGATTGAAACCAGAAGACGCGCCTATTGCACTCAATTTGTATCGGTTATTGTTAGATGCGGTTGGTGCAAAAATTGTATTGCTTACTGGAACTCCCATCATCAATTATCCCAATGAAATCGGTGTTTTGTTCAACATTTTGAGAGGATACATTAGAACATGGACTTTTCAACTGAATTCAAGTAAAACAATAAATGAATCCAGATTGAAATCGTTGTTTCATTCTTTAAGAATCATGGATTACATGAAATACAATGCGAGCGATGCAACTTTAACAATAACACGAAATCCGTTTGGTTTTGTGAATGTGAACAAAACCGGGTCTGTTCCGGGCATTGTAGACCATGAAGGAGTTGTATTTTCACCAGATGAAAGCGGAAATATGAATGATGAAGATTTTGTTAAACTGGTTGTTGCAGTTCTTGCAAGTGATGGAATCAAGGCAACAAAGACACGCACCAGTCCAGTTAACCACAAAGCGCTACCGGATACTATTGATGGTTTTGAAAAGTATTTTATAGATCATGACACTTCCGAATTGAAAAATATTGATGCGTTCAAGAGGCGCATCCTAGGGTTGACATCTTACTATCGTAGTGCCCAAGAACAGTTGCTTCCGAAATATGATGTTGAAAAAGATTTCAACATAGTTCGGATTCCGATGAGTAATTATCAATTGAACATGTACCAACAAGAACGGTTGTCTGAAATGAAAAAAGATCGCGATTCAAAAAAACGTAAAACATTTGTTCAAAGAAAACCCAAAAAACCACTTACAATGAAAGACTTGTATGCCGAACCTTCCAGTTCATATCGCATTTTTTCAAGATCATCATGTAATTATGTGTTTCCAAGAGGAATTGAACGCCCCAAACCCAATATTCCGGTTACAGCAAACAATGATGACATGGATGAAATCAACATTGACACAGAAAATACAAGAGCATTGTCCAAAAACCCAGAAGGTGATATCGGAGTTGAAGAGTCTACTGAAATTCAAATTAAAGTAAATAGTGAAAACTTTATTAATTACGAAACAAGAATAAAACAAGTTTTAGAATACATGAAAACAAATCAAACCGAATACTTCAATCCAGAAGCACTATCAATATACAGTCCTAAATTTTTGACAATTTTACAAAATCTGTTTGACGAATCTAATGTGGGATTGCACTTGATTTACAGTCAATTTCGCACATTAGAAGGAATCGGATTATTGAAAATTGCGATGGAAACAAATGGATACACGGAATTTCGCATCAAACGTGACTCATCAACACAACAGTGGACGGTTGATATGAACCCCGACGATGCAGGTAAACGAAGGTTTGCACTTTACACAGGAACCGAATCGGCAGAAGAAAAAGAGATCATAAGATACATTTTCAACAGTGAATGGGATCAAGTTCCATCCACCATTCGCGAGGTTCTCTTGAAAATATCGGGCAACAACTTTTATGGCGAAGTAATCAACACGCTTATGATTTCAGCTTCTGGTGCAGAAGGAATTGATTTGCGAAATGTCAGACACGTTCACATTTTGGAACCATATTGGCATCCGGTGAGAATTGAACAAGTAATTGGACGTGCTAGACGGATATGTAGCCATCAAGATTTACCGGAGATTCATCGTACCGTAAAAGTTTTCTTGTATTTGATGATTTATTCTCCATCTCAGTTGGTTCCATTGACAAAGGCTGAAAAAGTGGAAGCTGAAAAAGAAGAAGCTTTGTTGGCATCAACTGATCCTAAAATAATGGTTGATGTTTCCAATTCTGCTTTGAAATACGTTCGTGTCTCTCGTGAATTGCGAGAAGGTGATACTAGTTCTCTCACAAATCAGCCAATAACAACTGATGAATCATTATACGAAATTGCAAAACGAAAACAGGACATCAACAACAATATTTTAAAATCAGTAAAAGAAACCGCGATTGATTGTGCGGTTCACACCAAGTTTGGCACAAAGGAAACTCTTAAATGTTTCACGTTTGATAATCCTGAAAATAAATTTTCTTATCCTCCCAATCTGGATGATAACATCAAACCCAATGAAACCGTTACCAAAAAAACAATCGCCTCGGAACCAGAATTAAACAAAGAAATGCGCAATTTACAAATCAAAGAATTTACCCATGCCGGTGTAAAATATGGTCTTGACATCAATACCAATAAAGTTTATGACTATGAAAACTTAAAAATGGGAAATTTAATATTGATTGGAAAACTTGTAGAAGTATCCGGAAAAAATAAAATTGTTATGGATTAAAATTACTGTTTTTTATCAGTTCAATCATCTCTTCATGATTCTTTGTCATCTTTATTTCTATGTTTACAATTGTTTCATGCAAGCTTAAAATCAATGTTTTCAAGTCATCATATGTTGATGCGACACTTGAAATGTTTTTATCTGACGTATCTTCTAATATTTTAAATTTTGACATTATTGGGTTTGACTCCATTTCTTCTTCTTGAAATGATACTTTTTTGTTTGTTTGAATTTGATTTTTGGTTCCAATCCACTCTTCCGCACGTTTTATCTCGGCCACGTTCAATTGCACTAATTCTCTTTCTCGCGTTGCTAATTCTTTGGCAATGAGTAGTGACATTTCGCCACTCACAATCGGTTTGTCATTTGTCAGTGTATCCTTGAAATTCACTTCATCCGGTTTTTTTAGTTTCAAATATGAGTTCATTTCAGTTTCTGTTTCTTTGAATCTACGGTTCAGTTCTTCACTTCGTGAATTTTTAATATCATCCGCCCGATAAATTAATTGCATGTTTTGTTTGGGCGGTGGTTGTGAAATTGAACTAATTGATTTCATAAATTCCCGAATCACGAATTTGTTTACTTCCCCAAGAGGTTCTTTCATATATGACGCATCTTCAATAATATTTTCAAATGCTTGTTTTACTGGATCAAACATGGATTGGGTAAATCCACCAAATGCACCAGCCTCTTGTAACATTGCCCATAACATCTCTTTATTTTTTGTGCTTTTCACCGCCGTTTGCATTTTTTGATTAATGAATAAAAATGTGTTCACCTTTTATATGGTTTTTGTAACACAAAAAACAATAAGTTTTTATTTTATACTGAACCTAACCAGTCAGAATAAAATCACGCTGAAAATAAAAATGTTTGATTTTATTTCATGTATTTTTTTTTATTTTTATATGATTTTCTTTGTTTCAATCCTCCTTTTTTTATAGTTTTTTTTGGATTGTTTTTTCGGTCTTCTTTGCAACCAGGACAGACTGACTTTCTTAATGGTTTGACAACTATATATTGTGCATGTTCTGGTTTGCGGCATATTCCATTTCCACATTTTTGACAAGTGTATCTCTCTTTATTATGTTCACATATAGAAGAGCCATTACAAATCACACATTTATAATCTGGTTTTAAATGTTTACATATACTTCGCGGCCATCTTGGGTCAACCATTGCAAAATAAATGTTGGAACCATTTGATGTGTATAATTCATTTAAATTTCTTGCACATTTAATGCAGTTGATGGTGCATCTCTTTTTTGTATATGTATGATTGTTTGGAAGTTCTCTCTTTTTCAATTCTTCTGCAAGTTGTTTTTGTTCACTTGATGCAGCTTGACGCGTTTCCACCGCTTCTTGGAGTGTTGAAATTCTTCGCTTCATAACGGGATTAACATGTGTCAAATCATACAAATCATAAACACTACTGGGTTTTGGTCTGGGTTCCGAATAAAAAAGAGAATCATTATCGTCATTGAATGCGTTACTATCATCAAATGCCCTATCAAATGTATCGTATGGATTATCATTAAATGATGTAAACATATCATCATCATCATACTCCTTATCATCAAATGTTTTATCAACTGAATTCATTGTGATGGTATTTTTTTTTGGTTATATATTACCTAACTTTATTATTTTTTAAATATACTTAAATGCAATTTGATGTGAATTTATCAGATAATTTGTCTTTATGGATTTTATAAAGTATGAAAATAGTGGACTTACTGGTCTAGAAAATATGGGAAACACCTGTTATGTAAACTCATTTTTACAAATACTTTCTCACACATATGAATTCAATGATATTCTTTCAAAAAATGATGGTGACTACAGATGTCGGCTAAATCCCAAAATTGAATCGGTTTTATTACATGAATGGGACGTTTTACGAAAAATGATGTGGTCTGAAAATTGCATAATATCTCCGGGAGGATTTATTTCTTCAATGAAAAAAATTTCAAAAATAAAAAACATGGATCTTTTTTCAGGGTTTCAACAAAATGATGTTTCTGAATTTCTCTTATTTATTTTGGATTGTTTTCATTCTGCACTAGCTCGTCCAGTTGAAATGAAAGTTCGTGGAGTAGTTCATAATGAAGCGGATCTCAATGCCAAAGCATGTTATGATATGATGTCAAGCACATTCAGTAAACAATATTCTGAAATAATCCCCTTGTTTTATGGAGTGCATGTTTCAATCATTGAGTCATTAAATTCAACTACATTAAGCAGAAAACCTGAACCATTCTGTTTGTTGAATATTTCACTGCCTAAATCGGAGGAACCTGTTTCATTACATTCATGTTTGACCACTCATTGTCAACCCGAATTTCTTTCAGGGGAAAATGCTTGGTATAACGAAGTGACAAATGAAAAACAAAACGTTAAAAAACGAATATCATTTTGGAGTCTTCCAACCATCTTAATAATTGTTCTAAAAAGATTTGAAATGAACACACATGGACATGTGAATAAAATACGCAATCAAATAATTGTTCCATGTGATAATGTTGATTTTTCTCAATATGTTCATGGTTACAATTCAGACAGTTATGTATACCAATTATTTGGGATATGCAACCATCACGGAAATTCTGTTATGGGCGGTCACTACACCGCAACTATCCGAAATGCAAATGGAAAATGGTATGCATGCAATGACACAATTGTAAAAGAAGTTCCTTTGAACGCAACAGAAATTGTCAGCAACTTGCCATATTGTCTGTTTTATAGAAAAATTAAATAATTTCATAATTTATATATATTTTAATCATGAATGTATCATATGATTCTATTATTGGTATTGGACAAAATCAACTAGAGTTTGTTGAAAGTGGTGTACAAAATACTTCAACTGGTGGAAAACTCTTGGCTTTGGCATTGTTGACCATAACCTTATTTTTATACTATCTGGTGTTTTCAACTGTGCCAAACACTTCAAACAATTCCACGATAATAAACAATAGTAATGGTGCCAAATTACTAGAAATAATTATGTGGGGAACATTTATCGTTTTAATAATTATAAACGGATATCAATATTTTTTCAACTTGAATATCACAACCAATTTTAAAAATTTATTCAATGATGAACCTGAAATTGAAATCAATGTTGAAAATCCGGAACAATCTGAAGTAACAGTTCCACAATTAAAGTATTTTAAGCAAGTGTTTCATATTCCTGGAAATGAATACACATATGAAGATTCGAAGGAAGTATGTAAAGCGTTTGATGCTAGATTGGCAACTTATGATGAAATTGAAAAATCATATGCAAATGGGGGAGAATGGTGTAGCTATGGCTGGTCAGATGGACAAATGGCCTTGTTTCCAACCCAAAAAAAAACATGGAAAAAATTGCAAAATATTAAGGGTCATAAAAATGATTGTGGACGTCCCGGAATAAATGGCGGATACATAATGAATCCAAACGTAAAGTTTGGAATAAACTGTTACGGATTTAAACCAAAAATTACAGCATCTGAATCAAATCTCATGCAAGCTTCTTCTATTTATCCTAAAACATTAAAGGATATAAAGAAAGAAGAACGGGTTGCTCATTGGCGCACAAAATTAAATGATATTATTATAGCACCATTCAATAGCAATGTTTGGAGCGCTTGAATTATTTTTTTGTACATAAATTTATTTTATTATAAATTTATTTTATTATAAATTTTTATAATCAAAATGTCTGATTCTCTCACTCAAGCCGCACCACCTGTTGAAGAAGCACCTGCACCTGCGCCTGTTGAAGAAGCACCTGCACCTGCGCCTGTTGAAGAAGCACCTGCACCTGCACCTGTTGA
>Ga0194127_10007547_pt1 | contig 11952 bp, 9 predicted proteins | sample TA2KigC100mmetaG_FD_148624 | JGI IMG/M metagenome (GOLD analysis project Ga0194127, IMG submission 148624) | Freshwater microbial communities from Lake Tanganyika, Tanzania - TA2015036 Kigoma Deep Cast 100m | ecosystem: Environmental > Aquatic > Freshwater > Lake | place: Tanzania: Lake...
TTTTCACCGGGCTGTTATCGATGAAGGCCGAGGAGACATGGTTCGGCCGGCCGGCTTCGTCGAGGACGGCTGCCAGCGATAGGTAGACGCCGGTCCCGCCATAGGATTCGATCAACAGGACGATGGCGTCATCCACGCCATCCCGGTTCAAATCACCGAAGAAGAACTGGTCGCCGACGCTGATGGAGACATAATCCTCCGCCAGCGGGTCGGAGCCGTACTGGTATCTTCCATCCACCAGGCGCACGAGATATGGCTGGTCGTCCTCTACGATGATGTATTCCGCATTCCTGAGGGACTCTTCCGACAGGCCGGCGGAAGGCAGCGGAGCTGCATCGGGAGGGGTATCGGCGATGGCAGGATCAGCGTCCGGGACGGAGGCCGGGTTGCAGGCGGCCAGCGCTAAGGCCAGCGCCAGGAGTACAGGCAGATAGTATTTCATTTTCTAGATACCTTTATGGGAGCAGCAACGACCATGTGGCGCCGCCGTCCGTCGTTTTGTAGAGCGAGGTCTGGGCGCCATCCGGAGAGGCCAGCGCCCAACCGGTGCTCTCATCCACAAATTGCATTCCGACCAGCATGGCGGATATATCCAGGTTCGTCTGGATCGTCTGCCAGGTCTGCCCGCTGTCATGCGTGATGTAGAGTTGCTCCGCGCCGGTCCAAAGGAAGATGGTCTCGAAGGAGATTGGCGAGTAGAGGCCGAGACTGATGATGCGCTCGCCCGGGATCCAGGTCTGGCCGCCGTCGGTTGTGTGGTAGAAGATGCGGGCATAGGAGGAACCGTAGAGGTCCACCGGCAGGATGCCTTCGGTGGCGGAGAAGAAAATTGGAGCGTTTACGCCAGTATAGAAATCATGGTAGGCATCGGGTAAATCCAGGTCCTGGTACTCCCATGTCTGCCCGCCATCGTCCGAAGCGTAGAAGTAGGTATAGCCCAGCATCGGTATGTTCCCCCCGATCCAGGCATGCGAGGCGTCAGAATAACTCATGCCATATTTCTGGCCGTTGAATGGCAGGTCCTGTTCGATACCGCCCTGGTGGGCGAAGACAACGCTCCAGGTCGCGCCGCCGTCGGTCGTCTTCAGTAAAGCCACTGCCTGGGAACCGGCTGCCGCACCCAGGTCCGACATGGCAAAGCCCTGCTTGGTGTCCAGGAATTGGATCAAGGCCGTCCCCAGGGGGGCGCTGAACGATTCCCAAGTCAGGCCTCCATCGAAGGTGCGGTATAACACGCTCTCTTTCTCCTGGCTCGGATCGACACTCAGCATCCAGAAGGTCTGTTCATCCAGAACATAAAATGGGGCGAAATCCACTACATCAAGGTCTCCCGGAGTAACAATAAACCAATTTGCCCCGCCATCGAAGGTGCGGAGCACCTGCGTGGCTGTCAGCCCCCAGCCGGCATGGGGACTGGTCATGTAGAACAAAAGCAGGTCCGGCATCTCCACCGGCGGCAGGTCCGGAATCCCCGCCTGGGGGGTGGAAAGCGGGGTATCGCTGCCGGTCGCCGTGCAGCCGGCCAGCAGGAGAACCACCAAACCAAAAACAAGCCATTTAACATTCATGCAGGTATTTCTCCTTCGAAGTATTTGATCGCCGTCCGGCAACGCCAGGCGGCAGGAATGGTCGATTCCAGGAACCAGGGGAACACAGGATAAACAGGTTGGCTGTTGTTGTCAACCCTGAGTCTGAAGGCTGGAGGATGGGACTAGCCTGTCCACTGCACAAGGGTCGCCTCGCCCTGCCCAACTCCCACGCATAGTGCAGCCAGGCCATAAAAGGGCCGTTTCTCGCCCGGGGCCCGACGTTCCATCTCGTGCAGCAGGGTTGTTAGGATGCGCGCCCCGGAGCAACCCAGCGGATGTCCGAGGGCGATTGCCCCGCCGTTGACATTGACAATCTCCGGGTCGAGACCGAGATCCTCCATGACCGCCAGCGACTGTACGGCAAAGGCTTCGTTGATCTCGACCAGACGGATATCCCCGACCTGTAACCGGGCGCGCGCCAGGGCTTTCCTCACAGCCGGGACTGGACCGTAGCCCATGGTGCGCGGCAGGACGCCGGCTGCCGCGGATGTGACGATGCGCGCCACTGGCTTCAAGTTCAGATGCGCGGCTTTCTCCTCGCTCATCAACAACAGGGCGGCCGCGCCGTCGTTGAGGCCGGATGAATTGCCGGCAGTGACCGTCCCTCCTTCCTTCCGGAAAGCCGGGCGCAGTTTCGCCAGGGATTCGAGGGTCGTATCCCGGCGCGGGCGCTCGTCGGTGGCAACCAGCAGTGGGTCGCCTTTTTTCTGCGGTACCGGCGCCGGGACGATCTCGGAAGCGAATGCCCCCGAGTCGATGGCGGCGATCGCCCGCTGGTGGGATCGCAGGGCGAAAGCATCCTGTTTCTGGCGGGTGATGTGCGGTTTCTCGGCAGCAATGTTCTCGGCCGTCTCGCCCATGGATTCTGTTCCGTAGATCTCCTGCATCTTCGGGTTCGGGTAGCGCCAGCCGAGCGCAGTATCATAGGCTGTCAGGTTGCCAAAGGGATAACCCGCTTCGGCCTTGGGCAGGGAGTAAGGGGCGCGGCTCATGGACTCGACCCCGCCGGCGATGAATATTTCTCCTTCGCCGGCGCGGATGGCGCGTGCCGCCTGGTTGACAGCGTTCAGGCCGGACGCGCACAGGCGGTTGAATGTCACAGCGCCGGTCTCGGGGGGCAGACCGGCCAGGAGGAGGGCCATCCGCGCCACATTGCGGTTGTCTTCTCCGGCCTGGTTGGCGCAACCAAAATAAACTTCTTCGATCGATTTCGGATCGAACGGGTTACGCTCGAGGATGGCTCTGATGACCAGTGCAGCCAGGTCATCAGGCCGGATGGATGCCAGTGTTCCCCCCAGGGCGCCGATGGGCGTGCGGATGGAATCGATGATGACAGGTGTGGGCATGGAATAGCCTCCAGACTGACGAGGGTGGTTGACAGCGGATGTAATTCTACCACCGGAGGTAAAAAAAAAGGCCGCACACCGTTTCCGGTATGCGGCCATACGGCATTGGGGAACAGGATTACTTCACTACCGGCAGTTCGGCCGCGATCCAGGCTGTGATGCCGCCCGCGAGATTGCGGACATTGGTGTAACCCAGGAAATTCAGGTACATCATGGCAATCGCGCCGCGGTGACCGGATTTGCACGTTATGACGATGGCAGCGGCCTTGTCGGTGGGCAGAAGGCTCAGGTTGGCAGGCAGGTCGGGGATCGAGACCAGGACTGCGCCTTCGATGTGGCCGTCGGCATCCCACTCAGCCTGTGAACGGACATCCAGGATGAAGGGAACCGTCCCACCGACGATCTCGGTATTGAAATCGGCTGGTTTTACTGTATTGTATCCTGCCGGCAGGGCGGTGAGGTAGGCATCCAAATCTTCAAGGCGGGTCGCATCCACAGTCGGAACGGTTCCTGCAACAGGGGCAGGAGGCAGACCGGGCTCGAGGGCGAAACCGCCCTTTGCCCAAGCGCCGGTACCGCCGCCCAGGTTCACGACATCCGTGTAACCCAACATACGCAGGGCGACCATCCCCAGCGCACCGCGATGACCGGAAAAGCAATAGATGACGATCTTCTGGTCGAGGGCTGGGAGTTTATCCAGGTTCTTCAGCAGGTCATGGATGTCGACACTGATCGCTCCCGCGATGTATCCGGTGGATTCGATCTCGGAGGTCTGGCGGACATCCACCAGGAAGGGAGTCTCGGTCGCCAGAAGTTCGTTGAGAGCGGTAGCGCTGATCGAATAGTAACCTTGGTCTGCCGGCAGGGCAGCAACGAATTCGGCCAGGACAGTCGCCCAATCCACATACCCTGCAACCGGCATGCCGGCGGATTTCCAGGCGCCCAGGCCGCCAGCGAGGTTGACCACATCGGTATAGCCCATCATGCGGAGCGCCATGGTAACCATCGCACCGCGGTGACCGGATGCGCAGTAAACAACGATCCGGGCATCGGTCTCACCTGGGAGTTGGCCAAGGTTGGTCAGGAAATCCGAGAAGGGTAGCAGGATCGCACCTTCGATATATCCAGCCGAGTCCCAATCGGCCTGGGTGCGGACATCCAGGATGAAGGGATCGCTTTCGGCCAATTCAGTTGCCAGGGCATCCGATTTGACGGCGTAGAAGCCTTCCGGCAGGCTGGTCAGGAAATCGTTGAGGGTCGTGAAGAGCAGTTCATCGTCGACAAGTGGTGTGCTGATGGCAGCCGGTGCAGCGGGAAGACTGCCGGTGACGAGTGGCATCCCGGCTTTTCCCCAAGCGCCTGTCCCACCACCCAGGTTGCGGACATTGGTGTAGCCCAACAGCCGGAGGGCCATCATTCCGAATCCACCCCGGTGGCCTGAAGCGCAGTAGATGACGATTGAGTCATCCAGACCGGGGAGCTTGTCCAGGTTGTTCAGAAGGTCGCGGATCGGGATGTTGATCGCGCCTTCGATATAGCCACCGGTTTCGATCTCGGCGACTTCGCGGACATCCACCAGGAAGGGTGGATTCTCAGCCAATTCGGCGCTCAGGTTGGCAGCGCTGACGGAACCGAATCCCTGCTCTGCAGGTACTGTAGCCCAGAAATCGGCCAGCAGTGTGGGCAGGTCGAGCGCGACCGGCTCCTCGGTCGCGACCACTTCCTCGGTCACGACTGGTTCAGTCGTCTCGACGACCTCGGGCTCTGACGGCGTGCAGGCTCCGAGCAGCATGCTGAATACGATCAGCAATGCCAGGGGGAGATACAACTTTTTCAACATGGTTTCTCCTTCTTGAAAAAAAAAGAATAGGGTTCCCATCAAGGTATCGATGATGGGACAGCAGGGACGATCACCGGCCGGTTGGCCGGAACTTCAACGGGGTCTACCTTGTCTGGCGTCAGGAACAAGGCTGCATTACCGTGGCAGGAATTACATGATTCTGCCTGGGGGGTTCTCAACTGGATGTTGTGAGGGGTGGTATATACCCAGGTAGGCAGAGAGTTGAAATTAGGGAGCAGGTTCTCTCCATAGAACGAGAACCCATCCGCAGTCGCCGGTACATGTCTCAGGGTCACATATCTGTATGGCCGGGTATAACTCCGCTCAGGGTTGAGGCCGATCTGGAAGGTTAGATATGTGGCTTCCGTCTGGAAATAGGGATTGCCGGTCTTCTCGCTGATTGCCACATGGCAACCATCGCAACTGGTGTAGGTGATCGAATGGCATACCTGGCAGGCTAGGTCCGCCCCATGTACGGAATGCATGTCATTATCAGAGGTCCCCAGGGTCACATCGGCGTGACATGATTCGCAGGATGGGGATTGCAATCCATCATAGCGGTGGTCAGCCGGAGCCATTGCAGCCGCTTCTGGGTTGATGTGGCACTGGGTGCAGAGCGCCGGATCCCCATGGAGTTCATGGTTCTTGTGGCAATCCATGCAACTCATTCGGCCCTGGCGGAAATGAACATCGCCTGGATAACCTTCATTCAAACCGAGATACTCATTTCCCACCCGGCTGCCATGACAGGCTGTGCAGGAACGGGTCATGGGAGGCGTGCGAAGGAAAAGGTGTCCATCGAAGAAACCACCGCCTACACTGGCTGGCTGGCTCACGTGACAGTCGCCGCAGGTGGTATGGCAACGTGCACAATGGTTGCCAATCACTTGTTCAATTGCGGCGTGGTTTTCCGGTACACTGCGGGTCTCCAATACCGTCCAATAGCCGCGCAGAGTGGAATGAAGGCTATTTTCATAAGACGATGCAACATCCACGTGACATTCACTACAAGCATTGGGTGCGCCATCACTGGGTCGCGCCACCAAGCCTTCATGGGCAATTTCCTTGTCAGAAGACTGTGTCCCGGAATGGCAATCCGTACAGGGGAGATACCCGTGAACGGTAAGCGGGAATTCCTCAGCATCCACTAATACTTTCTGCCATGGCTCCAACGGAGCCACAGAGCCTCCTCAACCAACCCCCGACGATTCGCCCTCACCCACTTCCTCGACCTGTTCGGCAGTTGCGACCAACCGCTCCTGTCTAGTGTGACAAGCAAGACATTCGTTGACCTCCCCAGCAGACTCAGCGCCAGCCAGTGGTATCGCTTCGACCACCTGTTCGGAGAGATCCGGTATATCCAATCCAACCGGGGAATCGAGGTCGATGCTGGCCGATGGATTGGTGGGTCGACAACTTACAAGTAATAGGATGCCCGCCAGGAACATGTATGGCGTTCTCGCATGTCGCATAATGCCTGCCTTGACAATGGTTTGTACATCTTTGCACAAAAATTATATAAACAAACTAGTGGGATAACAAGTGTTTTACATAACAATCCCTTATAGGATTTACCTATCCCTTCCATAAGCATAAACGATGTTAATATTATTTCAAAGGCTTGAGTTACCTATGGTTTCTGTGCTATCATTCACAAGAAAGGGTTCGCCTATGTTGGATGTCCATCAATTGAATGTATTCCTGGCGGCAGCCGAGGCCCTCAATTTCACCCAGGCTGCGCAGCAATTACACATGACGCAGCCAAGTGTCAGCCAGCACATTCATGGACTGGAGCGTCATTTCGACATGCAGTTGTTCCTGCGGAATGGCCGCAACCTGGAATTGACAGACGCCGGCATGGCCTTGTTGCCGCTGGCGAAAGAGGCGGTAATGCTCTCCACGCGCATTGACGAAACCATGACTTCCCTCAAAGGCGGAATTTTCGGCCACCTGGTGGTGGGTTGCAGCACCACGCCGGGAAAATATATTCTCCCCATCCTGCTGGCGCAGTTCCGTCGCCAATATCCGCAGGTGAGAGTCACCTGCCAGGTATTGCCGCAGGTGGATGCCCTGCAAAGCCTGGAGGATGGAAACGCGCATTTTGCCCTGTTCAGCCTGCCGCATGACAGTTTCCCGGATGTCGAGGCGGTGGCCTATATTTGCGACCCCATCGTTCTCATCGCGCCCCTCGACCACCCCTGGGCGCAGCGCGGGGAGATCGAGGCCTCGGAACTGATCGAGGGCGATTTCATCATACGCGAATCTTCCTCCGGTACGGTCAATGCGGTGCGTGAGGCGCTGGCAAAACATAATATTTCTTATGCCAATTTGCGAATATTGATTACGCTCGGAAACGCGGAAGCCGTCGCCATGGCTGTGCAGGAAGGGATTGGGTTGGGCTTTGTCTCGAAACCGGTCGTTGACCGCCTGTGCCACGGCAAGGTGGCCGCAATAAAGATCCAGGGCATGGACATTTGCCGCCAGATTTACATTGGTCGCAACAGCCGGCGCATGCCCACCAACGCGCAGAAGGCTTTTTGGGAATTCATCACTTCCGAGAACCACGAGAAGTTGGAAGTGTGATTGAAGGATCACCCTCATGCTGAAAAACCACATTAAGTTACTCCTCGCCAGCGGATTGCTCGTCGGCCTCATCAGCCTGTCGCTGCTCGCGGGATCGGCGGGCGCCTCCCCCCGTCCGCAGGAGGCGACGACGCCCACAGTCACGCCCGAGCCGACCGCGCCGCCGAAAGCCTGCTTCGAATGTCATCCCGATAAGCACGTTTCCTGGTTGGAAAGCCCTCACGCCCATTCCTTCGAAGATCCCATTTTTCAAGAAGGTTGGGTAAAAATGGAACATTCCGGCGAGTGCCTGTTGTGCCACAAGGCAACTTACGATAAAGCCTCCGATACCTATGAAAGCGAGGGCGTCTCGTGCGAGGCGTGCCACGGGCAGGGCGACCCGGATCACCCCCCGGCGCGCATCTCTGTGCGCTCCGATGAGGAATATTGCGGCACATGCCATCCCACCACCCTGGGCGAGGCGCGCCTTTCAGGACATTCCACCGAGAATGGGGTGCGCTGCGTGGACTGCCACGATCCTCACAGCCAGGAAGTTCTGTTCGAGAATCCGAACGACATGTGCAAAAATTGTCACAGCGCGGACGACCTGGGCGAAATGGAAGAGGCGCTCAGCCACTTGCACTTCCGCGATAACATTCCCTGCGCCAGTTGCCACACCCTGGATGTTCCCCATACCTTCCTGTTCAATTTCCAACACGAAAAGACCGCCTCGTTTTTCAAGGGCTTCGATTGCGCCTCCGAGATCACCGCCAGCGTTGCCAGCCGGGTAGGGACGAGCCACGAAGCGCTTGGCAGCTACGTCAAGGACCAGATGAACTTTTCCGTCGTGCATCGCGTTTCGCGGCTCGAGTCTGCGCCGCAGTGCGCGGATTGTCACGTGATGGACGAAAAACTCCGCGCCGATTTTGCCGCGCTCGGATACACCGTGGAAGAATTGGACGACCTTTCGTGGGAAAGCGAAGACTTTCCCGCGCTGACTGAAACCGATCTCACCAAACTGGTCGCCACCCCGCGCCGAAACTGGGGCTGGCTCTACTGGCTGGTCGGCGTTGTTGCATTATTCGGCATCTTTGAATTTTCTGTGGCGCGAAAAATGACCGGCGGCGCGCAGGTTTCGTTGAAAGAGTATCTGTCTTCACTCTTCCGGAAAAAGCCCGTCAGAGATAAAAAGAAAGACGACCAACGCGGCGAGGAAGAATAACATGACAAACACAACCGACCCCAAACTCTCCCGAAGGGATTTTCTGAAAGTCTCGCTGGCTGGCCTGGGCGGATTGGCGCTGGCCGCGAATCAAATGGATCCCGCCCGCGCCTCCTCTGGCGAGGAACTACCGCTTGAGGATCATTGGGCATTGCTTTACGATGCCACGATGTGCATTGGCTGTCGCGAATGTGAAACCGCCTGCAAGAGTTACAACAAACTCCCCGAAGAGGATGTGGACGATCTGGGCGGGAACACCTTCACCCTGATTAAACTCTATCAGTCCGAGGATGGCGCGCAGAAATCCTTCCGCAAATATCAGTGTATGCACTGCGTTGACCCCGCTTGCGCGGCTTCGTGCCCGGTGAGCGCGCTACACAAACTGGAAAACGGCCCGGTAGTCTACGACTCGTATAAGTGCATCGGCTGTCGCTATTGCATGCAGGCCTGCGCGTTCGGCGTGCCGCGCTACGATTGGTCGCTGGCCTACCCTTTCATCCGCAAGTGCGAGATGTGCCATCACCGCGAGGCGGGTCCCGCCTGCGCGGGGATTTGCCCCAAGCAGGCGCTCATTTTTGGCAAGCGCAGCGACCTGCTGGAGATCGCCAAGGTGCGGATATCCGTTAACCCCGGCAAGTACTTCGAGGATCGCGTATATGGCGAATTCGAAGGCGGGGGAACCTCCGTTTTGATCCTATCCTCCGTCCCGTTCGAGGCGATCGGCCTGCCCTCGCTGGACGCCAAGCCGCTTCCCGATCGGACGCAATGGGCTCTCAATATCGTCCCGCTTATTTTCTTCGGTGTGGGCGGCGCGATGTCCGCCGTCTATCAGCGCACGAAAAATAAAGAAAACAAATCAGAGGAGACAAAGCCATGACGAGCATCACCCTTCCCATCGTCAAGCAAAAGGTCTCGCTCAGCACGGTCATTCTTATGGGACTCGCAGCGCTCGGCGCGTTCGTGGCCCTCTTCCGCTGGGTGGACGGATTCAGCCTGGTCTCCAACCTGAGTGACTCGCGTCCGTGGGGCATTTGGATCAGTTTCGACCTGTTGGTGGGCGTACCCATTTCTGCAGGCGCGTTCATCCTCGCAGCCACCGTTCACATCTTTCACATGGACAAGTACCGCCCCATCCTGCGCCCCGCCCTGCTGACCGGTTTCCTCGGCTACCTCATGGTCATCCTTGCATTGCTGGTTGATCTCGGCCAACCCCAACGCATCTGGCACATGATGGTCTACTGGAATATCCATTCACCCCTCTTTGAAGTCGGCATGTGCGTGATGACCTACACCGCGGTGCTGTTTCTCGAATTCAGTCCGCCCGTGCTGGAAAAACTGGGATGGACGACGCTTTTGCAATACCTGCGTAAAATTTCCATCCCCATCGTCATCCTCGGTGTGACGCTGTCCACCATGCACCAATCCTCGCTTGGGTCGCTGTTCCTGATCGTTCCCTTCAAAATGCACCCGCTCTGGTACACCTCCCTGCTTCCGCTGATTTTCCTCGTCTCGGCCATCGCGGTCGGGTTTGGGATGGTGATTTTCGAGTGCGCGATGTCTCATCAGGTGTTTGGCGGGAACGTCCGCCGCGATATTTTCGAGGGGCTTGCCAAAGGGATGCTGATTTCCTTGAGCCTGCTCCTGCTCATCAAACTCGGCGACCTGATCGTGGCGGGTGACTTGAGACGATTATTCGAGGGTAGTTTCCAAAGCGCAATGTACTTGCTCGAAAACGTGGTCGGAATTATTTTGCCCATCTCGATCCTGCTCATCCCCAAACTGCGAAAGGACATCGCCTGGATTTTCCGCGCCGCGCTCCTGACCGTGATCGGGCTGGTCATTGCCCGTCTCAACATTGGACTGGTCAGCATGGCAGGCGTTCCATACGTTCCTCATATCCTGGAACTGGCTGTGACAGTTGGCTTATTCTCGGCAGGGATTCTGGCATTTGGATACGCAATGAAGAACCTGCCCCTCGAAGAAGCATGAAAAAAACGAATCGTGGGAATCAAAAACGGAGACGGACGCCCGTCTCCGTTTCGTTTTATCATATCCGTTTACCGGCTGATGTCTTCCGCGTACCCGATGGCGGCGCTGCAGGCGGGTGCGAGATGCTGTGAAACATTTTCCCAGGTCAGTTTTTCATTCTTAGCGAGTGTCTCCTCCAGCGCGCTGGCGAGACATCCGCCCCGGCGTTGTAGTTGATGAGGGTGAATTTCCACATATCCTCGTAGGTGATGTCCAGTTGGCCGGGTATTTTCTTGCCCGAATAATTCCAGACCACCTGCGAGGCCTGCTGGCAGTTCGCCATAGGCGTGTGCGCGAAGACCGTCACGCTGTAATCGGCGCGCTCCAGGTCTATGCCGAGCGGACAGAAATCGCAGACCGCGTTCACGCTGTTGACCAGGGCGAAGCGCAGCATTTCCCGGTCAACCGCTTCCAGTCCCAGGTAGCCGCCGCCGCAAGCCTCGTCGTAAAGGATCAGCGGGCAGAAGGCGTTATAAAAGGATGGGTTCCACAGCAGGGTGGTATCCGCGCCCTGGTTGGTGAGCTGGCCGAGGCCGGTATCGCCGCTGGGCAGGACGGTGGCCGGCCAGAACTGGCTCTCACGGGCGAACAGGTTCTTGAGCATCTGGGCCGGGACGCCGGTGTCGTGGGCCGCGTTGAGGATCAGGCCGTCAAATTGGTTCTGCCATTCGGTGACCGCCTGACGGGCCGCTTCCAGCCCGCAGGGGCTGGCCGCGGCCTCGTCGGAGGAAAGGCCGTTGTTGGGGCAGGCGCGTTCACCTTCTCGGCGGCGGTCTACCTATTCCGCATCAAACCTCTCGAAGTACTGGCACGGCCGGCTGTCTTCATTGGTTTCCTGGGTTATTCATCGGCCATGATCGCCCTTGCAATGGACATCGGGCGCCCCGACCGCTTCTGGCATCCGCTTATATTCTGGAATGTACACTCCGTTCTGTGGGAAATCACCTGGTGCGTTATCCTCTATTCCACCGTATTGGTGATGGAGGTCCTGGCTGTGGCGGGTGACTCACGCCTCGGTGAGCGCTGGCCGCGCCTGCGTCGGATCGGCCATCTCACTCACCGTATCACCCCGATCCTGGCCTTGATAGGCATGGGCTTGTCTTTGCTCCACCAGTCCTCCCTGGGCGCTACTTACGGCGTGCTTAGCGGTCGCGCCATCTGGTTCAAACCGTCCCTGCCAGTGATGTTCATCATCTCAGCGGTGGCAGGAGGCATGTCCCTGACCATGCTGGCATCCATGACCGTCGCCCGGTTGCGCGGACAGCAGTTCCTGCCTCCCAGGATTTGCGCCGGAGTGACCCGAACCATTGGCTTCATCACCCTGGGTTACCTGTACATAAAAATCTGGGACTGGGCGGCAACTTC
>Ga0194127_10007552_pt1 | contig 11944 bp, 10 predicted proteins | sample TA2KigC100mmetaG_FD_148624 | JGI IMG/M metagenome (GOLD analysis project Ga0194127, IMG submission 148624) | Freshwater microbial communities from Lake Tanganyika, Tanzania - TA2015036 Kigoma Deep Cast 100m | ecosystem: Environmental > Aquatic > Freshwater > Lake | place: Tanzania: Lake...
GGGGCGACCTGCGGCTCGAGAGCCAGGTCGGCCGGGGCAGCACCTTCCACCTCGAGGTCCGGCTGGAGCGCGCCTCCGGCGACCAGGCGGACGAGGGGCGGGTCCTCCCGGGCCGGCTGCAGGAACTGGCGGCGCTGCTCGTCGACGCGAACGAGGGACAACGCCGCCAGCTCCTGGGATTCCTGGGCGGCTGGGGAGTGGCGGTGACGGAGGCGCCCGACTGGCGCCAGGCGCTCCGGGAGGCGACGCTGGCGCCGGGCGACGGGCGCCCCTTCCGCCTGATCCTGATCGACGCCCAGTTGCCCGGAGTCGACGTCTTCGAGCTCGCCCGCCAGCTGCGCGAGCTTCAGGGAGAGGGCCCCGTGACGGTGGTCGTGCTGACCGCCGCGGGGGTGCGCGGCGACGCGGCCCGCTGCCGGGCCTCCGGCATCGCCGCCTATCTGACCAAGCCCGTGGGCGCGCGCGAGCTGCTCGAGGCGCTCCTCCTGGCGCTGGAGGAGTCCGCCGCGGGCGATCGTGAACGGCTGCTCATCACGCGGCATCGGATCCGCGAGCGGGAGTTGAGCCGGGAGCGGGGCGCGCGGGAAGAACGCAAGGCGGCCTGAGCTCGGCGAGCACGCGCACGGCCGGAGGGGCCGGCGAGGAGAGTGAGCCATGCATCGTCATTGGACCATCGGGCGCAAGCTGACGATCTCCTGCCTGCTGCTGGCGATCGTCACCCTGGCCCTGGGCGGGATCGGCTCCTTCGGCGTGACCCGCGGCCGAAACGCCGTCGAGGAGATCGCCCTGGCGCGCATCCCCGGAGTCACCGGCCTGCTGCAGATCCGGGCGGGAGCGGAGGCGATCGCCGCCGCGCAGCGCGCTCTCGTCGATCCCGTGGCGGCGGAGGAGCTGCGGGCGCGCCAGGGCGACGCCGTCGCCGCCGCGCGGGCGCGCATCCAGGAGGCCTGGACCGGGTATCAGGGGCTCGAGCGAGGCGCCGAAGAGGCGCTCCTCTGGGCCGAGTTCGTGCCGGTCTGGGAGCGCTGGCGCTCGGCCGGCGATCGCTTCTTCGCTTTGGAGCGCAGGGCGGGGCCGCAGGCGGCGCGCGAGCTGTGGGCGGGCGAGTGCCTGCCCGCCCAGGGCGAGGTCCTGGCGCTGCTGGAGCGGCTCGTGGCGCTGCGCGCCCGCGAGGCGGCCGAGGGGGCGGCGGCGGCGGCCGGCGAGATGGGCTTCCTGCGGCTGCTCACGCTCGTGGCGCTGGCGATCTGCGTGGCCGGCGTGATCGGCCTGGGTCTGCTGATCGAGCGGGACATCACCCGCGTCTTCCGCCGCGTCGCGGTGGCGCTGGCCGAGGGCGCGGCCCAGGTCGCCGCCGCCTCGCGCCAGGTCTCCGCTTCGAGCCAGTCGCTGGCCCGCGGCTCGAGCGATCAGGCTTCCTCCATCCAGGAGACCTCGAGCTCGCTCGAGGAGATCTCGGCCATGACCAAGCGCAACGCCCTCGGTGCGACCGAGGCCAATGGCGAGGTCGAGGAGAGCGTGCGGCTGCTGGCCAGCGGGCAGGAGGCGATGGAGCGGCTCTCCCAGGCCATCCTCGAGATCAAGCGCTCCTCTCACGAGACGGCGCGCATCGTCAAGACGATCGACGAGATCGCCTTCCAGACCAACCTGCTGGCGCTCAACGCCGCCGTCGAGGCGGCACGCGCGGGCGAGGCGGGACGGGGCTTCGCCGTCGTCGCCGAGGAGGTGCGCCACCTGGCGCGGCGGGCGGGAGACGCCGCCCGGGAGACCGCCGCGCTGATCGAGGACTCGATCTCGAACTCGGAGCGGGGCGTCGGCGTGGCCGCCGAGACGGCGACGGCGTTCGAGTCGATCGCCGCCACGGCCAAGATGGTCCACCATCACGTGGCCGAGATCGCCGCCGCCTCGCGCGAGCAGTCGCAGGGGCTCGAGCAGATCAACGGCGCCGTCGGCCAGATGGACTCGGTCACGCAGCAGAACGCGGCCACGGCCGAGGAGTCGGCCTCGGCGGCGCAGGAGCTGAACGCCCAGGCGGAGCAACTGCGCGGCCTGGTCGCCGACCTGATGCGCCTCATCGGTGGAGAGCGCCAGGCGCCGCAGGAGCCCGCCGGCACGGCTTGGGGGGGACAGGCGGCGCGCTCCGACTGGACGCCGCGGGTCATCCCCGGAGGGCGGCCGTCGCGGGCGGGAACGCGCGCCGCTCCCGAGGAGGTGATCCCCTTCGACGAGGACGACCGCATCCTGTCCGGCTTCTGAGCCCGCTCCGGTCGACGCGAGCGTCCCCCGGCCTTCCGGGTGACCCGTCACGGACTCCCTTCCCCCGGAGGGTCTCGACCTTCCGGTTGTCGCCGGGCCCCGAGGCGTGCACCATGGGCCCCGGCGTCGATCCGGGGGGTGCATGACCAAGGAGCGCGAGCTCTATCCCTACCTCTTCGAGCCGGTCTACAAACCCTATCCCTGGGGCGGCGACCGGTTCGCGCGCTGCCTCGGCCGGCAGCCCGGCTCCGGCGTCCGGGCCGAGTCCTGGGAGATCTCGGATCGGCCCGAGGGCATGTCGATCCTGCGCAACGGGCCGCTCGCCGGCCGCTCTCTCGCCGACCTCGTGCGCGACCTGGGCGCGGACCTCATCGGTCCGGGGCCTCCGGCGGAGCGGTTCCCCCTGCTCTTCAAGCTGCTCGACGCGCGGGAGAGGACCAGCCTGCAGGTGCACCCGACTGAGGATTGGGCGCGGTCGCACGGCGGGGAGCCGAAGAGCGAGCTCTGGTACTCCCTGCCGGGCGCCGGCCGCGCGCGCCTCTACGCCGGGCTGCGCGCCGGGGTCGACCGGGGGCGCTTCGCGGCGGCGCTGGCCGAGCGCCGTCTGGAGCCCCTCCTGCAGGCGTGGCCGATCGACCCCGGAGAGGCGATCTTCATCCCCGGCGGATGCGTCCACGCGATCGACGCCGGCTGCTTCCTCTACGAGGTCCAGCTCAACTCCGACACGACCTTGCGCGTCCACGACTGGGACCGTCGCGCCCCCGACGGGACCTCGCGGCCGCTGCACATCGAGGAGGCCCTGTCCGTCATCCGCTGGCCGGGCGGCGACGCCCAGGTCGGCCCGCCGCGCCCTCCGCGGCGGGAGGTCCGGGGGCCCGGCGGAGGACGGTTCCTGGAGGTGCACAGCTCTCCCCACTTCCGGGTCCTCAAGCTGGAGCCGTCCGGGATGGTGGAGATCTCCCCCGACGAACGCGGGTTCCAGGTCTTGTATGTCGAGCGGGGAGGTGCTGTGATCGAGGGTGGCGGCCGGCGGGAGGCGCTGCCCGCCGGCACGAGCTGTCTCGTCCCGGCGGCCCTGTCCCGCTACGCGCTCGGGCCCATCGACTCCGCCGGGGCGAGCGTGCTGCTGACGACGCGGTGAACCATGGACGCGGGATACGCCTCACACGATTCTCACCCGGATCTCACGCGGCGCGGCGTGCGCATCGGCGATACCTCGGGGCACACGCGGGTTTCCCGAGCAAGGAGCAAGCCGATGGCCGAGGCGCACATCCTCATCGTCGAAGATGAAGAGGACATCCTGCAGCTGATCGAGTACAACCTCCTCAAGGAGGGCTTCACGGCCGCCTGCGCGCGTACGGGCGAGGAGGCGCTGCGTCTGGCGCGCGACGAGCAGCCCGACCTGGTCCTGCTCGACCTGATGCTGCCCGGCATCGACGGTCTGGAGGTCTGCCGGACGCTGCGCCGCCAGCCGCCGACCGCCATGACGCCGATCGTCATGCTGACCGCCAAGGGCGAGGAGGCCGACATCGTCGCCGGGCTGGAGCTGGGCGCGGACGACTACATCACCAAGCCCTTCACCCCCAAGGTCCTCGTGGCCCGCATCCGCACCGTCCTGCGCCGTCGCGCCGCGGCGCCGGTCGAGAAGGACAGCATCCTGCGCATCCACGGCATCGAGATCCACCCGGGGCGGCACGAGGTCCTGGTCGGCGGCAAGCGCGTGGAGCTGACCTTCACCGAATTCCGCCTGCTGCAGCTCCTGGCCGGGCGCCCGGGATGGGTGTTCACGCGCTACCAGATCGTCAACGCCGTGCGGGGCGAGGACTACGTCGTCACCGACCGGGCGGTCGACGTGCAGATCGTCGGCCTGCGCAAGAAGCTCGGCGAGGCGGGCCGCTACATCGAGACGGTGCGCGGCGTCGGCTATCGCTTCCGGGACTAGGCGCATGCGGCCGCAGCGGCTCTTCTGGCAGCTCTTCCTCTCCCACGCCCTGCTCCTCCTCGTCGTGATGGCCGGCGTGACCTGGCTGTCGAATCGCAGCGTGCAGCGCTTCTACATGGAGGAGACGAAGGCGGGACTCGCCGCGCATGCCCAGCTCGTGGCCGGCCAGGTGGCTCCCCTGCTGCCGGACGGCGCGTACGCCGAGGTCGACAGCCTCTGCAAGGCCTGGGGGAGCGCGATCGGCATGCGCATCACGGTCATCCGCCCCGACGGCCTGGTGCTGGGCGATTCCCACGAGGACCCGCGGCTGATGGAACGCCATGGAGCCGCCGACCGGGCCGAGGTCGGGCAGGTCCTGCAGGGCGAGACGGGCGCGGCGATCCGGCGCAGCGAGACGCTGCGGCGCAGCATGCTCTATGTCGCCGTCCCCGTGCTCCAGTCGCGCCAGACGGGAGACCATGTGGCCGCGGTCGTCCGCACCGCGCTGCCGCTGTCGGCGGTCCAGGAGACGCTGCGGGCGCTCAACATCGGCCTGCTGGGGGGAAGCGGGGTGCTGGCCGCCCTGCTGGCGCTCCTGAGCCTGGCCCTCGCGCGGCGGATCAGCCGCCCCCTGGAGGCGCTGCGCGACGGGGCGGAGCGGCTCTCCCGGGGAGACTTCAGCCGGCGGCTGGCGCAGCCCGGACTGACCGAGGCGCGCGGGCTGGCCGAGTCGATGGACCGCATGGCCGCCCAGCTCCGGGAGCGGCTGGACCTCGTCACCCGCCAGCGCAACGAGCTGGAGACGATCCTGCGCAGCATGACCGAGGGCATCCTGGCCGTCGATCTCGAGCAGCGCGTCGTGACGATGAACGCGGCGGCCGCGCGCATCCTGAGCGTCTCCGCCGAGGAGGCCGCCGGACGGCCGGTCCACGAACTCCTGCGCAATCCCCCCCTGCAGGCGCTGATCGAGCGGGCGCTCGGATCCGCCGAGCCGGTCGAGGGGGACGTCGTCCTCCACGGCGAGGGCGAGCGCCACCTCGAGGTGCGGGGCGCGATCCTGCGCGACCGGGAGGAGCGGGAGATCGGGGCGCTGCTCGTGCTGCACGACGTCAGCCGGCTGCGCCAGCTCGAGCGGATGCGGAGCGACTTCGTGGCCAATGTCTCGCACGAGCTCAAGACGCCCGTGACGGCGATCCAGGGGGCGGTCGAAACGCTCGCCTCCGGGGCGATCGCCGATCCCGAGGCCGCGGAGCGCTTCCTGTCGATCCTCGCCCGCCAGGCCGGGCGGACCGAGGCGATCATCGAGGACCTGCTGCGCCTGTCGCGCATCGAGGAGGAGGCGGGCCGCGGGGGGCTCGAGCTGGAGCCCCCCGGGTCGATCGAGATGGTCCTGGCGGGCGCCGTGCAGGCGTGCCAGGCCGGGGCGCGGGAGAAGGGGATCGAGATCGAGTTCGACTGCCCGCCCGAGCTCGAGGCGCGGATCAATCCTCCGCTGCTCGAGAACGCGGTCGCCAACCTGATCGACAACGCCGTGAAGTACAGCGCTTCCGGGGGGCCGGTGCGCGTGTCGGCCGCCGCGCACGGCGGTGAGGTCCTGATCACGGTCAACGACCAGGGGTGCGGCATCGACCAGCGCTTCCACGAGCGGATCTTCGAGCGCTTCTTCCGCGTCGACCGCTCGCGCGGCAGGGAGCTGGGGGGCACAGGTCTGGGACCCCCGATCGTCAAGCACATCGTCCTGGCCCACGGCGGACGGGTGACCGTAGACAGCGCGCCTGGGCGGGGGAGCACCTTCGGCATCGTCCTGCCCTGCACAACTCGGGCCGCTCGCCATGAACTTGCGGATTCCTAACCCGGCGCTCACGCGCCCCGGGTACCTTCCCTCGAATCTGGGGAGTCGCGGTCGGGCATCCGCGCCGGCCGAACGCACCCCCGAGGCAGGCGAATCCAATCGAGGAGGGTCCCGATGAGACAGTCGGTTTTCACCTGGCTGGGCCTGGCGGCCCTGGTCCTGGGCGCCCTGGCGACGCCCGCGCAGGCGGCGGGCAACGCGATCGTCATCGACGGCTCGACGACCGTCGGACCGATCGCCAAGGCCTTCGCCGAGTACTACATGCGGCAGCATCCGGGCATCAGCGTCACGGTCAGCGAGTCGGGCAGCGGCAACGGCGCCAAGAGCCTGGTCAACGGCACGTGCGACATCGCCGACATGTCCCGCTTCATGAAGGACACCGAGTTCCAGGCGGCGGTCGCGGCGGGGGTCTGGCCCGTGGCCCACGTCGTCGCCATGGACGGCATCGCCATCGTCGTCCATCCGAGCAACCCGGTGCAGGAGATCACGGTCGAGCAGGCGCGCGCCGTCTACACCGGCCGGATCAAGAACTGGAGCGAGCTGGGCGGCCCCGACCGCGCCATCGTCGTGGTCAGCCGCGACACGAACAGCGGCACCTACGAGAGCTTCGAGACGCTGGTGTTGGACCGGGAGAAGATGGATGGGTCGGTCGAGTACCTCGGCAGCAACGGCGCGATCCGCCAGAAGATCCAGAGCACCACGGCGGCGATCGGCTACATCGGCCTCGGCTTCGTCGACCGCACGGTCAAGGCGCTGACCGTCAACGGCGTCGAGCCGACCCGCGAGACGGTGGCTGCGGGCCTCTATCCCGTCGCCCGGCCGCTCTTCATGTTCACCAACGGCTATCCCGATCCGGGCACGCCGGTGCACGGCTTCATCACGCTCTACCTGACCCGCAAGGGGCAGGAGATGATCGAGGCGATCGGATTCGTCCCCGTGACCAGCTACTAGCCGGGGGGCGCGAGCGATGAGCGGCGAAGAGCACCCCTCGCCGGCCCGGAAGCGGCGCAAGGCACCGTCCGGGCCGGCGTCTTCCGAGGGCCTGCACGGGCGGCGCAGCAGCCTGCTGCTGAGCGCCCGCGCCAGCCGCATGCGCCGCGCGGCCGGACTGGCCGGCAACGGCACGCTGCTGCTCATCACCTCCAGCTCGGCGATCGTCGTCCTCTTCATCTTCTACTTCATCTTCAAGGACGCCCTGCCCTTCTTCCGCCTCCAGGGCCTGGGCGAGTTCTTCACCAGCACGCGCTGGTATCCGTCGAGCCACCCGGCGGAGTTCGGCGCCCTGGCGATCTTCTTCGGCAGCGCGCTGGTCACGCTCGGCGCGATCGTCGTCGCCGTGCCCCTGGGCGTCTCGGCGGCCGTCTGTCTGAGCGACGTCCTGCCCTTCGGGATGCGCCAGGCGATCAAGCCGGTGATCGAGATCCTGGCGGCCATCCCCTCGGTCGCCTACGGCTTCTTCGCCCTGGTCGTCTTCGCGCCCCTGCTGCAGGAGGGGGGCGGACGGATCATGGCCCTCTGCACCTGGCTCCTGGGCGCGCCCGTGGCGGTGCTCTCGACGGTGATCCTCGCCGACCTGCTCGCCGGGCGGGCGAGCCCCCGCGCCCGGGCGGGGGTGCGCGTCGTCGCGCTGGCGGCGCTCGGCGCATGCTGGGTCCTCGGCCTGCAGATACTGGCCGCCCGGCTCGGCCAGATCGAGGTGGCCAGCGGCACCAACGCGCTCAATGTCTCGCTCATCCTCGGGATCATGGCCCTGCCGACCGTGGTCAGCGTCTCCGAGGACGCGCTCCAGGCCGCGGGCCGCGAGCTGCGGGAGGGCAGCTACGCCCTCGGCGCGACCCGGGCGGAAACGATCCTCAGGGTGGTCATCCCCGCCGCCGGCAGCGGCATCCTGGCGGCCGTGATCCTCGGCGTCATGCGCGCGATCGGGGAGACGATGGTCGTCTGGATGGCCTCGGGCAACGCCGCCAAGATCCCGGTCCCCTGGTACAACCTGCTCGAGCCGGTGCGCACGCTGACGGCGACGATCGCCGGAGACATGGGCGAGGCGGACCACGTGACCGGATCGGCCCGCTACCACGTGCTCTTCGCGATGGCGCTCGGGCTGCTGACGATCTCCTTCGCCTGCAATCTGGCCAGCGAGTGGGTCCTGCGCCGGGCGCAGCGCAAGCGGGGGGCCTAGGCCGTGCGGCGCAGCACGCGAAAGCTGATCGACCGCTCCTTCTCGGGGCTGGGCGTGATGTCGATCGTCCTCATGGCGGCCGCGCTGCTCGTCATCCTCGCGCCGATCTTCGTCCGCGGCCTGGGGGCGATCTTCTTCCGGGGAACTGTCGAGTTCCGCCGGATGCAGCTCGAGCAGTTCGAGCGGGGCTCGCGCGCGGCGGTGGAGGAGGAGACGGCCGCCGCGGCCGCCGCCCGCGCGCCCGTCTACCGCATGCTGGCCGAGTTCGAGGAGGAGCTGTCGGCCATGGCGGCGGAGGAGCGCCGCCAGTACGCGGGCCAGCTGCGCGAGGTCCGCGAGCTGGTGACGGAGCTGCTCGGCCCGGCGCCGGGGACGCCCGCTCCGGTGCTGCCGCGGGACCAGTACGGCCAAACGCGCTGGGACCGGGCGCGCTTCAAGCTCGACCTGCTGCTCCAGCGCACCGAGTACGACTACTCCGACGCGGCGCGGATGGGCCGCGAGGTCCGGGTCGACCGGGCGCGGGACTTCGCCGGCACGCGGCTCGAGCCGCTCTTCGACTACCTGCGGGCCCACGCGCGCGAGATGCTCCGCCCCCGCCTCACCGCCTACCTGCGCTTCCTGACCGACGCGCCGCTGGACTCGCACTTCTTCGGCGGGATCTGGCCGGCGATCCTGGGCACCCTCTACCTGACGCTCGGCGCGATGCTCTTCGCCCTGCCGATGGGCGTGATCTCGGCCGTCTATCTCGTCGAGTACGCCGGGCAGGGGCGTCTGATCAGCCTGCTGCGCACCTGCGTGAGCACGCTGGCCGGGGTGCCGAGCATCGTCTTCGCCCTCTTCGGCCTGGCCTTCTTCATCCACAGCCTGCACGTCACGCCCGGCAAGAGCATCATCGCCGGCTCGATGACGCTGGCGGCGCTGATCCTGCCGACGATCATCCGCGCCTCGGAGGAGGCGATCCGCGCCGTGCCGGAGACCTACAAAGAGGCGGCCCTCAGTCTGGGCGCGGGCAAGTGGCGGGCGGTCATCACGGTGATTCTGCCCGCGTCTCTGCCGGGGATCCTGACCGGAACCGTCATCAGCATGGGCCGCGCCGCGGGGGAGACGGCGCCGATCATCTTCACCGCCGCCGTCAGCGTGGGCAAGGCGGTCGAGCTGTTCCAGGCGCGTTTCTGGGAAGCGCTGGCGCAACCGACGCCGGCGTTGCCCTGGAACATCTACAATCTGGCGACCGAGCATGAGGCGGTGGACGAGATCCGCCACGTCCAGTTCGGCATGGTCTTCGTGCTCGTCCTGCTCGTGCTCCTGCTCAACGCCGCCGCGATCGCCCTGCGCGCTCGCGTCGCCCGCCGACTGAGAGGATGAGAGCCATGGTCGTGACTACGCCCACCTTCGATCTGGTCGTGCCGGAGCGCCGCGCCGACGTGCGCGACGACGCGCCGCTGGAGCATCCGCGCATCGTCGCCCGCGAGTTCTCGGTCTTCTACGGCAGGACCGAGGCGGTCGTCAAGGTGACGATGAACTTCCCCCACGGGCTCGTGACCGCGGTCATCGGACCGAGCGGCTGCGGCAAGTCGACACTGCTGCGGGCGATCAACCGGATGAACGATCTCATCCCCGGCTGCCGCACCGGAGGGGAGCTGATCTTCGACGGCCAGGACATCTACAAGCCCAACGTGGACGTGGCCGCCCTGCGCCAGCGCATCGGCATGGTTTTCCAGAAGCCCAATCCCTTCCCCAAGTCGGTCTTCGACAATGTCGCCTACGGCCCGCGCATCCTGGGCATCCAGGAGCGCGGCAGCCTGCGCGACATCGTCGAGCGCAGCCTGTCGCGCGCGGCGCTCTGGGAGGAGGTCAAGGACCGGCTGGGGGACAACGCGCTCGGCCTCTCCGGCGGCCAGCAGCAGAGGCTCTGCATCGCCCGCGCCCTGGCGGTCGATCCCGACGTGCTGCTGATGGACGAGCCCACGTCGGCGCTCGATCCCCGCTCGACCGCGCGCATCGAGGACCTGATCGGGGAGCTGCGCGGGCAGTACACGATCGTCATTGTCACCCACAATATGCAGCAGGCGGCGAGGGTCTCGGACTTCACCGCGTTCCTCTACGAGGGACTGCTGATCGAGTTCGATGTCACCGGAAAGCTGTTCACGAACCCGGGGCAGAAGCAGACCGAGGACTACATCACCGGCCGATTCGGATGAGGATGAGCCCATGCCGAGACACTTGTTGCGGGAGATCGACGAGGTCAAGCGCCAGATCCTGTCGCTGAGCGCCATCGTGGAGGAGAGCGTCCGCCTGGCGGTCCAGGCGATCGAGACGCGCGACTCCCGGCTGGCGGCCGAGGTCGTCGCCAGGGACGGAGAGATCGACCGGCTGGAGATGGAGGTGGAGGAGGCTTGTCTCAAGATCCTCGCCCTCTACCAGCCGGTGGCGATCGACCTGCGCTTTATCGTCTCGGTGCTCAAGATCAACAATGACCTCGAGCGCGTCGGCGACCTGGCGGTGAACATCGCCGAGCGGGCGGCCTACCTCTCCGGCCGCCCGGAGATCGGGATCCCCTTCGACTTTGGGGAGATCTGCCGCTGCGCGCTGGAGATGCTGCGCCAGAGCCTGGACGCGCTGATGAGCATGGACAGCGAGCTGGCCTACGGCGTCTTCGCCTGCGACGATCGCGTGGACGCGATCAACCGTGAGATGTACGGGCGCATCACCGCGGCGATCCACCGTGACCCGCAGAAGACCGACATCTTGCTGAGCTACCTGACGGCGACGCGCCGCCTGGAGCGGGTGGCCGACTACGCCACCAACATCGCCGAGGATGTCATCTACATGGTGGAAGGCCAGATCGTGCGCCATCGGGGGCTTTCGGCGGAGAAGGAGAAGCCGATCCCCGGCGGGCAGGGGGAGTGATCCCGCGGAGGACCGCTGCCCGCGGATGGGTGGATCCCGCCGGGATCCCGCCGGGATCCCGCCGCCGAGGACCCTGGTGTCCGCCCCGCGCCTTCCGGGGGGGATTGGAGGGGGCCGCGTCTTCGACTATAGTCTCGCAGCCATGGTCTCGCGCCGGTTCGTTCGGGCGGCCCGGCTCGGCTGACGGTCGCGTTCGCCCGGCAGCCGGCCCCCGGGAGTTCCGGAGGGCCCAGGTTAGGAGGGAAGCGATGAAGTACCGTTGCGATGCCTGCGGCTACGTCTACGACCCGAAGCTGGGGGATCCCGACTCCGGGATCGCCCCCGGCACGCCCTTCGCCGATCTGCCCAGTGACTGGGTCTGTCCGCTGTGCGGCGTCGGCACGGACATGTTCAGCCCCGAGGAGTAGACGGCGAAGGAGGGCAGCGATGAACGAGACGATCCCCCTCGACCGCGTCCTCGACTTCGCCATCGAGCGCGAGCAGGAGGCCATCGACTTCTACACCGGGCTGGCGGGCAAGGCGACCTCGGCGGAGATGCGCCGGGTCTTCGAGCAGTTCGCCGGCGAGGAGCGGGGCCACAAGGCCAGGCTGCAGGGGGTCCGGGCCGGCAAGCCCATGCAGGCGCCCGTGAAGCCGGTCATGGACTTGCGGATCAGCGACTACGTCGTGGCGACGGAGCCGGGGCCCGACATCAGCTACCAGGACGCGCTCATCCTGGCGATGAAGAAGGAGAAGGCGGCCTTCCGGCTCTACACCGACATGGCCGGGCTGGTCGGCGACGACGAACTGAAGGACCTCCTCCTGGCGCTGGCGCAGGAGGAGGGGG
>Ga0194127_10007553_pt1 | contig 11943 bp, 10 predicted proteins | sample TA2KigC100mmetaG_FD_148624 | JGI IMG/M metagenome (GOLD analysis project Ga0194127, IMG submission 148624) | Freshwater microbial communities from Lake Tanganyika, Tanzania - TA2015036 Kigoma Deep Cast 100m | ecosystem: Environmental > Aquatic > Freshwater > Lake | place: Tanzania: Lake...
ATAAACTCCGCAAATTTATCTGGTGGTGGCTCAATTATATCGAAAAAAACCCAGGATACGGTTCGATTGTCTTGCTCGAGTTAAAAACAAATAAAAAATATGTATCAACGGAAGCCTATCAGGCGGCACGCATTTTTTACAGGATTGTCCTCGACATTATGAAAGAAGGCCAGGAGGAGGGAACAATCAAAAAAGAGATGAATATCTTCCTGGCCCGTAGCCTCTGTGTGGGAGCAATAGAGCATATCGTGATCCGCTGGCTCTTGAAAGACAAAAAATATTCACTAACCCAGTATGCAGATGGCTTGACGGATCTACTGATCGATTCATTTAGAAAAAAGGATGTTAACTCTTCAAAAGATGTCCTGCTTGCTGCTGAAAATCGGTTCAATGTGGCCGATTAGATTTGGAGGAAGAGATGCGTATACCCAAATTTGAATATGTTAGACCTCTAACCGTCGAGGAAGCCTGTTCACTCCTGTATAAATATAAGACCGACGCAAAGATATTAGCCGGGGGAACGGATCTATTCGTTAAGATGAAGAAAAAAAAGATTCTCCCTAAGGCTGTCATCAGCCTAAATGGAATCAAGCGATTAGACAGAATCGAATGGGATGAAAGAGAAAACGTCGGAATGGGCCCCCTAGTCACACACGATGGACTTGTCCGTCACCCAACGATGAGGAAAAAATTCGATTTTCTCTGCGAGGCCTGCCTTAAAATTGGAACCCGTCAGGTGAGAAACATGGGAACCCTGGCGGGAAACCTTTGCAATGCTTCCCCCTCTTCCGATGCCTCAGCCCCTCTCTTAGTCCTGGAGGCAAAGTTGAAACTGGTTCACCTCTATGGGGAAAGGATCGTTCCTCTCGAGGACTTTTTTGTTGGCCCTTTCCAAACCGTTCTTCATCCCGAAGAGATCGTGGCAGAGATTCGGATTCCAAAATTGCCCCCCCATACAGCCGGTTCTTATCAATATGTTCATAAGGCCTCTTCGGTAGGGGAAACCCTGGTTGGTGTAGCGGTGCTGCTCACCGTGAATCCTGAAGATGCGACCTGTCAGGAGGCAAGGATTGGCCTCTCCTCTGTTGCCCCAACTCCCATACGGGCAAAGGCTGCAGAAAGAACATTGAAAGGAAGAAGAATGGACGCAAAGATCATCGAGGAAGCGGCCCAAGTCGTTTCGGATGAAATTCAGCCCCGTTCCAGGCCCTGGTATAGACGGGAGATGGCCAGGGTGTTGGTCGAACGAGCAATCTTTCAAGCAATGGAGAAGATCGGATGAAAAAACAGTTGATCGACCTGAGAATAAACGGAGATTCCTGTGAAGTGGCAGTGGAGCCTCAGAGGACGCTTCTAGAAGTGTTGAGAGAAGATTTAGGCCTCACAGGAGCAAAGGAAGCCTGCGGCACGGGGGAATGCGGTGCATGTACGGTCCTGGCTGACGGTAAACCCATCCTCTCCTGTTTGACGCTGGCTATTGAAGCTCAGGGAAAGGAGATCACGACCATCGAGGGACTTTCCAAAGCGGGGGAACTCCATCCTTTGCAGAAAGCCTTCATTCAGCAGGGGGCGATTCAGTGCGGCTACTGTACGTCGGGGATGATCCTGAATGCAAAATCGATACTGGATGAAAACCCGAAGCCCTCACGGGAAGAAATCCTGAAAGGGCTGGAAGGCAACCTCTGCCGATGCACAGGCTACAATAAAATTCTGGAAGCTGTTATGGCTGCTTCAACAGGAAAGGATTGATATGGAAGACTTATTGTTCATTGGCAAAAGCATCCCCAGAAAGGATGGCGTGGAGAAGGCCACGGGAAGAGCCCTCTATACGGTGGACATGGTTCTTCCGGGGATGTTGTGGGGGAAAATTTTAAGAAGCCCCTACCCTCACGCCAGGATCCTCAACATTGATACCTCACGGGCAGAAAAGCTACACGGGGTAAAGGCAGTGATTACCGGAAACGAGACTTTGGGGATCAAACACGGGTTTGTGGAGACCCCTCGATATCCTCCTGACCAATACCCTTTGGCCATGGATCGCGTCCGCTATATCGGCGAAGAAGTAGCTGCGGTGGCGGCCGTTGACGAATATGTCGCTGAAGAGGCGTTGAACCTGATCCAGGTTGATTATGAAGAGCTTCCTGCGGTCTTTGACGCTGAAGAGGCGATGAAGCCCGGGGCTCCTGAAATCCATCCCAGCCATCCCAAGGTGAAAGAACATTACAAAAATATCGGCGGGAAGACGGAGTCCGGATGGGGAAACGTTGAGAGAGGGTTTGCCGATTCCTACCTCATCCGTGAGGATCGGTTTGAAGGACAATTAAGGACTCATTGTTATATGGAGCCCCAGGCCACGCTGGCCAGCTTCGACTTTTCCGGGAAGCTCAATGTCTGGACATCCAGCCAGGGGCCGTTTATCAAAAGGGCGAAACTGGCTGCCACGTTAGGGTTACCTCAAAGTAACGTCCGCGTTTTGAAAGCCTATGTGGGCGGAGCCTACGGAGGGAAGATTGACCTCTTCGCCCATGAATTCTGTGCTTCTCTCCTCTCGATCAAAACCCAAAAGCCGGTAAAAATTGTCTGTTCAAGAGATGAAGTATTCGAATCTGCAAGGCATGGCCAGCCCATCCTGGTCGAATTAAAGACAGGAGTCAAAAAAGATGGAACCCTACTGGCCCAACAGGTCAAGGTGATCAATAATAGCGGGGGCTACCGGGGAAGCGGAGTGGTGGTGATCTTCTTGTGTTGGGGCTTTGTCATGCTCTGCTACCGAATCCCAAACCTGAAATATGATGGCTACTCCGTTTACACCAATAATCCTGTCCGGGCTCCGCAAAGGGGACATGGCGCACCCAATCTTCGATTTGCTGTTGAATCACAGATGGATATGATTGCTGAAGAGCTGGGAATCGACCCTGTGGAGATTCGTTTAAAAAATGCACGGCAGCCGGGGGACATTTTACCCAATGAAGATTCGGTCAGGAATTGCGGTCTGATTGAATGCATTGAAAGGGCTGCTGAAACCACCCAATTTAAAGAAAAATACGGCAGAAAAGAATCGTCGAAAGAACACAGGTTCAGAAGGGGAATCGGAATGGGAGTCTCTTCTTATTTCAGCGGCTCCCTCATCTATCCCAATGCATCGGCCGCATTGGTCAAATTGAATGACGATGGCACCGTCTCTCTGCTCACCGGCGCACTGGATATTGGTCAGGGAGCAGAAACCATCCTCTCTCAAATCGTCGCTGAAGAACTCGGAGTGTCGATGGACGATATTCGGGTGGTGGCTGCTGATACGGAAACGACCCCTATCGATATCGGCGTCTGGATTAGTGGAGGGGCTTATGTCACCGGAAATGCTGTCAAGCTGGCGGCCTCCGATGCAAGACGTCAGCTTTTTGAAGCTGCGGCGCAGGAGCTGGAAGCCAGTCCCGAGGAGTTAATAGCAAAAAACCGGGAGATTTTTGTGAAAGACTCTCCAGGCCGGTCCATCTCGTTTACCCAGGCCGTGACCGCCAGTATTGCAAAACGGCGGGGAAATCCCATTATCGGGCAGGGGCACTTTCGAACGATGAAGGATGTGCCAGCTCATCCGAGCCTTGCGACGACCAAAGGCAGATGGAGTGACAACTATGCGTTCGATGCCCAAGTGGCAGAGGTCGAGGTCGATATGGAGACCGGCCAGGTCAAACTCTTAAAGGCCACCACAGCCCATGACTGCGGTTTTCCCATCAACCCGCTCATCGTTGAAGGACAGATTGATGGCCAGGTCTCCATGGCTCAGGGGCATGCCCTCTGGGAAGAAGTCCTGATGGAGAAAGGGAAGACGATTTCGACCTCTTTCCTCGACTATAAAATTCCTTGCGCGAAGGATATGGTTGAGTCTCACTATATCGATGTCATCACAGAGAAATATGAAAAAGATATACCTTATCGCACCAAGGAAGTGGGAGAAGGCTATGTCTCAGGTATGGTCGCCGCCATTGCCAATGCCGTTTATGATGCGACCGGAGTGAGAGTCAAGACCCTTCCAATCCATCCCGAGAAAATATTGATGGGTTTGAAAGAAAAAAAGCATCGAGGGAAATGATGGAAAAGATAATCATGTATAGACCCAAATTGGAAACCATGTCGAGGGAAGAGCTGCTGGAGTACCAGCTTGAACTGTTCAGAAAGCAGATGGCTTATGTGTATGAGCGGACTCCTTTCTACCGGAGAAAGTTCGATGATGCTGGGGTGAGGCCTGAACAGATTAAGACCCTGGAAGACGTTAGTCGAGTCCCTTTCACGGTCAAGGATGAGTTGAGGCAAAGTCAGGAGAAACATCCCCCCTATGGAGACTTTCACTGCATCTCCCCGGACGACGGGGTGAGGGTCTTTCAGACCACCGGCACAACGGGAGTGCCTGTCCGTTCTCTATTGAGCAAGAAGGACTGGTTGGAGGTCTACTGTGAACAATTTATGTACTTTATGTATGGGTATGGAATTACGAAGGCGGATACCATTTTTATCCCCTTTAACTACGGGCTTTACTTAGCCTGGTGGGGGATCCACTCTTCATTCGAACAGGGAGGGGTTCTCGTCATTCCGGGCGGCGGTCAGAGCTCTGAGGACCGCATTAAAAACATCATCGAATGGAAACCGACGGTGGTGTGCGGCACGCCTACCTATATTCTCTTTCTCGGGGACACTGCAAAAAAAATGGGTGTCGATCTTTCGAAGACAACCGTCCGGATTGTCATTACCGCAGGAGAGCCGGGGGCCCAGGTCCCGGCAACGAAAAAACAGATCGAGACCACCTGGGGTGCGAAGAATTATGATGACATCGGTTCTACGGAGATCTCAAACTTCGGCTTTGAATGTGTTGCCCAGCAGGGAACCCATGTCGTGGAATCGATGTTTCTCGCTGAGGTGGTCGATCCCGCCACAGGCCGGCCTCTCGGTGCGGGGCAAGAAGGCGAGCTCATCCTCACCAACCTCTGCTGCGAATCAATGCCTTTGATCCGGTGGCGGATGGGCGACATCGTCAAATTCGATGTGAAGCGATGTGACTGTGGCAGAACATTCCTCCGGCTGGAGGGCGGGATCATCGGCCGCGCGGATGACATGTTCCAATTTGGGGGCGTCAATATCTTCCCTTCGGCCATCGAAAATTTTGTCCGGGAGACAAAGGGGTTTTCGAATGAATATCAGGTCATCGCGCCTAAAATGGGATCGGGAAAGCATCTGAAGGTCCGGGTTGAACCTGCTTCTGCCTCACTTTCTAAAGAAGAGATGGAACAGGCGGTGAAGACTTTTAAAGAAGTTTTCAAATTTCGAATTGGCGTCACACCGGATGTGGAAGTCGTCAAAATGGGCGAACTCCCTCGCTTCGAGGGGAAGGCGAAACGGGTGATCCGGGAGAAATGATAACAAATGTTTTTCGGTAGAAAGGAGGTGGATCGGTTCTCGGGATCATATTGTCTCAAACGAAGTAGGATTTTTAAAACTATCCTCACAAACTAACAAAACATTTAAAGGAGGCGGCCATGAAGAAAAGTGCCTTAATAGATCTTATCGGCATAAAAATGCTCTTCATCTTACTCATCCTTCTGTTTGCATGCGTTCTGTCCCCTGCCCTATCATTCTCCCAGCCCATCGTGCTTGGCGTCCCCATTTCGCGCGGATATCCCGATGGTGTGGACGCCGAGCGGGGAATCACATTGGCCGTAGAAGAAATTAATGCCGCAGGCGGTGTGAATGTCGGGGGGGCCAAGCGACCCTTTAAAGTCGAAATCAGCGACACCCGGGACCTCGAGGCCGGAGTACCGGTGGCCGAGGCGCTTCTGGCAACGGAGAGATTAATCATCGAGCAAAAAGCCAATTTTATCGTGGGAGGCCCCATCCGCTCTGAGGCAGCTTTGGCGGCGATGGATGTCGTCTCGAAACACAAGACCGTCTCCATCCTGTCCGCAGGCGTCTTGAGCCCTGCCTACAGCAAGCGGGTGGAGGAGAACTATGACAAGTATAAATACTGTTTCCGAACGACAGGGAGCGTTGTCCCCATGATCGGAGGAACATTAAAGACGTTTGAATCGATCAAAGCCAAAAAGGGATTTGATAAAGCCTATATCATGGTCCAGGATGTCGCCCATGCTCGAGCTGCCGGGAACCTTCTGAAAGAAGGCCTTGAAAAGCAGGGCTGGAAAGTCCTTGCCCTTGAGATCTATCCAACCGGAACGACCGACTTTTCCGTTGGGCTGTCCAAAGCGAAAGATTCCAAAGCACAGATTTTAATACCATGGTTTGATATGCCCGAAGTTTCCATTTTGATGAAACAGTGGTTTGATATGAAAATCCCAGCGCTGCCCATTGGCTATATCCATGCCCTTCAGGATGAAGGGACCTGGAAGGCCACTGACGGCAAGGTGGCCTATGCAGTGGTTCTCTATGCAAAGGCAGGCTCCGTAGCGACCAAGGCAATTCCTATGAGTGAGGGATTCGTCCCAAACCATAAGAAAAAGTTCGGTGTGGAGCCCAGGTCGGAATGGACATCGACCAGCTATACGGTGGTTTACATTCTCAAGGATGCCATCGAACGAGCAAAAAGCCTTAATCCCGACACCATCATACCGGCTTTAGAAAAAACCGACATGATGGGAACTTATGGGAGAGTCAAGTTCGATCCCAAGAACCACCAGATCATTGAAAACGGAGACCCGAAAGAGACAGCCGTAGGAATGTGGGCGCAATGGATTGACGGAAAGAGGACGATCGTCTTCCCGGATAAAATAGCTACGAAAAGCTTAGAGATGCCGCCCTGGATGAAGTGAGGCGAGATGAATATTTTTATTTTCGGGCTCGTCAATAGTGTGATTTTGGCCTTAATGGCCAGCGGTTTTGCACTGGTCTATGGAGTCAGCCGTTTGGCCAATTTCGCTCATGGCGCATTGTATATTCTGGTTGGCTTTGCCACCTGGCTCTTCTTAAACCGGGTAGGGGTCAACTATATCGGATCCATCATCCTTTCGATCATCGCCGTGTCAGTGCTCGGTGGAGTCATCTATCGGTTTCTACTCATACGGGTGAAGGGGATGCCTGCATCGGAGATTATCGCCTCCCTGGCCATTGGCATAGCGATTATGGAGTTATTTCGTTGGAGGGGGTTTATAAGCGAAGCTTATATGCTCCCTCCTTTTGTCAACGGTTCAGTCAGTATCGCCGGGGTCATGATCGATTGGCAGCGTCTCATCATCATCGGTGTGGGTTTGGCGATAATGCTGCTATTATGGTTGTTTACCCACCACACCAAAGTCGGCCTTTCTCTCAGGGCCATCGCTCAGGACAAACATGCCAGTATGATGTCAGGAATCGAGCCGGATCGAACCGCCGTGATCTCCTTAGCCATGGGCTCAGCCTTATCCGGAATCGCTGCTGTCGTCATCCTCCCCCTGGGAAATATCACTGTTGAAACAGGATACATGGTTCTGACCAACGCGATCGCGGTCTGCATCATCGGAGGGCTTGGAAGCTGGGCAGGGGTTTTCGCCGGCGCCTTTCTGTTAGGTTTTGCTGAAATCCTGACCGCAGCCTTCATCGGGCCCCAGTGGCAAATGGTGGTGGTTTTGTTATTTATTATTCTTACATTGATCCTCAAGCCTTCAGGACTTCTCGGAAAACAGAAGGAGCTTGAAGAAAGGGTTTAGAATTGGACAAAAAAAACAGGAGAAAAGAAAGGCTCGATCGAGGAATAAAGGTACGAACCGAAGGGATTTACGCCATTTCATCATGGCGGGGAATGGCCTATGCCTTGCTCCCGATGGTATCTTTTGTTTTAGGAATGTTGGTCCTTCCGTTGGTCGTACCCTCGATGACATGGCAAAGAATTATGACCCTTTCCTGTATTTTCGCTTTGTTGGCTTTAAGCTTTGATTTCCTGGCCCATTTCGTCGGGATCGTCTGTTTAGGCGGGGCATTCTTCACAGGAGTGGGTGGATATATCTCTGGGCTTCTGAATTCGGCATTTGGATTACCGATGATCATCACCATTCCTGTCGCCACAATTGCTGGGGGAGCGATCTGCACTCTTTTTCTAATTCCCTGCTTGCCCATACGAGGCATTTACTTTGCCATTGTGAGCCTGATGTACCCTATCCTATTCCATAGGGTGATTCAGGCTCTCAATATTTTCGGCGGTACGGATGGTTTGCCCGGCCTGGCAACTTTCCCAAATATCTGGGTCGAGCTTTACTTCATCATCCCGATGACTCTCATCCTGACCTTCGGCCTGAGAAGATTGGTGAATGAAGATTTTGGGATTGTGCTACGCGCAATCAAAGATAATGACCAGGCGGTACGGGCCTCGAATATCAATATCTCCTGGTATAAGACGAAAGCCGTTTTCATCGCCTCAACGATCGGCTGCTTTGCCGGCGCTTGTCTCGCGCACCTTTATGGCTGGGTGGGCTTATCCTTATTCGCTCTGGACTTTTCCATCTTCCCCATTGCGGCTACGGTGGTGGGAGGCGGGGGCACATTGGTGGGTCCCATACTCGGAGCTCTCATTTTGGCTCCGCTGTCGGAAATGCTCCGGGCTTTCGGCCCCCTCCGAGTCGTCTTCTACAGCCTGATATTAGCCGGCCTGGTCATATTCAAGACAGAGGGGTTGGTCCCTTTTTTGGAAAGAAAATACCATCAGTTTGAGCGCTGGACAGAGATATGAATGAAGTCGTTCTCCAGGTAAAAAACGTCATCAAATCATTCGGCGGGGTGAAAGCGGTCGATTGCGTAAGCTTCGATGTGTTCAAAAGCGAGATCCTTGGTATCATCGGGCCCAATGGTTCAGGCAAGACAACCCTGGTCAACCTCATGACAGGTTTTGTCAAGGCAGACTCGGGGACGGTGATTGCGGACGGAAAGAAACTGACAGGATTGGCGCCCGATAAAATTGCCGGCCTTGGGATTGTCCGCACCTTCCAGATCCCGAGGCCCTATCACTCCCTGTCAGCCATTAAAAATTTAGTGGTCCCTTTATATTCTTCGAGGATTATGCGCACTTCCGGAGGCAAGCTGGGCGACCGGGACACGGTAGCCCTCGACATCTTAGAGGAAATCGGCTTTGAGCGGGATGCCCATGTTCCGTACAAACTTGCTTCCGCTTTTTCGGAGGGCTACCTCAAACGGCTTGAGCTGGCAAGATGTCTCGCTCTGAAACCTAATATGATCATCATGGACGAGATTTTCTCGGGGTTGAGCGTTAGCGAGATTGCGGCGATGATTCCGATGGTGGAGAGGCTCCAGATGAGCGGGATCACCATCCTCATGGTTGAACACAGGATAAGAGAGCTGTTCCAGTTGGCGAACCGGGTGATCGTCATGAATTTCGGAGAAAAGATTGCCGAAGACATCCCGGACAACATCATGAAGAGCGAAATCGTCAGACAAGCCTACCTGGGAGTCACATAGAGCTATGCTTGAAATCAAAAATCTCATGGTCTTTTACGAGAACGCCTTGGCCCTGAATAATGTGACGTTCGCTTGCCGGGAAGGAAAAATCACCGGGGTCTTCGGACCGAATGGTGCGGGCAAGTCCACACTGATGTATACGATTTCGGGGATCATCCTGGACATGAAGAAAACGGAGATCATGAAGGGAGGGGAAAGGATCACCATTCTCGGTGAGATTCAATTCAAGGGTGAGGACACCATCAACGTTAAACCGAATGAAAGGACGAAGAAGGGAATCGTGCTCTGTCCGGAAAGACGTCGGATCTTTCCTGAAAGCAGCACGCTTGAAAACCTGAAAATAGGCGGTTATCTGGCAACGCGCCAGGAGGCAAAAAGAACGCTTGAATATGTCTTTACCCTCTTCCCTGCATTGAAAAGCCTTAAAAAAAGGGAAGGCGGGTTTCTGAGCGGCGGGGAACAGCAGATGCTTGCGATTGGTAGGGCATTGATGGCTCAACCGAAACTATTGCTTCTGGACGAGCCTCTGATGGGCCTGAGTCCAGCGATCCAATCAAGATTGATACAGGCGGTTAAGGAGATCAATCAAAAAACTGGAATTACGATATTAATCACGGAGCAGTATGCTCAACCGATCCTCCCGATCGTGGATCACGGTTATGTGATGGAAAAGGGGACGATTGTGTTAGCCGGAACAGGGAGCGAGCTCACGGATAATCCACATGTAAAGGCAGCTTACCTTGGAGCCTGATTCTCTGACGGATTGAATTATCGGGTATTTTATGACCTTCATTTCAGGAAACGAGATGAGCCTATTTGGCGTGACCGAAAATATCTGTGAGCAATATCCTGATAAAACGGCAATCTATTACCTAGGTGAAAAATTCTCCTATTCTAAAATGAGAGACCTGGTCCGCAGATTCGCCAGCGCTTTATCCAGATTGGGCGTGGGGAAAAACGATAAAGTCATGATATATATTTCAAACTGTCCCCAGTTCATTGTCGCTTATTTTGGAATCCAGGAGATCGGCGCAATCCCGGTCCCTGTTTCCCCCCTCTACACCCCTTTTGAGCTCGAATACATGGTCAACGATTCCGGAGCAGAGACGATCCTCTGCCAGGATACAAATTTCAGCTATGTGACGGAAGTATTCGAGAAAAAAAAATTGGAAAAGATCATTGTTACCAACCTAACAGATTTGCTCCCATGGTGGAAACGAACGATAGGCAGAGCGCTCGATAAGGTTCCGACAGGGGTCGTCAAAAAGAACAGCGACGTCTATCTTTTCAACGATTTAACAAGAAAAAGTCCAAACCAACCGCCAAAGGGGGTCATCAAACCCGAGCAAAACCTTGCCTCGATACTTTATACGGGCGGGACCACAGGATCTCCGAGAGGCGTGCCAAGCTCTCACGCTAAAATGTTGTATTCGCTGAGGGACTATCGAGACCTGACAAAAGACCATATCCCGGAGGGAGGGGATGATGTTCTCCTCATTGCCAATTCCCTTTTTCACATGATGGGGCAAGAGGCCCTTTTAGGCTGGGGATTCGGGAAAGGGATCAGCGTTGTGTTGATGCCCATCCCCCAGGTGGATGCCATTTTAGATGTGATCCAAACCCACAGGGTAACCATATTGACTGGGGTACCCGCCCTGTACCGTATGATCCTTGACAATGACAGGCTGAACTCGTACGACCTCAGTTCGCTAAAATATTGCTGGTCTGGAGGGGATGTCCTTCCCTCCGACCTGTTTAAACGATGGCATGAAAAATTTAATATTCCTCTGTATCAAATTTATGGCACGACCGAAATGGGCTGTGTGAGTCTCAGCCCTTTAAACCGATTCCCCGCTGTGGGGAGCATTGGGCATCCCGTCCCCTCCAAGCAGATTAAGGTCATCGACCCGGATACGTTAAAAGCGGTCCCTGTCAATAAGGTTGGGGAGTTACTGGTAACGACTGAGTACGGAATCCAGGAGTGCTATTGGAACAAGCCGGAAGAGACCTCGGAGTGTTTTGTTGAAATAGATGGGAAGATATGGAATATAACCAACGATTATGTCCAAACGGATGAAAACGGGGACCTGTATTATGTCGACCGAAGTGCGGACATCATAAAATATAAAGGGTACAGGGTTTCCTGCTCGGAGATTGAGACAATTCTTCAAAGCTTTCAGGTGGTCAAAGAGGCTTGTGTCGTCGGTGTCCCGAATCCGGCAGTAGGAGAATTCATTAAAGCGATCGTGGTCCTCAAGGAAAAAACGCGGGGGGTCGATGCCTCCGAGCTGATCAAGTGGTGCCGAGAAAAGCTTGCTCCTTACAAGATTCCCGACTACATCGAATTCAGGGACATGTTGCCCAAGTCTAAAGTAGGCAAGCTGCTCAGACGAGAAATTAGGGAAGAAGAGCGAAGGCGGTGGCTAAAAAGAAAATAACCTTTCTGTTAAAATAGAGGATTTAACCGACCTTTTTCCATCTCACCCTTGCCCGGCAAAG
>Ga0194127_10007554_pt1 | contig 11940 bp, 7 predicted proteins | sample TA2KigC100mmetaG_FD_148624 | JGI IMG/M metagenome (GOLD analysis project Ga0194127, IMG submission 148624) | Freshwater microbial communities from Lake Tanganyika, Tanzania - TA2015036 Kigoma Deep Cast 100m | ecosystem: Environmental > Aquatic > Freshwater > Lake | place: Tanzania: Lake...
GGAGAAAACCAAGTGAAGACTCTTCAACTGCTTGTCAAGTATTTTAAGACGGGCGAGCAAAATGATTTTCGTAATTACAACATTCAATGGATTAAAGATTCATCGAATGTTGATTTTATTATGGGTTTCATTGAAGTGTATCTTGACCCCTGCGGTAAAAAAGGAGAATGGGAGGCATCAGTTTTTTATACCGACCCCGAACTTACGTTGGTTATGGAACATCTTGCACATCTTGCACATTATTTTGAAACAAAAATGCCGTGGGCAAACGAATATAAAAAACATATCCTGCATCCTCCGATTGCGAAAGTTATCAATGTTATTGTGGAAACGGGAGGCACGGGACCTATTTCACCGATTGGAATCAATCTTCCAAATGAACAGGCGTTGCGACAACAATTTGGCTCGAAAAGTATTTTGCTGCGCAATGTTGCCGACGCGTACGAACAATCCAGCGGAAAAGATTTGTTAGTGGAATTTGCGTGGGATGACGAAGAAATTTTCAACCATGAAAAATATGGGACGAAAGCGGATAATCTCCACACTGCATTACACGAAGTTATCGGACACGGTTCCGGAAAAGTAAGCACGCACCTCATTGGCGACCCTGCGAATTATCTTCCCGGGTATTACAATACATTAGAAGAAGCGCGCGCAGATTTAATTGCGTTGTGGTGCGTCTTTGATACGAAACTTATTGAAACAGGTATTGCCGAAAATATCTTTGAACTGAAAAAAATCGCTGAGACAATGTTCCAGCAAGCAGTACGGGTTGCGTTAACTCAGTTGCGAAGAATCGGCGATTCGGAACACTTGGAAGAAGACCATATGAAAAACCGCCAACTTATTGTGCATTACTTGATGGAAGATTTTCGCGCAGTTCGTAAAGTTTCACGCAACGGAAAAACATACTACCGTATTATGGATTTCGAACGCGCACATTCCGCAGTCGGACGATTACTTGCCGAAGTAATGCGAATAAAAGCGGAAGGAGATTTGAAAGCCGCTAAAAACCTCATTGATACTTACGGTTTGAAAGTCGATAAAGAACTGAGAATCGAAGTTCAGGAACGCGTGAAAAAACTCGACGCGCCTGCTTACACGGGATTCGTGCAACCAAGTTTGGAACTGGTCAAAAATTCTTCTGGAGAAATTATTGATGTGAACGTAACGTATCCCCTAGATTTGAAAACACAAATGTTCGAGTATTCACAACTTTCAAAACAAGAAACACCCGTTGAGAAAAAACCTCATACACGCTCATCACGTTTTGCGCATATTACGCTTTCATAAAGAATTAACTATGGAGAAAATAAAATTACCTATGGAAACACCAAAGAACAAAACCCAAATACAAACAACATTCCAGTTCTAAAATCCCAACGAAAAGACTTGTATGGATATTTGCTGAATTCGGTTTTGGAATTTTTTCTTCAACGATATTTGTCGCGTACCATCAGTAATTAATAGAAGACTTTGTCGCTTTGCTCTTTGCAATGACATTCTCCCTACCTTTTGCAAAGACTTCTAATATTCACTCCCGCTCACACGTTCTATCTTCGCACCTAAATGCACTAATTTTTTTTCTATTGTCTCATATCCTCTATCGAGATGATACACGCGCAGCACTTCCGTTATCCCTTTTGCAACAAGTCCTCCAAGAATTAACGACGCTGACGCGCGCAAATCCGTTGACATTACTTTTGCTCCTTTCAATGTTCGCACACCTTTCACAATCGCAGTATTTTCTCTCAACGTAATATCTGCTCCAAGACGAATAAGTTCCGGAACGTGTTTAAATCGGTCGAGATAAATTGTATCTTCAACCAATGATGTTCCGTTTGCTTTCGCCATTAACGCAATCCACTGCGCCTGAACATCCGTTGGAAATCCCGGGAACGGCGCTGTTGTTACATTCACCGGAGAGATGATTCCATCGGAAGAAATTTTCACAGAATTGTTATGAATTTCCATCTGCGTTCCGCATTCTTCAATTTTGCTTAATACGGAAGTGAGATGCTCAGGAATAACCTTGTGCAGTATGACATTTCCGCCGGTTAATGCAACAGCACAGAGAAACGTCGCCGCCTCAATTCTATCGGGAATAACTTCAAATGATGTTGGCGCAAGTTCGTCCACGCCTATGATTTCGAGATGTGATGTACCGATGCCGTTGATGCGCGCACCCATTTTCAAAAGAAAATCCGCAAGCGTTATTATTTCCGGTTCAGTCGCGGCATTCTCAATAATTGTTGTCCCTTTCGCCAGTGTTGCCGCCATCATTATATTTCCCGTTGCGCCAACGCTCGATACATCGAATACCATTCTCGTTCCCTGCAATCGTTTTGCTTTCGCAACGATGTAACCGTTTTCCAAATCAATTTCTGCGCCAAGGTTTTTCAACCCTTCAATATGTAAATTCACTGGACGCGGACCCCACGCGCATCCTCCAGGAAGTGAAACTTTTGCATATCCGTATCGCGAAAGCAACGGACCGAGTACATAAATCGAAGCGCGCATTTTCTTCACGTGTTCGTAGGGCGCTTCGTAAGTATTCACGTGTGATGTATCGAGCGTTAGTTTGTTCTGTTTTTGCGTAGATGCTCCTCCCATTGTTTGAAGAAGTTTTCGCATTGTTGAAATATCACCGAGTTGAGGAGCGTTCGAAAAGTTGTATGTTCCTTGTGCAAGCAGTGTTGCTGGCATTAAAGCAAGCAAAGCATTTTTCGCTCCACTGATGGTAACTTCTCCGTTCAACTGTTCGCCGCCATGAATGATAAATTTGTCCATAGAATTTCTTTATTTATACATCTTAAAATTTGACAACTGTATGATCTCAGAATCATTCCATTCCTGCGGTTGCCAACTGCGTACATAGATTTGCGGATTCTTCTGTAAAAAATCTACGAGCAAAAAAAGATGTCCTTCATCTGCGTAGGTATTCGATTGATACTGTTGCCGCATACTGATTCCGTACACACCGTGTTCATCATTCTTCCGATGGATTTGGAACGAAGAAAACTTCAATGCAATATCGTTGGCATTCTTAAAATTGTTCCTCACATTTTTTAAGTATTGTTCCTTCGTGTATTGCAAAGAAGTTCCGCTTTTCCGACTATGCGCATTTGTGTGAGTTCTTGTGCAAAGAGAACAGTATTTTGAAAAATGCATACCGCCATCCAAAGGAAGAAATATTTCATCGTTAAGTAAATGTGGTAACAAAAAACGGGATGAAGTTACAAAAAAAAATTTTTGTCGGGAAAGATGGGATTTTTTTTCCATTTATTTTTTTTCTCCTTCCAAAATTTTTCCTATATACAACCTGTTTTTTTTCACAACTTCACATACTATTATGAAACTGAAATTTCTTTTCGTTGTTCTTGTTGTAACAAGTTCTTTTCGCGATGTTGTCGTTGCGCAATCGCAGGAAAAAATTGATACAGCGGTTATTTCCAAAATCAAAGATGAGGGGATGAACCGTTCGCAAGTAATGGAACTGCTCAGTTATCTTACAGACATTTACGGTCCTCGCCTCACCGGTTCTCCCGAATATAACAAAGCGGCACAATGGGCAAAAGAAAAACTCACTTCCATGGGAATAGAAAATGCGCATCTCGAAGCGTGGGGTCCGTTTGGTCGCGGATGGACACTGAAAAAATTTTCCCTTTCGATGCTCGAACCAAAAACGCTTCCACTCATTGCATACCCGAAAGCGTGGAGCCCTGCAACCCAAGGAACGATTTCCGGTGATGTTCTTTATCTCGACGCAGCAATAGACAGCACATTTGAACATTACAAAGGAAAATTACAAGGAAAATTTGTCTTGTTCAGCGATGCACGCAGCATCAAAGCGCATTTTGAAGCGGAAGCATCGCGCGAAACGGATTCGAGTTTGCTCGCGCTTGCAAATGCCGATATGCCGCAACAAAGCCAACGCAGATTTGAACAAACTCCGGAACAAAAACTTCGCGCGCGCTATAATTTCAACAAATGGAAAATGTGTATCGAAGAAGGCGCGCTTGCGGTGTTGGAATCCAATCGCGGCGACGGCGGCAACATCTTTGTGCAAGGCGCAAATGTTCCCAATCATCCTGATACGCCTTCCACGCGTTCCCTACGCGTGTACAGTGAAAAAGCAAAAACACTTCCGCAAGTTGTTCTTTCTGCGGAACAGTACAACCGCATTCTTCGAATGATAAAAAAAGGTGAACGCGTGAGATTGGAATTGAATCTTGACGTCGCTTTTACCAAAGAAGATTCTTCCTACAACATTATTGGAGAAATTCCCGGAACAGATTTACAAAATGAAATCGTTATGCTTGGCGCGCATTTCGATTCGTGGCACGGAGGTACCGGCGCAACCGACAATGCAACCGGTTCTGCAGTTTGTATGGAAGCAATGCGAATTTTAAAAACGTTAGATGTGAAACCGCGAAGAACCATTCGACTTGGTTTATGGGGAGGTGAAGAACAAGGACTTCTGGGTTCGCAAGCGTACGTGAAAAAACATTTCGGAACAAAATTCAACGACTCAACGGGAAAAGAAGTAACATCATTGTTTGAACAAAAAACGACTGTGCAGTTGAAACCCGATGCGGAAAAATTTTCTGTGTACTTCAATAACGATAACGGAAGTGGAAAAGTGCGCGGCGTGTATATGCAAGGAAACGAAGCAACTCGACCGATTTTCCGTGAATGGTTAAAACCGTTTTATTCGATGGAGGCATCCACACTCACGCTTTCGAACACAGGAGGAACAGACCACTTATCGTTCGATGCCATTGGACTTCCTGGATTTCAATTTATTCAGGATGAACTTGAGTATTTTACGCGAACACACCACTCGACAATGGATGTGTTCGAACGTGTGCAGGAAGAAGATTTGAAACAAGCGTCCATTGTCATGGCAGCATTTGTGTATAATGCGGCAATGCGCGATAATAAATTTCCGCGTAAAGCGTTTCCGATTTCAAAACCGCAAGGAAGCAATTAATTTTTTTCTCGTGTTCGATTCTGAAATACGAACCGAACACGATATAGATACCACTTGCAACAACTCTTTAAAAACTTTTCATTTCTCACGCTCGCAGATATTGGAAGCCGCGTGTTCGGATTTTTTGCAACGGTGTATCTTGCACAAACACTCGGCGTCGAAAAGTTTGGCATATTGAACATCGGATTTGCATTTCTTTCATACGGAACACTTGCCATCAATCCCGGTATTCAACTGTTTGCAACGCGCGAAGTAACGCAACACAGAAACAATCTTAGCGAATTTGTGAACGACATCCTTTCATTACGTATTATTCTTTCTGTTGCTGCAATGGTTATGGTATTTTTCATTTCGTACATTTTTTTCCCAATCGAAATTGTACCACTTGTTGCTCTTTTTTCACTCTCACTGTTTCCTGTTGCGCTGTTACTCGAATGGTTTTTTCAGGCGAAAGAACAAATTGCGCTTATCAGCATCAGCAGAATAATCTCGCAGGCAACGTATCTGATCTTAGTAGTATATCTTGTTTCAACTGCTGAAAAAATTTCGTTTGCCGCTGTTGCGTGGTTTGTATCATCAGTTGTTGCGGCGTCCATATTATTCATTCCGTATCGGAGAAAACATTCTTCGTTCACCTTTCGGTGGAACTTCTTTTCTCTGTTTCAAAAAAACGGAAGAGGAAACGAAATTCTTCGCAATGCATTTCCCATTGGATTCGGAACATGGCTTGCTCAAATAGGAGTGAATTTTCCTCCGCTGGCAATAGCGTATATTCTTTCCGAAAAAGAAGTCGGTTTTTTTTCTGCCGCTTTCAAAATCGTCTTTCTGTTTTTACTTTTTGACCGCGTGTTTTTTTTCCTGTTTTATCCCGTCATCATCAAAACATATCACGAATCGGAAGAGAAACTGAAACGCACGCTTTCACTTTCGCTGAAAATTATCATCACTCTTTTAGTTCCAATCTGTTTCGGCGTAATGTTTCTCTCGCAAAAAATAATTTATTTCATTTACGGAAATGGTTTCGAAAACGCCGCGCCGTTGTTGCAGATTTTAATTTGGTTCGTCTTGTTCACCGTGATGCACAGTGTGTTTGCCGTGGGTTTTATCAGCATCGGAAAAGAAACACTGTTTTCGAAAATAATGCTCGTCGGAACAATCGTGCAAATTGCGCTCATTATTGCTGGAACGTTACTGTTTTCAACGAATGGTTCCGCATTGGGATTCGTAACGGGAGAATTATGTTCGATGAGTTTGATGATGGTCCAATTCAGAAAAGTAATTCGGGTCGAATGTTTTCGTTTTTTTCTTCGTCCGATTATTGCGGCGGTAGTGATGGTGCTGATTCTTTTTGCAACTAACGAACGATTTCTTTTTGAACAAATTGCTTATGGCATCATTGCATTTTCATTTGTACTTACGCTTGTTCAAGGAGTACGAAAAGAAGATCTTGAAGCAGTGAAACATAGTTTTTAAACGAATGAATATCCACGTCGGTTTAATGCGCTCACATCTTGGATGGGAAACGTTGCTTTCTCAAGAAGGAGTTTCGTATTCGCTCGTCGAACAAAAAAAACTTCACGGCAATTGGTATTCTGCCGTTGTTCTAAATGCGAATACAGAAAAAAAAGAAAACGATGCGTTACGGAAGTATCTCAAGAACGGCGGCGCAATTCTTACATCTGCAAGTTTTTTTTCAAACGTTTTTCCTTCAAAAACCGTGTCAAAAAAAATTTCGTATCTGCTTCCGGAGTTTCCATCGTGCTTCTCAAAAAATTCTTTAATCGATGTTTGGACATTCGGAAATGTGCTTTCGCTTGCAAACTCGCTTCCGACCAACCGAAAATCGTTTTCGACATTTTGCGGTGAATTATACGGAGGAACGGTTGTGTGCTTTCCGTTTGATGCCGGCGCACTTATCGAGCGAACAGAGGCAAAACGAAAATATTGTTACGCAGCAACAACGCGCCTTCCTGCAGAAAAAGTTTCTGTTGTATCCAAAGGAGAAGTGCGAAAACTTGTTGCATCCGCTCTTGAATACGTTCACCATCAACGCAATATTCCGTACATCCATCTCTGGTATTATCCGAACGCGCAAAAAAATATTTTTTCCTTCCGCATTGATTCGGATTACGGAACAGAGGCAGAAATTTTTTCTCTCTACGAACGTCTTCGGGAACACCACATTCGCGCAACGTGGTTTCTCGACGTAAAAAGTCATCAGAACTTTCTCCGGCGTTTTCAGGAATTGGAACATCAGGAACTGAGTTTGCATTGTTACGAACATCAAACGTACGACGCATATCAACGAAACAAAACAAACATCAAACACGGAATAACATTATTAACTGCAGAAGGAATTTTTCCGAAAGGATTTGCTTCACCGTTCGGCGAATGGAACAACGGAATGCAGCGAGCAGTCGAAGAATTCGGCTTTGAATATTCATCGGAGTTTTCATTCGATTACGATAATTTCCCGTCGTTTTCAATGCGGGGAAAACAGTTCGGAACATCGTTGCAAATTCCTATTCATCCGATTTGCAACGGAAGTTTGCGTTCTGCGCGAATGAAAGAAACGGAAATGTTCGCGTATTATGAATCGTGCATTGCTAAAAAAATGATTTGCAACGAACCATTGTTTTTCTATCATCATCCGAACGATGCACATTTCAATGTGTGGGAAAAAATTTTTGCGCAAATTGCTCATCACAACATTACCCAATACACGTTTTCTGAATTTGCTCATTGGTGGAAACAGCGCTTGCGAAACGGAGCAATGTTTTCGACGGAAAACAATATCCCCACGATAGAAAAAGGAGTGCTGTATCTTCCGAAGTTTGAAAAGGAAATCGCACTTCGCATTTCGTTACCAAACAAAAACGAAGCGCTTCTCACTTCTCAACAGATGCAAAACGAAATACATCTTGCATCGCTCGATGTTACTCCCGCGCAATCTTTGCAAACATCTGATGAGATTCTGCGAACACGAAAATTTTCTCCGCGCTTATGGAATCAAAAAGTGCGAATTTATTTGCGAAAGAAACTGCGATGAATATTCTATTTGCAATAAACCTTATCGGCGCAACTTCCGGCGGAGGATTATTTTTGCAAGCGAAAAATACTGCAAAATACTTAACGGAGCGCGGAGTATCTATTACGTTCCATCAACCTTGGGAACGAATTGATTTCAAAACTATTGATGCTGTGCATATTTTCGGTGCGGGGCTCGGAACGTATCACTTTGCGCGTGAACTGTTCGCAAGAAAAATCCCTGTGTTTCTTTCACCAGTTTTTTTCTCGACGCATTCCGCTTACCAGTTGCAACACGGAATTCATTTGCAAAATATTTTTCGAAAAGTGATTTCAGGAACGTTTACCGATTTTGGAATGACTGCAGAAATGTGTAAACGCGCAACGGCTATTTTCCCGAATTCCAACGCAGAAGCGCAATTACTGAAAGAAGCGTTCGGCATTGACGAAAAAAAAATTTCTATTATTCCCAATGGTGTTGATGAGCGATTTTATTTTGCAACGTCCGATGAATTTGTAAAAACATACGGACAAGAAAATTTTGTACTGAACGTCGGTTATTGGGGAGAACGAAAAAATACTTTGCGTTTAATTTGCGCATTGAAAAAACTCGATATTCCCTCGGTGCTTATCGGAAGAATTTCTGGAGACGTGTATGCAAAAGAATGTATAAAAAAAATTGCCGATGCGAGAAATATTACGGTGAGAGAAGAAATACGAAACGATTCATCATTGCTTGCCTCTGCGTATTCCGCGGCAAGTGTTTTCGTGTTGCCATCGTTATTTGAAACGCCGGGAATTTCTGCGCTTGAAGCGGGACTTGCAGGAACAAACGTCGCAATTACAAGCGTAGGAGGAACGAAAGAATATTTTCAATCTTTTGCTGAATACCTTGAACCGACATCTGAAACTTCCATCGAAACGGCTATTCTAAAATCTTTTTCTTTACAAAAAAATAATACGCTCCGCGAACACCTACGAAAATATTTTTTGTGGAACGTTGTAGCAGAAAAAACAGAAGCAGCGTACGTTTTGTATTTGCAATAAAAAATCCCACGCACTTTTTTAGAATGTGTGGGATTCGTTTTTGATATTCGGGAGTTGTTGATTACTTCAACAACAACAATTTCTTCACACTCACAAAATGTTTCTCTTCGCTTTGTGCAGTGAGACGATAAAAATACATTCCGCTCGAAAGCGTGCTTGCATCAAACTGAACTTCGTGCATTCCTTCTTCAAGTAGTTCATTGTTCAAAAGTGTTGCGACTTCCTGCCCGAGAACATTGTAAATCTTCAATGTTACATTCCCAACAGCCAACAGCGAAAAGCCAATAGCAGTTGTCGGATTGAACGGATTCGGATAATTTTGGAAAAGAGAAAATTCATTCGGAAATATTTTCTTATCCGAACTAATTAATTGCACTTGTTTTGCAGTTGCATTTTGTTTCAGAATTGAAATTTCGCTTACCGATTTTCCTTTTATCAATGTCATCGCGTAGGCATTTTTCTTTCCGCCCGAAGACGTATTTCCTTTTACAATCGCAATGGAATCAATTACATAATTTTTTCCCGACACGCTTGTATCAATCGCCTGATAAAATCCATCATTGATACGTTTGAGAACATTCATTACGAACAAACGCAATTGTTCAAAATCTTCTGTCGTATCAACGCTGTATTTTTTCCAGTACGTCATAATGCTGTCGTAATAATTTGCAACTTCATTCAGCGTCATTCCTTTGAGTTGCCTTCCCGCAAGTTGAATTGTCGTATCAAGCACAAGCGAGCCAAGTCCGTACGGAGTAACGCCGCTATCGCTTGCAAGAAGATTAAGTTTGAACAACAATCCCTGCGCAATCGCAGGATTATTCAACTTCGTTTCAAACTTCAGCGATTTTGCAAGTTTCTTTTTTGTATTCTTTATCGGGTCGCGCAGATAATCGAAAGGATATGCTTGTCCGTTGTGGTCGCCCGTCATTCCTTTCGCAAGTTCTTTGGCTTTCTTCAAACTCATCCATGCGTATGCTTTTGCAGAATCCGTTCTGTTAATGCCGAGAAAAGTTCTTCCTTTCGGAAACAATGTTTTGGAAACCTGTTTGCGAAACGTTTCTTCAACGGCAGTCATCAGATTCGGATGTTCCACAAGCGTTCCTTTTTTGTATTTCAACTTCACTGCATCTTGTGTAAAATCCGAAATATTATGGCTGAACGTGCGGAATTTTCCCAAACCAAATCCCGAAACATAAACAGTATCTGGAGAACTTTCCGCATCGTGGACGAAAATAATTTCCGCGCTTCTGCGATTGGAACCAACAGGAGCAAACGTAACTGCAAATACTTTGCTTTTTCCTTTTGCAATGACAATTTCTCCCGCAGGTGAAACAGTAAATTCTTCATTCGAAGATGTAACGGAAATTATACCAAGATTTACAGGACTGAAATTGGTAATGGTGATAAATCCATCTTTGCTGCTTCCCTGCGCGACGGAGCCAAAATCGGACAGCACTGGATTTGCAGAAAACGCAAAATATTCAGAAGTAAATAGTACATCTGCCGTATCTGCGTAATGATGCATTGAGTTTTTATCTGTCGCAACAAAGGAAATCATTTCCGAACCCACCCAAAATTTATACGGCACATTAAATTCTGTGTAACCATCGTTATCAATTGCAGGAACAATATTCCCTGCGCTCATTTCAAAAGGATTTTGTGGCTCACCGATAACGTTATTGTTTTGGAAAAAAATTTTTTCCAAAACAGGATACGTTTTTTGCCGAAGCGAATCGTAAAACCAGAATGTAATTTCTTCCTCCTCTTCATTTGCATAAAGAGAAAGAAAATACAACCATTTTCCAACAGCGTAAATTGGTGAAGCAACTCCGCGAATTTCATCTCCCGAAAATGCAGCAAGCAAATTTCCATTTCCCGACGTCGGCAATCCTAACGAAGCAACTTCTGCAGTTACTGACATCGAATTTTGAAAATCATTCGGATTAATTTCCCATCGTGGTTTTTCTTCGCTCGGTCCCGACGGATGAAATATGTACTTCCATTCTACAGCATCACCATCGGATGAAGTGAGGTATTCATTCAAATCAATCGCATCGAACGCGCCGCCAATACGAATAGTCTGATTGGGAATTACACTTATTTGCGGAGGAACATCCAACGCGCGTACAGTGAATTTTGCAGTGTCCGTATCAAAGTAAGCGTGTGCAGTATTATCTGTCGCTTTAAATACCAGAAGTTCTGTTCCGATAAAATTTTCCGCTTGTGTTATCGAAACAATATTTCCTGTGCCAATCGAAACATTCAATTGCACATTTCCGCTTACGCTCCATTGTATTTCATCGTTATTGTATTCTGTGAGAAAAGAATCCAAATCAAACGTCAGAAAAGAATTTCCCTGTTCAATCGTTTGGTCGGGAATATTGCTCACTTCCGGCGTGCGGTCGAAGTTGTGAAGGAATCCGTGCAATACTAACGGCGCAACCGGACTACCGGTTACGCCATTAGCAACAAAAGGAAGAACTTCGATAATGTAGCCCGTTGTATCTGAAGATACGCTGTAATATTGAAACGACAATATTTCTCCTTCTGCAAGATTCGAATATGTTGTCAGAAAAAAGAAATATTGCTCCCCAACCATTACGGGGGAAGTAATTCCGCGCACTTCATTTCCAGCAAACGCCGCAAGTACATCTGTTGATGAAATACCTATTCCATCATTGATTGTTACCACCGATGTTACGTTCGCATTGAATTGAAAATTTGCAGGATTCACCGTCCAATCCGGCGGCGTTGAAAACGCAACTGTACCACATACAAACAGCAGCGTAAGCATCACATAAAGTTTTGATGTGTTCATAGTTAATTCTCTATTGCGCAAAATAAGTTTCATTGCTTTACTTTATTAAAAA
>Ga0194127_10007556_pt1 | contig 11939 bp, 5 predicted proteins | sample TA2KigC100mmetaG_FD_148624 | JGI IMG/M metagenome (GOLD analysis project Ga0194127, IMG submission 148624) | Freshwater microbial communities from Lake Tanganyika, Tanzania - TA2015036 Kigoma Deep Cast 100m | ecosystem: Environmental > Aquatic > Freshwater > Lake | place: Tanzania: Lake...
GGGGCGTCCGGACCGGCAGGCGGCACCGGGCACTCCGCCACGGTCCCCGGCTTCACCGCACACTTGTACGGCCACTCCTCCAGCTTGCAGTGGAGGGTACCGTTGCACAGGTCGCCGTCCTCCAGGAGAGCGCAGTCGGCATCCTTCTGACAGTCGCACGGGATCGACACGCCGGCGCACACGGTCTGGCTGCAATTGTCGGCCACGGTGCACGGATCCCCGTCGTCACATCCGGCCGAATTGGCTTCGAACTGGCACCCTCCGGCACCGTCACAGGTATCGTCGGTGCACGGGTTGTCATCGTCGCAGATCACGGGGTTGCCGACGCATTCCCCTGCAACGCAGTGGTCCGCCACGGTGCACGGATCCCCGTGTATGCACTCGCCGCTCTGCAACTTCTCGTACAGGCACCCCTGCCCCCCCTTGCACTGGTCGTCGGTGCACGGATTCCCGTCGTCGCACAGGTTCACGTAGTCGCCATCCACCTCCAACGGCTCGTCCGTGCTCCCGTCGCAGTCGTCGTCCGTCCCGTTGCAGGTCTCGATGCCTGGCGTCTGGGCATCGCAGTCCAGCAGCCCCTCCGTCGAGCAGACCCGCTTGCCCCCGCACTTCCCGAACTCGTTCTGCACGGCGCACGGCGTCCAAAGCACGAGTTCCACCGACAGGTCGGTGCACGGGCAATCCCCTGCGTCCGCCACGCACTGCCGCACGTCGATGCCGTCGACGGTCTGCACGTCCTTGCACGAGAACCCCCAGGGGCAATCGTCGTTGGCCTCGCACTTGCCGCCGCAGAAGCTCCCGGCCGTGCCGTACGCGACGCACACGTCCTCGGAGCCGCCGGGGCTCTTGCAGTCGCCGGCTCCCGCACAGGGCCGACACAGGGTGGCGTATTCGGAGACGCAGATGAACAGGACGTCCGGCCCGCCCCCGCTCACCTGGCGGCACTTCCAACCGGCCGGGCACTCCTCCTGGCACGGCTGGCTGCACACACCCTCGCCGAGGTGCTGGACGCACCACCCCGACTGGCACTCCCCGTTGTCCTTGCACTTGTCCAGGAAGCACCCCTCGCCCGGCTGGCACGTCGGCGACGCCGCGTCCGGAGCGTCCCAGACCGCATCGATACCGCCTGTCTCGGTCGGGTCGACGTCGAGCTTCCCGTCCGGCAGAACGGCACCGTCGGCCTGCCCGACATCGACCGCTGCATCGACGACATCCTTCGAAACGACCGACGACCCGCTGCCGCATCCTACGACGGCAACGGCGGCTGCAACGACGAGAAGCGCCTGTGACCACCGCATGGGACCCTCCGGTACCGGACCTGCTCCGGGTCCCATCCTACGGGAGCGGCTGTGCACGGTCAACGACGGCGAGCCGCAGGCCGGGAATGCGATCAGCCCCCCGCCTGGAGGAGCGTGACGCGGTCGTAGCGGGAATCCCTGATCCGCCGCTGCGGCAGCTCGAGACTCTCCAGGGCCTCCTCGTGCCCTGTGCACACGCCCGGTTGCATTTCCCCCCGCGACGTTCGCACGACTCCGACCGTTCCCGCCCAGCTTCACTCGGCGTTCAGCCACTGTGCGAGCCACTCGTGTATCGTACGGTACCAGAGCTGCGAGTTCCTGGGCTTGGCGACGAAGTGGCTCTCGTCCGGGAAGTAGAGGAACTTCGACGGGACCCCCTGCCTCTGGAGCGCTGTGAAGAGCTGCATCGCCTGGTTCTCGCAGACTCGGAAGTCGTACGCACCGTGGATGACCAGCATGGGGGTCTTGAAGTCCTTGACGTAGCTGGAGGGGGACCACTTCGTGTAGTCCTCGGAGGTCCAGGGCGTTCCGCCGAATTCCCACTCCGGGAACCAGAGCTCGTCCGTGGTTCCGTACTTGCTGTTCAGATCGTAGACTCCGGCATGTGAGAAGAGGCACTTGAAGCGGTCGGTGCGGGCCTCGAGCCAGTTGGCCAGGTAGCCCCCGTAGGATCCGCCGCCGGCGGCCAGGCGGTCGGGATCGACCCACCCCTTCTTGATGAGGAAGTCGACGCCCAGCATCAGGTCTTCGAATGCCTTCCCGCCCCAGTCGCGGGAGATCTCGTCGACGAACTGCTGCCCGAACCCGATGGACCCACGGATGTTGGGCAGGAAGGTGACGTACCCCGGTGCAGCGAAGAGCTGTGCATTCCAGCGGGGGTGCATCTGGTCGGCCCACATCCCCTGCGGCCCTCCGTGAATGAGCACGAGCAGGGGGTTCTTCTTTGACTTGGAGGTTCCAGGGGGGAAGAGCACGAAGCCGTGGATCTTCGCTCCGCCGGCTCCTTCCCACCAGACCTCTTCGACCGATGCGGTCCGCACTTCCTGTGCGAACCAGGAGTTGATGGAGGTCACGGCGGAGGCCACGCCGCCTCTCGACGGGAACTTCCAGATCTCCGACGGTTCGGACAGCGACTGCCGGACCGCGTAGAACCACTTCCCGTCGGGAGAGAGCGTCACAGCGGAGAGGGTCTGTCCGTCGACTATCTTCTTCGGCTTGCTCCGCCCCTGCATGTCGACCCGGTAGATGGCGGTCCGGCCCTGCTCCGGTACCAGGAACCAGAGCTCGCTGCCGTCGGGGAACCACCCGAACTCCCAGGCCCAGTGGTCGATCTCGTTGGAGGGGTACAAGACCCCGCCCGCCCCGCCCATGCGCTGGACGGACAGGCGCATGCGGTCCGACTCGAATCCGGGCCGCTGCTGCGAGGCCCACGCTACCCACTGGCCGTCCGGCGATACCACCGGCCCCCCGTCGTATCCCCGGTTCTCGGTCACCACCGATGTCTTGCGTCCCGCCACGTCGAGGACCGCCACCTGGTGGTTCGTGTTCAGCGTTTCGTCGAGAGGGTCTTTGGTGGTGTATACCGCCCTGGTCCCGTCGGGCGTCACGCTCCAGCTCCCGGTCAGCCCCCACGAGTCGTCGGGCATGAGGTCCACTGCGCTGCCCCCCCCCGCCGGCACGGAGAAGAGGTGCTCCACGGTCCCGTCCCGCCACGAGTCCCAGTGACGGTACATGAGTCGTTCGAACACCTGCGCCTTGACCGGGTCGGCGTCGATTGCCTCCCGTCGTTTCCTGTTGCACGCATCGTCGGCGCATCCCGGGAAGACCAGGGACGTGAAGAACACGGTGCTGCCGTCCGCTGAGAACCGGCCCGGCATGACCGGAGAGGACAGGCTGGTGATCATCTTGGGGGCCTCTTCCCCCTGTGAATCGACAACGAAGAGCTGCGAGCTGCACGCCACGTCGGAGAGCATGACGACGTGCCGGCCGTCCGGGGCCCAGGCCGGGGCGTTCTCCAGCTTTCCGCCGGCGGTGACCTGCGTCATCTTGCGGCTCTTCGTATCGAACATGAAGACCGAGGCCGTGGATCGGTTCTCCTGGAGATCCCGTCCTGTCAGGCCGAAGAGCAGTCGAGAGCCGTCGGGCGAAACCGACGGCCCGACCGGCTCCTTGAGCCGAACCACGTCCTCGAAGGCGATGGTCCGTTTCTCTCCGGCAACCGATGCCGCAGAGCCGGCGGCAGCCACGAACAGGACGGCGAGAAGCCCCGCCAGGACAACGAGTGCACGCTTCATGCTCCCTCCTTCCCGGATGCCGGCCTGACCGGGAGAGAAGTCCCTCCGGCCCCCGGCACCGACTTCCTACGCGTAGCAGCAAATCCGGGAGGTTTCAACGGCAGCGGCGCCCCCAAATCCACCATCAACTCCAACGTTGCCCCGGCCCACCTGACCCGGCAGCCTGTTCCGGACCACCAGATTGGTGCCAGATGCAAGGCGCGACCGAGCCAGCCGAATGAGGCGTGGCCTAAGCCACGTCGCAGTGAGGCGGCGACGAAGCAACGCCGCAGGTGGCCCGAGATGGTGGATCCGGGCGCCTCCCTGGCTACTATCCACAGGCGCCGCACAAGCCGTCGGTGCGGGCAACCCGGCGGCCGATGCGGGGCTGGTGGACGGAGTTTCGTGGACACGCGCACATGGAAGAGGGTAGGATTGGTTCTCGAGTCCGGCGTGGGGAATGGGATGGCCTTGTCCGAAAACAGCAGCGAAGGAAGCCCTGCGAACGATCGCGGGGTCAGGCCGATGATCCCCTTTGGCCAGCAGCTTCTTCACCTGCCCATGGTTTCCAGGATCGTCGTGCTCATGGCCATCCCGATCCTGTTCCAGCTCGTCTTCTTCTGGCACGTGCTGACCGTGGAGGACAGCACGCGGACTACGCACGAGCAGCTCGTCGAGGCCAACCGGATTGCGGGGGCCGCGGGGCGCGTCGTCGCGCTGGGGAACGATGCGGAATACGCTGTGATCGCCTTCCTCGTGACAGGGAACGAAGCCCACCTTGATATCCACCTGCCGGACATGACCGGACTGGACGCGCTCGCTTCGATCAGGGCCGACGACCGCACCAAGAGGATTCCAGCCATCGCGCTCACCGTTCATGCGTTGCAAGCCGACATGGAGCACGGCCTGGCGACAGGATTCCGGCACTACGTCACCAAGCCGCTGGACGAGCCCGGCTTCCTGGCCATGCTCGACGGGATTCTCGGCTTCCCCGAAACCAAAGCGGAGCGAACGATATGACGACGGTCACACTGGTTCGGACGGCAATTGCGTCGCTCGCGCAGGATCCGAGGGGGGATTATCGCGCGTGCGCGCACACGAGATGACCTGCCATGGGATCGTCTCTTGCGTCGGCGCTGTTTGTATTCGGAATCCTCGCCTGGTCCTGCGCAGGCGAAGGACGGACCGTCCTTTCCGCAGACCGGATCTCCGCCCGTGAGCTCCCGGGCAGCGACGATTCGGAGGCTCGGGACCGGTTCGAGCGGGACGGTCGGTGTGCGGGCGAGTGCTTCCCCGTGGCCGACGCCGAGGACGTGCCCGCACAGGAGGTTTCGCCCACAGAGGCAACTCCCGTCGATGCGGCGGACCTGAACTGCGGGCCGGACGGGGACCTTCAGGATGCGCTTTCGCAATGCTTCGGCGATCCGGCCTGCGACGACTCGGACCCCTGCACCATCGATGGCTGCGAGGCCGGCAAGTGCACACATCTGCTGCTCCCCTCCTTCGCTTGCTGCCATGCAGACGCCGACTGCGACGACGGCGTTGCCTGCACGGATGACCTCTGCCTCTCTCACTCCTGTCACAACATCCTCGAGTCCAACCTGTGCTGCTCCAACACCGGCGATTGCGACGATCTCGAGCCCTGCACTCTGGACCTGTGCGTCGCAGATACCTGCACACACGTGTTCGTGGCCTCGGAGGGCTGCCTGTGCAGCTCGTGGCTGGACTGCGACGACGGCCAGTCCTGCACTTCGGGGACGTGCAAGACAGGCGAGTGCATCTACGAGATGAAGGGCGCAGTGCCAGGCTGCTGCGCCACCGTCGAAGAGTGCGACGACGGGAATCCCCAGACTCAGGATTCCTGTGTGCAGTTCACCTGCAGCCATGAAGCACCAACGCCGTGCATCGAAGACCCCGGCTGCGACGATGGCGACCCGTGCACCAAGGACTTCTGTGCGCTCCCCCCGCCCTGTGATGACGGCGATGGAGAAGGCGGGGGCGGGGCGAATGGCTGCGACGCTCCGTGCGAAGGCGCTGTCTGTCCGATCCCCCAGGGGGCCTGTCAGAACGAGCCGGCCGGAGGATGCTGCGCGGTGGACGGCCAGTGCGATGACGGACTGGCGGGAACCGTGGATCGTTGCCTGGATCACCAGTGCTTCCACCTGCTCGAACCCTGGCCTCAGGCCTGCGCCACTTCCGACGCGTGCGACGATGCCAATCCCTGCACGCTCGAGGAATGCATGAGTGCGCTGTGCACATACGCGCTGGCCCCCGGAGGCAAATGCTGTTCGAACCCCGCGGCCTGCGACGACGGCGACCCCTGCACCGAGGACGCGTGTGTCGCGTTTCAGTGTGTGCATGCCCCGGCTGACGGCCCCGTCCTGCAGATCCACTGGCCGATCCCACAGCCGACGCTCCCTTCCGGCTTTGCCGTCTCCTCCGATGGAAGCAGCGTGAAGTGGCAGGTCTCGTCCATCCGCTCCGTGTCGGCCCCTTACAGCCTCTACTTCGGAGATGTTTCGGGGCCGACGATCGACAACGGCAAGAAGGTCAAGGGGGAGCTTCTCACGGAGTGGGTCGCGATTCCCGCTGCCTCGCAGGTCTGGCTCCGTTTCTGGCTGTTCCTCGTGGTCGAGCCGCTCTACTCCACCGACCAGCTCACCGTGCACGTGAATGACGGCTCCGGCACCGTCCAGGTGTTCGACAAGTCCATGATCGGCGGCTCGACCGGCAGCGCATGGAAGCAGGTCGCGGTCGACCTGGGCAAGTTCTCAGGCAAGAAGGTTCGCCTCGAGCTTCGCTTCGACTCGGTCGACGCACTCAACAACGACTATGAAGGGGTCTACGTGGACGACATTGACTGGAGTTGGAGCTGCGGAACATGGTAGATTCGTCGGGGTGCCGGGACAGGGGCGGCCGCACTCGGCCTGCCCCGGGAGTCCGGCGGGGCATACGCCATGGCGGGTTCGGGCATGCGCCATGGGGGGTTGTGAACGGAGCGGGGCAACCGGACGGCGCTCGGCCGGGTGACTGTCCCCCAAACGGAGGTTCACGATGAGAGTATCGCTCGTGGCAGCGCTTGCTCTGGGACTTGTTGCGTGCAGCGGAGGGGGGACGGTGGTAGCAGTTGACGGAGCCGAATCGGATCTCCAGGCCCATGACAGCCTCCGGCAGGAGGCGCTGCCCGAAGCGGAGCTGCCTTCGGAGATTCGACCGGGCGAGACCGCTCAGGAGATCCTCGTGGACACAGGGGGTGGCTGCACGGCTGAAACGGGCTGCTTCGGAGACCCGTGCACCGAATCGAAGGAATGTGCGGATGGGCTGTGCGTGGACCACCTCGGAGGCAAGGTGTGCACGCAGTTCTGCGTCGAGGAGTGTCCAGCCGGCTTCGGCTGCAAGCAGGTGTCTCTCGGCGGTTCCGACCTGGTCTATGCGTGCGTCTCCAATCATCCCCGCCTCTGTCGTCCCTGCCACGAAGACGCCGACTGCCAGACGCCGGAGAACGAGGGGGGACACTGTCTCTTGCATGCCCCGGATGGGAGCTTCTGCGGGAGCGCCTGCGGAGCCGGGATCGCCTGCCCGGAGGGCTACTCCTGCAAGGAGGTTGCCACTCGGGAGGGGGTGTCTGTCAAGCAGTGCCTCCTCGAGGAAGGCGCCTGCGGGTGCACGGAGCTGGCCGTCGCGCTCAAGCTGTCCACCGCCTGTCAGCAGGCCAACGAGCATGGGCTGTGCGAGGGACTTCGGGTCTGCGGTCCGGCGGGGCTTTCGGAGTGTGATGCGAAGATCCCCGCCGTCGAGCAATGCAACGGCCTGGACGAGGATTGCGACGGTGACGTCGACGAAGACACCTGCGACGATTCGAACGCCTGCACGACGGACGGATGCGACCCCCAGGGCGGCTGCATCCACCAGCCCAAGTCAGGGAGCCCGTGCAATGACGGCGACAGTTGCTCGCTGGGGGACCACTGCGAGGCCGGAACCTGCATCGGCGAGCCGGTGGAATGCAACGACGGCAATCCGTGCACCGACGACCTGTGCGATGGACAGTCAGGATGCAAGTTCCCGGACCGCTCGGGGAGCTGCGACGACGGCGACCCCTGCACTTTCGGGGACTTGTGCGGCGGCGGCAAGTGCAAGCCCGGGATTCTGCTCACCTGCGAGGACGGCAATCCGTGCACCGAGGACAAGTGCGACGCGATCGAGGGCTGCCTCCATTCTCCGTTCTCCGGGGCCTGCGACGACGGCAATCCCTGCACCATCGGGGACAAGTGCGTGGAGGGCCAATGCGCCCCCTCGGGACCCGCTGCGTGCGACGACGACAACCCCTGCACGACCGACTGGTGCGACCCAGCCAAGGGGTGCCAGTTCTCCCCGAACAAAGCCCCTTGCGACGACGGCGATGTGTGCAGCCTGGGTGACGTCTGTGCCGTAGGTTCCTGCAACGCGGGCAGCCTGCTCGACTGTGATGACGGCAATCCGTGCACCAAGGACTCGTGCAACCCGCTGGTCGGATGCAAGCACACGAACAGCAGCGACCCGTGCGACGACAAGGATCCCTGCACCCTCACCGACAAGTGCGTCGGCGGTTCGTGCGTGGGCACGGGGGCCATGCCTTGCGACGACGGCAACCCCTGTACCACCGACTACTGTGACCCCATGGCCGGCTGCAACCACTCTGTTTCCTCGGGTGGCTGCGACGACGGAAACCCGTGCACCTTCGGCGACGTCTGCCAGGCCGGGTCGTGCGTCCCGGGCAAACCCGCAGCATGCGACGACGCAAATCCGTGCACGGACGACGGATGCGATCCAAAATCGGGCTGCTTCCACAAGGCCAACAGCAAGCCGTGCGACGACCTCAACGACTGCACTTCGGACGACCACTGTGCGGGCGGCCAGTGCGTTTCCGACCAGGCCGTGGAGTGTCTCGACGGCAACCCCTGCACCCACGATGCCTGCCTCCCGAAAGGCGGCTGCCAGTTCGTCCCCAATACGGCCGCCTGCAGCGACGGCGACCCCTGCACGACCGGAGACGTTTGTGAGAAAGGTGGCTGCAAGCCGGGTAAGCCCGTCATCTGCGATGACAACAACCCGTGCACTGCGGATTCCTGCGGGCAGGGGGTGTGCAAGTTCACGCCCGTGCCCGGAAACTGCGACGACGGCAACCCCTGTACGGAGGGTGACGTCTGCTCGTCGGGCACCTGCAAGGGAACCCTGCCCGCAGATTGCGACGACATGAACCCCTGCACCACGGACGGGTGCGATCCGATGGCTGGCTGCATCCACAAGGTCAACACCCTTCCCTGCGACGACGGGGACGCCTGCACGATCGGGGATGTCTGCGAGCTGGCAACCTGCAAACCGGGCAAGACCCTCGTCTGCAACGACGCCAACCCGTGCACGAAGGATGCCTGTTCCGGTGGGAGCTGCCAGCACGCCCCGCAAGCCGGGGCATGCGACGACGGAAATGCCTGCACCGTCGGCGACTCGTGCCAGCAAGGCAAGTGCATGCCCGCCTCCATCGACACGTGCGACGACGGCAATCCGTGCACAAAGGACTCCTGCTCTCCCGCCATTGGTTGCCAGCACGCGCCGCAACCCGGCACCTGTGATGACAAGAACGTCTGCACCGTCGGCGATTCCTGCTCGGACGGCAACTGCGTCTCAGGCCCCTCCCTCAACTGCGACGACGGCAATGTCTGCACGGTGGACGGCTGCGACGCTTCGAAGGGATGTACCCATGCACCCGCTCAAGGCGCCTGCAGCGACGGAAACGCCTGCACGCTGACCGACACATGCCAGGCCGGGGTCTGCGTCGGCGCAAACCCCCCGTCGTGCAATGACTCCAACGCGTGCACGACCGACACCTGCAACCCGGCGACGGGATGCGTCCAAGCGCCCATCACCCCCTGTTGCGGCAACGGAATCATGGAAGCCGGAGAAACCTGCGACGACGGGAATCTCGCTCCGGGAGACGGCTGCGACGCGTCCTGCAAGAGCGAGGGGCTCTGCTTCTCCGCCTGGCTCGTCGGGACCCCCTGCAACGGCGTCAACTACGGCAATGGGTGCATCCCCTCGGACACGGGCTACCACTTTGTCGGCATCTACAGCGGCTATGCCTGCTTCTGGCACCACAAGAACCAGGCATGGAACACATCGACCAGCTCGAACTTCTACAACCTCGCGCTGCACTTCGGGGTGACGCCGGGGGTAGGCAGGTGCCACTGGTGCGCCAACAAGTTCTCCACCCCGAATCCCTCGAGCTACGGCTCGTGCTCAAGCTACTTCGATGCCGGCAATGTCGGCGCCTGGGGCTGGTGCGCCGAAGGCGATCCCAACAGCGTCGGCTTCGTCTGCATCCCTGCGGAAGGACACGTGGCATGCAAGTGACAGGGCGGCTGGGGGAGCGTCGAATGGCACCCGGGCTTGCCACTGGAGGGACCATCTTCGCCCACACCTTCGGAGACGATGGCTCGTGGGCCCGCATCAAGGTCGGGGGCAACCAGGCCACCGTGATTCCTCCTGGAAGCTACGGGCCGGGCTACCAGTCTGCCGGAGACGCCTGCTCGATAGAGGGGCTCGGAACCTACGCGACCGGCGTGACCACTCGGTACTTCGGTGCCAAGGCAGAGTGAGCGGGCGGGACCTGCCAGGTGCGGGACCTGCCAGGCTCTGACTTGCGGGCGCGCATGGTGCACGCGATTTGACATTTGTAATAGGTGTGGGTACCCTCATCGAGGGTTGTTCGCCTTCTTTCCCATCTATCTCGGAGCGGAGGATTCCATGGACAATCGGCTCTTGTCATCGGTACTCCTGGCGGTACTGCTCTCCTTCGCCTGTTCGAACGGGGCCAGGATTCAGCCGCACCTGGACGGCACTTCGGGCGAGATCCCGCTGGCAGGTGACGTGGAGGACTCCTCCGGGGCGACTCCGGACATCCTGAGCGAGCCGGACGACCGGGGACCTGAAGTCGCTCCTCCCCCTTGCGGAAGCGATGCCGACTGCGACGACGGCAACGCGTGCACCAACGACAAGTGCGACTCGAAGACAGGGTGTATTCACGTCGACAACTCGGCTTCGTGCGACGACGGCGATCCCTGCACGACCGCCGACCAGTGCCAGGACGGCATGTGTGTGGCCGGGAAGGCGGCGGATTGCGATGACCTCGACCCCTGCACCGACGATTCCTGTCTGCCGGAGAGCGGATGCCAGCATCTCAACAATGCCCTGTCCTGCGACGATGGCGACGCGTGCACGGACGAGGACAAGTGCCAGGACGGCACCTGCGTCGGACTGGGGGTGGTGTGTGACGACGGGAACGGGTGCACGACGGATGCCTGCGACCCTGCCGCCGGCTGCCTGTTCAAGAACAACTCAGAGCCATGCGACGACGGCAACGGCTGCACGGTCAACGATCAGTGTGCTGAAGGGGCATGCGCCGGCGATACGACTGCCGAATGCGCCTGCACCACGGACGAGGAATGCGTCGAGTTTGACGATGCTGACCTCTGCAACGGGTTGGTCAAGTGCGTGGACAGCCTCTGCTCGGTACCGCCGGAGACAGAGGTCGAGTGCCCGGCCGAAGGTACGGTCCCCTGCGCGTCGTCCCAGTGTCAGCCCGAGACAGGTCTCTGCCTCGACGTTCCGTTGGCGGACGAGACCGCTTGCGAGGACGGGGACTTCTGCACTGCGGGTGACCTCTGCAAGGCCGGCGCCTGCGTACCAGGCGACGCGGTGGATTGCGACGACGGAAGCGACTGCAGCGACGACTCGTGCGACCCCTTGCTGGGATGCGTCTACGTCGCGAACACGATGGCCTGCGATGATGCAAGCGCCTGCACGACCAAGGATGCCTGTGCGGGATTCGAATGCCAGGGCAACCCCGTGGAATGCGACGACGCCAACGCGTGCACCGACGATTCGTGCGACGCTGTGGTCGGCTGCGTGTTTGCGAGCAATACCATCCCCTGCAACGACGGGAATCTCTGCACCGAGGCGGACATGTGCCAGGACAGCGTGTGCCTGGGAGACGTGGTCCTGTGTGACGACGCCACTCCCTGCACGACGGACTCGTGCGACCCGGCCGTCGGGTGCGTGTTCGCTCCCAACTCGCTTGCATGCGACGACGGGACGGCATGCACGACGGGCGACTCCTGCGTGGACGGCTCGTGTGTGGGCGAAGTGGTTGGTTGCGATGATTCCAACCCGTGCACCGATGACTCGTGCGACCCTGCTGCCGGGTGCGTGCACCTCGACAACCAGGCCGGGTGCGACGACAAGGATGCGTGTACCGACAACGATGTCTGCTCGGGCGGCAAGTGCGCCGGGAACGCGCTGGTCTGCGACGACGGCAACCCATGCACGACCGACT
>Ga0194127_10007557_pt1 | contig 11937 bp, 6 predicted proteins | sample TA2KigC100mmetaG_FD_148624 | JGI IMG/M metagenome (GOLD analysis project Ga0194127, IMG submission 148624) | Freshwater microbial communities from Lake Tanganyika, Tanzania - TA2015036 Kigoma Deep Cast 100m | ecosystem: Environmental > Aquatic > Freshwater > Lake | place: Tanzania: Lake...
CGCAGGACTTCGCCCTCATTGCCCAGGCCGCGACCCTGGCCGGGCGCATCCCGGTGATCCACTTCTTCGACGGCTTCCGCATTTCGCACGAGGTGGCGAAGATCGTCGCCGTCGAGCCGGACACGGCTCGCGCAATGCTCGACGCCGAGGCCATCGCCGCCCACCGCGCGCGCGCCCTGTCACCGGAACATCCGGTGATCCGCGGCACCTCGCAGAACCCGGACGTCTATTTCCAGGCCCGGGAGCGTGCCAATCCCTGCTACGAGGCCTTCCCCGGGGTGGTGCAGGCCGCCATGCAGCGCTTCGGCGAACTCACCGGCCGGCATTACCAGTTGTATGAATACGAGGGCGCGCCCGACGCCGAGCGGGTCATCGTGCTGATGGGCTCCGGTGCGGAAACCGTGGGTGAGACCGTGGCCCATCTGACCGCGCGTGGCGACAAGGTGGGCGTGCTGAAGGTGCGCCTGTTCCGCCCCTTCGCCGCCGATCTGTTGTTGCAAGCCCTGCCGGCCAGCGTTCAGGCCATCGCCGTGCTGGACCGCTGCAAGGAGCCGGGCGCCGACGGCGAACCCCTGTACAAGGACGTGCTCACCGCCCTGGCGCGGGCTGCGGCGGACGGCATCCGGCCCATGCCGCGCGTGGTCGGCGGCCGCTACGGCCTCGCCAGCAAGGAATTCACGCCGGGCATGGTGAAGGCAGTGTTCGACGCCTTGGACCAGCCAGAGGCCAGGCGCCAGTTCACCGTCGGTATCCGCGACGACGTCACCCACCTGTCCCTGGACTGGGACGCAAACTTGCGCACCGATGCTGCCGAGCATCTGCAACACGCGGTGTTCTGGGGCCTGGGCGCCGACGGCACGGTGTCGGCCAACAAGAACTCGATCAAGATCGTCGGCGAGGCCACCGACCTCAACGCCCAGGGTTATTTCGTCTACGACTCGAAGAAATCCGGCGCGGTCACCGTCTCGCACCTCCGCTTCGGCAAGGCGCCCATCCGCTCCACCTATCTGGTGGAGCCGGGCATGGCGGGCTTCGTCGCCTGCCACCAGACGGTGTTCACCGAACGCTACGACCTGCTTGCCCACGCCGCGCACGGCGGCGTCTTCCTGCTCAACACCCCTGAGCCGCCGCAGCGGGTCTGGGACAGCCTGCCGCAATCCCTGCGCGCTGGCATCGTCGACAAGGGCCTGAAGTTCTGGGTCATCGACGCCTACCGGGTGGCCCTGGATGCGGGCATGGGCCGGCGCATCAACACCATCATGCAGACCTGCTTCTTCGCCATATCCGGCATCCTGCCGCGAGAGGAAGCCATGGCCGCGATCAAGCAGGCGGTGGACAAGACCTACGGCAAGAAGAGCAAGCGCCTGGCCGACCTGAATTACCAGGCCATCGACATGACCCTGGCGAACCTGCACCAGGTTCCCCCCTTTGCAAAAGGGGGGGAAGGGGGGATTTCTCCAGCGCTGGAAACGCCGGCGTCCTTCCCTCACCCCCATCCCCTCTCCCGGGGGGAGAGGGGAGAGATCCCCGACTTCGTCCGCGAGGTCACCCTGCCCATCTATCGCGGCCACGGCGACCGTCTGCCGGTTTCCCTGATGCCGGTGGACGGCACCTTCCCGGTGGACACCGCCCGCTACGAGAAGCGCAACATCGCTCTGGAAATCCCGGTATGGGAGGCGGATCTGTGCACCCAGTGCGGCAAGTGCGTGTTCGTCTGTCCGCATTCCGCCATCCGCGCCCGCGCCTTCCCGGCCGAGCGCGCGGCCGGTGCGCCGCCCACCTTCAAGCACGTGCCGGCCCGCAGCAAGGACTATCCGCCCGGCACCCACATCAGCTACCAGGTGGCGCCGGAGGACTGCACCGGCTGCGGCGACTGCGTCGAAGCCTGTCCCATCCACGACAAGTCCAACGTCAGCCGGCTGGCGGTGAACATGGCGCCCATCGGCCCGCTGCGCGAGCAGGAGCGCGACAACTACGCCTTCTTCCTGGGCCTGCCGGAATTCGACCGGGCGGCGGTCAAGCACGGCACCATTCCCGGCTCCATGCTGCTCGACCCGCTGTTCGAGTATTCCGGCGCCTGCGCCGGCTGCGGCGAGACCCCCTACATCCGGCTGGCGACCCAGTTGTTCGGCGACCGCATGATGATCGCCAACGCCACCGGCTGTTCCTCCATCTACGGCGGCAACCTGCCCACCACGCCCTACACGGTGAACGCCGACGGCAAGGGCCCGACCTGGAGCAACTCCCTGTTCGAGGACAACGCCGAGTTCGGCCTGGGCATGCGCCTGGCGGCGGATCAGTTGATGGTCTACGCGAAGGCGCTGGTGCAGGAACTGGCGACCGACCTCGGCGGCGACCTGGCCGATGCCCTCATCAACGCCGACCAGCGCGAGGAAGCGGGCCTGCACGCGCAGCGCCGCCGCGTCGCCGTCCTCTTGGAGAAGCTCGCGGCCTCCGCCCATCCCCGTGCGAAGGAACTCGCCAGCGTCGCTGAATGGCTGATCCGCCGTTCGGTGTGGATCGTCGGCGGCGACGGCTGGGCCTACGACATCGGCTACGGCGGCCTCGACCACGTGTTGGCGCTGCCCTTTGATGTGAACATCCTCGTGCTCGACACCGAGGTCTATTCGAACACCGGCGGCCAGACCTCGAAGGCCACCCCGCTCGGCGCGGTGGCCAAGTTCTCCGCCGGCGGCAAGGCCACGGCGAAGAAAGACTTGGCCAAGCTGGCCTCCGACTACGGCCACGTCTACGTCGCCACGGTGGCCTACGGCGCCAAGGACACCCAGACCCTGCGTGTGTTCCACGAGGCCGAGGCCTACGCCGGACCGTCGTTGATCGTTGCCTACAGCCCCTGCATCGCCCACGGCGTCGACATGCTCTACAACCAGCGCCAGCAGGAGCTGGCGGTGAAGAGCGGGCACTGGCCCTTGTTCCGCTTCGACCCGCGCCTGGCGGATTCCGGCGGCAACCCCTTCAAGCTGGATTCGGCGGCGCCCAGCCAGCCCATCAAGACCTTCATGGAAAGCGAGACCCGCTTCGCCATGCTGGCACGCAGCCACCCGGAGGCCGCCGAACGCTTCCTCGCGCAGGCCCAGATCGATGCCGAGCGCCGCTTCCGCATGTATCAGGAACTCGCGCAGGGGCATGCCGAATCTCCCAAGACAGGAGCCTGACATGATCGACCTCTCCACCGACTATGTCGGTCTGAAACTGAAGAATCCGCTGGTGCCTTCGTCTTCGCCCTTGAGCAAATCGCTGGACACCGCCCTGCGCCTGGAGGACGCGGGCGCGGGGGCGCTGGTCCTGCATTCGCTGTTCGAGGAGGAACTGCGCGCCGAAGAGGCCATGTCCGAGCGCTTTCTGCTGCACGCCGATCTGGGCCATGGCGAGGCGGACGGCTTCCTGCCGGCGCCCGCGCATTTCCAGAGTGGCCTCGACAAGTATCTGGAGCATCTGCGCCAGCTCAAGGCGCGCATGGAGATCCCGGTGGTGGCGAGCCTCAACGGCGTGTCCCTGTCGGGCTGGGTGGAACTGGGTCGGGAATTGCAGCAGGCCGGCGCCGACGCACTCGAACTCAATGCCTACCACGTCGCGGCGGACGCGCGGGTGGACGGCGACGCGGTGGAGGCCGGCTATCTCAACCTGTTGGCGGAACTGCGCGGCGCCGTCGACCTGCCCATCATCATGAAGCTGTCGCCGTTTTTCTCCTCGCTGCCCCACTTCGTCGGCCGGCTGGAAGCGACGGGCGCGCGCGGGGTGGCGTTGTTCAACCGCTTCTACCAGCCGGATTTCGATCTCGACAGCCTCGACATGGTCGACCGGCTGTATCTGTCGCACCCCGACGAGGCCCTGCTGCGCATCCGCTGGATCGCCATCCTGCATGGCCGCACCGGTCTCACGCTGGCGGCCACCGGCGGCGTCTACGCCTGGCCGGAGGCGGCCAAGCTGCTGCTGGCGGGCGCCGACGTGGTGCACCTGGCCTCCTGCCTGCTGCAACACGGGCCCGGCCGCCTGGCGGAGATCCTGGTCGACCTGGAACGCTGGCTGGGCGAGCGGGAATACGCCTCGGTGGCCCAGCTCAAGGGCAGCATGAGCCAGAAGAACCTGCCCGATCCCGGCGCGGTGGAACGCGCCAGCTACCTGCGCGTGCTCGACAGCTACACGGCCCCGGCCGGAGTCTGGCGCTGAGCGTCCGGCCAGTGGCTGGATAGGCCGCACGAGGCGTCGCGGGGCGGCGGCGAAGGGCTACAATCGCCCCCGCCATGCCCGATCCACACGACACCCAAACCTATCCCTCCGTCGAGGACAGCCTGCGCCTGGTGACCGCGGCCATCGCCCGGCACAAGCTGGTGGAGGAACTCGTCCATAAACAGGAGACGACACGGCCGGAGCTGCCGCGCCACGAACTGGTGGAATCGCTGGTGCACAAGCAGAACCTGACCGACCTGTCGAAGAAGCTGGACGGCCTGCACCCGGCCGACGTGGCCTACATCCTGGAGGCCCTGCCGCTGGAGGACCGGCTCCTGGTCTGGGATCTGGTGAAGGCGGAACGCGACGGCGAAATCCTGCTGGAAGTCTCCGACGCGGTGCGGGAATCCCTCATCGAGTCGATGGACAACCGGGAGCTGGTGGCCGCCGCCGCCAGCCTGGATACCGACGAGATCGCCGACCTGGCGGCCGATCTGCCCAAGGACGTGGTGCAGGAGCTGATGAAGTCCCTGGACCAGGCCAAGCGCGCCCAGGTCGAATCCTCCCTGTCCTACGACGAGGAATCCGTCGGCGCCCTGATGGACTACGACTTCGTCACCATCCGCGCCGACGTCACCCTGGAGGTTGCCCTGCGCTACCTGCGCTTCCTGGGCGACCTGCCGCCGCACACCGACAAGCTGTTCGTGGTGGAGCGCAACGGCCGCCTGATCGGCACCCTGCCGCTGAAGCGCATGCTGGTGCACGATCCGGAAGTGCACGTGGCGGCGGTGATGTCCGACGATCCCGTGGTCTTCCACCCCTCCGACGAGGCCGCCGACGCGGCCCAGGCCTTCGAGCGCTATGACCTGGTGACGGCGCCGGTGGTGGACCCCCAGCACAGGTTGGTGGGGCGCCTGACGGTGGACGTGGTACTCGACTTCATCCGCGCCGAGGCGGAGGCGGACATGCTCGCCGCCGCCGGCCTGCAGGAGGAGGAGGACCTGTTCACCACCGTGTGGAAGGCCGCCAGGAACCGCTGGCTGTGGCTGTCGGTGAACCTGGTGACGGCCATCATCGCCTCGCGCGTGGTCGGCGCCTTCGAAGGCTCCATCGAAAAGCTGGCGGCGCTGGCCGCGCTCATGCCCATCGTCGCCGGCATGGGCGGCAATTCCGGCAGCCAGACCCTCACCCTGGTGGTGCGCGGCCTCGCCCTCAACCTCATTTCCAAGGACAACGCCAAGCGGCTGATGCTCAAGGAGGCCGGCATCGCCCTGCTCAACGGCGTGGTCTGGGGCGGCATCATGGGCCTGGTGACCTATGTCCTCTATGGCCAGCCGGCCCTCGCCGGGGTCATGGCCATGGCCATGCTGCTCAACCTGATGGTGGCCGCCATGGCCGGCTACTGGGCGCCCCACCTGATCGTGCGCATGGGCCATGATCCGGCCTTCGGCGCGCATGTCCTGCTCACCTTCATCACCGACTCCATGGGCTTCTTCATCTTCCTGGGGCTCGCCACCCTGCTGCTGCTGTGAGCGAGACGGCGTCCCCGAGCGTGGAATGGGTCGACCCCCATTGGAAGCCGATCCTGGTGTTCAACGGACTGGCGGATTTTTCCAGCCTGTGGAATCTCCCCGTCACCTGGATCGAACCGCCGAACCAACGTCGCGGCGGTTGGAGCGCAGTGGCCAGGATCGAGCTGAAACTGCCCGAGGGCGGAACCGTGGGCGTGTTCCTGAAACGTCAGGAAAACAACGGCTGCCGCACCTGGCGCCACCCCTGGTCCGGGATTCCCACCTTCGCGCGGGAATTCGCCGGCATCCAGCTGCTGCGGCAGCTCGGCGTTCCCACCCTGGAGCCGGTGTATTTCGCCAGGGATGGACGTGGCGCGGCCGGGCGGGCGATTCTGCTGACGCGCGCGCTGGATGGCTACCAGGCCCTGGGCAGCGGACCCTTCGCGCCGGACAGCGGCTGGGCGCGGCAGTTCGCCCACCGCCGCGCCCTCATCGGCGCGGTCGCCGGCCTGGCGCGGGCATTGCACGCGCGGCGCCTGCAACACAACTGCTTGTACCCGAAACACCTGCTGGTGCGGACCCACGCCGGCGAGGCGGGGCAGGACGTGGAAGTGCGCCTGATCGATCTGGAGAAACTGCGGCGGCCCATCGTGCCGGCCATGGCGGCGCGGCATGACCTCAACGCCATGAACCGACGCGCGCCGGGCTGGAGCAGGACCGACCGCCTGCGTTTCCTGCTGGCCTATCTGGGGGAGCCCCGTCTTACCGCGCGCGGCCGGCGCCTGTGGCGCTATCTGGCCGCGCGGGCGCGCTGAACCGCGTTCCGGCCAGGCGCGCGGGCCGGCTCAACGCTTGAGGCTTTGGTAGAAGCGGGTCTTGCGCAGCCTTCGCTTGAGGCTGGCCTTGAAATCGTACAAGCCTAAGCGCAGGCGGGCGAACGCTCCGAGCGGCCGCCCCAGGGCGGCGGCGTAGGCGGCGAGGAACTCCAGACGCCCGGCCGGATGCAGCTTGTGGCAGGCGCGCGCCAGGTCGGACAGGCGGTGGCGTGGCGGTACCCCGCCGCGATAAACACGAATGCGCGCGGTGTCGATCAGGCTGAACTCCGGCGCGCCATCCTCGCCGACGCGGATCAGGATGTTGCCGCCGGAGAGATCCCGGAAGAACAAGCCCCGGTTGTGCATGCGCACCAGGAATTCCGCCAGGCGCGCATGGGCGGTGGCCGGGGTGATGCCGGAGGGTGCCGCTTGGCCGCGGTTGTACGCGGTGAACAGCGAACCCACCGATAGCCCACCCTCGACGTAGTCACAGACATACCAATTGCGCGTGAGATCGCCGCCGTCGCGAGCCTCCAGCCAGGCCACCGGCGCGGCGGTGGCGACGCCCCGGCGTAGCAGCTCGCAGGCGCCGTTCCAACTGCGCCGCGCCTTGGAGGGCTTGAGCCGGTCCAGCAGCTTCTTGTGCAGGTGGTGCTTGACGGGTTGCTTGACCACCAGCTTGCCGCCGGCATGGCGCGGATCGTCCAGCGTCCAGATGGCGTTGCGCGCGTGGCGCAATGCGGCCTGCCGGGCGGGCGGCACCAATCGGGAGGGGTCCAGCGCTTCCAGCAGCAGGTCCGCCTCGGCGCCGTCCTGGGCGCGCACCATGCCGTGCCAGGCAGCGTTGCGGTGATAGTAGAGACGGCCCTGGCCATGCGCGTGCACGGTCACCCCCCGCAGGGGCGAGGCGCCGGTCCGCACGGCGGGTCGCCGCGCGATCGGCCAGCGCAGGAAGAGGGGCGACTCGGTGATGACCAGGGTGGCCAGGCGGCTGGCCGCGGCGCCGGTGTCAGTCAGGGAATTGCCGTCCCGATCCAGCAGTTCCGCCGCCGTCAGGTCGGTGTCGTCGTACAGCTCAGGCAGGGCGGCGGCCAGGCCGTTCATGGTCCACACCGCGTGGATGCGGTGCTCCGCGTCGGAAAAGGCGTGGATCTCCAGGCCCTGGCTGCGGCTCAGGCGACCTTCGTAGAGACGTCCGGGCAGCAGGCGGTTGCACGCCGCCATGGCGCGGAAGGCGGGACGTACGCGCAGTGCCGCGCCGTCGACGCGCGCGTAATGGGTGATGCGTTCGAGTTCGGGATAGGGTTCCTCGCCGTTGTCCAGCAGCCCCTCGCGGTGGCAGGCCAGGGGGCCCCAGCCGGCCCGTTCCAGGGCGCCGGAGGCGGCGCACAGCACGAAGTAGCGGGTCAGATAGTCGGCCTGCTTCTCCTCGCTGTCGGCGAGCACCCGCTCGATACGCGGCAGGGTCCAGAACGCGGCCGGCGAGATCAGACGCGGCACCCCCGCGTCGGCGCCGACCCGCGCCAGCAGACGTGCCTTCTTCACCAGGTTGAAGCTGATCCAGGGCGCCGCCCAATGGCCGAGGATCTTGTGATCCCAGCGCTCTGGCTCGGTGCTGCGCTCGCAGAAGAGATTGTCGGCATGCAGGTCGGGCAGCAGCTTCCTGCGCCGCAGCAGGGCCAGCACGCCCACGTTAAGGGCCGGTTCGAAATCGGTGATGCTTGGGCCCGCCAGGGGCAGGCCGTGGCGGCGCACGGCATCGTGGGCGATGCGCCAGGCCGCCAGCATGCCGCGGACGTTATAGCCGGCCCAGCGCCGGCGGTTGATGGTGGAGGTGGCCTCCACCTCGGCGATGCGCGGACCGTGGCGGGTCAGCGTGGCCGCGCAGAAGCGCGCCCACTCCTCACAAGCGTCCGCCGCAGGCATCTGCCGGGCCGCCGCAAAGGGCTGCAGGAGGTGCAGGGTGACCCGGTAGCCGGCCGCGCACAGCCGTTCCAGCAAGTGCTCGGCGGGGCCGCCGGCATCGCCGTAGGTGAAGTCCAGACGGACCCGGCGCACGCCCAGCTCGGCCAGGCGGGCGAGCTGGGCATCCTCCAGGTTCGGGTCGGCGGTGGGGGCCACGGCCACGCTGGTGAAGTCCTCCGGAACCCGATGCCCGGCGGGTGGCAGGTGGCCCAGGCGCATGGCCAGGCGGCCACGGACGGAGGCGCTGACGATGGCCCAGGCAAATTCCCTTCTTTCTCCCGACATCAGGCCGGCGCTTCCTTGAACTGCATGGCGTGCAGGCTGGCGTAGGGGCCGCCGGCTGCGAGCAGTTCGGCGTGGCTGCCGCGCTCGACGATGCGGCCCTGGTCCATGACCAGGATGAGATCCGCCATCTCGATGGTGGACAGGCGGTGGGCGATGACCAAGGTGGAACGGCCGCGCATGACTCCGCGCATGGCCGCCTGGATGTGCCGTTCGGACTCGGTGTCGAGGGCCGAGGTGGCTTCGTCCAGGATGAGTATAGGCGCGTTTTTCAGGATGGCGCGGGCGATGGCCAGACGTTGGCGCTGGCCGCCGGACAGCAGCACGCCGTTCTCCCCGACCAGGGTGTCGAAGCCTTGCGGCAGGCGGTCGATGAACTCGCGCGCGTGGGCGGCTTCGGCGGCGGCCTCGATGTCGGCGCGCGATGCGCCGGCGAGGCCGCCGTAGGCGATGTTGTTGGCGATGGTGTCGTTGAACAGGGTCACCTGCTGGGTCACCAGGGCGATGTGGCGGCGCAGGTTGCGCAGGGTGTAGTCCTCCACCGGCGCGCCGTCGATGCGGATGTGTCCGCGCGCGGACGGGTAGAAGCGCGGGATGAGATGGGCCAGGGTGGACTTGCCGCTGCCGGAGCGGCCCACAACCGCAACCATCTGGCCGGGTTCGATGACGAAGGAGACGCCGTTGAGGACGGGATGCTCGGCGCCGGGGTAGGTGAAGCTCAGGTTCTCGACCTCGACGCGTCCCTCGACACGCTCTTTCTCCAGGCTGCCGCGATCGGTTTCCGGCGCCTCGTCGAGTTGGGCGAAGATGCTCTCGGCGCCGGCCAGGCCCTTCTGGATGGTGGCGCTGACCTCCGACAGTTGGCGGATGGGCTTGGGCAGCATGCCGGCGGCGAGGATGTAGGCAACCAGATCACCGGCGCTGGCGTCGCCACGCAGGTAGAGAACCAGGAACAGCATGATGGCCATGCTGGAAAAGGTCACCAGCTGCAGGGTGGGGACGAACACCTCCTTGGTCTTCGCCATGCGCAGCTGCTTGCGCGTGTTGTCTTCGCTGGCGGCGCGGAAACGCACCGACTCGTAGTCCTCGCCGCCGAAGCCGCGCACCACGCGGTAACCCTGAATGGTCTCCGAGGCGACATGGGTGAGGTCACCCATGGCCACCTGGATCTTGCGGCTCTGCTTGCGGAACTTGCGGCTGGCGGAAGTAACCAGGACGCCGATGATGGGCAGGATGGCGACCATGATCAGGGTCAGTTGCCAGTTCTTCCACAACAGGTAGCCGAACAGGAACAGCACGGTCAGACCCTCGCGCACCACGGTCTTGATGGCGTCGGTGGCGGCGCCGGTGACCATGGTGACGTTGTAGGTGATGCGCGAGATCAGGTGGCCGGAGTTGTGCTGGTCGAAATAAGGGTTGGGCAGACGCAGCAGGCTGTCGAACAGGGCGCGGCGCAGATCGTGGATGAGGCCCAGGCTGACCCGCATCAGGTAATAGCTGCCGAGGAAGGCGCCGAGGCCCTGCCAGGCGGCGATCAGCACCAGCATGATGGGCACGCCGTACATGAGTTCCATGCCGTCGAGCAGGGGCACGTCGCGCAGCACCGCCTTGGCCGGATCGGCCAGGCCGTCGACGAAGTATTTCATCATGCCCGCCAGCATGGGCTGGGCCGAGGCCAGGATCAGGAATCCCAGGATGCTGACGGCGAAATACCGGGCATGCGGACGCACATAGGTCAGCAGGCGGAGGTAGATGCGGGCCGAGCTGGCGGGGTGGTCCGGCGGGGCCGGCGGAGAGGCTTGCATCGACGCGGCGGGGGCTGAAATCAGGGCACGGATGCTACCACGGGGCAGGTGGTGGTATCTGCGACCCATAGCCTGTTGGCCCGGGAGTTAATGGCTTGTACCTCGCAGATTGGGTCACGAACGATTCCGCTCATTGGCATCATTCGGCGTCATCAGTTGGCAATCCCTTGCGACGCATGCGGTGGTTGTAAGCCGCCGTCACCCTGTGAATGGCTCTCTTGGCGTCCTGGTCAAGCTTATTGATGCCCGCGTATTTCAGGTAGAAGCGAAGCCGTTGAGTACGGGTCAAGTACTTGCGCCCAAATTTATCCAGGGATGCCAGATCTTTGGCGATGCGGTATTGCAGCAATGGGCCGGGCCACCAGAACGCACCTTTTGGACAATCAATGAGATGGACGCGTCCATGCATCTCATCCAGCAGTAAGTTGCGCCAATGCAGGTCATTGTGCGTGAAGCCATGAGCATGGAGAACACGGGTAATTTCGGCGACCTGATCAATCAATACCTGGAGGTTCGGTGTTTGGCTGGGATGGGACCGCCTGGCAAGACGCGCAAGATCGATACTGCCTGGTAATTCGTCGGTGACCATGGCGCCACGAAAATGGATGCCGAGCCATCGTTGTTGACCATATGCAACCAAATGAATGGTGGGGATCCCCCATTCCGCGAAATGCTGGAGGTTGCGCCATTCCGACTCGATGCGTGATCGCCCGACCCAACGCTGGATATCGTTTCCGGCGGCGGTATAGCGCTTGACGAAATATCCTTTGCCATCCGCCTCTACCCGGATGACTTCGCTGATGTTGTCTCGGGCGATGGTTGTTCCGCGCAACCTGAATACGGATTCAAGGGTCGAGAATTGCTCTCTGGCTGCTGGCCCGAGTGAATCTAGCGATACCTGCCAGTTCGTCATGCTGGATGGTTTGGATTTTCCGGACCAACCCGGCAAGGCGATTGCCGGAGGAGAACAAGCCGGTTGGTGGGCGGCAGTATATGACAGAGGCTGTGGGCGAGTGGAGGGCGAGCAGAAATACGACACACCGAACCAGGCCGGATCCATTTCACTCACGTGCTCTGCCACGCCAATTTGAAGGATGCTAGCACGATATTTCACGAAGCCCGTGGTGGCTTGAAGGGGAGCACCCAAGGTCCAGAGGGTGTGGCACCCGATCAAGGCATGCGCGGAACACGATAGCGCTGTTCCCGGTACAGCCATGCCGGCAGGGCGACATGGGCCAGGGCACGCTGTTCCAGCTCGGCGCCGTCCATCGGGGCCGCGTTCGGCGTCAGAATCTTGCGGGCGGGGTCGTGGCGCGCGTGCGCCGGCGCTTTCTCCGGACGTAGCACCACCACCCGGTCGCCCTCCAT
>Ga0194127_10007562_pt1 | contig 11932 bp, 10 predicted proteins | sample TA2KigC100mmetaG_FD_148624 | JGI IMG/M metagenome (GOLD analysis project Ga0194127, IMG submission 148624) | Freshwater microbial communities from Lake Tanganyika, Tanzania - TA2015036 Kigoma Deep Cast 100m | ecosystem: Environmental > Aquatic > Freshwater > Lake | place: Tanzania: Lake...
AGACCAGTTGCTCAAACTCGATGCTCTTTGGTTGCCTTGAGCTTCAGACGCACCAAATCCTTCATGGCCAGGGGCAAGGACACCTCCAGCCGCGGCTCGCGGGTGATGTCAATCAGAACCCGATAGATCGGTTTAGAAATCATGGTTTCGAGCATATGACTCATCTGTCTTTCCCCTCTCCAATGCTATTGTAGCATAGACCAGCGCGTGGGGCAAAGGGTGGTCGCCTTCACCACCCCCAGGCTTTTGACAGGCCGGCGAGACAGATGTATAATGTATGCACTCATTACATACATATGTCGCGGGGGTCATGCATGAGACGTCTGTCTCTGAGCGCAGTGCTGCTTATTGTGCTACTCCTGACGGCTGGTTGCGTATCAGCCGCGGCGACTCCCGCGCCAGCGAGTCAACCGGCAGCGCCGCCTGCGATGCAGCCAACCGCTCCGGCAGCCACCAAACCGGCCGAAGCGGCCCCGCCCACCGCACCGGCGGCCGGCAAGCCCGGCATTCTACGGCTGGCTACGACCACCAGCACGGCGGATTCCGGGCTGCTGGACTTCATTCTGCCGGCGTTCGAGAAGGCCAACCACTGCAAGGTTGATGTGGTGGCGGTGGGCAGCGGCCAGGCCATCGAGATCGGTCGCAAGGGGGATGCCGACGTGCTGCTCGTCCACAGCCGCAGCGCCGAAGATCAGTTCGTGGCCGATGGCTTCGCCGTCGAGCGTTTCGATGTGATGTACAACGACTTCGTCATCGTCGGTCCCAAGGAGGATTCGGCCAGGATCAGCGGTATGAGCGCCGGCAAGGACGCGTTCCGGGCGATCATGGCAGTACAGGCGCCCTTTGCCAGCCGCGGCGATAAGTCTGGGACCCACACCAAAGAGCTTGGGCTGTGGGCGGCGCTGACCGTCACCCCGACCAAGGAGATGCGCTGGTATAACTCGCTGGGTCAAGGGATGGGCGAGACGCTGCTCTTCGCCAATGAACGGCGGGCGTACACCCTGGCCGATCGCGGCACTTTCCTGGCGATGCGCGACAAGCTGCCGGGCCTGACGATCCTGGTCGGCGGCGCCAACCTGGCCGAGAACCAGGACAAAGCTCTGCGCAATCCCTACGGCATCATGGCGGTCAATCCGGCGAAGCATCCCGCGGCCAATGCTGAATTGGCAGGCAAGTTCGTGCGGTGGTTCCTCTCGGCCGAAACCCAGCGCGCCATCGGGGGCTTCGGCGCGGACAAGTTCGGTCAGCCGCTTTTCTACGCGGCGGCGCGGCCGTAATCGGCGAATCAGAATGCTCGTGCAATCCGTGGCTACCCTTCCGGGTTAGAGAGGCTTACTCTGAACGACTTGACTCGTGGCTTCGTGGAAGCCATTCGTCTGCTTGCCGGCGGCGACGCCGAGCTGGCTCAGATCGTGTTGTTGTCGCTGAGCGTCACGGGCCTGGCGCTGCTGATCAGCGTCCTGATCGGCGCGCCGATCGGCGCAGGGCTAGGGCTGACGTGCACGCGGTGGCACGGGTTGATCACGGCCATTCTATATACTGGCATGGGGCTGCCGCCGGTGGTGGTGGGGTTGTTCGTCTACATGATGCTCTCCCGCAGCGGCCCGTTTGGCGGGTTGGGATGGCTGTTCACCCCGCGGGCGATGGTGGTCGCACAGACGATCATCGCGCTGCCGTTGGTCATGGGTCTGACCATGACCGCGGTGCGCAGCGTGGATCCCGGCTTGCGGCTGCAGGTGCGCTCGCTCGGCGCGACGCCGGTGCAAGAGGCGTGGGCTGTGCTGGTCGAGGCGCGCATCGGCGTGGTAGCCGCCATCGTCGCTGCGTTCGGCGGCATCATCTCCGAGGTGGGCGCGGTGATGCTGGTGGGCGGCAACATCGCCGGCAAGACGCGTGTGCTCACCACCGCCATCGTGCTCAACACCCGCCAGGGTGAATTCGCCCTGGCCATCGCGCTCGGTATCATTCTTCTCGCGTTGGCGTTTCTGGCGAATGTCGCGCTGTTGAGATTGCAGGGACGCACGTAGATTGGTAGATTGGTAACTTGGTAGACTGGCTTCCCAAGCCACCGCGTCCCAAGTTACCGTGTCCCAATCTACCGCGTCCCAAGTTACCAAGTTACCGAGTCCCAATGTACCAACTCACCAACCTCCGCCACATTTACGGCACGCGCGTGGTGCTCGACCTGCCCACACTGGAGGTCCGCGAAGGCGAGATCCTGGCCATCGTCGGGCCGAGCGGCGCGGGCAAATCCACGCTGCTGCGGCTTCTCAACTTCCTGGAAGTTCCTACTTCTGGCATCATTCGCTACCGTGGTCAGGTGGTGAACGCCGCCACGCCGCTCGCCGTCCGGCGCCAGGTGACGACCGTCTTCCAGCGGCCCGCGCTGATGCGCGCCAGCGTGCGGGCCAACGTCGCCTATGGCCTGGGGCTGCGTGGCCTGCCCGCCGATGGCCGGCTGGATGAGATGTTGCGAGAGGTCGGGTTGGCTGACCTGGCGCGTCAGTCCAGCCACACTCTTTCTGGGGGCGAGATGCAGCGCGTAGCGCTGGCGCGCGCGCTGGTGATCCAACCGCACGTGCTCTTGCTCGACGAAAAGACTGCCAACCTCGACCCATACAACGTCGCGCTGATCGAAGAGCTGGTGCGCGCCTACAACGCGCGACACGGCACAACGGTCGTCGTGGTCACGCACAACATCTTTCAGGCCAGGCGGCTGGCTCACCGCGTGGGCCTGCTGTTGAACGGCAGTCTGGTGGAGCTGGCCGACGCTGATCGCTTCTTCCACGCGCCGTCCGACCCCCGCGCCGCTGCCTTCGTGCGCGGGGAGATGGTGTATTGAGATTGCAGATTGCAAATTGCAAATCTGCCATTTGCCCACCATGCTCACCATCCATCTCACCAGCGGTTCTCCTGAATACGCCCAGATCGTCGAACAAATCCGACTGGCGGTGGCGCGCGGGGAACTGAGGCCAGGCGAGCGGCTGGAGCCGGTGCGCGAGCTGGCCGGTCGCCTGGGCGTCAATCCGAGCACGACCGCGCGCGCCTATCGAGAGCTGGAGCAGGCCGGAGTCATCGAGACGCACGGACGTCGCGGCACGCATGTGGCGCAAGCGCCCGATGTCAAGGCGTTGGCCGATCTGCGCGCGACCCGACTGCGCGGGCTGGCCGAACGCGCCGTGGTCGGGGCGCTGGCGCAGGGCTATACACCAGAGGAGATCGAGGCCGCGCTGGGGTTGCAGCTTGCGGCCTGGCGCGAGCGCCGTGCGCATCCTCCGCACCCTCTTGCTCCTGAAGGCCGCGGCCGCCGGTCCGCCGAGCAGTGCGTCTTCGCCGGCAGCCATGACCTGGCCCTGGAGGCGTTGTGGGCGCAGGCGCGGCGTGTCCGCCCCGACCTGAGTTTCGCAGCCAGCTATGTGGGCAGTCTGGACGGGCTGTCGGCGCTCTTGCACGGTGAGGCCGACCTGGCGGGCGCGCACATCTTGGACGAGGAGACCGGCGAGTACAACACACCCATCCTGCGCCGGCTCTTCCTGGGCCAGCGTCTGTGCGTGGTGACGTTGGCCGAGCGCGAACAGGGGTTGATCGTGCCGCGGGGCAATCCTCGGGGTTTGCACACCTGGGCCGACCTGGCGCAGCCTGGCCTGCGCTTCGTCAACCGGCAGCCCGGCTCTGGCACGCGCACGCTGCTCGACTATCACCTGCGCCAGGCCGGGATCGCGGGACCGGCGATCATGGGCTACATGACGAGCGCGGCCACGCACCTTGCGGTGGCGGCTGAAATCGCCGAAGGCTGCGGGGATGTGGGGGCGGGCCTCTACGCGGCCGCGCGCGCTCACGGTCTGACCTTCGTGCCCCTGGCGCGCGAGCGTTACGATCTGACGTTTCCCGCCGAAGACCGCGCGCGCGTGACCATCAGCGCGCTGCTGGATCTACTCGCCAGCCGGGAATTTCGCGCTGTCGTGGCTGAACTGGGTGGGTATGACACCGCGCGGACGGGCCAGGAGCTGTCTCTTTAGAAATGGACGAGCCGCTGAGGGTCCGCCTGGCGAAAGTAGGCGCGATACGCGGCGGTCTCAGCCAGGAGCGCCTGGAGACGACCCGCAAGCTCGGATGATCGCCCCGCGTCGGCCTGGGGCGGCGCGGCCGGCTCGTCAACGATGATGGCGTCCTCTGCCTCGGAGACGATGGCCAGATGGCCGGCTGCGGCCAACCAGTCCAGGCCCAGGCGCACGGCCGCCTCGCGCTGCGCGGTGGCGGCCGCGAGGGCCGTCACGCCGACCTGCCCGCCGCGGGCGCGGCGCGCATGTTTGACCAGCCCCGCCAGCCGGCGCAGGAACGCGCCCGGCTGATCCAGGCCCGGATCGCGGCCGAACAGGTAGACCCTCGCAGGCTGCACCGTCGCCAGCGCCGCGCGCCACTCGGCCGGGCCGGCCGGCGTAGTCCAGACGACGAGCGCAGGCGATGCGGTCAGCTCGTGGCGGGAACGCCCATGCTGGAGCGGGTCGTCGGGACCGGCTGCGGCTGCGGCCTCGTGCCAGATGATCACGTCTCTGTCTGCGATCAGATCAGCCACGATGGCGAGCGGATTCGGCGCCTCGCGGTGGTCTATCACCTCGACCCCGGTTAGCGCCCGCGTGACTTCGGGAGCAGGCGTTTCGACCCGCCGGCCATCAATCCACTCGATCTGCACCTCGCGCGCCCCGCGGTAGTCGCTGCTGCGCGCAACATAGGCCAGGTCGAACACGCCATCGGGCAGCGACTCGGCCGCGCCATCCCACCAGATCACCTTGTGCGCCGCGCCCCAGGTATCCTCGACGACCACCAGCAGATGCTCCCCGCGGCGGCCGACCGCTCGCCTGTTCCGAACCCGCAGATCGCGGCTGACCAGGGTGATCAGTGGATTGCCTGGCCCGAAAGGCGCCATCCGCTCCAGCTCGTCTACCAGGTCGAGCGTCAGATCGCTCAAGGGCAGGTAGTCGTCAATCGCAAGGCCAGGCTGCTCATGCGCCTGGGCCAGCAGGGCGCCGACCGTGCGCGCCAGACCGCGGCGCAGCTCCAGGATGCGGTCGGCGGACATGCTCAGCCCGGCCGCCATCGGATGCCCGCCGAAGCTGGTCAGCAGACCGGCGTGCGCGGCAAGCGCGGCCGTGATGTTGACCCCTGCTACCGAACGAGCCGAGCCGCGCGCGAGCTCGCCCGCGGGCGTCGAGAGCAGAACGGTTGGCTTGTCATAACGCTCGACCAGCCGGCTTGCCACGATGCCGATCACGCCGGCCGGCCAGGCCGGACTGGCCAGCACCAGCGCGCCGCCTTCCAGGAGAGCGGGGTCGCGGCCGATCTGCGCCTCGGCTGCGGCATACACCTGGTCGCAGAGCAGCTTGCGCTGCGCGTTGAGCGCCTCGATCTGACCGGCCAGAATCCGCGCGCGCGTCGCTGCGCCGGCTGAATCGGTCGAGGCGTCCATGACGCGCAGGAATTCCACCGCGACGTTGGCATCGGCCAGACGGCCGAGCGCATTGAGCCGCGGCGCGAGGACATAGCTGATGTGTTCTTCGCTGAGGCGCTCAGGTTCGAGCTCGGCGTTCTCCATCAACAGGCGCAGGCCCAGCCGTTGTGTCTGCCGGAGAGCCTCCAGCCCGCGTTGCAGCAGGTAGCGTGTATCCCCGCGCAGCGTGGCCAGGTCCGCAACGATGCCCAGCGCGACGAGGTCGAGGAGGGCAGCCGCGGCCTCGGGCCGGCCGGCGCGGTGATAGAGCTCCTCGGCCAGTTTGTAGGCGACCCCGACGCCAGGGAGATGCGCCAGGCCGCTTTCCTCCACCGGCTCCAGCTTTGGGTTGACCACCGCGTAGGCGTCGGGCAGCGTCGGGGGCAGATCGTGATGATCGGTGATGATGAAGTCCACGCCACGCGAGCGCGCAAACGCGACCGCTTCGTGGCTGGCGATGCCGGTGTCGCAGGTGAGGATCAGCCGGCCGCCCGCATCCAGCACCTGCGTCAGGACCGGCAGGCCGACGCCGTGGGACTCGGTCGCCCGGACCGGGATGTGGTAGCTGACGACTGCGCCCAAATCGGTCAACGCGGCCACAAGCACGGTCGTCGCAGTCTGGCCGTCCACGTCGAAATCACCCCAGACGCAGATTGGCTCCTGTGCACCGATCGCGGCCGCCAGCCGCTCGACCGCGCGGCTCAGACCCGGCAGGGCGGCCGGCGGGGTGGGGGTGTAGCAAGCCGGATCGAGAAAGGCGCGCGCGTCGGCCGGCTCGGCCAAACCCCGGCGAGCGAGCGCGAGGGCCGCCAACGGTTGCCCGCCGGCGGCCGCGGCCAGCTCGGCGCAGACAGGAATGGGGGCTGGCTCGATCCAACGTCGCGGCCGGGCCGCGCCAGGATGAGAGACGCCAGCGTGCATCACACCAGCGCCGCGCAGACCTTCAGCCCGCGCAGTTGGTCCGGGCATTCGAGCTGCGGCTTCTGCTGGAAGTCGCCCAGATAGCCGGCCGTGCGCGTGATGAGCTGGTCGTAGGTCAGGTCGCCGTTGGCGGCCCGAATCGCCTTGCCCAGCGCCCAGGTGAACGCGCCGCGCGCGGTTCCTTCGAGCGTGGCGTCGGCCGCGGTCTGGCGGTCTTCGCACGCGGCCAACAGGACATGGCGCTCGACCTTCACCACGCCGTACTTGTTTTCGCGGAAGCGCCTGCGCAGCAGCGCCATGAACTCCTGGATCTTGGCAGCCCATTGCTCGACAGGGATGCCCAGCAGGAGCTTGCTCAGCTCCTCAGAGGCCCAGGCGTCGGCCTCGGCGTCGCGTTTCTCTTGCTTGGCTTTGATGCGGTTTCTGATCTCACGCGGGGGCACGATGTAGCGCGACTTGAACTCGATGTCGCTGTCCAGCAGCTCGCGCTGGATCGAGCCGCTGTGACAGCAGTCGGCGATGAAGTTGAAGTTCACCCCGGCCGGGATCTTGCCGAACAGCTCGCGCAGCTCATCGTCTCGGAACGGCTTCTGCCAGTCGTGGTCGTAGGGCACGATCACTTCGTCCAGGCACTCCCACTCGTCATCGCCCTGGTCATCCACCTGGGTACCATGGCTCGAGAAGTGAAAGAGCAGCACATCCCCGGCTGCGCTGCCGTTCAGCAGCCAGCCCAGGTTGTCTCGGATGGCCTGCTGCGAGGCGTCCTTGTCGTGGAGGATGCGGATTTCCTCGCTTGTGAAGCCGTAGAAGCTCTGGAGCAGGTTCTGCAGGTCGAGGGTGTCGTTGACGCAGCCGTTCAGCTTCCAAAAGGGACGGGTGAAGTTGTTGATGCCCACGAGCAGGGCTTTCTTGGCCATGGGAGACCTCCTTGTTGGGTGTGGGTGACTGATTGACATCGCCGGAAAGAGCGTCAGGAAAGTTCTGTTTGCTCTCGTGCGAGTATTATACCATACTTCTTCTCATCTTGTGCAAGGGGGTCTACAGTCTGGCCTGGATCACCCCGCGCTGGCCGTTGACGAGCCAGGCCGGATCCTCGACGGCCAGCCGCTCGGCGTCGCCCGGCTGCAAACCCACGATCAGCTCCGACTTGAGCGTGCGCAGCGCGACGAGCGCCGCGGGGAAATAGCCGACCGCGGCCTCGAAGGGGGTCGTCGCCGGCCAGTGCGCGTCGCCGACCAGCCGGCGGTAGTTGGCGTCTCCCTTGACGATCACCAGGTCGGCCGCCGCGAGGTCGTGATACAGATCATTCGGTATTTGGGAGTAGAACAGGCTCGTGACCGCGTGCCAATGAGTGACCAGCCGCAGCCTTCCGCTGGCCAGGCAGCCTCGCAACCGTCCGCCCAGGGCTTGGCCGGCAGGGCCGCCGTGCGCCAGCGCAGCCAGACCCGTCAGCAGATCGCCCGGCATGGCATCGGAGACGAAGAATGGCTGCCGCTTCAGGTGCAGATGGATTTCGCCCGCCAGGCTCTCGGTCAGGAGGAAGTCGGTCAGGGCCAGGTCCGTCAACAGCTCTGTCCCTGCATTGTCGGCCAGGAGCGTCACCCGCGGCCGCGGCCGGCTGGAGAGAAACCGCCAGACGGCCGGTGTGTCGTCGGCAAGCAGGTTGCTGCGATGCTGATGGGGGTCGCTCGCCCCGTCCAGGTGCGCGGCCACCGCATAGCTCAAGTCGGCGCGGTTGCCCCATAGGCTGGCGTGGAAGAGATGTTCGCACCGCGCCAGCCGTTCCGTGGGCAGGCTCTCCAACAGCGTGTTCACGAGCCGTGGGGCGGCGTCAGGCGCCCACTCGGCCTGCTTTTTGGCTGCGTAGGGATCTAATCCCTGCCACGGTCCAGGCTGGAAGTAGCGAGTGGCCTCCAACACGCGGCGATAGAAGTACGCCTCGGCCCAATACCACGGCGCATCGAGCCAGCTATGGCCGTAGCAGGCCGCCGAAACCTCCTCCCAGAACGCACGGTCGGCCGCGTCTTCGCGCAGCGGCCGGACAGCGCCGCCGACCAGCTCGGCGCGCAACTCCTCCAGATCGCGGCGGATTTCGGGAGGAAACGCGTTCAGGCTGATCGTCTCTTGCAGAATGGCGGGCACGCGTACCCTGAGCGTGTTGTGCGCGAACGAGCCAGGCTCCGACGTGCGCAGGAGCGGCGGCAGCCCGGCCAGATCAATGAGCGGCTGAGGAACGGTGAACTTGCTCAACGGTCAGCCCAGCGCCTCCGCCAGCAGTTGCTCGATCTCCAGCGGCGCGGGTCTGGCGGGGTCGCGGCCGAGGGAGATGGCGCCGGCCGGACAGGATGACACGCACACGCCGCATCCCATACACGCAACACGGTCTACGTGCGCGCTGGCCGCGGACCCGGCCGCCGCGCCGTCCACACGGATCGCGCCGAACTGACAGTGGGCCGCGCACTCGCCGCACGCGGCGCAGCGGTCAGAATCCATCTGGGCCACATAGCCGGAGGAGGCCAGCATGGGCACGCCGTTGCGTTGGGCCTGCATCGCGCCGCAGCAGCACGCGCAGCAGTTGCAGATGGCGTAGAAGCGGCCGAGCATGGCATCCTTGAAGAAGGCATGATGCACATGGCCGCGACCGTGTTCGTCGCGCAGGATTTCGCTGGCCTCGCCCGCGGCGACCCAGCGCGCCCGGCGACCGTGATGTTCGGCAACGAAGCTGGCGAAGGGCTCGCCGATGATCAGGCAGACATCCAACGGCAGGCACGGGTTGGCGCGCGCCGCTCGACACGGGCACTCCAGCGCGACGATGTGATCGGGGTTCTTGAGAATGATGTCGCGGGCGACGGGATAGGGGACGATGTGTTCCAGGTTGAGCAGGCTGATCTCTTGTTTGACCGAGACAAGCTGCGTCGCCGATTGCAGCGTCACGACTTTGCCGTGATAGGTGTCGGCGAAGGTGCGGGGTTCGGCTGCGGCCAGGGCCGCCGGCGCATCTCCCGCCCCCAGCTTGCGGAGCGCGCGGCGTTCGAGCCAGGCCGCGAGCGGCCGCAGGAACTGCGTCAGCCGGTGTTCGCCCGTGCCGATGCCGATGTAGAGATAGGGCCAGGCCGCATAGACATAACCGTGCAGCAGATCGAACAGCGAATAGCCCGGCGTGCGCCGGCCCTCGCGGATGAACGCATGGGTGGAGGGGCGAAGAAAGGGCATGGTGTGTCACCTTAGCGCAGAAGATCTTCGATCTCGTGGTCGGTAAACCCGAACTGCCGCAAGATACGCAGCACATAGACAGGTGACAGTTCGTTTGCCCCCATATCTATGGGCACGACCCTTTTCTGGCCCCCAACGCGACGAAGGTACAATAGCCAGGAACTCGTGGAGTTCGCCAATCGAGATTGGCGCGGAATGGATATCAGGTTCGTCATGTCGCGCCTGTTCCCAAGACGCGATGGCTTCCTGGAGTCTGGCTACGGCTTTTCGCTTGGTTGGGCCCTGACCCACCAGGCCGTTCTCCAGGCATAGTGCAACCCAGGCATCGGCGCTCTTGCGGAAGACCATGGTATAGAATAGCGAGTTCATCTGATTCCTCCGGTGTTCTGCGATTTCCACCTCTATTTTCGCTCCGATTCGTCTTCTGGGCAAATTGCGTGCGTGCGGACGCGCTTTCCTTGACTGTGTTCGGATAGTCTGCTAGACTGCTTTCGTAGGCCAGAATGCCGTGCGCGGAGCGATATGCACCATGAAATCATCAGTCTCTCATCGTTGGTTCGTCGTTGGCGTCTTCTTCTTCTTCATGCTCCTCCATCAGTCCGATAAGCTGTTGATCGGCTCTTTGACGCCGAACATCATGAAGACGTTCGGCATCACCATGACGCAGATGGGCCTGGCGTCCACCGGCGCGTTGATCGCCGGCGCGCTCCTCTATCCGGTCTGGGGCTATCTGTACGATCGCTATGGCCGCGCCAGGCTCCTGGCGTTGGCGTCGCTGATTTGGGGCGCGACGACCTGGCTGAACGGCATCGCGCCGACCTATCGCGCATTCGTAGCCACCCGCGCCTCGACCGGGATTGACGACTCCAGCTATCCGGGCCTCTACAGCCTGATCTCCGACTACTTTGGGCCGAAGGTGCGCGGTCGGGTCTACGGGCTGCTGCAGTTGACCATGCCGCTCGGTTTTCTGTGCGGCATGGTCCTGGCGCTGGCGCTGCGCGAGGTGATCGGCTGGCGCGGGGTGTTCTACATCACCGGATCGCTGGGTGTGCTGCTGGCGATCGTGATCTTCCTGGGCGTGCGAGAGCCGGCGCGTGGCGGCAGCGAGCCAGAGCTGGCGGGGTTGGAACAGACCGGCGCCTATCGCTTCAACTGGCAGATCGCCAGGGCGCTCTTCAGCAAGCGCACCCTGCGGCTGCTGTTCATCCAGGGATTCTTTGGCGTCTTCCCCTGGAACGTGATCACCTATTGGTTCTTCACCTACCTGGAGAAGGAGCGCGGCTACACCGGCGCGGCCCTGTTCGTGACGATGACGGTTGCGGTGCTGGTGCTCGCCGCGGGCTACCCGGTCGGCGGCGTCTTGGGCGATCTGCTCTTCAAGCGTACCCCGCGCGGCCGGCTGATCGTGGCGACTACCGGTGTGATCACGGGCGCGCTCTTGCTGTGGCTTACGTTGAGCGTGCCGGCCGGCAACCAGGGCTTATTTCTGGCGTTGCTGGCCGCGACCGCGCTGTTCATCCCCTTTGCTGCGCCCAACGTGATCTCGACCATCTTCGACGTGACGCTGCCCGAGGTGCGCAGCACTGCGCAGGCGATTCAGCTTTTTATCGAATCGGCCGGCGCAGCATTGGCGCCCACCATTGCAGGCTTCATCGCCGACCGCTACTCGCTGCACGACGCGATCCTCTGGATTTGCGTCTCGACCTGGATTCTGTGCGCAAGCTTCTTCGTGCTGGTTGTGTGCTATGTTCCGCGCGACATCGCCACATTGCGCGGCCAGTTGCAGGAACGTGCAGCATACGAGAGAAAGCTGTTGCAGACGTCCCAGGGCTGAGGAACTCTCATGACCTTACCTTTGCTATCGAAGTGGCTGCTGACCGGCGTCTTGGGGACGAGAAACGGCGCCCGGCGCCGGCTGGATCCGCACGATGTGCGCTTCTTCAGCGGCCAGTCGCATCCCGAGCTGGCCGCTGCGATCGCTCGCTATCTGTCCGCGCCGCTCGATCCCACGCGCTTCTCGCGCTTCAGCAACGACAACATGCAGGTGCAACTGGGCGCGAGCGTGCGCAGCCGCGCGGTCTTCATCGTGCAGTCGTTGATCCCGCCGGTGAGCGATCACCTGATGGAGCTGCTGATGATGCTCGACATCGCGCGCGGCGCGGGCGCGCGTGAGATCCACGCCATCATCCCCTACTTCTCCTATGCACGCTCGGATAAGAAGGATGCTCCGCGCATCGCCATCACCGCGCGGCTGATCGCCGATCTCTTAAAAGCGGCCGGGGCTACCCATGTGATGACGATGACGTTTTT
>Ga0194127_10007565_pt1 | contig 11925 bp, 11 predicted proteins | sample TA2KigC100mmetaG_FD_148624 | JGI IMG/M metagenome (GOLD analysis project Ga0194127, IMG submission 148624) | Freshwater microbial communities from Lake Tanganyika, Tanzania - TA2015036 Kigoma Deep Cast 100m | ecosystem: Environmental > Aquatic > Freshwater > Lake | place: Tanzania: Lake...
CTTGTGTATTTTTCGGGGTTGACATATAATTATCCTTTATTTTATATTTATAATTGTTAACAATTCCATTTTCTTAAGGCCTTATTAATTCTGGAATCTGGATCGTTTGCAGTTTTTGCACTGGTTAGTTTTCGTTTCATACCGGTCATTCTTCGACAGAACGACTTTCTTCGTTTATCGTCTTTGGAACCTTTTTTAATTTTTGATGGATCTTTGGTGACTGCGGTTTGAAGTTTAGACCCAGGATTTGCCCTTCGATAAGAAGCTACTCCTTTTCGATTAAGGCCTCCTTTGGGATCTTTTCCTTCTTTTCTGGTCCAGGCTGGACTTTTTGCTTCTGTTATTGGTGTTTCGTGTAATCCGTGCATAAAAAACGAATGAACTGCAGCGGGCATTACAGATTCTCCGTCTATTCTTAGAGTAGGAAATTCTCCAATCAGTCGTGTTCCTAATGCATGAAGATAATCTCGAGTAGGTTTAGAGCCGTCATGTGCTTCGCGGACTGCGTTTAGTGCCTGTTCGTATATTTCTATATGGTGAGGTTCAGGTGATTCTGCAGTTCCTTTAACAACAGAGTGCATGACAGCGATGGCATCTTGTCTTGGATCTCGGCCTTGAATTTCTGTCAAATATTGTAAGAATGAACGCATCAATGTATTTATATTATTTTATTCTTCCAATAATTGAGGTTTTTTATTCGTAGATCTGGTTTTAATATACCACCATCCGACCACGCCAATCACTAACAAATAAAATAATAAAGAATACCAATTAAAACGAGTAACTGTTATTTCTGTACCACTCTTAAGTGATATTTCAGCTCCAGAATCTAATTTAACAGAAACAGGTTCATTTAATATCAAAAGAGTATTAGAAGGAATAATAATTTGAGTATTTTTTGGAAATTCAAATATTTTTGAATTTGTCTCAAACTTTACAGTTTCACCTAATGTTGCCTGAACTTGAATCTCTGTTGTTTGAACATCCGTACCTCTAGGTAACATAACAGTAGAAGATTCATTCAAAACAACATCGGTGTCTTTTGTTAAAACATCAGGAGTTTTTTTAGTAAACTCTGGCATCTTTACTACAGGACTACACCCACATAATGTTGTTAAAACTGTCAAAGTACATAATATATTTTTCATTTATTTACCTTTTTTCTTTGCTTTCTTTCGAAGTTTAATTTTTGTTTTTGTTTCGATCTTACGACTAGTTTCACAACTAGTAGATTTAGAACATCCGATTATATTGCATATCCATAAACGAACTGGTTGAATTTTACATTTCAACCAACTGGCACCAGATACTAATTTACTATTTAACCATTCCATGTGATACTCCTTTATGATTTATTTGCAGCAGCTGCACTACCAAAGTAAAACCCTACGATTGAAACTAATATTTGTCTGTTTTCTACTGTAAACAAATATCCGTTAACGGTTTGAAACAAGGTTGTGGTAGAAGACGGAATTAATCCAAACAACCATTCGGGTGATTTGTATTCTACTTCAACTATTGTTGGTATATTGAAAAACGGAAGAATAAACGGAGCCAGTATTGTACCAAAAAGAATTGCCAGTACAATTGTTTGACGAACTCCTTTTCCTACATCAACAGGAACTCGTTTTACTGCTGCGTCTTTTGCAGATTCTGTAGCATTATGGGCAGTCAAAAGTCGTTGAAAGTTTTCTTGATCGTTCTTTCTTTTTTCTGCCATGTGACGGAATATAAATCCTGTCACTCCACCTCCTATTAATGTTATGAGTTCCGTTGGAATCATTTTCTTCTTTTTCTCCTTAGTATAGGTGGACGCCGTCTTACTACAACATTGCCGTCTGAGGCATCTTGTCCTATACCTGCGATGCCTCCTGCACCTACACTATTTATAACAGGAGAAGCTTGTACTGCCTCTCCTTCTTCCCTTAAAAAACTCATTATATTAGATAAAATAGACTCTTTTAAAGAACCTTGTACGAGACGATTGGCATATCTGTTTTTTTGTGCAGGAGACATCCCGCGTGGCATCATGCTGTGTGCTGCTTCTGTGTCTCCGCGCTGCAGTGCGTTTCGTAAGGCAGTACCAGACATATTACTCAATTCCGTGTCTGATCCTCTAGTTTCTCCTACTTGATGAAATTGCAAATCTAGATCAACTAATTCTCCAGATTGTGTTTTCCATTTTCCTCCGTGTTTAGTCATGTATCTAGTTAAACTGTCTGCAAGATTGTTTGGTCCTTTCGTAGTTATTCGATCCGATCCTCCAATAAAATGAATTTTTGTATGTCCTTGACCAATTAATTCGTCAATATGATGAAAAGGATTTACAGATTCGGGAGAAGTCACAGAATACTTTATATCTCCAAGATGAGGTTTTGCTGCACTTTGTAGAATTCGACTTTTTTCTCTATGAGATAGGATATGTCCAGAAGAAGTTGTTGGTCCGTGTACAAAATGAGAGGCTCCGAGTTTCCGAGCCAATTCTATACCCTGTCTAGTCATTTCACTGTGTGCATCTGTTATAGTTCCAAATTTTCCTGAATACAACACAGCACCAGTTGATTTGAGTTTTTTATCGAATTTACCTTTTTGTTCAAAATTTGCTTTGCTAAAACTTCTTGGAACAAATTTAATCATATTTCCGTCTTTTTCAGATACTATTCCTTCGTGTTTATGGCCTTCTGCTGGAGTTAATTTTGTAGCATGTTTAGTTATGTGATCATAAATAATATCTCTTGCTTGATCTATACTGTTATGAGCATTGAATAATTGTTCAAGTGTTTCCGTGTCTCGAGATAAAATATCATAGTGTGCCTGATGTCTTCGAGTATCTGGGCCGTTTGCGTTTGATATTTCATCATCTGTAAATTGTTTGAAGCCTTCTAACGTCCGTTGATATTTTCCTTTTTGTACTCCATTTGAAAATTTAACAAGATAATCAGAACGAGTTGCTGATTTCTTGGTAAGATCCCGATGTTTGGATATGTTTCCTATCAATCTTTGAACTTTTTCATCTGAAAATATTTTAGACGCATTAGCAATATGACCTTTTAATGTTCCTATAGATTGTGGATCAAGTTGTGGAAGATTGGTTAATCCTATATGAGGAAAATGTTGTGTATCTGTATTTAAATAACTCATATCAGGATTTGCTAAACTATTTCCGGTTTCAGAATCATGTCTGCGCCTTACTGCTATTTGACTTTCTGCAGATGTAGGATTATTGTATCGGATTAAATTTCCTTTTCCTCCTATAATAATATCTGCAAGAAAAGATTCATTAGGTCCTACTCTAGGATGAGAAGCTGCTGCAAGAGCTGCTGTTATAGGTTCAATATAATGCGGTTTATTGTTCTGTTCTGCCCAATCAACAAGTTCTTTTTTAGAATAAAAACGATAAGACTTTTTTCCTTTGGCATATTCTGCAAAATGAACACCATTACTTTTACCAAAGTTTACACTCATCCGTCCGTCTGCTTTTATAGATAAATTATGATCAGGCGATTGATTGCCACTTAAAGCATCTACAGTGGAATTTAAATGAGTCTGTAGAAGTTTATAATCTCCAGTATAAATCAGTTCTCCAGGATGAGGTATATGTTCTTGATGTTCAGGTGTATTAGTACTTGCGACTTGTTCAATCAAAAAAGTATTTTCTATTTCTTCTACTTCTTCAATCACAAATCCTTTATCGTATGTCAGGGCAAGTAGTTGTTCTATTATAAATTCTCCGTCTGCACCGTATTTTTCTGCCTCTTCTGCCAGAAGAGGAATTGCACTTGGAATATATCGTAATTTAACTTTAATCGATGGATCTATAATCTTGTCAAACAGTTTCTTTAAATTAAAAATCATTACATCAAAATTAGTAAGGGCATTGTTTTCTTGTCTGGTTAATTTATTAGGATTCTTTAAATAATTTCCCTTTGCATCGATTATTCCTAATCGATAAGCCATTGTATTTTCGAACGGTGTAGTTATTGCCTTAACATATTTCCATAGAGTAAAACTGTTTATTATTCCTCTAAGACCTGCACTAGTAATTTTCTTTTTAATCATGGAGTGCCTTTAAAACTTTATCTATTCTGTGGTCTGTAGGTATTTCTGAAACGTTTACTTCTGGTATTTGTTCTGGTATATAATCTAAATATTCCAGAAAAGATTTTAAATATGTATGTAAATCACTTGGAATTTTATAAAATAACATTCTGGCGCATACCTCTGCGCCAAATATATTTTGCAGTATAATTATATGATTCAACAGAAGTCTTTCTTTTAGATCTCCTGTTTTTTTGAATCGAATCAGTAATCTCTTAATATATTTAACTCGAATCAAATCATCGTATAGATCTTCTATTTCAGAAAAAGATGAGTTTTTAATAAGATATATCAGAAAATTCTTTTCGTTTAATTTAGCTGATCTTCTGATACGATGATCCATAATTTAAACACAATAATTTACTCTTCTGATCTGCTATGTTTTTCAAAATTAAATAAAAGTCTTTTTGCAGCTCGCATTTTATCTGAATCGGTTAATTTTATTGTTTTTCCTGAATTTATTAATGATCTTGAGGCAGATTCTACAGCATACATAAATCGTTTCATAGCCATTTCAGATGAATACTTTCCTCGTTTTTTTGCACTTTTAAGAGAATCGTATATTGGATCTAAAATTCTTTTACTTCCGTCAGAAGATCTACTCAAATACAATTCTACCACTCTTGCGTGATCTTTTGGTTCTTTTTTCGATTCAGAAATATAATCGAATGATTCATTTGTATTAGTTAAAGAATTTAGATTATGTGCTATTTCTGAGTTTCCCTCGACTCCAACCTGTGTTGGACAATCTGTACATATTTGTGATTGTATTTTGGGATTTAAAAAAACGAATCCTGCTTCAGTTTGTACCAAATTAAAAGTAAAAATCATATCAGGATAATCTGCTCCACGATCGAACGGTTCTTTTGTAAGATCTGTGGTTGGAGTTACTCCAAATTTTTCGCCAAAAACAGACAAGGGTATTTGATTTGAGCCTACTATTAAATTTATATTATTAGCATATCGAGACCCAAGTCCTATTGTAGTAAGTCTGTTTAATAATTCTTTTAAGGGTTCCTTTGGGTCTATATAAGATCCACTTAAAAAAGATTTAATAAAAACATTCAATCTGGATAACTGTTCTGGATCTTTGAATGCATAATGAGCTCCTGAATTACTTAATACTGATCTGGGAGCTGGTTCAGAAAATCCAGTAAAAACAGATCCTCCGAAACTTTGAGCAGTTTCGTTAATAAGTCCAGAAATTAACTTTTTAAATGTTTTCATTAGTCCTTTTTTCCTTTACTTTTCAGTATTATGTATGTTGCCAGCCTATGTTTGGCATTTATTTTCTTGTCTTTTCCTTTTATTGGTTCTGCATCCACTTTATCTGCCAAACGATCTCTTTTTTGTATATCTTGTTTGGTCATTCTTCCTTTATTTTCAGGATTAACTATTTCTTCAGAAAGAGTAGTCATTATTTTATTTATTATAGTGAAAATATTTTCATTTAGTGTTTTTCTTATATTATTTTTTGCTTTAAAATAATCTCCATTTAATATGGTATATACAATTGATTCGGTCTTGAACTCTGGATAATCGGGTGACACCATTGGCTGATGGTCGGCCGGCGGTACTGTAGCGCCTTGTGTCGGTGATGCCGCCGCGGCGCGCGCGGCGGCCGCCGCTTTTCTTCTTCTCTTTTCCTCGTCTGTAACCGATTTGTTCATCTTTTTCCTATCATCTTCAAGTTTTAGTTTCGCTGCTGCAGTCCGCTGCTGAGCCTCAGGAGTAGACCTCTCTTTATCTTGTCTTGCCTGTATAACATCGGGATCAAGCTCACTTCCTCGAAGAACTCTTTTCTGAAAATTAGTGTACGGATCTGTCACGTAAATATACTCCGGAGTTGGGGGCATGATGAACCTTTGTTCATCTTTAGTGACCATGACCCTATTTTCTAAATTCCAGTTATCTATTGCTGCTTGAGCTCCTTTTAAACCTCCATGTCGAACGGCATCCCATCGCCAGTTTGGATCAGCTGGTCCCCCGAAACGATCTTGTGACACTTTTCCGGTTGTAGTGTATACAGGTTGTCTACCCTCTGCTTTAGCTTGTCTGTTTATTTCCTCCGGACCTGGAAACACAGTACCATCATCATTGATTCCTATTGGTCTTAATTTAGCTTTCACTGGCGTTGGAACAAATGGTGTAGCTAATGGATCTGTCTCGCCTGATGGAGGTTGTACAGATCTGGAGGGTTTGAGACTTGACGGTGGACCTATAAAATCAGGATCACCGTCTTGTGGTGGAAGATATGGTGCTACATTATTTTTTCTATAAATTTGCTCGAGTCGTTGTGGACCCAGTACTGTTCCGGTTTTCAGTTGAGCTGCTATCCATTTTGGCATTTCGGCAATTGCTGCATCGTAATCTTTTTGTCTTTGTTTTTCTGCTGCGGCCGCGAGAGCTTCATCTGCTTTTTTCTTTATCTCTTTGTAATCTTGGATTTTTTTGTCAATCAGCCATTGTAGACGATCATTTATATTTTGTTGTAATGGATTTTCATAACCAAGATTAGGAGGACTCCAATAAGAATTTTGAGCCTGGCTCGTCTGATCATCTGTAGGAGTTTGTTCTGCAGGTTTTTGAGAACTATTGGTCTGAGGAATTCCCTGTTGTATAAAAGCACCTGGCCGAAAAACTGGGATACCATCAACCATCTCAGGTGGACCCAGTGGTGGATTTTTAAGACTTGATGGTGGACCCATAAAATCAGGATCACCGTCTTGTGGACGAGCTGCTAGAGTTTGTTCTGGTGGGTCATAAATTCCGGGCAGATAATCAGTTCCATCTTCTCTCTCTGGTCTACTTACAACTTCCGTTTTTTGTGGAGCTCCTTCAGGTCTTTGAGTCCGACTCGTTTGATCAGCTGCTGGAGTTTGTTCTGGTGGGAACATGTCATAAATTCCGGGCAGATTCGTCTTATCCGCTTGGAGACGAGTAATTGCCTGTTGCACAATAGCAGCTGGTTCAAAAGAGTATAGATCTCTTGGTTTTTTTGAAAATTCTCGGCCCGGAGCAGGATAACCTCTTGGACCTAATCCAAGTTGTATTTGTTCTTGCCTTCTGTCATCAAGATAATCATCTGGAATTGGTAGAGCTCCTTCGGGTCTTTGAGGACGATTGAGCTGTTTCGCTTTGGTGATTACCAATGGCCACTGCTTTGCAATCGCCCGTTGTACCTGTTGCACAATAGCAGCTGGTTCAAAAGAGTATAGATCTCTTGGTTTTTTTGAAAATTCTCGGCCCGGAGCAGGATAACCTCTTGGACCTAATCCAAGTTGTATTTGTTCTTGCCTTCTGTCATCAAGATAATCATCTGGAATTGGTAGAGCTCCTTCGGGTCTTTGAGGACGATTGGCCTGTTTCGCTTTGGTGGTTGCCAATCGGTCGGTAAACCCTGGAAATAACTGACTCAATAATTTTTCTGTTTCTTTTTGAATCAGTTGTTGTGTTTCGGGCGCAATCGTAGAGTCTGATTTTCTAGAAGACAAAGGAGGTAACAAATTTGACGGTATCTTAAGTTCTTCAGAGCTAGAAAAAAAAGGAATCTTATCTAAAATATCTTCTAGAGTGTCTGCTGCAGATTGTTTTTTTTCTGTTAATATTAATTTTTTATTTTTCATATTTCCTCAATATTTAGGACCAGTAAATCTTATTTGTGATGGTTTACCTTCTGCCGTTTCAAATTCTTCTCTTGCTTTTCTTACTGCGATCTCGCTACCGGTCTCGTCTGGCATATAAGGATCAAGATGTGGACTCATAATATCTAAAGCAAGAGATGCTGTACTAGGAACATAACCAGCAGCTGGTATTGCAGATAATCCAGCCAACACTGTTTGAATTGCTGCTCGCATTTCATTTCCTCGTTCCATCTCATCTGCAGCCGATAGTGCCCCAATAGTTAACCCACCAACCGAAGGAACTAATCTTCCTAAAATTCCTTTAGCAACACCCAATTTGGTTGCTGCTTTTGTCGCACTTTCTGCAGAATTTTGTGCTGCTCTTGAAATTACAGGCAATACTGGAGGAATAATGGGAGTATCTACTTGTTTTAAGTTAACAGAAGAATCTACTGGTTCGACTTCCAGATTAATTTGTTCTATATCATTAGGAGATATACTATTAGTAGATTCTAAATCAATTGGATCTGTTGTAGTTTGTTCTGCAGCATTTGTATTTGCCAGATTATAACCCAATGAGGCCAATATTCCAAGTGCAACTGTAGATAACAATTGTGCCCTACTACGCGGAATACCTTTAAGAGTTTTAAAAGCAATAGAAGGTGTTGATGGTCTAGGTGTTACGATATCTACTCTTGGAATCTGTCCGGTTCTTATTATTGGTCTGGTATCTCGTGGAATACTCCCAGAAGTCCTAAAAGTAACAGAGGGTGTTGGTAGTCTAGGTGTTACGATATCTACTCTTGGAATCTGTCCGGTTCTTATTATTGGTCTGGTATCTTGTGGAATAGTCATTGTAAATCTAGGAGCAACTGGTACTTCAACAGGCAATCTGTTAGGAACCGGTATTGTTGTAAAGGTTGGTATTCTGATTGGTTCTTCTACTTCTACTTCTGGAGTAATTACCCCAAATAATTTTTGTTGTAGAACATGTTTTTTAGCAGGAACATTTGAATATACCAAATCTCTATTCATTTCTCTTGCAGCTATATTTTGCTGTTGCATTTGTCTATGTTGAAACATCTGTTGCTGCTGTTGCTGCTGCTGTTGCTGCTGTTGTGAAATGGGATTGGAAGGAGTATTTGGTACAGAAGCAGGCGTAGGAACATAAGTCATAGCAATAGGTGGATCTGAATTTTTCGGTTCTATTAGATTAATCGAATCTGGATTATCGATTCCACTTCCTATCTGTATATCTCCTAAAGCTTTAGAATAAGAAAAGGGATTTAAAGATCTACTTCTTAGACCCATGGTTTTTGCACCAAGAGCTCTTTGTAATAACATATTTGCCAATTGTATATTTTTATTTTTATTCATGGTACAAGGCTTAAGAATCTCAAGATATTATATATCACGGGTGAATGTTGAGCAAATGTTTTCTGTGGTTGCTGTTGTGTTAAAATATCAGTAAGATCAGGTATTGGATATTTTTCTTTTAATCGACGTCCACGTTTATAATCCCAATCGTTGTCTCCTAAAGAATCGTCTATTACAGGTGTAACAACTTCAAATGGTATAAAATTTTCAATTTTAGATTCACCTTGTTTATTTCTCAATGCTCTATTCATAAGTTCAGTTCTTCTTATTCTTTCTCTATAGTCTGATATTGATTCGGCATCGTGTATATACGGTGCTGAATCATAGTATTTTTCGTATAATTTTTGAAAAAAATAATTTTTAGGATTAGAAGTCATATAGTTATATTTATAAAAATTTAACTTTCTTGATCTGATATAGTTCGGATTCCTAGTTCCACCAAATCTCTGGTTTCTTTGAATGCCACTACCAATTCAGGATCTTCCAGGGCTCGAGTTCTATTACACCAATTTAAAACCAGGGCACCTATAATTCGGCCTTTAGATCTTACCGGTAAAACTGAATACATTATTACATTACTGTGTTGTAATATTTGACGAAAAATTGAGGCCTCTTCTAAATGACTGTAATACATTTCGGGTGAATTTTTTATAATTTTGGAGATAAAATGTGGAAACAGACTTACCAAAACATCTTTAAAATTTTCTTCTCTGGACACTCCTTTACTTAAAGACTCGTAAGACAAAGAAAATCTTTTCATGGATATGCCGTCTATGAATTGTCCCCCGTTATGAAACTGAATAAGTTGAACTCGACAAGCTCGAGTTTTAACTCTGAGTTCCGTCAACAGTTCATGAATTTTATCTATTTCATTCCAGGTTTTTTCAAAATAAACCTTTCTACGAACAAACTTTCTGATTCGATTAAACCAAAATCCTATACCCACCAACGAAAGGGCTATACCCAATTCAAACCAAAAACTAAACTCCACGCCTTTGATTAAATCCATTTGAATTCTCCTTAATCATTATCTGCGCGATTCGTACTACGACTACGAACTCTCAAATTTTTAGGAGAATTGTCTCGGGGATCACCGTTTTTATGATCCACGTCTTTTCCGTCTCCTTTGCGAACAAGACCTTTTCTTTCTGCCCATCTACGGGCCATATTTCGTTTGCTTCTATTTTTTCGTTGATCGGGTTTACTGTGGTAGTTGTCGTATTCACCACGATAATTTCTTTTTTTGTTTTCATTAAGAAAATTTAAAGCAAATTCAACTCTTTGTTCTTGAATATCATCTCGTTCGTCTACTGGAACCAGATTGAGTTCTCCGTTTATATAAATTGAATTAGCTCTCGATGTTTTTGGTTTTCTCATGTAATCTTGCAAATCTATTGGATCTTCGATATACACAGAATCTATCTCAACTCCCAGCATTTTTAACATGAAATTAAAATTTGTTTTGGCGTATTCTACTAGATCCGGTTGAATATTATCCATTATCTCATCGATTTCTTGTTCTTCTTCTGGTGTTAATTCTTCTAGTGTTAATTCTTTTGAATTATTTGTCTCAATTAGATATCGCAGTAAAGAATTATAAGAGAAAGCTTCTTTTATTCGTTTCCGTTTTGATTTCTGTTTTACTGCTTCAAAAATAGACCAAACACTTCTAGTATTAGCTCTTACGTTTGCTTCCATAAGACTACGCTGAGTAGACGAAATATTTTTGAATTGTTCTGCACTCAAATTTATTTTAGAAATATCTACATCTTTCGGTATTCCCGACTCTTCTAATAATTTCTCATTATCAATAAGAGCTTTTGCTGTTTCTAGGGCTGAAATGTTTTTATTTCCCTTTTTCCATGCGGCCAGTCTTTTTTTATTTTCATCTGCTAAATCACCAGACTGGCTAGAACTCTTAGTTCCTATACGAATTTTAAAATTTTTTGACATTTCTCTTGCAAGATCCATAGTTATTTTGACAGAGGTAATCGAATTATTTTCAGTATTAGCGGTAATAAGATCGGTTGCAATACCAGGAGATCCTGGTTCAAATTTTCCATCACCTGTCATTGCAGAATACAACAGTTTTGCTCTAAGTTCTGGATCGTTATTAAATATATCACTCAAGGCAGAATCTATTGTTTTCTTTGCTTGTTGCCATTCTTGTATCTCTTGAGTTGAGATTTCTAATCTACGTATATTTGTCAAAGTGTCATGAATTATTATTCTTTCTGCCTCTTTATATGTTGTGATCAAATCTAAAAGACCGGTTAATCTTTTAAATTGTTCTGTCTTAATAAAATCAGGATTTTCTTTTTGAGCAAGTGTTATTACATTTCTAATTAAAGCAGATCCTTCTCCACTGGGCAATGCACTTAAAATTCTTGCCGCGCCAGATTTTATACTTCCGCCTACAATATCCATACCTTCTGTTGACATTTTTCCTTCGGATATTTGTTGTAGTATAGATTTCGCAGATTGAATTTGTTCTTGTTGTGTTTTTCCTGTAAGATGTTTTTTGTGTATCATAACAACATCAGATTTAGAAGTACGGTCTGTTCCACTCCATCCCGCTGCAATTTTTTGTTTAACTTTTCCACTTGATAAAACTACATAATCTGAACCTAGACCAGTGCCTATTTGCATGTTCTGTAAACTTTCATACTGAGTGATCATTCGTCTCAACCCAGTTCCAGAACCTAATAGATTTTTAATATCAGATTTTTCCATTCCGGCCTTTTTCAGAGTATTAATAACTTCTTTGTGTTGACGTAATTGGTCCGGATCTATTTGAGATTTGATATCTTCACCCGATTGTAGTGCC
>Ga0194127_10007566_pt1 | contig 11925 bp, 6 predicted proteins | sample TA2KigC100mmetaG_FD_148624 | JGI IMG/M metagenome (GOLD analysis project Ga0194127, IMG submission 148624) | Freshwater microbial communities from Lake Tanganyika, Tanzania - TA2015036 Kigoma Deep Cast 100m | ecosystem: Environmental > Aquatic > Freshwater > Lake | place: Tanzania: Lake...
GTCGTAGCCGTCCAGGGTGATCCGTTCGTCGAGGATCCGGGGGTTGGCGTACTTCCGGGAAATGCCGTCGATGTGGATGCGTCGCCATGCGGAGGAGCCCGTCGTGTGAAGCCGCTCCAGCATCTTGCGGTTGCGCCTTCGCAGGGTGATGAATTGAATGCCGGCCTGGTTGATGCGGTTCAGGTTCGCGTGGGGCGTGAACTGCGAATCGAAGACGAGTTCCTGCGGCAGCCGCCCGGTCCGCTCCTTCCAGAAGTCCACGAACCGCAGGATCTGAGCGGCCTGGTCTTCCTTCCTGATGTCACAATTGGCGCAGCAGAAGACGCGGCGGTCGGCATCCTGGACCAGGAACCCCAGGATCTGAGGGCCAACAGCGACCGCATGGCATGCGCCGCCGGAATCATGGCGGTCCCTGGGAATCCGGCCTTGACACTCCAGCAACTGCCCTATCACCCCACAGGAATGGGCCAGGGCTCATGCGCCGGAAGGCCCGCCCCTGGCAACTCCGGCTGGACATGGACGCGGACGGTGCCTCTTGGCAAGGTCGGTCCAGTACGCTGCCTTGTTCTTCGTGGCCACGTCCCATAATGACATGACGACCGTCGCGCGCCACATGGCGTAGTCCCGCCGTGCCTTCGGGTCTGCCACGAAGGTCCCCCCGCGTCTGTCGAAGAGAATGGGCCCGAGGCCGCATAGCTCATCCGCCTTCGGATTGCCGTCCGACGAACGCGGTAGCAATGCCAATCGGAAGTGATCCGAGTCTCTGGCCAGCAACCTCAGGTATGACAGCAAAACGGCATGGACGGTGGCGAAAGAGCGGTCGTGGGAGTAGGTTTGCGGAACGTCTGCGAGTTCGACGACAGTCCCCTGCGCAATCGCAGCGTGCGTCTCATTGCAGAACCGGCCCCAGGCATCTGCGCCCCCATCGGGAAAGGCGGCGGCCAGGCAGCGGGCGTATCGTCTGCTGCAGCGAGCGGCCAGCTCCCTAAGAAGTCCACCGGCTTCGGTGGACTGGACCAACTCCTCAGCCAGTTCGAACGCTGTCTCCACAGCCTGCAGCAGCTTCACCTGACGGCAGGGGAATTGGCCGCCAGCGCCCCGCACCATCTCAGCGAAGAAGTCGCTCACTTCCCGTTTGGTCAGCTTCGGGAGAACCAACCTCGCAGCGCTCAGCCAACGGAAGAAGAAACGGCCAATCAGAACCAGGACGTCTTCTTCGGTTCGAATGTGGCTGTATGCCCCCTCCTGCAAGAGATGGTGGAAGTACCACCACAGGAAGAGCCGAAGGTCTTTCCCAAACGAAAAGACAACAGCGACAGAATCAGCGACGATCTCCTCTAGAAGCACTATCCCATGTTCCTGTGACGTTATCCGGCGACCCCGGCCCAGGCAGTAGGTCCGTTCCAGTCTCTCCCACAGTGCGCCGAACTTCGGCGCCTGCCTCCTGTCGGTAACCCTGCTTGCCTCTTCGCTGAATCCCAACTGTCCCAAGTCGCCGCATGGCGACACCCATGCATGCCCCACTTCGTGTGCATACATTGCAGCGAAGTGCTCAGGCTGGAAAGCATGGAACGGGTTCACGTGCATCGAAGTGCAGAAGGAAGAGGCAGACATGAGTGAGTCGCCTCCCACCCAGACCAGGCCTGGGGGGACACGAAGTGCATAGCCGAGGGCGTTGAGGGCTCCATGCAGCGCCGTCACAAGTTGCTGGACTCCCCCCTGGAAGTCGATGTTCACTTCGGACGTGTCTCCGAGGCGGTGGCTCGATCGATGCCGGTTGCGAAACGCATGCTCGAACTCGTCCACCCAGCACATGACTGCCCGATTGAGACGAGAGGCCAACACAGCGTCAGTCGAGCAAGACGGCAGAAGCTTCTCCAGCATGTGCACCGCCCAATCAACGAACGGATGCAGCTCTGAGACGCTGGAGAAAAGGAGGTTGTCCGAGATTGCGTCGTTGTAGACGGACACCATGTTTAGCACGCGCCGAGATGCCACTCGACAGAACCCCGCCGTGTAAAGCAAACGATGGAGTTTTTCCACCCGCCGTTGCCGAACAAGCAGCCCACGACGGCGGAAGGAGTCATGGTAGTCATAGACCTTGTGCGGACTGGGAGAGAAGTGCGGAGAAGGCTGTCCGACGATCGTGAGCGCTGCGTTGGCCCCAAACACCCCGCTCAGCGCCTTCCGGTGATCAGCGTAGACCTGTCGCACGAGATCTCGACTGTGACCTTTGGCCGCCAGTGGGTACCATAGATCTCCGGCCCCGAGGACACTGCAGGCGGCGCCAGAAGCAGACGGACTCCCCAGTTTCTCGTCGACGGAATGCTCGTGACCAGACTCTATGTACCAACGGGTGCCCCACGCCACGCTGTCGCGATCGCTGATAGAGTTGAGCGCCGAGTGGTCGCTCCTCGCCCTTTCAGCTGTCGCCAAGTCGACGCCCACGTGAGATGTGGTGTTCAGGAACACGTGGCGTCTGAGCAGTTCTTTCGTTGCGACCGAAGTCTTGAGCTCGCCCGGGGCTGGACTGGAAACCCCTGCCTCGTCCAGTCGTTTCGATTCACGGCGGGCCCACCCCACGATCTGTCGCACGAGGTTCAGGTTGCCCTCAGCCTCGTCCGGAGCGTCCTTCTCAAGTTGACGAGCCACCTCCAACAGAAACTCGCATAGTCTCTCAGTGGTCAAAGCCGAGATATCGTTGATCGTATCCGCGATGGTCTGGAAACTGTCTGCCCACAGGAGAACCACCAACTCGTGCCACGAGTAGCTTTCAAGGACGAAGACCCTGAGTGGCCGAGAAGTCGCTTCCTTCCTCGCCCCTGTTGCCAAGTCGTACTCGCCGATGTACTTCAGTGCCCTGACGAGCCCGCGAAGGAACGCGACCCCAGCAGGCGCCGCCAGAACGCTGTTGGCTTTCAGCTGGCAAAGCCCCACAAGCGGCAACTCCTGTCCTGCTCTCGTCGTTTGTGCATCGAGCCACGGCTGTACCCCCATCAACGGCGTACGCCCGGCGAATCCGCCCGGACTTGGCATGGCAAATCGCGGCACAGGGCATACCATCACCTGATGTGCGAACGTCTCTGCTTCATCTCTCCCCCCCTTCTTGCCCGGCACCGGCCCAAACGGCCGGTAGGCACCCACCGCAACCTCCACGTCGTCAACCATGCACAGCCACAGGAGGTCGAATCGGCCGAAGCAGAAGTAGTTCTTCGGAACGCTCAGGTGCCTGTCCGCAGTACTCAGCCAGTCCTCGTCCCCCGCCCTGCAAGCAGCCTTCCGGAACCTCTCCTGGCGGGAATGGGACGTCTGGACGAGCATCTCGATCTCGTCCGTCACGAACTCCTGCTCACGACCCACAGGTAGCGAAGCCCAACCCAGAACAACAAACACATCGGCCATGTTGCATGGCATGAAGTGCGCCTCCTTGTCAGTTCCAACTGAGGTGTCGTGTTGTGTTGCGGCTGCAGTTCAGCATGCCGGGGTGACCTGACGACACCACAGGCATGAGGAGCGACACCCCCCCGGGGTCTCCGGCGACGACTATCTCACATCCCATTCGTCTAGCAGTTTGACTCGGTGCGTGGCCGACGCCTGCGCTTGGAGTTCCCGACCACGCGCAAAGCATCCTCGCTGGGTGATTCGGAGGACGGCGGAGGCACGAATCCATCCACTTCCGGGTCGGCGGTGGACTCCGGCCAGCCTACCACAGAGCGATGAGAGGAACCGCCGCCGAGCGAATGCAGCACCTTCCGTCCACGCCATGAGAAAACCGACGCCGCCATGCCCCCTCCCTTGACATCCGGCCAGGTTCGACCATGATCCTGCCGAGAACGACCACGAAAGTCAAGCGGTGAAACGGCCTGTCTTGTATCACGGTTTGGCCGAAGCTGTCAACAACTTGGCTCTTGCATTCCGATTCGGCCGGCCAGCAAGCTCGTCTCAGCCGAAGCACTGCCCAGGGTACTCGGTCACCGCAGGACGATGCGGTCCAGTTCCGGAGCGCTCCGAGGACTACCTGGGCCCCTCCATTTCGGAGCTCCTTCTCCGACTCGTGTTTCGCCCTTTTTCGTGAGCGGGTGAGGTTGCCGGACATGGCTTCCCGCTCGATGGTAGGTTTGACAGACTTGCCATTGCGGGAGGGAAACCGTGTCCACCGACCTTCTTGCCACATTGCTCGCCTTTCTCCAGATGTTTCGGCCGGCGCTGACGGCACGGGGCTACCGCAACATGCTGGTCGTGTTCGCCGGATGGGTGAACACGAGCGGGTTGCACGCTGTCACCGAGGCATTGGTGGTCACGGAAGTCTCGGGGCGGCGACATCACGAGGCCCCCCATCGCTTCTTCTCGCATGGCACATGGTGCCCCGACGGTGATGGTTGTGGTGGAGTTGGTCCGGGTGACGTGCGTGGTGCGGCCACGACCGCCCGGACGACCGGCTCGAGATCCCGCCGGCAGGAGGTGCTCAGGCCCGGTCCGTCTCCGTGCCGACCTGCCGGATCACCGGCCCGACAGTTCGACCACGATGAGGGGGCCGTCCGACTTCGGGAAGTCGAACTCGACCTCGGCGCAGACATCGGGGATCGGCTCCACGCCGAGCAGGGGGGCCTCATCGAGGCACTCGCCCATGGGGCCGGCCTCGTCGTCCGACTCCGGCCAGGGCTGGACCTTGGTGCAGAAGGACAGCTTGTAGCGGCCGGCTTCGGCACAGTGCTCCTCCAGGCACGAAAGCTGATCCCCTTCCGAGTCGGTACAGAGCGACTCGCTCTTGGAAAAAGACAGGCCGGTCCAGGTGGTCTCGTACTTCTCTCCCGGCTCCAGACCCCGTGGCGGCTCGCACCAGAGATGCCCGCAGGAGTAGTTCTGGCAGTCGTGGCAAGCCGATGCGCAGCCATGCTCACGGATCACCTTCTTCCAGTTGCTGCCATCCTGCCGGTAGATCTTCACCGGCTCGTCGATCCCCTCGAGGTAGAGCGTCTGCTGCGAGACGTTGACCAGGCGGATGAGGACGCTCCCAAGCGGGTCTGCACATCTCGGGAACACGGGGCCTTCATCGCCGCACGCTCCCAGGAGCACTACGACACACGCTACTGCTACGATTGCCTTCATTCGCGACCTCCAGCCGCTTTGACAACACAGTATCGCGCTTCCCCATCTGCCCGTCAGCAGGAAAACTCCGCAGGTAGAACCAGGCCAGGACCTCGTTGCGTCGTTCCCCCTGACAACCTGTCCCGTCAGCGGCGAGACTGAACGGGTAGTGACCCAACACTACGCCACTTGCGTCGCTTTTCACGACGCAAGGGCCCGTGCAGGAAGGGTAGCCCTACAGCCCCCCAACCTCCAGGTAGGGCACGAGTGCCTTGTCCAGTGCGTCGAACGCGTCGCGGCCGTCGTCCCAGTGGACCACGTACAGACGGCTGCGCATGAGGACGTGAGGAAGGGAGGCAAGGGCCGCGCACAGCGGGTCGCGTGTGGCACATCCGGCGACGACGAGCCCGGTGAAGCGGTCGGCTCGGCAACGACGGCCCAGGTGGGCAAGCAATGCCCGAAGCACCTCTGGCCGGTCGTCCCGGATGCAGAGCAGCGCAAGGAACCTGTAGGCAAACGAGGTTCCCGGTGCGGGCAGTGCAGGCCGACGCAGCAGCCTCGCCGCCAGGTTGTATGCGGGGCGCGCCAGGGCAAGCCCGCCCGAGTAGCCTTCCACGAACCACTGCCGGAACGCGGTCTGGTCCCACAGAGCCGCAGTCCCCGCAATCCCGCGGCAGTCCCGGGCAACGGCAATGTCTGCCACGCCCAGACCGGAAAGAAGGCCACCGCAGGAAGGCGGCGAGGAGGAAACAGCCGCAGTCGACGAGCCGGACCGGAGGGGAGCCCCCTGGACCGGCGTTGCCGCAGCCAGGGTGGCTGCCCCGCAGGAAGGCGGCGAGGAGGAAACAGCCGGAGTCGACGAGCCGGACCGGAGGGGAGCCCCCTGGACCGGCATTGCCGCAGCCAGGGTGGCTGCCCCGCAGGAAGGCGGCGAGGAGGAAACAGCCGGAGTCGACGAGCCGGACCGGAGGGGAGCCCCCTGGACCGGCGTTGCCGCAGCCAGGGTGGCTGCCCCGCAGGAAGGCGGCGAGGAGGAAACAGCTGGAGTCGACGAGCCGGACCGGAGGGGAGCCCCCTGGACCGGCGTTGCCGCAGCCAGGGTGGCTGCCCCGCAGGAAGGCGGCGAGGAGAAGGCGCAGTCGCCAGCCAAATGCTGCGCCCGGTATGCGGGAAAGAACTGCCGCCTTCGGCCTTCCGTGTGCCAGAAGCGGATCAGCTCGTCGATGTCGTCCGGCGTGGCATCGGTCGTATCGAACGGGCCGTCGGCCTTCACCGGCAGCGCCCGGGCCGAGAGCATGAACGAGTGGAACGGGCCGAAGTCACGGTAGAGGGGGAGCCCCGGACGGCCTGACGTCAGCGCCTTGATCGCGGGGATGTTCCCTTCGAGGATCGTCGTCGTGTAGACGCGGGCCGAGCCCTCCCGGTGCATCCGCTCCATCTGCTGGTAGCCGGCCTTGAGGATCTTCCCCCCGCGATACGGCGCCTCGATTCGCAGGTTGCTGAGGTAGCCGACCGTGACCGGTTCATCGGCCCCGTTCACGAAGCAGGGCTTCTCGCTGCGCGCACCGACGCCGACGAGACGGCCGTCCGACACATCCTCTGCGACCAGGACATCCGTCCGCTCCCCCTCGACTGCCATGGCGGCGAAGAAATCCGGCTCCTTGCGCATCGACAGGCGGATGGGTCCGGGCAAGGGGGTGCGATGCAGCAGAGCCCGCAGCTCGGCCTCGTCCTCCGGCCTGGAACGCCTGTAGGTGACTTTGAGGTCGTCAGTCATGTTGTCCGCCCGCCGCATGATGTCCACTGCCGGTGAAACGCGGGCCCCTCCCGCGTGGTCGGGGCTGTGCGGGTCACTGCCCCACCTTCACCAGTTCCCCGCAAAACCCCAGGTCACCGAGCGGGTAGTTCTCCCGCTGCGTGGCCTCGATGCGCAGCAGCCCGTTGATGAACAGGTAGTTGCGCAGCATGAACAGGTCGGGCACGTTGGCCCGGTTGCGCATCCGGTACAGGACCGACAGCGGCCCATAGAACTTCTTGCGGGCCTTCACGCACTCCGCCTGCACCTGGTCGGGGGGGACCGGGGTGCGGTAGGGGACCTGCCCGTACTTGTAGCGGGGATCGAGCCACCACTTGTCGTACAGCAGCCGCCCTTCGTCCTGGAGACGCTTGTACAGCGGGGTCCCCGGGAACGGAGTGCAGTGGTTGAACGCGACCATGAAGATCCGATTCCGGATGCAGAAGTCGATGGTGTGCCGGAAGCTCTCCGCCGTGTCGTGGTCATAGCCGAACACGAAGGTCGCGTAGAGCACCATGCCGTGCTTGTGCAACCGTGCGATGGCCTCGCCGGGATCACCGAAGCGGGTGTTGAACCCCTTGTTCATGCAGGCCAGGTTCTTCGGATCGAGCGACTCGAAGCCGATGAGCGCACCGATGCACCCGCTCCGGCGCATGAGCGCCAGCAGCTCCTCGTCCGCCGTCATGTTCACCGAGGCCTGGGCAACCCATCGGATGCCCAGGGGGATGAGCGCACGGAACAGCTCCTTGGCGAATTCCACGTGTGCGATGATGTTGTCGTCGACGAAGAAGAAGAGCTTCGTGCGACGCGACATCTGGCGGACCTCCTCGACGATCTCGGGGATTCCACGGTGGGTCTGAGTCGCGGCAAAGCAGGTCTGGATCGAGCAGAACTCGCACTTGAGCGGACAGCCCCGGCCGGCTTCGACCAGGGCAAAGGGGAGGTAGTCCTTGGGGGCGAAGATGCCGCGGTCCGGCATGGTGTGCGTAATGTCGGGCCGCTTCTCGGTGCGGTAGAGCCGCTGGAGGCGACCGGCCCGGAAGTCCTCGACGACGCGGGGCCAGAGCTCCTCGGCCTCGCCCGCGACCACGGCCTCGGCATAGTCCATGACCTCGTCGGTCACCAGGGTCGGGTGGAACCCGCCCATGACGACCGGAACACCGCGGCGGCGATACTCGGATGCAATCTGGTAGGAGCGCCGGGCCGTGTAGGTCTCGACCGTGATGGCCACGAGGTCGGTCGGCTCGTCGTACGGAATCGATTCCATGCGGTCATCGTAGAAGCGGAGCTCCACGTCACGCGGCGTGAGCCCGGCGAGATGCGCGGCCGGCAGCGGCTCCATCTGCCAGGACCGGACGTAGCGCTTGCCCGGCCGGCGTCCCATGCACGGATAGATCAGCGTGACTCTCATGTCGTCCTCCGTGCGGCCTAGGGCATCCCTGCGTTGCAGGTGTAGAACTTGTGGAGGCGGTGCGCATAGTAACGGTACGCCAGGTTGGCCGCCAGCATCATGAAGTAGTTGACCTTCTTCCCCCGGACGCGGTGCAGGATCGACTTGATGGAGTAGATCTCTTCCCAGACCCGGCGATGCCCGGCGAGCAGCTCTTCCGGGGTCATGTTCTTCGGCTGGAAGACCACGTGCTGGCCATCATACTGGCTCCAGTCCTTGTGCAGGATGCGTCCGTCGGCGGCGAGCCGGTGATGGAGCCTGGTCCCCGGGAAGGGGGTGAGAATGGCGAACCGCGGGAGCTCGATGCGCTGTTCGAGCACGAAGTCGCGAACCTCGTCGAACGCTTCGACCGTGTCCGAGTCGCTGCCAAAGGCGAAGCACCCGTTGATCGCGATACCCAGGGACTGAAGGTCCTTGACGAAGTCGATGTAGAGCCTCGGGTCGTTGAACCGCTTGTGCATGTCGGCCAGTGCGGCCTTGGACACGGTCTCGAACCCGACGAGAAGCCCTTTGCAGCCGCTGCGGGCAGCCAGCTCGAGCAGCTCGGTGTCCCGGCCGATGAGCGCGGTCACCAACCCGTACCACTTGATCTTGAGCGGTGCCAGTGCCCGGAACAGATCCGCTGCGTGATCCCGGCTGGCGATGATGTTCAGATCATAGAAGAGGAGCTTCCTGGCGTTCATCTGCCGGATGTCCGCCAGCACATGGTCAATCGGCTTGAGGTAGGGCTTCTTGCCCCAGGCGTGGGGAACGACGCAGAACTCGCAATCGTGGAGACAGCCTCGGGTGGCTTCGAACGTGTTGAGCGTCCGGTAGCCTTTCCTGGCCATGATCTCCCGCCGCGGGAAGGGGATGTGTTTCATCCGGGCAAAGGAGAAGTCCGGGTCCATCACGTACCGGGGCTTCATGCCACCGGACAGGAAATCACGCAGCAGCTCGGGCCACGTTTCCTCCGCGTAGCCGGTGACGATGGCATCCGCGTGGGGTTGGGCATCATCGGGTGCGAGCGTGGGATGGGGGCCGCCCATGACCACCGGGACACCGCGGGCGCGGAACTTCGCCGCAAACTCGTAGCAGCGCGCCGCATTTCCAGTAATCACCGTAATTCCGGCAAGATCAGCATCAATCTGGTCGGGGTCGACGTCCTGGACTCCCTCGTCGTAGACGGTAGCGTCCGCTGGAATGTCCTCCGGGATCAGGGAGGCCAGCGTGGAGAAGGTCAGCGGCGACGGCCGCAGCGCCTTCCTGAAGATCCCCCCCCGATGCCGATAGAGCGGCCCCTTGGGTGACAGAAACGCTATCTTCAGCCTCTTGCTCATGCTCCCTCCGCTTCTTCGAACGCTCCCGGCGGCCCGGAATGGTCTGCCCGGCCTGTTTCGGGGCCCCGCAACGTGGCGGACAGGGATGCAGCGGCTCTCGAATGCACGACCTGTTCTTGCACGGGCCCCTATCCTTTCATCAGCTTCACGTACCTGGGGACGTACTTGCGCAGAATCGCCAGGTAGTCCCTGAGCCGGATCTCGGCAAGGCAGGCCAGCTCGTCGCCCTTGGACCAGCCCGGATTGCGTTCCAGGAAGTAGCGTACGTCCCGATCCGCGGCAGCGGACTCGTCCGGCTCTGCAAGCCCGCCGCACACTGCGTAGCCACCCTGTTCCAGCCGGATGATCCCGGACTGCGGGTCCAGGGCCCCCGGGTACTTCCAATCATAGAATCCGACGAGCGCGCGGCGGATGTCGTCGGGCATCGGCCGGCCGTGCTGGGGAAACGAGTACGGGTAGTTCCGCCGCATCATCATGTAGGTCTTGTAGGCCTTGCTGATGAGCATCCAGTAGACCGGCCGGTGCAGGTTGCGCAGCTTCACAGCGAGCACGTATCTTCCGAAGGCCATCTGGAGGAAGCTCCCTCCCCACCAGGGCTTCTCGATGACGGTATCGCCCGAAAACAGGAACACGGCATCGCAGATCCGGGGGAGCCTCCGGCAGAAGATCGTGCTGAATCCGATGAGGTTCCCGCCGACGGTGAACAGCAGGACGTGGTCCTTCTCCGCCAGGTCAGAGAAGAAGGCATCGCGGGCGACGCCGTCGTAGTGCCGTAGCATGAGTGCGAACATCTCCTCCCGTAATGTCGGGCGGATGCTCGCTACGGGCAGGACTCTCGACGCCACCTTTCCCATGGCGGAATGTTGCCAGATGCCTCCCCAACGTGCAAGATGCGAGTCATGAGAGCGGCGGTCCTCGTGCACTTGCTGCATTGCGCATCCCAGTTTCCGGAGCATGCCCGCTTCGTGCGGGCGCTTCGTGACGCCGAGTCTGCCCAGCGCGCCGTGCTGGCTCGACTGCTGGCGCTTCTGGAGCAGACCGATTTCGGGCGGGAGCACGGCCTGAGCCGCTCGTGGACGGCCGAAGATGTCGCTGCGAGGCTCCCGGTCTCAGCGTGGTCCGACTGGGTCCCCCGGGTGGAGCGACAGCGGACCGAGCCGTCGCGATGGGTGATGGCGCCGCGCTGCACCCGCTTCGAGCCGACGAGCGGGTCGACGTCCCGACGCAAGTGGATCCCCTATTCCGAGGCATTCCTGTCCGAGCTGGACCGGGCCTCCTCGCCCTGGCTGTTCGACCTCGGCCGGTCCCATCCGGGGATCCTCAAAGGAAGGCACTACTGGTCGCTGTCCTGGCTGCCGGACGAGCTGCGCGGAGCATCGGGGGGACGGGCGGCGGCCGGAGACGATCTGCAACTTCTGCCCTGGTGGAAGCGACGGCTGCTCGGCCGGGTGATGGCAGTTTCTCCCGACGTGGCGCGACTTCCTTCGGTCAACGAGACACTGTTCGAGACGTTGGTGGCACTTTCCGCTGCAGCGGATCTCTCCCTGGTATCGGTCTGGAGCCCCACGTTCGCTCTGGAGCTGCTGCGCCGCCTCGGGGACGAGCGACAGCGCATCTCGGTTCGGCTGGACCGGTTGGGCGCAGGGCGTCGGGCGAGCCTGCTGCGCTCCTGGGATGGCATCCCGAGCGGAGAGTTCTACCGGAGCTTCTGGCCCCGGCTGTCGCTGGTCAGTGCATGGGACACGGGAAGCTCCGCCTCGTGGGCTGCGTGCCTGTCTGCGCTGCTTCCACAGGCAGCGTTCCAGGGCAAAGGCGTGTGGGCGACCGAAGGCGTCGTGACCATCCCGTTCTGCGGCCACTACCCGCTTGCAGTCCGGAGCCACTTCTACGAGTTCCGGTGCCTGGAGACGGGGCGAATCGTCCCGTCCTGGAGGCTGGAACCGGACATGGAGGTCCAGCCGATCCTCAGCACGGGCAGCGGGTTGTGGCGCTATGCGCTGGAGGACCGGCTGCGTGTGACGGGCTTCCTGGAGTCCACGCCCTGCCTGGAGTTCGTGGCCAGGCTGTCAGGAACCGACCTCGTCGGGGAGAAGCTCGATGCTGCGCTTGCCCAGCGGGTGCTCGATGCCGTGCAGTGCGAGCTGGCCGTACCTGCGGCGTCGGCCGGACGGGAGAATGCCCGAGCGGGACTTCGGTCGCCGGACGGTGCTGTCGGCCGCGGAAGAAGGGGGGATGCTGAAGCCGGCCTGCTCTGCGTCGCTCTCCTGGCCCCC
>Ga0194127_10007569_pt1 | contig 11923 bp, 21 predicted proteins | sample TA2KigC100mmetaG_FD_148624 | JGI IMG/M metagenome (GOLD analysis project Ga0194127, IMG submission 148624) | Freshwater microbial communities from Lake Tanganyika, Tanzania - TA2015036 Kigoma Deep Cast 100m | ecosystem: Environmental > Aquatic > Freshwater > Lake | place: Tanzania: Lake...
TTTTCATCCATCCTTGAAATAAACTCGCTGAACAAAGCAAATGGCAGTTGTGCAATAATCCCGATCATAATGATAAGTGAGATACCATTACCAATCCCCTTTTCGGTGATTCGCTCACCAAGCCACATAATGAACATGGAACCCGCTGTGAGTATCACAATCGAGGAAATTCCAAAAAACGTGAACACCGAATGTGTTGTGGTTCCCGGGTTAAACGGATAAATTCCTTCAGGCGGAAGTTGACGTACCAGGTTGGCAAGGTATGCCGGCGACTGGAAAATAAGTATGATGACCGTGAGATACCGTGTAATCTGGTTAATCTTTCTTCTTCCGCTCTCCCCTTCTTTCTGAAGTTTCTGAAAATAGGGAATCGCCATGCCTAACAACTGAACTACGATTGAGGCAGAAATGTAGGGCATGATACCGAGAGCAAAAACGCTTGCATTCGAGAAAGCCCCTCCTGAAAACATGTTCAGAAGGCCGAGCAATCCTGAACTACCCTGGTTCTGCAGGTTTTGCAGTTGATGAGGATCAACACCCGGTAAAACGACATAAGCTCCCAACCGGTAAATCAAGACGATACCCAGTGTGTAAAGGATCCTGTTCCTGAGATCCTCTATCTTTGAAATATTTCGGATTGTATCGATTAATCGTTTCATTAATTATCAGATTTTGGTTGCAACTCCGCCGTGTGCTTCTATGGCTGTTATTGCTGTTTTCGAAAATGCATGTGCTTTAACCTCAAGTTTGGTTTTCAGTTCGCCACGACCCAGAATTTTCACCAGGTCCTTTTTATTTGCCAGTCCCTTTTCAATGAGGACATCCACATCAATGGCAGATAATTTAAACTGATCCGCAAGTTTCTGTAGCACATCAATATTAATACCTCTGTATTCAACCCGGTTCATGTTTTTAAACCCGAATTTCGGAACCCTGCGGTGTAACGGCATCTGTCCGCCCTCAAAACCAGGTTTACTACTGTAGCCCGATCTGGACTTCGCTCCTTTATGCCCCCTTGTCGAGGTTCCGCCATAACCCGATCCTTGTCCCCGTCCGATTCTTTTCCGTCCTTTTACCGATCCTTTGGCCGGCTTGAGATTACTTAAATCCATCTTTATCAAAGATTATATATTTAAATTTCTTCAACTTCAATCAAATGCTTCACTTTTGCAATCATGCCCAAGATCTGCGGAGTTTCAACAACTTCTATCTCCTGGTACATCTTTTTGATACCCAGGGCTTCAATGGTCCGCTTCTGGCGCAATGGCTTCCCAATCCCGCTTTTTACCTGCTTTATCCTTAACTTTTTCATTTCTAAATCAGCTTTTAAATTCAAAAAATTAACCGTTGAAAACAGTACTTAACTCCACACCCCTGAGCTGTGCAATTGTATAAGGATCTTTCATCTGAATCAGGGCGTTGATGGTGGCTTTTACCACACTGTGCGGATTGGATGAACCTTTGCATTTTGCAAGCACATCTTTTATCCCGACACTCTCCAGCACGGCACGCATAGCGCCGCCGGCAATTACGCCGGTTCCGGGCGCTGCAGGTTTCAGATAAACCCTCGCACCACTGTATTTGCCGTCCTGTTCGTGAGGCAATGTGCCATTCATAATAGGAACTTTTATGAGATTCTTCTTGGCATCATCAATACCTTTGGCAATGGCAGATGTAACTTCCTTTGCTTTCCCAAGTCCGTAGCCGACAACTCCCTGTTCGTTTCCAACAACAACGATGGCTGAGAAGCTGAAAGTCCGTCCACCCTTTGTGACTTTTGTTACACGCTGAATACTTACCAGCCTGTCCTTGAATTCGATCTCACTCGATTTAACTCTTTTTATATTCACGTTTGACATAGTTCCTAAAATTTAAGTCCTCCTTCTCTTGCAGCTTCGGCCAGCGCCTTTACTCTGCCATGATACAAATAACCATTCCGGTCGAAAACCACACTTTCAATTCCAGCTTCTTTTGCTTTAGCCGCTACTGTTTTGCCAACTTTTTTCGCCTGCTCTGTCTTTGTAATTTTTCCGGCAGTTGCTTCATCTATGGCAGAAGCAACGGATAATAGAGTATGCCCTTCAAGGTCGTTGATCAACTGAACATAAATTTGTTTGTTGCTCCTGAAAATTGTCATTCGTGGCCTTTCAGCGGTACCAGCAACAATTTTCCGGATTCTCATTTTAATCCTGTTCCTTCTGAACTGCTTTCTGTTTTTGGATGCCATTATTGCAAAATTTTATTTCGTTCAATTATTATTTTTCAGCTGCAGATTTGCCGGCCTTTTTCCGGATTACCTCTCCGGCAAAAATGATGCCTTTTCCTTTATAAGGCTCGGGCTTCCTGAGCGATCTGATTTTTGCCGCAACCTGACCCAGCAATTGCTTGTCAATGGATGTCATGGTAAGGCTCGGATTTTTTCCTCTCTCGGTTTTCGATTCCACCTTTATTTCCGGGGGTAATTCGATAACAAGATTATGCGAATAGCCCAGAGTCATTTCAACCACCTGCCCCTTTGCTTCCACTTTATATCCTACTCCAACAAGCTCCTGTGTAATCTTAAAACCTTCACTGACGCCTTTAACCATATTTGCTATCAATGCCCGGTACAATCCATGTTTTGCCTTATGGTCCTTCTGTTCCGAAATCCGCTCCAACTGAATCTGTCCGTCAACTGTTTTCACCGAAATACAGGTATCTACTTTTTGCGAAAGCTGACCCAGCTTTCCTTTAACAGTTACAGTATTGTCGTCCGAAACCTGCAGGGTTACGCCTGCCGGTAAACTGATGGGTAATTTTCCTATACGTGACATATTGCCTGTTCTCTTTTATTAACTAACATAACACAAAACTTCGCCGCCGATTTTCAGTTTCCTGGCTTCTTTATCGGTCATCAAACCCTGTGAGGTTGACATAACTGCAACGCCCAAACCGTTCAAAACCCTTGGCAATTCAGATGAGCCAACGTATTTCCTGAGTCCCGGTCTGCTGATTCTTTCAATTTTTGTAATCGCAGATAGCTTGGTTACAGGATGATATTTAAGAGCAATCTTAATGATTCCCGGTCTGGTTTCATCTTCAAATTTATAGTTGAGAATATACCCTTTTTCAAACAGAAGCTTGGTAATCTCCTTTTTAATGCCGGATGCGGGTATTTCCACTACCCTGTGGCCTGCCGCTACGGCATTGCGAATCCTCGTCAAATAATCTGCAATCGGATCTGTGTTCATTGCTTTTATCTATATTAATTTACCAACTAGCTTTTCTAATTCCGGGAATCAGACCCTTTAAAGCCATTTCCCTGAAGTTAATCCTCGAAATTCCGAACTGACGCATGTAGCCCTTTGGACGTCCGGTCAGGCTGCATCGGTTATGTAACCTGACTTTGGAAGAATTTCTCGGCAGTTTTTGCAAACCGACAAAATCACCGGCAGCTTTAAGTTCCTGCTTTTTGGCCGCATATTTCTCGACCATTCTTTGTCTTTTAAGCTCCCTGGCTTTCATTGATTCTTTAGCCATACTTTTATCTGTTTTGATTTTTAAACGGTAATCCGAATTCCTTTAGCAACTCCAAACATTCCTTATCGGTACGGGCGGTAGTCACAAAGGTGATATCCATGCCGTTGATGTGTGTCACTTTGTCAATATCAATCTCAGGGAAAATGATCTGCTCCGATACTCCGAAAGTATAATTGCCCCTTCCGTCGAATCCCTTATCGCTGATACCCCTGAAATCCCTGATTCGCGGTATCGCCACCGAAATCAGCCTGTCGAGGAATTCATACATCCTCTGACCTCGGAGTGTAACTCGCACACCCACCGGCATTCCCTTCCTGAGCTTGAAATTCGAAATGTCTTTCTTCGATTTTGTTGAAACGGCTTTTTGTCCCGTAATCTTTGACATTTCATCAATCCCTGTATCAATCTGCTTTTTGTCAGTGATTGCCGATCCAAGACCCTGGTTCACACTGATCTTTTTAAGCCTGGGAACCTGCATGACGCTTGTATATCCAAACTGCTTCAACAGAGCAGGTACAATTTCGTCGTTATACTTTTTTATTAACCTTGGCTTGTATTCCATTACTTAATCACCTCCCCGGATTTTTTTGAGTAACGCACTGATTTATTAGTTTTCTCGTCGAGCCTTCTGCCGACCCTTACCGGTTTTCCACCTCCGTCATTCAGTTTCAGGTTCGAAACATGAATTGGGGCTTCTTTTTTTACGATGCCTCCTTTAGGATTTTTAGCGTTCGGTTTGGTATTTTTCGAAACGAGATTAACACCCTCAACGATTACCTTACCCTTGTCGAGATCAACCACGAGTACTTTACCCTGCTGACCCTTTGAATCGCCGGCAATCACGGTAACGTTATCACCTTTTTTTATATGTAATTTCTTGCGCATGGCCAATTTCCGATTACAGCACTTCTGGTGCTAATGAAATAATTTTCATGTATTGTTTTTCCCTTAATTCCCTGGCAACCGGACCGAAAATACGGGTTCCGATCATTTCGCCGGCATTGTTCAGCAGAACCACAGCATTGTCATCGAAGCGAATATAGGAACCATCCGGCCTCCTGTTTTCCTTCTTGGTTCTCACAATAACCGCCTTTACTACCGTTCCCTTTTTAATATTTCCTGAGGGTAGGGCATTCTTCACTGTAACAACGATCTTGTCGCCAATGGTTGCATACCTTTTCCGGGTTCCGCCAAGAACCCTTATGCAAAGCACTTCTTTTGCACCGCTGTTATCAGCTACAGCCAATCTTGATTCCTGTTGTATCATGATTATTTAGCCCTTTCTATGATTTCAACTAATCTCCAACACTTATTCTTGCTCAATGGACGTGTTTCCAATATCCGAACTGTATCGCCAATATTGCTTTCATTCTTCTCATCGTGAGCCATGAACTTGGTTGTTTTCTTGACAAATTTCCCGTACATAGGATGCTTCACCTTTCTTTCAACAATGACGACGATGGATTTGTCCATTTTATCGCTGACAACGAGCCCGACTCGTTCTTTTCTCAATTTCCTGGTTTCCATTACTTGTTTTCGCTAGTGATTTGTTTTTCAAGCTCTCTTTTTCTCAATTCCGTTTTCAGGCGGGCAATCGTTTTACGATAGGCCTTGATTTTATTCGGATTTTCCAACGGAGAAACCGCATGGTTAAGCCTGAGCTTCACCAGTTGCTTCGACTCGTTTTCAAGACTTTCCAGTAATTCGGCAGTTGAAAGTTCTCTTATTACTTCTTGTTCCATTTTAATTAAATTGTTTCTTCAACGTAATCTTTTCTGACCACAAATTTGGTTGTTACCGGCAATTTCTGAGCTGCAAGCCGTAAGGCTTCTTTCGCCACTGCCAGTGGTACACCTTCCGCTTCAAAAATGATCCTGCCGGGGGTTACCGTTGCGACAAACCCTTCGGGCGCGCCTTTTCCTTTTCCCATACGAACCTCTGCAGGTTTCTTGGTGATTGGCTTATCCGGGAATATCCTGATCCATATCTGGCCTTCACGCTTCATGTGTCGCGTTACTGCCTGTCGTGCTGCTTCAATTTGTCTTCCCGTAATCCAGCTTTCTTCAAGGGTTTTAATACCAAAGGAACCGAATGCGAGCTGGTTGCCTCTGTTGGCATTTCCCTTCATTTTGCCTTTTTGCTGTTTCCTGTACTTTGTTTTTTTTGGCTGTAACATTACGTTAAAATATTATAATGATTCCACCTTGATTTATCTGTTTCTTCTTCTTTTTGGTCTTGCTTCGCCCGCTTCCGGCTGAAGCTTCTTTTTTTCCTGGGAGTATTGTGCGGTCAAATCCCGCTTACCATAAACTTCGCCTTTACAGATCCATACCTTCACCCCGATTCTTCCATAAGAAGTATGCGCTTCTACAAGGGCATAATCAATATCTGCCCGAAGTGTGTGCAGAGGAATTCTGCCTTCCTTGTACATTTCGCGTCGCGCCATTTCCGCTCCTCCAAGCCTTCCTGAAATATAAACCTTGATTCCTTCGGCTCCAATTCTGATGGATGATGCCATTGCGGTTTTGATCGCCCTCCGGTACGAAATCCTGCCCTCGATTTGCTTTGCAATTGTATTTCCAACAATCACTGCATCCAGTTCCGGCCTTTTAATTTCCGAAATATTGATCTGGATTTCCTTTGATGTAATCTTTTTGAGCTCTTCCTTCAGCTTATCAACTTCCTGACCGCCTTTCCCGATGATAATACCCGGTCTTGCAGTGAAGATAGTAACCGTAACCAGCTTGAGTGTCCGCTCAATCAGAATTTTCGAAATACCGGCTTTCGATAACCTGGCATTCAGATATTTTCTGATCTGATCGTCTTCAACCAGTTTTTGATCATAGTTTTTGCCACCGAACCAATTGGAGTCCCATCCCCTGATGATTCCCAACCTAAGGCCTATCGGATTTGTTTTTTGTCCCATTAATCAGTATTTAATGTATCTTTTAAATTATTAATTTTCCTGTTTATTACCAAGGATCATGGTCACATGGTTCGATCTCTTTTTGATCCTGTAAGCACGACCCTGCGGAGCTGTCTGTAGTCTTTTCAGAGCCCTTCCGCCATCCACTGAAATTTCTTTTACAACCAAATGAGCATCCTCAATCCTGACTCCTTCATTTTTTGCCTGCCAGTTTGCAATCGCCGAAAGCAATAACTTATGCAGTTTACCTGCTGCTTCCTGCGATGAATGCTTCAAAATGTGAATGGCTTTTTCAACTTCCCCGCCCCTTACAAGTCCGGCGGCCAACCTCATTTTTCTTGGTGAAGTCGGGCAGTTATTCAGCTTTGCAAAGGCAATCTTCTTTTTTGCCTCTTTTATATCTTCTGCGCTGTATCTTTTTCTGGCTCCCATTATTTCGTTATTTTAATCTTAATTCAACTTATTTTTTGGCCTTATCCTTATTACCTGCATGGCCTCTGAAGATGCGTGTTGGGGCAAATTCTCCCAACTTGTGACCCACCATGTTCTCAGTAACATAAACCGGAATGAATTTATTTCCGTTATGAACAGCTATGGTTTGGCCCACAAACTCGGGTGCGATCATCGAAGCACGTGACCATGTTTTGATCACGGATTTCTTTTTGGCATCCACATTCGCGGCTACTTTCTTTTCAAGCTTGTAATGGATATAAGGTCCTTTTTTAATTGATCGGCTCATATTCAGTGATTATTTTTTCCTTCTTTCAATAATGTATTTATCTGATGAATTTTTCTTGCTCCTGGTTTTATAACCCTTGGCCGGGATACCTTTCCTCGACCTCGGATGTCCGCCTGATGCACGTCCTTCACCACCACCCATCGGATGATCAACAGGATTCATGACAACACCACGGGTTCTGGGTCTGCGTCCAAGCCATCTGCTCCTGCCTGCTTTTCCTGAAATTTCAAGATTATGATCTACATTCGATACCATCCCGATTGTGGCTTTACATGTCTGCAAAATCATTCTCGTTTCGCCGGAAGGAAGCCTGACAATAGCAAATTTACCATCGCGCGACATCAATTGGGCATACGATCCGGCGCTTCTGGCCATTTTGGCACCCTGGCCGGGTCTGAGCTCGATATTATGAATTATGGTTCCGAACGGAATCTCACTAAGGTAAAGGGTGTTCCCTATATCCGGAGATACGCCTAATCCGGAAACAACCTTTTGTCCGGCTTTCAAACCATTCGGTGCAATGATGTATCTTTTTTCACCGTCAGTATAGGTCAGCAAGGCAATCCTGGCAGTTCTGTTGGGATCATACTCGATAGTCTTAACAGTTGCAGGGATGCCTTCCTTATCTCTTTTAAAATCAATCATCCTGTACTGCTGTTTATGACCTCCACCGAGCTGACGCATGGTTCTTTTTCCTTCATTATTTCTACCTCCTGATTTTTTCACAGGCCTCAGCAAACTCTTTTCAGGTTTGAAGGTAGTAATATCATCAAACGCGCTTATTAACTTAAAGCGTTGGCCTGATGTCGTCGGTTTGAATTTTTTTAAAGCCATCTATCTATCTTGCTTAAATATTGCTGTAAAAATCGATTGTTTCACCTTTGGCTAACGTAACGATAGCCTTTTTATACGCACTGGTCCTGCCGGCGATTACTCCGGCTTTTGTGAATCGTGACTTCTTTTTGCCCGAATAATTGACGGTATTGACGGATTCAACTTCCACACCGTACAATTCTTCAACAGCTTTTTTAATCTGTATCTTATTGGCATCTTTTTTTACCACAAATCCATACCGGTTGAGCTTTTCGCTTAACCCCGTCATCTTTTCCGTAATTACCGGTTTTATAATGATTTTCATTTGTGCAATTGATTAATTATTCGAAGTTGTCTTTTCAAGTTCCTTCAACGAACTCTCTGCAATGAGAACATGATTTGCATTGAGAATATCATAGGTGTTAATGCTTGTTGCATTCACCACCTTGGTTTTTTGAATGTTTCTCGACGACAAATAGATGTTCTTGTTATTTTCACCGAGAACCATCAGCACTTTCTTATTCTGAAGCTGGAAATTCTTCAGCAGTTCGGTAAAGTTTTTGGTCTTCGGAGCTTCAAAATTGAAATCTTCAAGAATGATGATTCCGTTTTCCTTTGCCTTATATGAAAGAGCCGATTTACGAGCAAGACGTCTTACCTTTTTATTCAGTTTAAATCCATATTCTCTCGGAACCGGCCCAAAAATTCTTCCACCCCCTTTAAACAGAGGACTTTTAATGCTGCCGTACCGGGCCGCTCCGGTACCTTTTTGCCTTTTCAGCTTCTTTGTGCTCGCAGTGATCTCACCTTTTTCCTTGGATTTATGAGTCCCCTGCCGTTTGTTCGCCATGTGATGTTTTACATCAAGGTAAATGGCATGGTCATTAGGCTCGATGCTGAAAATGTTGTCGTCCAGCACAGCTTTCTTTGCTGTTTTTTGACCGCTGATATTATAAACTTCTAACTCCATCTTTCAAGTATTACGTATGAACCATTCGGACCAGGAACTGATCCCTTAACAATTACAAGGTTTTTCTCGGGCAGGATTTTTATAATCTGTAGATTGATGATCTTAACCCTGCTGTTGCCCATCTGTCCCGCCATTCTCATCCCTTTAAAAACTCTTGATGGCCAGGACGAGGCTCCGATAGAACCGGGCGCCCTAAGGCGGTCGTGCTGTCCGTGTGTGTTGTCTCCAACCCCATTAAAATGATGTCTTCTGATAACTCCCTGGAACCCGCGTCCCTTAGTGGTACCCACAACGTCAATAAATTCGCCCTCTATAAAAATATCGGCATACAATATATCCCCGAATTTTTTCTGATGACCTTCCTCAAAACGGGTAAACTCGGCCACCATCTTTTTAGGAGCTACACCAGCTTTGGCAAAGTGTCCTTTCAAGGCTTTTGTAGTGTGCTTTTCTTTCACCTCATCAAAAGCCAGTTGAATGGCATCATATCCGTCTTTAGTTTTACTCTTCACCTGGGTAACAACGCAGGGACCCGCCTCGATGACCGTACATGGAATATTCTTTCCACTTTTATCATAAATACTGGTCATCCCAATTTTCTTTCCGATAAGTCCTGACATGAGTGTATCTTTTTAAATTCCGTTTCCTGTATTATCAAACTTTAATCTCGACCTCAACACCACTGGGTAATTCCAGTTTCATCAATGCGTCAATGGTCTTTGTAGTGGAACTGTATATGTCGAGAAGTCTTTTGTAAGAACAAAGTTGAAATTGTTCTCTCGATTTTTTGTTCACAAAGGTTGACCTGTTAACTGTGAATATCTTTTTATTGGTGGGCAGTGGAATGGGACCATTCACAACCGCACCGGTAGTCTTCACAGTCTTAACGATCTTTTCGGCAGATTTATCCACCAGATTGTGATCGTATGATTTAAGTTTTATTCTGATTCGCTGACTCACTTTATATATTGTGTTTAAATTAAACAGTAACCAAATATCCTTTGATTTTATACATTACACTTTCCTTAACATCGTTCGGGGTTTGCTCATAATGAGAAAACTCAAGGCTGTAGGTGGCTCTTCCCGAAGTGATGGTTCTTAATTGTGTGACATAGCCGAACATCTCGGCCAAAGGCACCAAGGCTTTAATGGCCTGGTAACCGATCTTGGATTCGATATGCATGACATGCCCCCTGCGTTTGTTCAGATCACTGGTTACATCACCGACATAAAGATCAGGGGTGTCAACCTCAAGCTTCATTATGGGTTCGAGAATAACGGGATTTGCCTTCTTACATGCTGTCCTGAAGGCAAGACCAGCTGCAACTTCAAACGACAGTGCGTCGCTGTCAACTGAATGGTACGAACCATCCAAAAGTTTTACTTTCAGGTTCTCAACCGGATACCCGAGTAAAACGCCATTGGACATCGCTGATTTGAAACCCTTTTCAACTGCATGAATAAACTCTTTGGGTAAACTTCCCCCTTTTATTTCGCTGATGAACTGTAAACCCCTGATATTTTTGTCGGCGGGTGAAAGCTCCACTGTAATATCTGCAAAACGTCCTCTTCCGCCTGTTTGTTTCTTGTAAACCTCGTTGTGGGTAACAGATCCCGCAAGGGCTTCTTTATAGGCGACCGTCGGAGTACCCTTATTGCTTTTGATATTGTATTCCCTGCTGATCCTGTCCAGAATGATATCCAAATGCAGCTCTCCCATCCCGCTGATAATAGTTTGTCCGGTTTCAGGATCGATATTTACCCTGAACGTAGGATCTTCTTCTGCAAATTTGTTTAAGGTCGTCGCAAGTTTATCAACATCGTCCTGAGTCCTGGGTTCGACAGCCATTTTTATGACCGGTTCTGGGAAAGTCATGGATTCGAGGATAATTGGATGTTTTGGTGTGCAAAGGGTATTACCGGTTCTTATTTCTTTTAATCCGACCACAGCAACGATATCACCAGCCTCAACCGACTTCAGCGGCTTTTGCTTATTTGCATGCATCTGCATCAATCGCATGATCCGCTCCTTTTTATCCGTAGCGGTGTTCAAAACCTGTTCTCCGGATTCCAGGTAACCGGAATATACTCTTAAAAATGCCACTCGGCCAACAAATGGATCAGTTGCAATTTTAAATGCAAGAGCGGAGAATGGTTCAGCAGGATCAGGATGTCTTTCTTCAGTTTTTCCGGTATAAGGATTCGTACCGGTAATTGCAGGCATGTCTTCAGGCCCTGGCAGGAAATTGACAATTGCATCAAGCAATAACTGAACCCCTTTATTTTTGAATGAAGCGCCGCACAGCACCGGTGTAATACGGAATTCCAGCGTCGCTTTCCTAAGCATCTGAATAATATCTTCCTGTGTTATAGAGGATGGATTAGCAAGGTATTTCTCGAAAAGGGTTTCGTTTTCTTCGGCAGCGCCTTCGATCAGCATTTTTCGGAGCTCGGCAACCTGAAATTTCAACTCAGCCGGAATTTCTGTTTCGTGATATTCCTTGCCAAGTGATTCTTCTTCCCATGCATAAGCTTTATTGGCAATGAGATCAACAATACCGGAAAATTCATCTTCAGAACCAATGGGTAACTGAATGGGAATAGGCCTTGTTCCAAGTTTTTCCTGGATTTCAGTCACTACTTTCAGGAAATCAGCGCCGGCGCGATCCATTTTGTTGACATAACAAATGCGCGGTACATGATAGCGGTTTGCCTGCTTCCATACGGTTTCGGACTGAGGCTCAACACCTCCTACAGCACAGAAAATCGCAACCGCACCGTCAAGAGCCCTGAGCGAACGCTCGACTTCAATGGTAAAATCAACGTGACCGGGAGTGTCAATGATGTTGACCCTGTATTCTTCATGATTTTTATTCCAGAATACCGTGGTAGCGGCAGATGTAATTGTAATTCCACGCTCCTGTTCCTGCACCATCCAATCCATGGTTGCAGCGCC
>Ga0194127_10007571_pt1 | contig 11922 bp, 9 predicted proteins | sample TA2KigC100mmetaG_FD_148624 | JGI IMG/M metagenome (GOLD analysis project Ga0194127, IMG submission 148624) | Freshwater microbial communities from Lake Tanganyika, Tanzania - TA2015036 Kigoma Deep Cast 100m | ecosystem: Environmental > Aquatic > Freshwater > Lake | place: Tanzania: Lake...
GCACCCTGGTTGGCGACGCCATCGCTGCCGCAGTTGCCTATCTCGAAGGCGGCGTTCCTGAGCAGACCCACACCTACAACAACGGCGTGATAGATGTCCCCGCCAAGCCCTCTGTCGTGATCTCGGTTGATGAAGCGAATGTCGTGGAAGCGATCATCGACTCTGGCTATTGGGACGCCAGTGAATTCACCGGACTCGAGGCAGAACCCAAAGTCGAAGTTGGCCCAGGCTTAGTTGGCATCGTCCTGCCTACCAGGGAAGAACCGCGCTGGATCCAAGATGAAGGCCGCTTCCAGGATGCTCTCACAGCCGCTGGTTACGAAGTCGAAATCCTCTTCAGCCAGGGCGACTCTGCCAAGGAGAAGGCCAACGTCGAGGACCTGATCACCAAGGGCATCAAGGTGCTCATCATCTGCCCGCATGATGGTACAGCCGCAGCCGCTGCTGCAGAGGCCGCTCGCGATGCAGGCGTGAAAGTGGTTTCCTATGACCGCCTGATTCGCGATACGGACGCGGTGGATTACTACGTCACCTTCGACAGCATTGCGGTAGGCGCTGCCCAGGCTCAATACCTGGTTGACAAAGCCTCTGGGACTGGGAATCCGCTCTACCTGTACGCTGGCGCTGCCACCGACAACAACGCCTTCTTGTTCTTCGAGGGTGCCTGGAACGTCTTGCAGCCCAAGATCGTAGACGGAACCTTCGTCGTCAAGAACTCCAGCGAGGCGATTGCCCTGCAGGACAAGGCTACCTTGACCCGCGACGAGATGGGTCAGATCATTGGTCAGATCACCACGAACTGGGATTTCAACACTGCCAAGAACCTGGCAGAGGCCAACCTGACAGCCACAACTGTGGAAGACAAGGGTGATGTGTTCATCCTGGCCCCCAATGACGGCACTGCTCGGGCTATTGCCGATGCCTTCGGCGCCGACGCTGATGTCAGCAGCTACGTGGTCACCGGTCAGGATGCTGAAATCGCCTCCGTCCAGTACATCATTGATGGCAAGCAGTCCATGACCGTTTTGAAGGATGTCCGCACCCTGGTTGGCGACGCCATCGCTGCCGCAGTTGCCTATCTCGAAGGCGGCGTTCCTGAGCAGACCCACACCTACAACAACGGCGTGATAGATGTCCCCGCCAAGCCCTCTGTCGTGATCTCGGTCGATATCGAAAACCTCGTCGAAGCGATCATCGACTCTGGCTATTGGGACGCCAGTGAATTTACTGGATTACCCTAGTTAAGAAGTTTGATTATCGAAAGGAATAGTGATGGATTATCCATCACTATTCCTTTATAATGTAAGAGTCCACTGCAAAAACTACGAGTAGAGGATTTGGGGCGGGATATATGGGGGTGCGTGCGCAGCACGCACCCCCATATATCCCACCCCGCCCCCTCGTTCATGAGTTTTATCAGTGAACTCATGTAAGAGTTCACTGATAAAATTACGACACCGCGGAGATGTGGAGTACGCGGAGCGAAAGAAGGATGTAGCGATGAAACAAGCCGCAGAAAACACACCTGTCGTCGAAATGCGCAACATCAAGAAGAGCTTTGGCGCGGTTCAGGCGCTGTGCGGAGTGGACCTGGTATTACACCACAATGAAGTATTGGGGCTGGTGGGCGACAACGCTGCAGGCAAATCCACCCTGATGAAAGTTCTCAGCGGAGCCTACATCCCCGATGGCGGAGATATTTTCATAGAAGGTGAGAAGGCGCATCTTTCAAATCCTTTGGATGCGCGCCGCCTGGGAATCGAGATGGTCTATCAGGATTATGCTCTTGCTAACAACCTCGATGTAGCTGCGAATGTTTTCATGGGGCGAGAAGTAGTACGGATCAAGCTGGGCCCCATTGGGGTCATGGATTACCGCCATATGGAGCAGGAAACGCAAAGTCTGCTCAGCCGTCTCAAGATCGATATCCCATCGGTGCGTCAAAAGGTGGAAAGACTGTCTGGTGGCCAACGCCAGGCAGTGGCGATTGCTCGAGCAACCGCCTTCGATGCCAAAGTCATCATCATGGACGAACCTACGGCGGCTTTGAGCGTCTCTGCCATCGACAAGGTGCTCGAATTGGTACGAGAACTCAAGGCGCAAGGCTCTTCGATCATCGTTATCAGTCACCGCCTGGAAGATATCTACCAGGTAAGTGATCGAATGATCGTACTCCGTCAAGGGCGCAAAGTCTCCGATACCTCTGTGGAAGGTGACATTCACGAGTTTCGTGAACGAGTTGTCGCTTACATGATTGGCGCCCGTGATGACTTCACCGAAAAAACAGTTGCTTGATAGGCGCAAAGAGGCTCGAAATGTCATTCATAAATGATGCTCGGAAAATGTTGCGTGAGAACATCCGTGAATATGGCATGTTCATCGCCTTGTTCATCATCATGGCGGTTTTTGCTATTACGACGGACGGCTTATTTATTTCGTCGAGAAATTTAGTCAACCTAGTGAATCAGACCGGCTATATTGCTGTATTAGCCGTAGGGATGACGTTGGTCATTGTCATCCGGCATATTGACCTTTCGGTTGGGTTTCTGGCGGGTTTTCTGGGGGCGGTGGCGGCTATCGCCATGGTGTCGTGGCATCTGCCTGTTTGGGTGGTCATCCCCATGACCCTGGTGTTCGGAATTCTGGGAGGGTTGATCTCTTCCTTCCTGGTGGCGCAGTTGGGAATCCCAGCCTTCGTTGCCACCCTCGCTGGATGGCTAGGCTACCGGGGAGGGCTGCAACTGGTCACGATCTCTACTGGCACAATCGTTATTCCAGATGAAGCTTTCAACGCCATCGGCAACGCCTTCATTCCCGATATTCCAGACATCGGCATATTATCAGGAATCCACAAAGTCACTTTATTCCTGGGATTGCTTGCCATTATCTCATTTACATCAGGCGAAATCATTTCTCGCAGGAAAATGCAAAAAAACCATTTCGAAGTATTGTCCACAGGAATGTTCACCTTGAAACTGGTTTTCGTCTCGGTCTTGATCGGTGGTATTGCCTGGATTCTGGCAGGGTATCAAGGGCTTTCATGGACAGCCGTAGTCGTATTGATCGTGGTTATCGTATATGATTTCATCACGACAAAGACAGTCCTGGGCAGGCACATCTATGCGGTTGGTGGAAACCCAGAGGCGGCCGAATTAAGCGGCATCAGCGTCAAGAAAATTACGCATGTAGTTTTTGGTTCGATGGGGATGCTTTCTGCTCTGTCGGGAATCTTATATGCAGCCCGGCTGCGCTCCGCCACTACGGTAGCCGGCACTTTGTTCGAGTTGGATGCCATCGCTGCGGCTTTTGTCGGCGGTGTATCGGCTGCGGGTGGCGTCGGCAAGGTGATGGGATCGCTCATCGGCGCGCTGGTCATGACCTCTCTGACCAGCGGCATGAACTTAATGGGTATCGATATCTCCTACCAGTACATCGTCAGGGCTACTGTGCTCGCTACCGCGGTCATCTTCGATGTTACCACCCGCAAGACAGGTAAATAGATCGACTCCAGATCGTAGCATGTCGGAAACTCTATTACGGGTTAATTCACTATCCAAAACTTATGGCAAACTTCCAGTGCTGGATGACGTCACCTTCGAGATGCGACGCGGTGAAATCCTGGGGCTGGTTGGCAGGCGCGGAACGGGGAAATCCACTTTATTACACCTCATTGGAGGCAATACCCAACCTACTCTTTTGACAATCTCGTTCGAGGGAAAGTCTGTGTATTTCTCCTCCCCCCATCAAGCCCGCCGGGGGGGAATAGAGTTGGTTAATCAAGTCGCTCAACTTGTGGCTCACCTGGATGTCATCCAAAATATTTTCTTGGGTCACGAGATTGCCCTGTTCCCCTCTGTCGGGCTGCCCAAATGGGAACAGATGTGCGAGACCGCCAGAGAGTTGCTGTCAAAATTCGATTTGCCTCACAGCCTGATCAATCACTCCATCGAGAGCTTAACCAACGAACAACGGCATCTGATTTCCCTGCTGCGCGCCTTCATTCGACCGGCGCGACTTCTCCTGTTGGATGATATTCTGCCCAACCTGGGTTATCATCGCCAGGAAATCGTGCTCGAACGCGTCCGTGAACAGGCTCAACTAGGATTGGGGGTGATCATTTGCAGCGAAAATCTGAAGCACCTGTTCAATATCACCGACCGTATCCTGGTATTATTCGAAGGCCGGTTAGTAGCAGACCGAAATACCTCTGATTTCACCCCCCGTGATGTCGTCGAATTGATCGTGGGCGCAAGTCACCAGGAACAGGTCACGCCGGTCATTTGGGCGCTGGAAAGCTTCCACAAGGCCCAACGGCACACGGAAGAACTCTTTCAGGAACAGGCCCAACTGCATGAAACGCTCGAAGCCAGCGACTTGCTCAACCGTCAGCTCATCGAAAAGCTTAGTGACCAGGTCAAAGCCATGGATCGCTTGAATGCAGCTTTGCAGGAAACACAAAGGCGCTTGATGACCGAAAGAGAAGAGGAACGAAAATCCCTGGCGCGTGAGCTGCATGATTCTGTGATACAGGATTTACTCGGTTTGAACTATCGCCTGGAGGATGTAGAGAGTGGTGAAAATACCGATGAGCAGCGTCGCGAGCTGCTTGCAATTCGTGAGGCAATCCGCCAGGTGGTAGGCGATTTACGCCAACTATGCCGCGACCTGCGTCCTCCAACGATAGACAACCACGGGCTTTCTTCCGCAATCCCCTCCCTGGTACAAGAGTGGGAGGAGCGAACCGGAGTCACAGCGAATATAGACATCGCCCAGACCCTGGGCCGGTTGCCGGAACTGATGGAACTCTCGATTTTTCGGATTATTCAAGAAGGCCTTGGCAATGTGGCAAAACATGCCAATGCCCATAAGGTGCAACTAACCCTGACGCACTCCCCTGAAGGTCATTTATTGATCCGCTTTGCGGATGATGGGCGTGGGATCGAAGTCTTGCCTGACCTGGCGGATCTTTCGGCGAAGGAGCATTTTGGTTTGGTTGGCATCGGTGAGCGAGTGGCCTTGATGGATGGTCGAATGCGAATCAAATCTTCTGCTGGCGAGGGTTTTGTATTGGAAGTCGAACTACCCAACCCTAATCCTTTCGGATAAATATTTCCGAAGAAGATCAACGGGAGGCGTCATGAACCTCCTCGGGATAGATGTTGGTACGACTGGCTTCAAAGTTGCCCTGTTCTCTCTCGATGGCGAGATGCTAAGCTCCGCCTACCGTGAATATGACCCCCTTGCCCCCCAGCCGGGATGGGCGGAACTCGACGCCGCGGCCATTTGGGAAGAGGTCAAAGCCGCCATTCGCTCGGTAGTGATTTCCAATCCGGGCGCGGAGATTAAGGCTTTATCAGTATCCTCGCTGGGGGAAGCGGTGGCGCCTGTCTCGGAGGATCGCCAGATTTTAGGGCCGTCCCTGCTGAATTTCGATATACGCGGCGAGGAATTCCTGGCGGAACTGACCGCGCTGCTGCCGGATGAACGCCTGTACGCCATCAACGGCAACACCCTTGGCAATCATTACAGCCTCACCAAGCTAAAATGGATACGCTCCTATCAACCCGATCTATACTCCCGCACATACAAATTCTTGCATTGGAGCGCCTTTATCGCCTTCATGCTGGGCGGCGATCCAGTGGTGGATTATTCTCTGGCTAACCGCAGCCTGCTGTTCGACATCCACAAATGCGAACCGTCAGATTCCCTGCTGGCAGATGCCGGCCTCGACCGCTCGAAGCTGCCTGCTGCGGTTCCATCAGGTACGGTGATCGGGATGGTATCGGCGCACATCGCCGCTGAGTTGGGATTGTCGCCTGGCGTACAAATCGTCAGCGGCGCGCATGATCAGTGCGCCAACGCCGTCGGTTGCGGGGTAGTCGACTCGGGCAGCGCCGTGTATGGCATGGGCACTTACCATTGCGTTACCCCGGTTTTCGCCGCACAACCTGCTCCCGAGGCGATGATCGAGCGCGGTCTGAATACCGAACATCACGCCATCCCCGATCGCTACGTTTGCTTCATCTATAATCAGGGCGGCTCGCTGGTCAAGTGGTTCAGGGATACCTTCGCCGCCGCCGAACACCGCCGGGCCGAAGCGGAGAGTTATTCCATCTATCCAGCGCTCTTCGAGGAGGTCCCAACAGGCCCCAGCAAGGTGATGGTGTTGCCGCATTTTGCGCCCACCGGCCCGCCCGACTTCATTACGGATTCATTCGGCATGATGGCCGGGCTGCGCCTGGAAACCAGCCGCGGCGAGATACTCAAGGGAATCATCGAGGGGGCGGCCTTCTACCTCAAAGAAGTGGTCGATTCGTTGCCGGAAACCGGCATTCGGTGCGAAGACTACCGAGCTGTTGGCGGGGGCAGTCGTTCCGATGTCTGGGTGTAAACCTGCGCCGATATTTTTGGGCAGCCTTTCACCCGCCCGGTGATCACCGAAGCCGGGGCTTTGGGCGCGGCGATCATTGCCGGGGTTGGCGCGGGGTTGTTCGAGAGCTACACCCAGGGCGTGGATGCCATGGTAAAACTCGAACGCGTTTTCGAGCCGGCCCCGCGCCAACACGAACAGTATCAGGCTCGCTACCAACACTACCGTCGATTATGGCCCCTGATGGCTGATTATTTGCGAGAATTGGGATAGATTTTTCGATCGTTACGCCGCTCGATCAGTCTCCTGATCCGGATATTTCTCTCCCTGGTCATGGGGTTGAACCAGGCTATAAGAGCTGCCGCGGAGAGCATCGCCAGACTAACGAACGAAACCAGGACGCGAATTGTCAGGAGCGCCCTGTCGGGTTGGACGAATTCCGTCACATCTGCTGGCGGGGTTTGGTAGCCTGACCAGCCCAGTAGTTGCAGCGTAACGAACATGACCATCGCCATCGTCACCCTGCGGATGAAATTGCGCGCCCCGTAGTAGATCCCCTCCTGACGGCGGCGCGTCCGTAGTTCGTCCCACTCGATGATGTCGGGGAACATGGCGTCGGGCAGCACGTAAGCGGCAGAGACGCCGAAACCCGCCAGAACACCCAGCATCAACAGATCGTCGATCTGGTCGGGTTGGACGAAGAAAATCAGCAATAACACCAACGCTAAAAAAGCCATTCCGATCAGATAGGCGTCGCGCTTGTTCCTGCGACGAGAAAACCACATCCAGAATGGCACCGACAGAATACAAAATAGCATCAGCAGGCCCAAAAAGGCCGATTCGAGGGCTAATCCCACGCCCAAGATATTCGCCTTTGCCAACAGGTTGCCTTGTGCGATCCAGTAGAGCAAGTAAAACGGGAACACCACAGCGATCATGTCCAGCGCCGTCCAATTCAGTAAAAAGATCGCCAGCACAAAGCGAAAAGGGATATTGCTCCAGGCGAGTTCTAGCAGTTTATAGACGGGCATTGTTTTTGGCGGCTGTTCGATGGTCGCTTTCTCTCGAACGAAAAGAAAAACGCCCAGGTAAAAGACTGCGCCCAGGCAGCCAAAAACAGCCGCCGCCGTCATATAGCCTTCCTGTTGAGACAAACCTGTCTCGATTGCGTGGTCTATCACCATGGGGGCAGTGATCACAACCAGCAACGAGGCCACTAATTGGAAAACGGTTCGGAAACCTGAAAGAGCGGTACGCTCATCGTATTCTCTGGTCAACTCTGGGGTCAGGGAGAGGTAGGGTATCCCGGTCAGGGTGCCGAAGGTATCTACCAGCATATACGCTAAGGTTACGTAGACGATCAAGGAAAGCTGACTATCCCATCCTGGCGCGCTCCACATAGCTACGAAAGAGATTCCGAGGGGAATCGAAAAGATCAGCAGAAAAGGTCGCCGACGACCCCAGCGCGTTCGCACCCGGTCACTGAACATCCCCACCAGCGGATCATTGACCGCATCCCAGAGCAGTCCCACGATTGCCCCGAACGAGGCCAGGCGCGGGTCTAGGCCAACAGTGTCGGTGAGGTAAATGACGAAGAAGAGCGACCGCATCATGCCAATGGATGAAGGGCCGATCTCTCCGGCGCCATAGACCAGCTTCGTCCAGAAAGGTAACTTGTCTTCTTTGTGTTCGGTCAACGATGCTACTTCAGCAGCAGTTTCTCCAATTGCTTCGGATCCCAGTCCACGACGATCGTGCCATGGATATCGAAGGTGGGGGTGGTCAGATTGCCGTTGGCCCATTTGCGCACCTGATCGGCGGCATGTTTATTCAATATCACATCCACTTCTCGATATTCGACCTGGTGTTCCGCCAGCCAGGCGCGCGCTTTTTTGCATCCCGGGCACCATTGGTTGCAGTACAAGACCACGCCGCCCTTGGGTAAATCTTCGAAAGCGGGTTTTCGCTCAGGTGCCCTGTGCGCGGCCTGCGGGTTGATGCGCGCCAACTCAGCGAACAACACTTCGTTGTTGGGTTGGTCATCAATAGCGTGGATATCAATATACCGAATGATCCCTTCTTGATCCATGATGAAAATGGCGCGCTCCGAATGACCTTCGGAACGCAGCACGCCATACTTTTTAGCCGCCTCGCCGTGGGGCCAGAAATCGCTCAGCAGCGGAAATGATATGCCGCCTAAACTCTCTGCCCAAGCTTTCAAACAAGGGACATGATCAACGCTGATGCCCAGAACCTGGACATTCATCTCCGTGAACCGGGCATATTCTGCCTGGTACGACGGAATCTGGTTCGTTCATATCGGCGTCCAGGCCAGGGGGAAGAAGGCCAGGACGGTCGTTTTGCCGCGCAGATCGGCTAATATCACATCCTTATTCAGGTGACTTGGAAGGGAAAAATTCGGGGCCTTGTCGCCAACTTTTAATGCCATGGTTTTCGATACTCCTTTCAAATGTTCGCGTTGAAAAACTTGTCGATTCGAGACGATGCTTCGTCAGGCAATTCAGTGACATTTAACCATTCTTACTTATACTGTCTACATTTGTCAAGGGGTTCGTTGTTGGTTATAATCTCGACATATCACTAAACTACGATAAGGAGAATCGAAAATGTACGAAAGAAGCATCGAATTATTCAATCAAGCCGTAGCCGATGAAATGTCGGCGGTGCACCAGTACATGTACTTCCACTTTCATTGCGGGGATCAGGGCTATGATCTGCTATCGGGCCTGTTCTTGCGGACTGCTATCGAAGAGATGAATCACGTCGAACTCTGCGCCGAAAGGATCCTCTTCCTGAAGGGCGAAGTGGAAATGGTCGCCTCCAAGGCAGTTCAGAAAATCCTCGATGTTGAGAAGATGTTGGAACTGGCTGGCCAGATGGAACAAGGCAGCATCAGAGACTACAATATCTGGGCGAACGAATGCTCTGCTAACGCCGATTCTGCTTCCCGCAAAGTCTTCGAGGCGCTCGTCGCTGATGAAGAGCGTCATTTCGATCAATACGATACCGAAATGGAAAATATCCGCAAGTTCGGTGAGCAGTATTTGGCGCTGCAATCCATCGAGCGCAGTAAAAACCTGGGCGCCGGGGCAGGCGCGGCCATATAAAGAAGACCGATCGGGAGATCTTTTTATTTTTCCGCCTCCACCCACATTCGCTCTCCATCGGTAGAAATATGAATCCAGCCATGTTGGTCGGTGCGTAGCAGGGAGTAACCGCCCAGGGCGTCCAGCGTCTCCTTGTCGGGACGTCCAGAGGGGTCGTCTGGCGCGACGCTGAGTTTTACGAGTTGGGGGTTGAGGTTAGCGATCCATCCCGAGGGGTTGAGCGGCGCGTAACCGTTATCGGCCAGCAGCAGCGCGGTGATGGAACCGATGTCTTTCCCCATCCGGAGATTTTCATAATCGTCTTCGTGAGCGCCCAGGGGGAATACAGCGCGGAAGTTCTCCCATGCCAGCAGCAGGATGGCGCCGCGTTTCCCAGCGGTGAGCACGCTCAGGATTGCGCCATATCCCAAATTCAGGGTGTGACCGGCCTGTGCGGGGATGTTGGATATTCGGTATCGAGTGAGGGTTTCACGGAGATAGTCGGCGGAACGGTTTGGACTTTCGGACCCGGCCCAGAGGACCTGCCCCGGGGGGAATCGCTCTAACGTACGGGGCAGAGCGGCGACTTGCTCCTGGGCTGGTGAGGCCACGATCAGCCAATCCAACTCCCGGTGGAAGGGCTTGCCCTGAGCAAAGCCGAAGGGGGGCAGGCGGCGTCCGAGGCCGTCCGAGAGCAGGCTGGCCGAGGGGCCGCCGTTGATCAGGGCGTAGCGGGGGCTGGGGGATTGGATCAGCAGGGCGTCGCCGGTTCCCACGTCGAACAGGGTCAGATGCAGGCGGCCATCGGGAGCGCTGAGGGCGGCGCGCCAGGTCAGGATGGTGAGGATGCCCAGGGCGGCGATGATTGGAATCGGCTTGAGGGCGGAAATCAAGCCCTGGGCGCGGGACCAACCGAACGTGAGTCCGAAGAGCAGCCCGTAGAACAGGATCACCCACAGCAGGCCGAAATCCCCCAGGATCAGCACTCCCCCGCGTGATTTTCCAAAAAGTTCCACTGCCCGGATGGTGAACAACATGAAGGGCCAGGCCAGCGGCGCCGTCAATTTGCCCAGCGGCAGCCAGATGACCCCCAGGATGAGGGCCAGACCGCCGATGGTCATGATGGGGGCCTGCACGGGCAGGATGACCGGGTTGGCGATGACGGCGCTCAACGAGATGCGCCCGAAGTGATATGCCATGATGGGCAGGGTGGTGAGTTGGGCGGCCAGGGTGAAGAGGAAGTACTCTCCGATTGGGCCGGCGATGCGCTGCGCGGTGGAGCGTGAAACGGATAGCGTAAGGCGGTTGGTGAAGTCTTGCTGGAAAGGGCCGGCGTAGAGGACGAGTCCAAGGGTGGCGGCGAAGGAGAGTTGGAAGCCAACATCCCAGGGGACGTGGGGGTCGTGCAGCGACATCAGGGCCGCGGTGAAGGCCAGGGTGTTGAGGCCATGCTGGCGGCGTCCGACCTGGCGGGCGAAGAGCGAGAGGCCGCCCATGATGGCGGCGCGCACCACGGCGGCGTCGGCCCCGACCAGCGCTGTGTAGAGGGCGATGCCCAGGGCGGCGGCGACTGCCCCGCGGCGGGGGTTGAGCACCCGTCCGAAGAAGCTGGCGAACAGCCCGGCGATGATGGTGATATTGAATCCCGATATGGCGATCACATGGCTTGTGCCCGTGTTCTTGAAAGCTTCCTTCACCGGGGCGGGGATGCCGGTCTCGATGCCGAGGAGGACGCCGGCGAAGAGGGAGGCTTCTGGGTCAGGCCATAGATGGTAGACGGTCTCCAGGGCGCGCTCTTTGAGAGTGAATATTCTCCGCATGATCGGATTCCCATGCCCTGTGTCGAGCACTCCTGTGCTGGCGCGGGGCATATAGCTATAAATGCCTTGACGGGCCAGGTAATCGCGGTAGGAAAATTCTTCTTGTTCAGGGGGGGTGAAGAGCTGGCCGCGCACGACGATTTTATTACCGTAGTGAAATTCTCTTTCGGGAGTCACGCGCGCCAGCATCAGGCCATGGACTTGCGTCCCCAGGACGGCATCGGCAGGATGCAGGCGTTCGGTCTCGATGCGCAAGTTGATGTAGGTGTCGCGCACGTCGGGGAAGTCAATTACCACGCCGGTGACCATCATGGTCTGCCCGGTATCGTTGTAGTGGGCGATGAAGCGCGGATCGGCGAGATCGGGGAGGCTGGCCTGGTAGCGCGCCGCGCCGAGGGTCAGGGCGAGGGCGATGATGGGGAGGGGGAGAGCGAGGGCGCCGGGGAGCAGGGGGGGCAGGGAGCGGAGGAGCGAGAAGCGGTTTATGTCATTACGTTTTACGTATTTACGTTTTAGCCTGAAGCGTAAAAACGTAAAACGTAAGAAGGCCGCCGCGAGCGACGCGCCGGCTAGAATCAGCCAGGTGGTTGTGGGCAGGGAGAGGTTGGCGGCGAGGAGGATGGGG
>Ga0194127_10007587_pt1 | contig 11907 bp, 7 predicted proteins | sample TA2KigC100mmetaG_FD_148624 | JGI IMG/M metagenome (GOLD analysis project Ga0194127, IMG submission 148624) | Freshwater microbial communities from Lake Tanganyika, Tanzania - TA2015036 Kigoma Deep Cast 100m | ecosystem: Environmental > Aquatic > Freshwater > Lake | place: Tanzania: Lake...
CGCGACCGAGAAGGCCAAGGATCTCATCCGCATGGCGGTGGCCAAGGTCAGCCGCGCGGAACCGCTGGAGGAGGCGCGCCTGGACGTCGAGCAGAGCGCGCTCGTGATCGGCGGCGGGATCGCCGGCATGACCGCCGCCCGGACGCTCGCCGCGGGAGGCTACCCGGTCAACCTGGTGGAGCGCGAGGCGGAGCTGGGCGGGCAGGCCAACCGGCTGCACCGCACCTACCGCGGCGAGGAGATCCAGCCTGAGCTGGCGCGGATGAAGGCGGCGGTGCTCGCCGACCCGCGGATCACCGTGCACACGGAGACCGAGCTGGCCGCGGTCGACGGCTTCGTCGGCAACTTCTCCTCGACGCTCCTGCGCGGTGGCGAGCGGACGCAGGTCCGCCACGGCGTGGCCGTCGTCGCCACCGGCGCGGGCGCGCTCGAGCCGAGCGAGTACGGCCGCGGCGGGCACCCCGGGGTGCTCACCCACCAGGAGCTGGACCGGCGGCTGATCGACCGGGATCCCGAGCTGGCGCGCCTGCGGGCGGCGGTCTTCATCCAGTGCGTCGGCTCGCGGGAGCCGGAGCGCCCCTACTGCTCGCGCGTCTGCTGCACGCACTCGATCGAGTCGGCGCTGGCGCTGAAGGAGCTCCATCCGGAGCTGGACGCCTATGTCCTCTACCGGGACATCCGCAGCTACGGGCTGCGGGAGAGGGTCTACGAGAGGGCGCGGCGCGAGGGGGTCAAGTTCATCCGCTTCGATCCGGCCGCCAAGCCCGAGGTCCGTCCGCAGGGGGAGGGTCTGCTGGTCCGCGTCCGCGACGCGGCGCTGCACCAGGACTGGGAGATCCGCGCCGATCTGGTGACGCTGGCGGCGGCCATCGTCCCCTACGCGGACGAGTCGCTGGCGCAGATGTTCAAGGTCCCGCTGACCGAGCAGGGCTTCTTCCTCGAGGCCCACGTCAAGCTGGGGCCCTCGGAGTTCGCCACCGACGGCGTCTTCCTCTGCGGCCTGGCGCACTACCCGAAGGGCATCGACGAGAGCATCGCCCAGGGGCGGGCGGCCGCGTCGCGGGCGATGACGCTGCTGGCGCGGCGCAGCATCCATGTCTCCGGCACGGTCGCCTACGTGGATCCGCGGCACTGCTCGAGCTGCGGCGTCTGCGTCGCGGTCTGCCCGTACAGCGCGCCTCGGCTCCTCGAGTCGGGGCCCTGGGCGGGGAAGTCGGAGATCAACCCGATCCTCTGCAAGGGCTGCGGCCTCTGCGTCGCCGCCTGCCGCTCGAACGCGATCTTCGCCCGCGGCTTCTCGGAGGAGCAGATCATGGCCCAGATCGAGGAGGCCTTCGTCTAGATGACGCGGCGCGCGCCGTCCCCCGGGGCGGGCTGGGCTCCCGGTGCCCCGGAGCGGCCATGGCGGGCCCGGGCGAGGGGAGGGGAGAGGGACGGATGAGCGAGTGGGAACCGAGGATCGTGACCATCCTCTGCAACTGGTGCACCTACGGGGCGGCCGATCTGGCCGGCGTGAACCGCTTGCAGGGGCCGACGAACTTCAAGGTGATCCGCGTCCCCTGCTCGGGGCGGGTGAGCCCGAAGATGATTCTGGCCGCCTTCCGCAGCGGGGCCGACGGCGTGTGGGTCTCGGGCTGCCACCCCGGAGACTGCCACTACATCTCCGGCAACTTCTACGCGCGGCGCCGATTCACGATGATGCGCGCCCTCTTCCGGCACATCGGCCTGGACGATGATCGGCTGCACTTCTCCTGGATCTCCGCCGCCGAGGGGCCGAAGTTCGCGGCGACGGCGCGCGAGGTGATCGCCGCGGTCCGCCGGGCCGGCCCGGCGCGCGAGTGGGGCAAGACCAGGGCGCAGGTGGTCTAGTGACGGACTACACGGACAGACTGCGCGCCGCCGCCCGGCGCCTGCTCGGCGAAGGCCGCGTGGACTGCTTCATCGGCTACCGGCGGGGCTCGCTGCCGCTGGCCGCGCAGCCGGCGATCCTCACCCGGGCCGAGCAGGCCGACAGCCTGATCTGGGACCCGAGCTGCGGGATGAACCTGGCCCACTACGCGGTCGGCCGCGCGGACCGGATCGGCATCGTCGCCACGGGCTGCGTCTCCCGCAGCCTGGTGGCGCTGGCGCTGGAGAACCAGGTCGCCCGCGAGCGGCTCTACATCGTCGGCGTCCCCTGCACGGGGATGCTCGACGCCGGCGCGCTGCGGCGCCGGTTCCCGGGGCGGGAGGCGGCCGCCGCCGCCTACGAGGGGCCGCGGGTGACGATCGCCTTCGCCGACGGCAACGAGGAGCTGGCCGTCGCCGAGAACCTCGCCCGTCCGTGCCGGACCTGCGCCCACCCCAATCCGGTCGTCGCCGACGAGATGCTCGGCGAGCCGGTCGCCTCGCCGGCGGTGCCCGCCGTGCCCGAGGAGGCCGCCGCCGCGGAGGCGCGCAGCGCCGCGGAGCGCTGGGCCTACTTCTGCGAGGCCTTCGCCCACTGCATCCGCTGCTACGCCTGCCGCAACGCCTGTCCGCTGTGCTACTGCCCGACCTGTTTCGTCGACGAGTCCAGGCCGCAGTGGGTCGGCAAGAGCTCGGATCCGACCGACACGCGCACCTTCCACTTCCTGCGCGCGCTCCATCTGGCGGGCCGCTGCACCGACTGCGGCGCCTGCGAGCGCGCCTGCCCCCTGGACATCCCGGTGCGCCACCTGACGAGCCGGCTGAACGCGGAGGCCAAGGCGATCTACGGCTTCGAGGCGGGCCTCGATCTCGAGGAGCGGCCGCTGCTCGACCGCTACCGCCCGGAGGACCTGAATGACTTTTTCAAGTAGGGGGTCGCGAGAGCGCGGATGAGGACGAGATACTACGAGAGGGATGCCTTTCCGCCGGCGGTCGCGGAGCTGCGCCGGGCCTACCGGGTTTTCGTGCCCGTCCGCCGGGGCGACTTCCACGCCTTCGCCGAGTGGGACGACTCGGTCCGGCCCGACTTCGACTATCGCAAGACCCGCGTCCCCCCCAAGGGACTGGTCTTCCCGCAGTCGGAGCGGCTGCTGGTCTTCAGCACCGACGAGCGGGATCCCGAGCACGACATCCTGCGCGAGGCGCCGAAGGACTTCCCGCCGCAGGCGGTCGTCGGGATCCGGCCCTACGACGCGATGGCCTTCCGGGTGCTGGAGGTCAACTTCGACACGCCCGAGGTCCGCGATCCCTGGTGGCTCCGCCGCCGGGAGGCGACGACGCTGATCGGGCTGGCGCGCGCCGACGAAGACGCGACCATGTTCCGCACGGAGAACTACGCCGGCCCCTTCGACGAGCGGGGCCTGGACGTGATCGTCTACGACCTGGGCCGGGGCTACCTGGCGAAGGCGCTGGGGGAGAAGGGCGAGGCGGCCCTGGCGGCGATGGGGGGCGATGAGCCCGCCGCCGACGCGCTGCGCGAGGTCGAGGAGCGGATCGCCCGGGCGGCCACGCCCGAGCTGCCGGCGGGGCGGTTGCGGGCCCAGCCGGCCGCGCCCGAGCTGCCGACGGGGCGGTTGCGGGCCCAGCCGGTCGTGCCCCTGTTCGAGGCCGAGTTCTGGGACGAGGTCGCCGCCCCCTGCCTCAACTGCGGGGTCTGCACCTTCCTCTGCCCCACCTGCTGGTGCTTCGACATCCAGGACGAGGTGCGCAAGCAGGAAGGCGACCGCATCCGCAACTGGGACTCCTGCATGTTCCCGCTCTACACGCTGCACGCCTCGGGGCACAACCCGCGGGGCAAGAAGACCCAGCGGGTGCGCAACCGCTTCATGCACAAGCTCAAGTACTACCTCGACAAGTACGATCGCGGCGTCATGTGCGTCGGCTGCGGCCGCTGCGTCGAGGCCTGCCCGGTGAACATCGACATCCGCGAGGTGGCGGCGCGCCTGAACGGCTTCGGCGAACAGGTGGAGCGCCATGATCGCTAGGGACCGCAATCCCTATCTGCCCTATCCGGTGCGGATCGAGGAGATCATCACCGAGACGGGGGACCACTCGCTGAAGACCTTCAAGCTGGTCTTCCTGGATCCGGCCGACGAGGCGCGCTTCGCCTTCCTGCCCGGGCAGTTCGCCGAGATCTCCGTGGCCGGCAAGGGCGAGATCCCGATCGGCATCGCCTCGTCGCCGACGGAGAAGGGCTACCTGCTCTTCACCGTGCAGAAGATGGGCGTGGTGACGAGCCACCTCCACAGCATGAGGCCGGGGGATCGGCTCGGGCTGCGCGGTCCGCTGGGCAACTGGTATCCATGGGAGCGGATGGAAGGCCGAAACGTCGTCATCATCGGCGGCGGCTGCGCCTTCTCGACGCTGCGCTCCTCGATCGTCTACATGACCGATCCCTCCCGGCGGCCGAAGTTCAAGCGATTGACCGCCGTCTATGGCGCCCGCTGCCTGAGCCTGCTGCTCTACAGCGACCGGCTCGACGAGTGGAAGGGCGAGAAGAGCGGCATCGACATGCACGTCACCGTCGACGCCATGCAGGAGAGCGAGCCGCGGACGCCGCGCTGGCAGTGCCATGTCGGCTTCGTCCCCGCGGTGGTCAAGGAGAAGATCAAGGACCCGACCGACGCGATCGTCATCCTCTGCGGCCCGCCGGCGATGCTCAAGTTCACCCTGCCGGTGCTGAAGGAAGCGGGCTTCGCCGACGGGCAGATCTACCTCTCGCTCGAGAACCGGATGAAGTGCGGGATCGGCATGTGCGGCCGCTGCAACGTCGGCGGCAAGCTGGTCTGCAAGGATGGGCCGGTCTTCTCGCTGGCCGAGCTGGGCGAGCTGCCCCGGGAGACCTAGCCGTCCCGCGCTCACCGCCTCGACGGCGGGGAGGCGCAGGCGCCGGCCAGGGCGGCGCGCAGGCCGTCGACCGCCTGGACGCTGCCGGCGACGATCAGGCGGTCGCCCTCACGAAGCGTCGTGGCGGCGGTCAGCGAACGGATCGTCTCGCCGCCGCGCTCGACGGCGATCACGGTCACGCCGAAGTCGCGCCGGAAGTGGACCTCCGCCAGGGTCTTCCCGCTCAGGAGACAGGAGTCGGGCACGCGCACGCCGGCGAGCGTGAAGGCCTCCTCCTCCTCCCCCGGTGAGCCGAACTCGCGGCGGGCGATGAAGGCGGCCGCCCGGGCCAGGTTCTCCGGCTCGCCGAGCAGGACCAGCCGGTCCCCAGGGTAGAGGACGAAGTCGGCGGGGGGATCGAAAGTCGTCCGGCCGGCGCGGGTGACGGCGAGGATCGAGACGCCCGTCTCGCTGCGCACGGGGATCTCGCCGAGCGGCTTTCCCGCCCAGACCGCGCCCGTCTCCAGGCGCGCCTCGCGCAGCGAGGCGGGCCACTCGCTCTCGGCCGGCAGCCGGTGCATGGCCGCGCTCAGCGCGTCGACCGCCTGGTCGGCGGCGTCGGCGTAGGGGCGCAGGATGAGGTCGGCTCCCAGGCCGGCGAAGTGCTCGGCGTCGGTCGCCGTCCGCGCCGCCAGCGCCAGCTTCCCCGGGTAGCGCGCGGCGCGCAGCAGATGGACGAGCGCGGTCGTCCCCTGGCGATCGGGCGTGGCCGCGACGATCCAGCGCGTGCTGCGGATGGGCAGGTGCTCGAGCAGCTCGGGGTCCTCCATGTCGCCGTAGAGCACGGGCACGCTCTGCTCGCGCCAGTAGCGCAGCGCCTGGGGGTCGAAGTCCACGCCCAGGACGCTCTGGCCGCGCTTGACCAGGCGGCGGACGATGCTGCCTCCGTAGTGGCCGAGGCCGAACATGAGCACGTCGATCTGGTCGAGGGAGCGGGCGGCCTGCTCGGCCGAGGTCTCCTCGCGGTAGGGAACGCGACGCTCGAAGATCGACAGGGCGGGCGAGAGGGCCCGGTAGAGGCGCCCCGAGTAGAGAATCATGTAGGTCGAGAGGGCGATCGTGACCAGGCCGACCAGGGTGACCAGCCCGACCGTGGCCTGGTCGACGTGGCCGAGCGTCGCGCCCAGGCCGATCAGGATCAGCGAGAACTCCGAGATCTGGGCCACGGTCAGGCCGGCGAGGAACCCGGTGCGCTTGCGGTAGCCCATCCGGCCCATGATGCCCATGACGATCAGCGGATTGCCGACGAGCACGAAGGGGGAGAGGATGAGCGCCGGTACGACCGCCTGGTCGAGCAGACGCAGGTCGAGCGACGAGCCGAGGTGGATGAAGAAGAACAGGAGCAGGAAGTCCCGCAGGCTGACCAGGCGCGAGCCGATGGCGTCGCGGAAGGGGGTCGCGGCGATGGAGACGCCGGCGATGAAGGCGCCGACCTCCTTGCTGAAGCCCAGCCGGTCGCCGAGCGCGGCCAGGCCGACGGCCCAGGCGATGGCGAAGAGGACGAGCAGCTCCGGCACGCGCGCCAGGCTGTGCAGGAAGCGAGGCAGGCCGTAGCGCATGAGCAGCAGCACGCCGCCCAGGAAGAGGATGCCCAGCCCGATCACGGAGGCGAGCCTGCCCAGCAGCGCTTCGCCGGTCCCCCCGGAGCCGTAGGCCGAGAGGGCGATCATGGCCAGGATCACGGCGAGGTCCTGGACGATGAGGAAGCCGATGGCGATCCGGCCATGGAGGGCGTTGATCTCCCGCTTGTCGGAGAGCAGCTTGACGATGATGATCGTGCTGGAGAAGGTCAGCGCGACGGCCACGTAGATCGCCGTCGTGACGTCCATGCCCAGCGCCCGCGCCAGTCCGAAGCCGCCCAGCGAGGTGAAGAGGATCTGTCCCAGCCCGGTCGCCGCCGCGACCCGGCCCATGGTGCGGATCATCCCCGGATCGAGCTTCAGGCCGACGATGAAGAGCAGGATGGAGATGCCGATCTCGGCCAGCAGCTCGAGCGAGCGGGGGTCGTGGACGAGGTCGAGGACGTGCGGTCCGGCGAGGATGCCCACGGCGATGAAGGAGACGATGAGCGGCTGGCGCAGCCTGCTGCCGACGAAGCCGACCAGCACGGCGAGGATGAGGACCAGCGTGGTCTGGAGGAAGAGGGTCTCGGTGGCCGTCGCCGCCCCGGCCAGGGGCGCGACCGCGGGGGGCAGGCCGCCCAGCGGGAGCACCGACGAAGCTTCCGCCCCCGGCGCGGCCGGCTGCGGAACCGCGGCGCCCGGCGCGGCCGCCCACCAGGACGCCGCGCCCGGCGAGGCGGCCCACGAGGCCGCGGCTCGGAAGAGCTGGCACGAAGGGAAGCCCTGCACGCCCGGCGTTTCCTCCCCTGGGGATTGAAGACCTGGACCAGGCCGCATGCTAGCCCCGGAGGTGGGGGATGTGGAGCGCCATGAAGGGCGGTCGGGCTCGGGCGGGCTCCGGCGAGGCGGTCGGGCCGGACGTCCTCGGCCAGGGCCGCGTCTACTTCAGCGGCTCGGCGGTGGTCGGCTCATATCCGGGGGCCGGCTCGCGGACGATGCCCCCCGGCCGGCTGCGCACCCCGGGCAGGTACTGGTCGATCTCCCGGGGCTCCACTTCGGACCACTCGCGCCAGCCGGCGATCACGCCGTCCTCGAGGTAGACCGACAGGGTCGACCAGCCGGCGCTGCCCTCGTAGATGTACTGCTCGTGGGCGACGAGCGTGTCGCCGCCGGCATGCAGGGCGCGCGTGGCGCGCTTCGGGTAGCCCCAGCAGGCGATGAGCGCGAGCTTCGACATCCCCGGCCGCAGCTGGCGCTGCTCGACGAGCGGCCATTCCTCGTCGGTCAGCAGGCCGCGGGCCAGCATCTCCTCGCGGATGGGCGCCTGGCGCGTGCGCGGCTCGGCCCGGGTGTGGCTGTAGGCGTTGCAGATCTCGGCGTCGGAGGCCTGCTTGAGCTGGGCCGGGGTCATGCGCGTGACTTTCAGGTAGGAGTAGGAGGTGCAGGCGGCGAGCGCGGCGCACAGCGCCAGGAGGAGCGGCAAACGCTTCATGGGCGCGCCTCCGTCATGGGCGGGGCGACCGCGCGCGGAAGCCCCAGCGTGAGTGTCGACCGGACGACGGCGATGGCGAACGGTCCTGCGACCTTCTACGGACGCGCCGGGGGGAGGTTCCCGACCCGGGAACGACCCGGGGAGGACGAGGCTCGAACCACGGAACCCCGGCCCCGGGCCCGCGGCCCCCGGGAACCCCGGGCCCGCGGCCCCCAGGAATCCCGGCCCCGCGGTCCCAGGAACCCCGGGCCCGCGGCCCCCGGAACCTCGGCGCCGCGGCCCCAGGAACCTCGGGCCCGCGGCCCCAGGAACCTCGGCCCCGCGGCCCCCAGGAATCCCGGCCCCGCGGTCCCAGGAACCCCGGGCCCGCGGCCCCAGGAACCTCGGGCCCGCGGCCCCAGGAACCTCGGGCCCGCGGCCCCCTTGCCGCGGAGTGCGAGCATGATACTATTCGCGGATGCAGGCAACTTCCAAGGCTTCGGAGCGCCCTGCGGGCGACGCCCGGCGTAAAGGGGCCCGTCCGGTGCGTCGCCCGCCGCGACGGGGCAGCCCCCCCCTGTGGACGCGATCCGGGCCCCGACTCGCGCGGCGCGACCTGCTGCTCGGGGCGCTGCTCGTCCTGATGGCCCTGGCCGCCTACGCGCAGGTCTACGGCGGCGACTACGGACGCGCCGACGGACGGGTCGCCGCGAATCCCGGCTTCATCTGGGACGACGAGGACTACGTCTTCGAGAACCCGCACCTGCCCGACCCCGGGGGGCTCGAGCGCATCTGGTTCCACCCCCGAGAGAGCCCGCAGTACTACCCGCTCGTCTTCACGACCTTCTGGCTCGAGTACCGGCTCTGGGGCGGCCCCGACGAGCAGGGGAGGATCAAGGCCAACGGCTACCACCTGACCAACGTCCTCCTGCACGCCCTCAACGCCCTGCTGCTCTGGGTGCTGTTCCGCCGGCTGCGCCTGCGCGCAGCCTGGGCAGTGGCCGCCGTCTTCGCCCTGCACCCCTTCTGCGTCGAATCCGTCGCCTGGGTGACGGAGCGCAAGAACGTCCTGTCGCTCTTCTTCTACCTCCTGGCGGCGCTCGCCCTGCTGCGCTGGGAGGCGCGCTCCGGCCCGGGGCGCTGGGGCTGGTGGGGGCTGGGGCTGGGCCTTTTCCTGCTCGGCCTCTTCTCCAAGACGGTCATCGCCTCGCTGCCGCTGGCGCTCCTGATCGCCCGCTGGTGGCGCGGGGAGCGCGTCACCAGCGCCTATGCGCTCGCGCTGGCGCCGTTTCTCGCCCTCGGCTTCGCCATGGGGCGGATGACCGCTGCGCACGAGAGGGACCTCGTGCTCTGGGGAGACACCGGGCCCTACTGGGACCTGGGCTTCCTCGACCGCGTCCTGATCGCCGGGCGCGCCCTCTGGTTCTACGTCGGCAAGATCCTCTGGCCCCATCCGCTGGTCTTCAACTACCGGCGCTGGACGATCGACGCGGGCGATCCGCTGCAGTGGCTCTGGCCGCTGGCCGCACTGGCCGCGCTCGGCGCTCTGCTCTGGATCGCCCGGCGCGGCCGCCGCGGCCCGCTGGCGGCGGGGCTCTTCTACGCGGTGACGCTCTTCCCGGCGCTCGGGTTCGTCAATGTCGCCCCCATGCGCTTCTCCTTCGTCGCCGACCACTTCGCCTACCTGGCGGGCATCGGCGTCATCGCCCTCGTCGTGGAAGGCGCGGCCGGGTGGTGGGCGCGTCCCGCCGGCGGCCCGCGCGCGCGCGCCGCGCTCGCGGCGTTGGCCGCGCTGCTGGCGCTCCTCGGCCTCCTGACCTGGAAGCAGACGCGCATCTACCTCGACGTCGAGGATCTCTACCGGCACACGATCCGCCACTACCCCGAGAGCCACCTGGCGAGGGTGAACCTGGCGGCGATCCTGCGCCGGCACGGCGAGATCGACGAGGCGCGCGGGCACTACGAACGCGTGCTGCTCGACTGGCCCGACTGGCCCTGGACACGCGCGCGCGCCCTGACCGGCCTGGGCAACCTGGAGCAGCAGGCGGGACGGCTGGAGGAGGCCGAGAGGCTCTTCCGCGAGGCGGCCGAGCTCACCCCCGTGGCCCCGGAACCCGGCTACAACCATGCCAACGCGCTCCTCCTCCAGGGCCGCTACGAGGAGGCGCTGGGCGAGTATGAGCGGGTGCTCGTTCTCCTGCCGGGCCACGCGCAGGCGCGCTACAACCTCGGCTACGCCCTCGAGCAGCTCGGCCGGTTCGCCGACGCCCAGGGCCACTATGCCCGGGTGACGAGGGAGAAGCCGGGATTCGCGCTCGGGTGGACCGGGCTGGCGCGCATGGAGCAGCGCCGCGGCCAGCCCGAGAAGGCGATCGACCATTACCGGCGCGCGCGCCAGCTCGACCCCGGCTCGAGCGGCATCCTGATGGGGGAGATGGAGGCGCTCCTCCAGGCGGGGCGGCGCGGCGAGGGGCTGGCCATCGCCCAGACGCTCGCCGGCGGCGGCGCGCCCGATCCGGCGCTCGCCTTCGAGGTCGCCCGCCGGCTGCGGGCGGCGGGCGAGCACGCGGACGCGGTTCGCGCGCTGCGCGGCGCGCTCGTCGCCCGGCCGGGCGACCGGCGGCTGCGGATGCTGCTGGCCGAGCAGCTGGCCGCCGCGCCGGACGATGCGGTGCGCGACGGCGAGGAGGCTCTCGGTCTCGCGCTCGCGCTGCGCGACGAGATCGGCGCCGACGACCCCGGGCTGCTGGCCGTGCTCGGCGTCGCCTACGCCGAGGCGGGTCGGTTCGGGGAGGCCTCCGCGGTGCTGCGGCGCGGGGAGGACCCCCCGCGGCGCTCGGGGCTCGAGGACCTGCTGCCGACGCTGGTCGAGCGGCGGGAGGCGGTGGATGCGGGGCGGGGCTGGCGGCTGCCCCGGAGGGGTGAACAGCGATGATCGCGGCGGATGCGGGAGGAAGCGTGGGATCGGGCGTCGCCGGACGCGAGCTGATGTGGAACATGGGGACGGCGAGCCACGTGGCCATGTACGTTCTCATGGTCGTGGCCTTCGTCCTCTTCTGGCTCGGCTTGCGGGCGCGCATCCGCGCCTGGCGGGCGGCGAGGCCCGCCGGGGAGCGGGCGGGGGAGTGGGGCCGGCGCGCCTGGATCCTCCTGCGCGAGACCTTCCTGCAGAGCAAGACCCGGGAGCGCAGGCTGCCCGGCCTCTTCCACTCGCTCATCTTCTACAGCTTCATCGTCCTCTTCATCACCACGCTGATCGTGATGGTCGACATGGACTTCGGTCTGCGCATCTACCACGGGCCCTTCTACCTGGCGGTGACGCTGGCCGCGGATCTCGCCGGAGCGCTGCTGCTCCTGGGCCTGATCATCGCCGCGGCGCGCCGCTACCTGCGGCGGCCGGAGTACCTGCCGGAGAACAAGCCCGCCGACGCGCTGATCCTGGCCATCCTCGCCGGCCTCGTGCTGACCGGGTTCCTGGCCGAAGGGGCGCGCATCCGCTTCCACCCGCAGGGCGATCCCTGGCAGGCCTACTCGCCGATCGGCGCGGCCGCATCGTCGCTGCTGTCGGGACTGACGCCGGCGGAGGGGCGGGCGCTGCACTTCGCCACCTGGTGGGTGCACGCGCTCGGCACCTTCGCCATGATCGCCCTGGTGCCGCACACGAAGTTCTTCCACATGCTCGCCATCCCGACGAGCCAGTTCCTGACCAAGCTCGCGCCCAAGGGCTCCCTCGAGCGCGTCGACATCGAGGCGTTGATGGCCTCCGACGACGCCGCGGAGGACTTCAGCATCGGCGTCTCCGAAGCGGGGCACCTCACCTGGCGCCAGCGCCTCGACCTCGACGCCTGTATCGAGTGCGGCCGCTGCGACGACGTCTGCCCGGCTCGCGCCACGGGCCAGCCGCTCAGTCCGCGGAGGCTGATCACCGACCTGCGCGACTACCTGGGCGCGGCTCGGCGCGGCGGGGAGGCGGGGGGCGCGGGGAAGGGCGAGCCGGATCCGCTGCCGCTCATCGGGGCGCAGGGGACGGTTCTGGCCGAC
>Ga0194127_10007593_pt1 | contig 11898 bp, 12 predicted proteins | sample TA2KigC100mmetaG_FD_148624 | JGI IMG/M metagenome (GOLD analysis project Ga0194127, IMG submission 148624) | Freshwater microbial communities from Lake Tanganyika, Tanzania - TA2015036 Kigoma Deep Cast 100m | ecosystem: Environmental > Aquatic > Freshwater > Lake | place: Tanzania: Lake...
CGGCGTGTCGGGATCCCACCGGTGGAGGTAGTAGAGATCGATATAGTCGGTCTGCAGACGCTTCAGGCTTCGCTCCAGCTGCTGGAGCAGGTGGTGGCGGGAACCGCCGCGCTGGTTGGCGCTGTTGGAAGCCCCGCCCGGCGCGCCGCGGCCGGTTACCGTGACCCCCACTTTGGTGGCGATGATCACCTCGCTGCGCTGCGCGGTCTTGCCGATGATCTCGCCGATGAACTCCTCCGAATGGGTGTCCGCATACACATTCGCCGTATCGATGAAGTTGACGCCCAGATCGAGGCACTTGTGCAGAATTGCCTTTGTCCGCTCGAAATCCGTGCGCCGGCCAAAGTCATTCGTCCCGATGCCGAGAATCGAGACATCGAGGCCCGTGCGGCCAAGCTTCCGGTATTCCATAGCGCGTTCTCCTTTTAAAGTTCTTTGAGCCCCTCCCATTTCCTCGCCCTGATCCAGGGCAGCGCGGGCAAAATGAGCAGACAAATAGCCAGCGCCATCAGGGTAGCGGCAAGCGGACGGGTGAAAAAGATCATGAAGTTCCCGTGCGAGAGCAGCGGGGATTGGCGAAGATTGTTTTCCATCAGGGGGCTCAAAACCATGGCCATCACCATGGGGGCGGCGGGGTAATCGAATTTTTCATCAAATATCCCCCGGACATTCTTTGGGGCAAAGCGGGTTTCTGTAGATACCGTGATTCATCGACGGATTTATCGGGCACAGTAACCTCCTCTTTGGATAGTCAGTGAATAGATCAGGATCAAATGGTTGCTAGGAGCTATAAACGGTATTCGTGGGTACTGTCAAGTTCTAAAATCTCCTTGACATGGGAACAGGGTTTGCTTATCTTACCTGCGTTTCCCACAGACGCGGGATGATATTGGAATCAGGTGGCATTCATATGCAGAAACAGGCGGTGGTACCCCAACAGACGCTTTCCCTCGTCGACGGCGTCGCGCTCATCGTCGGCGTGGTGGTCGGGACGGGCATCTTCAAGACCCCGGCTCTGATTGCAGCCAATACGGGAAGCGAAGGGGCTTTCTTTTTCGCCTGGATCCTGGGAGGGATCATTTCCCTGATCGGGGCCTTGTGTTACGCCGAGCTTGCCACCGCCTATCCCCATACCGGCGGCGATTACCATTATCTCACCAAGGGTTTCGGGCAAAATGTGGGTTTTCTTTTCGGATGGGCGCGGATGACGGTGATCCAACCCGGTTCCATCGCCCTCCTGTCTTTCGTTTTCGGTGATTATGTCTCGCAGCTCCTCCCTTCCGCCTTCAGCGCCTCCTTCTGCGCCTTTATGGCCGTCGTCGTCCTGACGGTTACGAATGTCATGGGGACCCATACAGGGGCATGGACGCAGAAAATCCTCACCGCGGCGAAGGTCATCGGCCTCTTTTCCGTGTGTCTTGCCGGGCTGGCTTTTGCTCCGCCCCTGCCCCCGGTGCAAGCGGCTTCTTCCTCGGCCGGGGCTTCCTTCGGTCTTGCCATGGTTTTCGTCCTTCTGACATTCGGAGGCTGGAACGAGGCGGCGTATATTTCGGCCGAGCTTCACGAAGGGCGGCGCAATATGATCCGTGTGCTGCTCTGGGGAATCGGCGCCATCACCTTTCTCTATCTTTTTGCCGGGTTCGCCTATGTCAAAGGGTTGGGATTGAGCGCCATGGGTCGCTCGGATGTGGTGGCGGCCGATCTGATGCGCAGATCCTTTGGCGAGGGTGGGGTCGTTATCGTCAGCCTTTTGATCGCCATAACGACACTGGGAGCGATCAATGGCTGCATATTCACAGGCGCGCGCACCAATTATGCCGTAGGACAGGACTTCGCAATGTTTTCCCTGCTTGGCCGCTGGCGTGAAAAGACCAACGTTCCGGCCAATGCCCTCATGCTCCAAGGGGCGATCGCCTCGTGCTTGGTCCTTTTGGGGACGGTCACACGCAAGGGATTTGAAACCATGGTGGACTTCACGGCCCCCGTGTTCTGGCTGTTTTTTCTCCTGACCGGCTTGGCACTCTTTGCGCTTCGATTTCGAGAACCCGGCGTTGCCCGTCCCTTCAAGGTTCCCTGGTATCCTTTTATCCCCCTGCTGTTCTGCATCTTCTGCGGCTATATGCTCTGGTCAAGCCTTGTCTATACGGGCATCGGCGCCGCAGCCGGTGTGGTCCTGCTTTTTGCAGGAGCGATATTCCTGGTTGCGGCCAGGGTGAAGCAAAAAAAAGCTCACGGCGCCGGATGAACCGGCGCCGCTTGCGTGGTGGAATTGACCTTCCCCATTCTATATTACCCGTCAAAGGAGACCCTGTATGAAAATCCATCGTTATCTGAGCCAGTTGTTTTTGGTTTTTTGTCTGTCCCTCATGACCGTTGCCTGCCTTTTCGCCCAGGCGCCGGCGGCTAAAGAGGAGTATCAGCCGTCGGTCGGCCAGGCCGGCAAGGACGTGATTTGGGTGCCGACGTCGCAGGCGCTGGCCAATAAAATGTTGAGCCTGGCGCAGGTCACGCCGCAGGATTACGTGATCGATCTCGGCTCCGGCGACGGGCGATTCGTGATCACCGCCGCGAAGCTCGGCGCCCGCGCACACGGTATCGAATACAATCCCGACATGGTCGAGCTGTCGAAGCGCACGGCCGTCCGTGAAGGGGTTGCCGACAAAGCGACGTTCATCAAGGCGGACCTTTTCGAGAGCGATTTTTCTACTGCAACGGTAATTACCATGTTTCTTCTGCCCGATATCAACCTGCGGCTTCGCCCAACGATCCTGAATCTCAAACCCGGCACCCGCATCGTTTCCAATTCTTTCGATATGGGGGATTGGAATGCCGATCAGACGATTACACTGGGCCGGGAAGAGGGTTGTGACAACAACTACTGCCAGGCCTATTTCTGGGTCGTACCGGCCAAAGTTGCGGGCACATGGAAACTGCCACAGGGCGAACTCAGGCTCAAGCAGCAATACCAGATGATATCCGGCGAGCTCAGTTCCGGCAAAGACCGTGTAGCAGTCACCGACGGCCGGATGTCGGGCAGCCGGATCAGTTTCAAGATCGGAGATTCCCTCTACACCGGGAACGTTTCCGGCGCTGCAATGGAAGGGACATACACAACGGGTAAAAACAGCGCCGCATGGCGTGCAATGCGGTTGGCAAACTGACGAGTGCATCATTTCAAAGTTCTCCCAACAGGACTCTTTCACCGTGACGTCTGCGCAAATCGCAATGGGGCTCTTGGTGCCGGCTGTGATGCTCGTCACTTCCTGGCTGCTTGTGCCGCTTGTTGCGGAATTATCGGCGTCGCTCGCGGGAATCTGGACCTACAGCGTCTATTTTGTGCTGGGACTCGGTTTGGTCCTGGGCATCGCTTTCCGGCGCGGCCGAGTCGTGCTGGCGCTGCTCATGCTTGGCGCCGCCTATGCCTGTCACGCGCTGTGGCTGCAGGAGGGACTTGCCGATTTCCGAGCCCGCACTGTGTTTGTCGCACTGAGCGTGTTCCTGCCGTTGAACCTTGCTTTGCTGAGTCTCGTCGCGGAGCGGGGGCTGTTTAACTTTTACGGTCTGCGGCGTCTGGCGGTCATAGCCCTCGAAGTTCTGGTTACGCTGTGGATCGTTCTGACGAACAGGACCGAAGCAACGGACTGGGCCTATGCGCCGCTGTACGATACCGGGTGGTTCGCTGATTCCCCGATCCCGCATCTGGGCCTCACGATGTTCGCGCTGGGCTTTGTCGTCTGCCTGACCGTGTGGTACGTCAGGCGCTCGCCGCTGGATCTTGGTTTGGCAGTAACAGGGCTCGCCTGCGGCATCGGAATGAACGGCATCGCCACGCCGAACTTCTTTCAAATGTTCATCCTGACAGCCGGATTGATGCTCGTCGTCGTAATGCTGCAGGCCACGTACGGCATGGCTTTTCGCGACGAACTTACCGGGCTGCCGAGTCGGCGGGCCTTGAACGAAAGCATGATGCGGCTGGGCGGATGCTACACGATTGCGATGGTCGATGTCGATCATTTCAAGAATTTCAACGACGTTTACGGCCATGACTTAGGCGATCAGGTATTGAAGGTTGTGGCAAAGAAGATCGCAAAAACGGGTGGTGGAAGCAAACCGTTTCGCTACGGCGGAGAGGAGTTCACGGTCCTGTTTCCGGGCAAGGATATTGGCGGTGCCATTCCGTATCTTGAGTCGCTGCGGAGATCCGTGGCCGACTATAGGATGGCGTTGCGCGCCTCTGATCGACCGAAGCGACCCAAATCGGCCGAACGGAGGCGGGGCGCGTTCCGCTCGGCAAAGGCGGTATCGGTCACCATCAGCATCGGTGTCGCCGAGCGCACGGACGGGCTTGCGACACCTGGCGCCGTCATCGCTGCGGCGGACAAGGCGCTCTACCGCGCCAAGAAACTGGGACGCAACCAGATAAGGAAGTGAAGAACAGCGCATCATGATCGATGAAATTCTCCCCAATCTATACCGGATAGAAATACCCCTGCCCAAAAGCCCGTTGAAATGGCTCAACAGCTATATTGTCAAGGGTGACAACCGGTTTTTGATCGTCGATACGGGCTTCAACCGTGAAGAATGCCTGAACGCAATGAAAGATGGTCTGCAGAAACTTGGTGTCGACCCGACGCGGGCCGATTTTTTCATCACCCATCTTCACTCCGATCACATGGGGCTGCTGGGTACGCTCTTTGCGGACAGCGCCAAAGTCTACTTCAACGAGCGCGAAGCGCAGCGAATATATGCCCAATATGCCGGGGAGGACCAGTGGCAAAAGATTCTAGACGTTTATATCGCCAACGGCTTTGCCGCCGAAGGGGCCAGGACATCGATGGAGAGGCATCCTGCGCACAAGTATGGCCTGAAACGCAGGATCGACTTCACGATCGTGAACGACGGCGACGCGATAGATATCGGGAATTTCCACTTCCGTTGCGTGGCGACACCGGGGCACTCCCCGGGGCACACCTGTCTGTATGATGAGGAAAAGAAAATCCTGATCGCCGGCGACCATATCCTCTTTGACATCACGCCCAATATCACCCACTGGGTCGATGTGGAAGACTCGCTGGGAAGGTACCTGGCCAGCCTCGATAAGGTCAACACCCTTGACGTGGAACTGGTGTTGACGGGGCATCGCCGACTGGTGCATGACCTGCGAAGGCGGGTGGGTGAGCTGCAGGAGCACCACCGCGCCCGGCTGAACGAAGTGCTTGCGGCGCTGGGCGATGGCGAGAAGAATATTCTCCAGATAGCCCCGTACATCAGTTGGAACATCACCGCCCGGACATGGGAGGAGTTTCCGGCGCAGCAGAAATGGTTTGCCTTCGGGGAAACCATGGCGCATGTGAAGCATCTGGAAGGGAAGGGGAAGGTGCGGAGCAGAAACCGCAACGGCACGATCACCTATTCACTGGCGTGAATCCATCATCCAACAACTCAGGAGGCAATATGAAAACAAGCAAAGCCGCCAAAGTATGTGTGTTCTTGATCCTGTTGGCCGCGGCCGCGACCGGTTCGGCCTACGAAGTTCCCAAGGTCACGGAAACCAAACCGCCCGATCCCCGGTCGGCCATCTTTATCGGCAACAGCTTCTTCTACTACAACAACAGCATGCACGGCCATCTGCGCAACATCATCGGTGCGGCCGACAAAAAGCAGCCGTTTCGCGGCACATCGGTGACGATCAGCGGGTCCGGGCTGGACTGGCACAACGTCGATGCCTATTTCCAACCGAACGGCATCGGACGCTATTCGTTCGTGGGCGACAACAAGGTTCAGTTCAATAAGCTCGACAAACTGTTCGACATTGCCATCATGATGGATTGCAGCCAGTGTCCCGTTCATTCGGATTTGAAATCAATCTTTGCGGAGTTTGCGAAAAAGCACAGCGACACGGTGCGCAAGCACGGCGCCGAACCCATTCTGTTCATGTCGTGGGCGTACGCCGACGCGCCCGAAATGACCGAACAGCTCGCCGACGCATATGTGAAGGTCGGCAATGCCAACAACGCCATGGTCATCCCGGCCGGCCTGGCTTTCGCCAAATCCATTGCGGCGCGTCCCGATCTGAATCTGTATGTGCCGGACAAGCGGCACCCCAGCCTCATGGGCACCTACCTTGCCGCAAACGTGGTATACGCGTCGCTCTTTAAAAAATCACCCATCGGCAACGGCTATACCGCCGGGCTGGACCCCGCTGTGGCGAAGCATCTGCAGACGATCGCGTGGGATACGGTGAAGGATTTTTACAGGATCAAGTGAATCCGTTGCAATCCTGGTCCCCTCGGCTTGCCGCTTTGTCCTTTACAAAAGGCCGGTTTGTCGATTAAATAGCCGAGCCGCTTGACTGCCGGTGAAGAATGACCGGGAGCGCAACCCGCAAGCCCTGCCTTATTGAGGTTGAGGGGCGAATCGAAATCAGGATCCATTCCTTGCCGGGAAGCCCGTCCTGTGGGCGGTGGGCTTCATGTCTCGGCGCGACGGACGAAAGGAGCAGACCATCATGACAGGAGAATCGGTTTCCGACGCACCCTACGATGTCGTCATCATCGGCGGCGGGCCTGCGGGGTTGACCGCGGGGATGTATGCGGCGCGGGCGAGCCTCCGGGTGCTTGCAATCGCCGGCGAATCGACGGTGAGCCAGGTCACCGTCACCGATCATATCGAGAATTATCCCGGAATCCCCGAGGGGATCAACGGGTTCGATCTTGCCGAACGCTTCAAGGCGCAGGCGCTCCAGTTCGGTCTGCAGACCGCCTCGGGCGACGTGACGGAGGTTGTGAAGAAACACTGGGGCGATCGGGACGGCTTCGAGGTCGTTGCGGGCCCGCTGCGTTACGGGGCGCTCGCCGTGATCATCGCCACGGGGGCAAACTGGCGGCGTTTAGGGGTGCCGGGCGAGGAGAGGTTCATCGGAAAGGGTGTCTCGTTCTGCGCCACCTGTGACGGTCCCTTTTACAAGGGTCGTGAAGTCGCTGTGGTGGGCGGCGGAGACACGGCCATTCAAGAGGCGATATACCTCACCCGGTTTGCGAAGAAGGTCACGGTCATCCACCGGCGGGATCGCCTGCGGGCCACGGCGATCCTCCAGAAGCGCGCCCTGGCCAATGAAAAGATCGCCTTTGCCTGGGACTCCGTCGTCGAGTCGATCGATGGCCTGGATCTCGTCCAGTGGGTCCGCCTGAAGGACCTGAAAACGGGGGTGGCGAGGGAGCTGGCCGCCGACGGCGTCTTCATTTTCGTCGGGCTTACCCCCAATACGGATGCGTTTCGGGAGCTGATCGCCCTGGATCGGGGCGGCTACATCACCGTGGATGCGAACATGCAGACGTCGGTTCCGGGAATCTACGCCTGCGGGGACTGCAGCGCCAAGCGGCTTCGCCAGGTTGTCACGGCCTGCGGCGACGGGGCGACGGCGGCATTTTCAGCCCAGCTCTATGTCGAGGAGCTGAAAGGGGAGGCTTACTGATGCAGGATCTTGTCATGGCCTGGCGGCATCTCCCGTCGCACCTGAGTCCGAACCTCCTGGAGATCGGCTCCTTCCAGCTGCGCTATTACAGCCTGATGTACCTTGCCGCCTTCGCCTGCACCTATTTCCTCGTCATGTACAGGATCAAACGGGAACAGTACCCCTATACGGCCGGTCAGGTCCAGGATTACTTCGTCTGGGCGATTCTCGGCGTGATCCTTGGCGGACGCCTCGGCTACGTCATTTTTTACAATCCCGTTTACTACCTCGCCCACCCGCTGGAGATCCTCTTTCCCTTTGAATTTTCAAATGGTTTTCGCTTCATTGGGATCAGCGGCATGTCGTACCACGGGGGCGCCATCGCCATCCTTGTTTTCTCCGTGATGTTCTGCCGGCGGCGAAAGATCGATTTCTGGCGTTTCGCCGACCTGTTCTGTCCGGCCATCCCCCTCGTCTACACCTTTGGGCGGATCGGCAACTTCATCAACGGCGAACTTTACGGCCGGGCGACCTCCGTCGCCTGGGGGATGGTCTTTCCCCTCGATCCGCTGCGCCTCCTGCGACACCCCTCCCAGCTCTACGAAGCCTTCTTCGAGGGGATCGTCCTGTTTGCCGTCCTTTGGCTGATGCGGAGAAAGAGCCCCTTTGAGGGCGCTCTGCTGGCCTGGTATCTGATCGGCTACGGCGCCGTTCGGTTTTTCATCGAATTCTTCCGGGAGCCGGATGTGCAGTTGGGTTTCATCCTCGGACCCTTCAGCATGGGACAGATCCTCTGTTTCCTGATGATAGCCGCCGGCGGCTTGATTTATGCCCTGCGCCGATCGGCGACGTCGGGGAGTCCGCAGCCCGGAGTGTCCGCTGCGAGGAACTAATTAGGGGAATCTTGTCCCGCTTTTTTATCGGGGAAGGTGTCGAGATGGGAAAGCGTGTCGTGATCATCGGAGCGGGGGCGGGTGGCGCCTCCGCGGCGGCCGAGGCAAGGCGGCGGGACCCGTCGCTGGCGATCGCCATGATCGAACGGGGCCCCCAGGTCTCCGTGGCCGCCTGACCGATGCCCTATTACATCGGAGATGTAATCAAAGAGGAAAGGAAGCTGATCGCAAGGACACCGGAGAAGTTCCGGGAGACGGGGGTCGATGTCAGGATCAACACCGCTGTCGAGGAGATCGACCCGCAATCGGGACGGGTCCGCCTGGCCGGCGGAGAGGATCTGCCCTACGATATTCTCGTCCTGGGGACGGGAGCGAAGCCGGTCATGCCGGGGATCCCCGGGGAGGGGCGGGAAGGGGTCTTCACGCTGAAGACATTATCCGATGCCGTCAGGATAAAGGCCTGGCTCCGGGAGGTTCCCTGCCGGAAGGCGATCATCGTCGGAGCCGGCTTCATCGGAATGGAGATGTGCGAGGTTATCAGGAATCTTGGGATCGAGACGCGGGTTTTACAGCGGGGGACGCTTCCCGTGAACCGCTGGGACCCGGAATTCGGGAAGGTGATCCTCGAGGAGCTCGGGCGACATGGGGTGGGATTTGAGACCGGTGTCGAGGCGCGGGCGGTGGAGGAGGGGAAAGAGAGCCGTCTGCGACTCCTTACAAACCGCGGCGAAGAGGAGGCGGACATCATCCTGAAAACCGTGGGCATCAGGCCCGACACCGAGCTGGCCCGGGGGATCGGACTCCCGCTCGGGAAGACGGGCGCCATCCAGGTCAACTTCGCGCAGCGGACCCGGCGGGAAGACATCTTTGCGGTGGGCGACTGTGCGGAGTCCTTCCATCGGGTGAGCCGCCGCTGGGTGAATATCCCGCTCGGCGATATCGCCAATAAGCAGGGGAGGGTGGCGGGGGTCAACATCGGCGGCGGGAACATGATCTTTCCGGGGGTTGTCGGATCGCAGTGCTTCAAGGTCTTCGATCTGGAGGCGGCGGCCACAGGCCTCGACGAGCGGGAAGCGACGGAGGTGGGTTTCCACCCGGTGACCACGCTGATCTGGGGAAATGCGATCGCCGGTTCCATGCCGGGAAACAAGAAATTGGGGTTCAAGCTGGTCGCCGACCGGGCGACGGGGAAACTTCTCGGTGCACAGTCGGTTGGGGAGATCGGGGCGGTGAGCAGGATCAACACCATCGCCTGCGCCCTCTGGGCGGGGCTCACCCTCGATGACGCCGGATGGCTGGATCTCGCCTACGCCCCGCCCTTCGGAGGCTCCTGGGATCCGATCCATATCGCCGCCCAGACATTGAAGAAGAAATGACGAAGCGAGAGATTTGAAAATCGCGATCCCTCGGCGCGCCGGGCCGAAAAGGTCCAATGCGCGCTTCCGAGCTCCGATTTTCACGCACTCCGTCGTTTTATAAAAGCTTTACCGACAGGAGGAGATTCGATGAAGGCAGCACGGGTCCATGAACCGGGAAAAATCGTGATCGAGGATGTGCCTATTCCCGAGTTAAAGGAAAAGGACATTTTGATCGCCGTACACCGGGCGGGTATCTGCGGGACGGATGTGGGCGTCGTGGACGGTCATGTCTCGGCGAAATACCCGGTCACCCTGGGGCACGAATTTTCAGGGACCATCGCCGGGCTGGGAAGCCCTTCGCTCACGGATTTCAGGGAAGGGGATCGCGTCATTTCAGGCGGCGGCTGGGGGTGTGGGGAGTGCGAGTTCTGCCGACAGGGGCGGGGATTGTATTGTAAAAGCCGATTCTCCCTGGGGAGGAACACCGATGGTTGTATGGCGGAGTTCGTCAAGGTGGATTACCGGGTGGTACAAAAAATACCCGCAAACGTCTCTTTCGACGAAGCCCAAAATGCGGTGAACATTGCCTGTGCGCTGCGGGCTGTAAGTAAAATCGACCTGCGAAAGGTGAAGACGGCCGCCGTTTTCGGGCCGGGCAACGCGGGTCTGATCATATTGCAGCTTCTGAAAATGGGGGGCGTGGATCAGGTCATCATGGTGGGGACCAGGGACTTTCGACTCGAGATGGCCAAAAGCTTCGGCAGCGCCAACCCGGTCAACGTGCGAAGGGAGGATCCGGTGGAGGCGATTTTGAAGCGGTTTCCCGACGGCGTCGATGCGGTCTTCGAGTCCTCCGGCACGGCGAAGGCGCTGGAGAGCGCTTTTTCCGTGATCAAATCCAACGGGTCGATCGTGGTATTCGGCATCATCGCCGAAAAAATAAAGGAGTTCGATCCCTCTTTTCTCTACTATAAAGAGCCGATCATCTATGGCTCGAAGGGTTCGAGCGGAGATTACGCGGAGACCGTCACGTTGCTGGCGGAGAAAAAACTGAAAATATTGCCGATGATCACCCACCGATTTGGGCTCGACGAGACGGCAAAGGCGTTCAAGGTTTTTGAAGACAAGGTCTCCGACGCCCTCCGAATTGTGATCGACGTGAGACCCTGAAGAAAAGGAGTTCCGAATGTCCGTCGAAACAGTCGCTCCGCTTGCCGGGGACTCCTCCTGCTCCCGGGGCCGGAGGTTGTGGGAAAAGGCGCTCGAAAACAGAAAGGACGCAAAGCTCTCCCTGGCGCGCGCCCTTCTGGTCCTGGAGAGCTATCGGGAAACCGAAGGCCTTCCCGCGCCGATTCGCAGGGCCAGGGCGCTGGAGAAGATTGTCGCCGGAATACCGATATTCATCGATTCGGACGAGCTTCTGGTCGGTGCGTTTTCTGCGAAGCCGATGTATTTCGAGTGGTATCCGGAGTACGCCGTGGACCAGGAGATGCTGTCGGAAGGCATCGAGGAGGTCCTCGCGGAAAACCACAGCCGGGAGGAGATCGAAGGGATCGTTCGCTATTTCAAGGAGAGCTGCCTGCAGAGCAGCTTCTTTGCGCTCCTCGACGAGGCCCAAAGGCAGAAGATAAGGGAGACCTGCGAGGACGGCGCCTGGGTGTATCGGGCGCGAACGACGCTGGACATCGACCGGGGCTACCATTCGGTGGACTACGACAAGGCTATCCGGAAGGGCTTCCTGGGGGTCCTTGCCGAGGTTGAAAATGAGCTGCATGGGACCACAAGCCATGACGACGATTCCTACAGGAAGGTCACTTATCTCAAAGGGCTTGCGATTGTACTGAAGGCGGGGATCCGTTATGCCGGAAGGTACGCCGCGCTCGCCCGGGAGCTGGCGGGCAAGACCTCCGGCCGCAGAAAGTCGGAGTTGGAGGCGATCGCGGAGGTTTGCGACCGGGTGCCGGCCCACCCGGCCCGAAGTTTCCGGTAGGCTGTCCAGACCTCCCTGTTTCTCCATGTTTTGATCCATTTGGAATCGAGGGCGCAGGAATCCCCCGGGAGAATGGACCAGTATCTCTACCCCTTTTACCAAAAAGAGATCCGGGAGGGCACGCTTACACCGGAGACTGCCCTTGAGATTCTGGAGTGCCTTCGGGTCAAACTAAGCACGCTGAGGCTCTTGAGCAGCGTCCCC
>Ga0194127_10007595_pt1 | contig 11897 bp, 12 predicted proteins | sample TA2KigC100mmetaG_FD_148624 | JGI IMG/M metagenome (GOLD analysis project Ga0194127, IMG submission 148624) | Freshwater microbial communities from Lake Tanganyika, Tanzania - TA2015036 Kigoma Deep Cast 100m | ecosystem: Environmental > Aquatic > Freshwater > Lake | place: Tanzania: Lake...
GGGGGCGTAAATCTCCACCAGGGTTTCCCGGGCCTTCAGACCGCTTGGGGTCTCCCGGGACCCTATGAGGATCCGGTCCGGCGATTCCAGGTCGCTGATCGCCGTTCCTTCGGCCAGGAACTCGGGGTTGGACAGGACGTCGAAACGGATGCCGTTCTCCCGGCAGTTGAGGATCCTTTCCATCGCAAGCGCGGTCTTTACCGGCAGCGTGCTCTTTTCGATGACGATCTTGGAAGATTCCGAGAATTCAAGGATCTGCCGGGCCGTCTTTTCCCAGTACTGGAGATCGGCGGCCATCCCGGCCCCGAGACCGAAGGTCTTTGTCGGCGTGTTCACGCTGACGAAGATGATCTCGTTATCCCGGATACCCGCTTCGATGTCCGTGCTGAAAAAAAGATTTCGACCGCGTGTCGCTGCAATGAGTTTGTCCAGCCCCGGCTCGTAAATGGGGAGATCATCGGAATTCCAGGCCGCGATGCGCTCGGGGTTGATATCCACCACGGTGACCCGGCAGTCAGGGCATTTGTGGGCGATCATGGCCATGGTCGGGCCGCCGACGTAGCCGGCGCCTATGCAGAGAATCCTCTTTTGGAAAGTCATGGTTTCCTCGTGATTCATTTCTTCAGAGGACCGCTCGAAAATAGGCGATCGTCTTTTCAAGCCCTTCTGCAAGCGGCACCCTGGGCTCCCAGCCCAGCCTGTCCCGCGCCAGTGTGATATCCGGCCGCCGCTGGACCGGATCATCCTGGGGGAGCGGTCGATTGACGACCCTGGAGGGGGAGCCGGTCATCCGGATCACCGTCTCGGCCAGTTCAAGGATCGTAAATTCCGCGGGGGTTCCGATATTCACGGGACCCACGAAACCCTTTTCCGAATTCATCATCAGGATCAGACCGTCGATCAGGTCATCCACGTAACAGAACGAGCGGGTCTGTGTCCCCTCACCGTAGACGGTGATCTCCTCCCCCCTGAGGGCCTGCACGATGAAATTGCTGACGACACGCCCGTCGGAGATCGCCATTCGCGGTCCATAGGTATTGAAGATTCTGGCGATTTTTACATCGACCTGGTTCTGGCGACGGTAGTCCATCATCAGGCATTCGGCGGCGCGCTTCCCCTCATCGTAACAGCTTCTGATCCCGATCGGATTGACACGCCCCCAGTAATCCTCTTGTTGGGGATGAACCTCCGGATCGCCATACACCTCGGAGGTGGATGCCTGGAGAATCGTCGCCTTGACGCGTTTGGCGAGCCCCAGGGTATTGATCGCGCCCATAACGCTGGTCTTGATCGTCTTTATTGGGTTGTACTGGTAATGGATGGGGGAGGCCGGACAGGCCAGGTTATAGATCTGATCGACCTCCAGGTAGATGGGGTTGATGATGTCGTGGCGGATGCATTCAAAGCGCGGGTTTCCCAGAAGGTGACGGATGTTGTCCTTGCTCCCCGTAAAGAAGTTGTCGAGGCAGAGGACGTCGTCTCCCTCAGCAAGAAGCCGTTCGCACAGATGTGAACCGAGAAACCCGGCGCCGCCGGTGATGAGTATCCTCTTTATCATCTCTATTCCTCATTCGATTCGTATGCTATAAACCACATAAGGATTTTATCTGTCAATCATTTTATGATAGGCTCAGTGAAAGTACGGGAAGGTCGGGTCCTTTTTCATGGGGAAGAAGCGTCACCAAAATCGGGACGAAAACTGCAGGGGGTCGGGTGGTGAAAGGGGGCCGCTCACGAAGGACCCTCCAGGGTCGCCGGACGCCGATGGGCGACGGCCGACAGGGACGCTGTATATCGTCGCCACACCGATTGGCAACCTTGAGGATATCACGATCCGGGCGATCCGGGTTCTGAAAGAGGTCCGCTTGATCGCCGCCGAGGACACCCGCCGGACGCGCATTCTTCTCGACAAGTATCAGATCCCGACCCCCCTCACCAGCCTCCATGATCACAATGAATCGAAGAAAAGCGGCGCGATCCTCGCAAAACTGCGACAGGGGGACGATGTCGCCTATGTCTCGGATGCGGGAACACCCGGAATCTCCGATCCCGGCTATATCCTTGTCAGAGAGGCGATTTTCGGGGGAATCGCAGTGGCGCCGGTTCCGGGACCGTCGGCGCTGGTGACGGCCCTGAGCGTCTCCGGTTTGCCGATGGACCGTTTTGTCTTTCTCGGTTTTCTGCCGGCCAAGCCCATCCGGCGCAGGGAGCTGCTCGCCTCACTGAAGCAGGAGGAAAGGACCCTGGTATTTTACGAATCGCCGCGCCGGTTATCGGCCACGCTGCACGACCTCGACGGGCTCTTCGGGGGGAGAGAGGTAGTTGTAGCGAGGGAGATGACAAAAATATATGAAGCGTATCTGAGAGGAACCGCCGGCGAACTGATGTCCCGCCTGGGGGATATGCAGATCAGGGGGGAGGTGACACTGATCGTTGCCGGCCGCGCCGGTGAGGCGCCGGAATATTCGGATGAGGAACTCCTGCGTTATGGCGAAGAGGTGCGGCGGGAAGGAGGAGAAGGACTCTCACTCCGGGATAGGGCGGACCGAATCGCGCAGGAGACCGGTGTTTCCAGGAGGCGGATATACCGGCTCCTACTATTTCCTTGAACTATGGCTTGAGGTATGATAACCAAAAACGGCATCGTAAAAAGGCCGGATGATGAACTTAACAGCAGGGTTGTCTGGGGATGATGGGAAGGGGATTATGATGATCGAAGGGCGCGTGCTGAAACCGAAAGACAAGATTTATGACCTGGTGGATGTCCTGGGTGGGGGGGGCTTTTCCGCCATCCCGGCGCAAGGCTCTGCGGGGAAGGGGACCGCCCGCGAAAAGATATACGACCTGGTGGATGTCGTGGAAAAGAGACCCCGAATGGCGCTGGTCGATGCGGGATTGCGCGACGAGATCATGAAGCGGGCTGCGGAGATCGCGGAAAAAATCGCCAGGGACGTGATCCCCTCGGTGGCCGAGCGCGTCATCCGCGAGGATGCGGAAAAGATCGCCAGGGATGTGATCCCCTCGGTGGCCGAGCGCGTCATCCGCGAGGAGATCGAAAAACTGAAAAGGGATGCATGAGGGATTTAGTCGTTTTGCTGCTTCTTGCGGCCACGATTTTTTTACCCGCGGCGGGTGCATGCGCGGAAATGAAGTCGACGCAGACCGTGGAGGTGGAGGGGGGCGCCCCCCTCATTGGTCTCGACCTTGCCCGTGCACGGAACGAGGCCATTCGCAATGCCCTCCAGAAGGCGGTTGTGGAGGTGGCAAACCGCCTCCTCGACCCTCAGGAGGCGGAGCAGAAATCCAAATTGCTCAAGGAGCAGATTTACGCCCAGGCCGAAGGATTCATTCAGGACTACAGACTTCTGTTCGAAACATCCGTTATGGATGTCTACACCGTTGCAATACGGGTGACGGTTTTTGCAGGCGGCATCAGCGGCGAGCTGCAGAGGCTGGGGTTGATCCGGTCGACTCAATACAACCCTGTCTCGGCGGCGATTTCCCTGACCTTACGGGGAATCCGTTCTTACGGCGATTATGTCCGCTGTCATGGAATTCTGAAGGAGAGGATCCCGGGGGTGCGGGCGGCCGTTCCCCGGGAGGCGTCATGGGGGGTTGCCCGTTTTGACGTGGCGGTGGAAGGCCGGATCCCGGCAGTGGCCGAGCGGCTTCGGGAAAAGTTGACGGGGGAAATTCAGCGCCAGGATGACCGAAGCCTGGAAATCCATCTGAGATGACCGGGAGCGCATCCCGCAAGCCCCGTCCTGTGGGCGGGGTTAGGCAGGGGCGCATCGAATAAAAGATCACTTCTTTAACGTTAAGTTCCGGCCTATGGGCGGGGAGCTTCAAAAGGGGTCCGAGAGCATGGTGAAAAAATTCCACCCCCTATCGCTGATCCTGATGCTGATCTTTGTTGCCGGCTGTTCCACAAAAATTCCCCACGCACTGGTGACCGACTTCGGTAAAAGAGGGGTGAAGCTGATCGCCGTCATGCCCGATAAAAACGTTTCGGCCGATGCAACGTCCGGGGTGATGCTGCGGGCCAAATTGATCGAGGCACTCTACTTTAAAGGCTACCCCAGAATCCCGCTGCGCGCTATCGATGAGAAGCTCTCCGGTATTTCCGCGGGGAGCGAAGTTGCGGTCTCTCCACAGGTGGCGGGCGAAATCCTGAAAACCGATGCAGCCCTTTATGCGACCCTGCACGAGAGCCGCAGGGGCAGCGGTTTCCTCTATGCATCGACGGTCGTCGAGGCCGAATTCGAACTGCGGGGCGCGAAAAACGGAGAGATCATGTGGCGTGTTCGGCACCGGGAGGTATTCCGCAACTATGGATTTTCAAGTCATGCAATCGAGCTGAAATCTTCAAAGGTCTACGAGCAGGCGATCGGTGATTGCGTCAATCGGGCACTGGAAACCCTGCCGGATAGCCCGGATGCCGGCGGGAAATGAAACATGAACATACCGAATCTTCTGACACTTCTGCGAATCATTCTGGTTCCGATCGTCGTCATTTTTCTCATTCAGGGTTCATACGGGAAGGCGCTGATCGCCTTCGTCGCGGCAGCCCTTACCGACGCCCTCGATGGATTTCTGGCCCGAGCCCTCGGGCAGCAGACCACACTCGGAGCCTATCTGGATCCGATCGCCGATAAGGCGCTGCTTGCCAGCTCCTTTGTCACACTGTCGATCCTGAGCATCATTCCGGGATGGCTCACGGTCATCGTCATCAGCCGGGACATGGTCATTCTGCTGGGCATCCTGGTGCTCTCCCTGATGTCGATCGAGGTTAAAATCCGTCCGACCGCCGTCAGCAAGGTCACCACGGCCATGCAGCTGGTCACCGTCCTGATGGCGCTTACCGGCCGCTGTTTCCCCGGTGTTGTCCACGAGCTCTGGCTGACGGGTCTTTTCTTTATCACCGCCGTCCTTACCATCATCTCAGGCCTCGATTACATGAAGAGGGGCCAGAAACTGATCAATCAGGCGGCAGAAAAGTGATATTTGCCTTGACATCACTGTATTTTCTTGTTAGAGAACACTCCCTTTCCGAGGAGAGGATTTTCCCCAGGCACGTAGCTCAGTGGGAGAGCGCCATCCTGACGCGGTGGATGTCCAGGGTTCAAATCCCTGCGTGCCTACCATTGTAGACGACACTGCCATGTCGAGAATAGATAAGGGGCAGCGTGTATTGGTGAGGGCGTCATCACAGTGTGCTGATGCCCTTTCTTCATAGGAATCGGGGAATGGTGGAAGCGGTGAAAATAACCCTGCCGGATGGTAATCGGGTTTCGTATGCGCCCGGGCTTACGGTAAAGGAGATCATTGCCGGCTGGAATAAGGAGGAACTCGCAACGACGGTGGCGGCGAAGGTAAACGGGGCGTCCGTCGATCTGGGTTTCTCCCCGGCGGGCGACGCGACCATCGAGCCGATCCGGGCCGCATCGCCGGAGGGACTCTCGATCCTCCGCCACAGCATGGCGCATGTCATGGCCCAGGCGGTCCAGGACTCATTCCCGGGGGCCCTGGTGAGCATCGGCCCTTCCATCGAAGACGGCTTCTATTACGATTTCGAATACGACAAGAGCTTTACGCCGCAGGATCTCGAGGGGATCGAATCCCGGATGCGGGAGATCGTCAAGGCGGATTATCCCTTCGAACGGCGCGAGGTGAGCCGCGGCGAGGCGCTTGAGATCTTCCGGGGCAAGGGGGAGAGCTACAAGGTCGAGCTGCTCAACGATCTGCCGGAGGAGGTACGAACCGTCACCCTTTACACCCAGAACGGCTACGTCGACCTCTGCCGCGGTCCCCATTGTCCGTCGACCGGGATGATCCGGGCTTTCAAGCTCCTCAACGTGGCCGGCGCTTACTGGCGGGGTGACGAGCGCAACAGGATGCTGCAGCGCATCTACGGGACCGGGTTCGCGACGCAGGAAGCGCTCGACGAATATCTGCAACTGATCGAAGAGGCGAAAAAACGGGATCACCGCCGCCTCGGGAGGGAGCTGGACCTTTTCCAACTCAACGACGAAGCGGGCCCCGGCCTCGTCATATTCCACCCCAAGGGGGCGCTGCTGCGGACGATCATCGAAGACTGGGAGAAAAAGGAGCACCTCAAGCGGGGTTATGACCTGGTCATCGGACCTCAGATCCTCAAGGTCGATTTGTGGAAGCGGTCGGGTCACTTCGATCATTACCGTGAAAACATGTACTTCACCGAGGTGGATGAGCAGACTTACGGGATCAAACCGATGAACTGCCTCTCCCACATGCTGATTTACAGATCCAAGCTCCGCTCCTATCGCGATCTGCCGCTCCGTTATTTCGAGCTGGGAACGGTGCACCGCCATGAAAAAGCAGGCGTGCTCCATGGACTGATGCGCGTGCGGCAGTTTACGCAGGACGATGCCCACATTCTCTGCACGCCGGAGCAGCTCAACGGCGAAATCCGGGCAATCGCCGATTTTGTCGGTTACGCGATGGGGATCTTTGGGTTTACCTACGAGGTGGAGCTTTCCACCCGCCCGGAGAAATCCATCGGTTCGGATGCGGACTGGGAACTGGCCACGACCGCCCTGGAAGGGGCGCTCAGGGACAACGGCATGACCTATGAAGTCAACGCCGGCGACGGCGCTTTTTACGGACCGAAGATCGACTTCAAGCTCAAGGATGCCTTAAAGCGCAAATGGCAGTGCGCGACGATCCAGTGCGATTTTACCCTGCCGGAGCGCTTCGATCTGAGTTACATCGGAGAAGACGGGGAGAAACACCGTCCTGTGATGCTCCACAGGGTCATTCTGGGCGCCATCGAGCGGTTCATGGGGGTGCTTATCGAACACCATGCGGGGGCCTTTCCGCTTTGGCTCTCGCCCGTACAGGCCACCCTGGTGACCGTGACCGAGAAACATATCCCCTTTGGCGAAGAGGTCCGCAAACGGCTTCTCGCCGCGGGCATCCGCGTGGAAGGCGATTTCCGGAACGAAAAACTGGGCTACAAGATCCGTGAGGCGCAGATGCAGAAAACGCCCTACATGCTGGTGATCGGTGACCGGGAGGCCGCATCGGGTCAGATTTCTCCACGGCAGCGGGATGGGCAGAATCTCGGTTCCATCGAGGTGGACGCCTTCATCGACCTTGTCCGGCAGCGGTGTGAGCAGTTCAAATGATTCTAAGACGTCTGGAGGTGACCCATAGCTAAGGATTTAAGGATCAATCGTGAGATCAGGGCCGCGTCGGTGCGGGTGATCAGCATGGACGGCGAGCAGTTGGGGATCATTACCCTCGCCGAGGCGCTGGCCGAGGCGGCAAAGTCAGGACTGGACCTGGTTGAGGTATCGCCGACGGCGTCGCCGCCGGTCTGCAGGATCATGGATTATGGAAAGTTCAGATACCAGCAGAGCAAGAAGGTTCAGGTCTCCAAGAAGAGTCAGACGGTGATCCAGGTCAAGGAGATCCGTATACGGCCAAAAACGGAGGAACACGATATCGAGGTCAAGCTCAAGCATATCAAGAAGTTTCTCGAGGCGCGCAACAAGGTAAAGATCTCGATGATGTTCAGGGGGCGCGAGATCGCTTATACGGATATCGGCAGGAAAATCATGGAGGATTTAAAAAATACCCTTGCCGACGTGTGTGTAATCGATCAACAACCGAAATTGGAAGGGCGAAACATGATCATGATCCTTTCGCCGAAGAAATAAACAGGACAGGGGTAAAGCAATGCCAAAAATAAAGACACACCGGGGTGCGGCGAAGCGGTTTTCCGTAACGGGAACGGGGAAAATCAGGAGGAGCAGGGCCAACACCAGCCATATCCTGACGCCCAAGACGACCAAGAGGAAAAGACATCTGAGAAAATCGGTCATTCTCGATAAGACAAATGAAAAGGCGCTCAGAAAATTGATACCCTATCTGTAACCGGATCAATAGGGACGGTCTGTCAATACACAAAAAGATGAGGAGAGAAAAGCAATGCCGAGGGTAAAGCGAAGTGTAACGGCTCACAAGAAGCGAAGAAAGATCCTGAAAGCGGCAAAAGGGTTTTTCCTGTCCAGGAGCAAGCTGCTCAGGACCGCAACGGAGGCGGTGGACCATGCCATGGCTTACGCCTACCGGGACAGAAAAGTCAGAAAAAGGGATTTCCGAAAACTTTGGATCACCCGGATCAGCGCCGCAGCGCGCCTGAACGATATCTCATACAGCCGCCTGATCGACGGTATGCACAAGGCGGGTGTCGAGATCGACCGGCGGGTCCTTTCGGAACTCGCCATTCACGATCCCCGTGGGTTTTCCAAAATTGTGACCATCGCCAAGGGTGACCAGAGGGCATGACGGGAGAGTTGACGGCGCTTCGGGAAGCGGCGGAAGCCGAACTCCGGAAAGCCGGAACAGAAGAGGAGCTCCTGGCCGTTCGCACGCGCTATCTCGGCAGGAAAGGGCTGCTCACGGGTTTGCTGCGCAACATCGGCAACGTAACCCCGGAAGAGCGACCCGAATTCGGCAAGCGCTGCAACGAAATCAAGGAGGATCTCGCTGCCCGGATCGATCTGCATGTAACCCGGATGGCGCTGAAAAAAAGGGAAGCGGCGCTTCTGCGCGAGCGGATCGATGTCACGCTTCCCGGCAGGGGCATCCGTCTCGGCACCCTCCATCCGGTGACACAGGTGCGGGAGGAGATCTGCCGGATATTCGCGGGTCTCGGCTTCTCGGTTGTGGAAGGGCCGGAGGTCGAACTGGACTACTACAATTTCGAGGCCCTGAACATTCCCAAGAACCACCCGGCGCGGGACATGCAGGACACGTTTTACATCGAAGAGAACATCGTCCTGCGCACCCACACCTCCCCGGTCCAGGTACGGACCATGGAAAAGATGCAGCCTCCCGTGAGGATCCTCTCCCCGGGTCGCGTCTACCGACGCGATTCGGACATCTCGCATACCCCCATGTTTCATCAGATCGAAGGGCTTCTTGTAGACAGGGGCGTCACGCTCGGCGATCTCAAGGGGGTCCTGACCCTGTTTCTCAAGCAGATGTTCGGTGAGGCGACGGCGCTTCGGTTTCGTCCCAGCTTCTTTCCCTTCACCGAGCCGAGCGCGGAGGTCGATATCCGGTGCGTCATGTGCAGCGGACGGGGTTGCCGGGTCTGCGGATCGAGCGGCTGGCTGGAGATCCTGGGGTCCGGGATGGTCGATCCCGAGGTGTTCAAAAACGTCGGCTATGATTCGGAAGAATTCACCGGTTTTGCATTCGGTCTCGGTCTCGAGCGGATCGCGATGCTGAAATTCGGCATCTCGGACATACGGCTCTTCTTTGAAAACGATATAAGATTCCTCGAACAGTTTTGACAGACGCGGAAAAACCCTATGCTCGTCGCTCTGAAATGGCTGAAAGATTATATAGATGTTGATGTGTCTCCTGCGGAACTCGCCGAGCGGCTGACCATGGCCGGTCTGGAGGTGGATTCGCTCAAGGAAACGGGTCCCGCCTTCCGCGGCGTTCGCGTGGCCAGGATCCTTTCCCTCAGACCCCACCCCGATGCCGACCACCTGTCCCTCTGTGAAGTGACAACGGGGGAGGCAACCCATAGGATCGTCTGCGGCGCGAAAAATATCCGTGTCGGAGACACCGTTCCTTTGGCGCCTGTCGGCGCATCCCTCCCCGGTGATCTGGTCATCAGGAATGCGCGCATCAGGGGCGAGGCCTCCGAGGGGATGCTCTGCTCCGAGGCGGAGCTGGGGATCGGTTCCGACGCTTCGGGGATCATGATTCTTTCGCAGGATACTCCTGTCGGCGCAGAGCTGGGAGAGGCCCTCGATCTGGGGGATGCCGTAATCGACATTGGAGTGACCCCCAACCGGGGCGATTGCCTGTCCATTGTCGGGGTGGCGCGCGAATGGGCGGCCATCACGGGAAGAAAGCTCCGTATCCCCGTCACCGATATCGTCGAAAGCGATGAGGCTGTCGCAGAGATCGCCTCCGTCACCATCGACGATCCGGATCTCTGTCCCCGCTATACCGCGAGGATCATCAAGGGCGCGCGGATCGGGCCTTCCCCCCTATGGATCAGGCAGCGGCTCGAGGCGGTCGGACTTCGCCCCATCAACAACATCGTGGATGTGACCAATTTTGTGATGATGGAGCTGGGCCAGCCCCTGCACGCCTTCGATTATCGCTTCCTAGAGGAGGGGCGCATCGTGGTGCGAAGGTCCCGCGAAGGCGAACGTTTCGTTTCCCTCGACGGGAAGGAGCGCGTCCTGAGCGCGGGCACCCTGCTCATCTGTGACGGCGTCAAACCGGTGGCCATCGGCGGGATCATGGGGGGGCTCAATTCGGAGATCAAACCCGACACCGAGACGATCCTTCTCGAGAGCGCCTATTTCAATCCCGCTTCCATCCGCAGATCCTCGCGGGAGTTGTCCATGGGGACCGACGCCGCCTTCCGGTTTGAGCGGGGCATCGATCCGGAGGGGGTGGTTCGGGCGCTCGATCGGGCGGCCCGCCTCATTGCCGAGGTTTCCGGCGGAACCGTATGCAAGGGAGTCATTGATCGTTATCCGATGAGGGTCGAGAGGGCGGAGAGGATTCCTCTCCGGGTGCGTCGCGTGAACGACATTCTCGGCACTGTGGTTCCCGAAAACGAGATGGTTCGCATCCTGAAAGGGTTGGAGATGGTGGTAGAGCCGGATGGCGAGGGACGTTTCGCGGTCACGCCGCCGACCTGCCGCGTCGATATCCTCAGAGAAATCGACTTGATCGAGGAGATAGCCCGGTTGTATGGATACGAGAGGGTGTCGGCGACCGTTCCCGCGGTGTCGGCGATCGCAGGAGTCCGCGAAGGGAAAGGGACGGTCGAAGAGCGCCTTCGGGCAATCATGACCGGCGCGGGTTATGCGGAGGTGATCAACTACAGTTTTATTTCTTCCGAGGCCGTCGATCAGCTCGGCATCGAAGCGGCGGATCAGCGGCGCTGCCATGTCAGGATCCGCAATCCACTGACGGAAGAACAGTCGGTCCTCAGGACCACCATGGCGCACAGCCTCCTGCTCAACGCGAAAAGAAACGCAGACTACGGCGGTTTTAATCTCAAGATCTTCGAGATAGGCAGGACCTACATCGGACGCGGGGAAGGCGAACAGCCGCTTGAAACGAACCGCATGGCCTGTCTCATCACGGGGCTTCGCTACGAAGACCGGTGGCATTCGAAGGATTTACACGCGGATTTTTACGATCTGAAAGGGTGCGTTGAAAACATACTGGACGGCCTCGGGATCCCCCGGCCCTCGTTCAGGTCCGGCATCGATGAACCCTTCCTTCACCCGGGAAAGTCCTGCGGTATCTTCGCTCGAGAGGAAAACATCGGTTTTCTGGGGGAAGTCCATCCGGCCGTTTTGGCCCGCATGGATTTGATCGGTCCGATTGTCCTGTGCGAACTGGATACGGACCGTCTGTCAGCCCTCTATTCCGCTAAAACAGACTTCCGCGCCATCCCCCGGTTCCCATCGAGCTCGAGGGATGTGGCCTTTCTCATCCCAAGCGAACTCGAGGCGAAAGAGCTGCTCTTGCCGGCGGAAGAATTCCTTGAAGAATTACTTGAAAAAGTTCAAATTTTTGATATATACGAAGGCAAAAACCTCCCCGCGGGGATGAAAAGCGTGGGGTTGCGGTTTTCCTATCGAAGCGCGGATCGAACCTTGACAGACGACGAGGTCAACGGGATCCATGGGAGGATTGTTCAGGGCATTGTCCGTGTGACGGGGGCGGCAGTCAGATGAGGGCAGACCAATCTGAAAAAACGGGAGGAGGCAGGAAATGACAAAGATCGATATCATTCAGGACGTGTACGAGAAATTGGGTTTTTCGAAGAAGGATTCGGCGCGGATCGTCGAGTCGGTCTTCGA
>Ga0194127_10007596_pt1 | contig 11895 bp, 10 predicted proteins | sample TA2KigC100mmetaG_FD_148624 | JGI IMG/M metagenome (GOLD analysis project Ga0194127, IMG submission 148624) | Freshwater microbial communities from Lake Tanganyika, Tanzania - TA2015036 Kigoma Deep Cast 100m | ecosystem: Environmental > Aquatic > Freshwater > Lake | place: Tanzania: Lake...
GAAATCGCTTTTCGGGCGGCACGGGAACGTACCCGTTGGGACCGGCCTGAAGCAGCGGTTTCATGGTGTGGACACTGCCCGAATGCCCACGGGAAGGCAAGAACGAGGGCGAAACGTGCCGGGCCGTCCAGGGCATGCCCCGGACGGCCCGGCACGGGGGCGCTTGTCAGGTCCAAACGCGGATGAGAGACAAACCGGCCCCGCCGCGGGGCTCAGCCGTTCGCGTAGGCCACGACCTGCTCGGTGTCGTAGTCCGGGAAGGGGTCGTCGAGCCAGGGCTCGATGACCATTGGTCGCGGGGGCCGGGGAAGTCCCGATCATCTCCGCACCATGCGGAAGCTCCGGCTGCGCGGCTCGCCTGCGGCTCACACGCTCCGCCGTCGCCCGTTGCCCCCAAGCCCCCGAGGCGGGGGATGTTTCACGCGCCGACGGGTGGCGGCCGGGAACGACGCCGGGGAAGCCGGTCGCGTCCCGCGCGGCAGCCTTGAACGAGACGCGCGGGACCGGGGCACCGTCGCATAACGGACCCATTATGCGTCCGGTCGCCGCCGCGGCTCCCACGTTGCCCCTCGCGGCCCGGCCTTCCCCGGCTCGACGGAACCGGTTCCGTCGCATTCCCGCCGACACCCGCCGGCGCTGCGCCGACCCCCATGCCCCCTGCCAGGGGGAAGGGGGCCGCGCTCCGGGCCGGGCTCGCGAAACGCGCCATCGACTTCGTCTCGACGCTTCGCCTTTCGCTTCACCCGGCCCTCCGGCGGCCCGTGGACGGGGATCGCCGGCCGGACGGGCCGCGTCCGGCGCTGGACTTCCCTTCCGCCGGGAACTCGCGCCCGACGCGGCCCTGACCGGCTCCTGTGGCGCCCGTCGCCCACTCGTCCAACCTCCGCCGGTCTTCAGGCTCCCGGTTCGCAGGCTCCCCGGGACCCTCGCCCGTCCTCGGTTCTCCTCGGCGGCGACACGGAGGGCGCCACCCACGACGCGCGCCGCGACGGCCGGGCGCGCTCCGCACGGCCGGGGCCGGCGTCGACCGGCGGCCCCGGCCTCCGGAGGCGGACCGGCTCGCTGCCGCGATCACGGTCCGCCAACGCGGTTGATGGCCCTCGTTGCGGCGGCCCCCGCGCCCGCCGGGGTGGGGGGGGGGCGGTCCGACAACCGCGGACGCCCGCGGACCCGCCCTCTGCACACCTTGCATACCTTGCACACCTCAAACCGATCGATATGAAATTCTCACCCCCCCTCATTTCCAAACTCATGATTGAAGTACCCCCCCCTTCGACAACGCCGGGGTTGGCCGAGGTATGCAAGGTATGCAAGGTGTGCAGGGCGGATCGGATGGGCCTGTGGGGACCCCGACCGTACGGAACGCCGTACGCATGCGGCATCGGCAGGACGGAGGGCCCGTGCTCCGCCTGCAGCGTCAGGTAACGGTGCACCCCCCGGTGCTTGCACGCGGATTGGTGCCGAATCTCCCGATGCGAAATACCCTGCAAAATGCCGTCGTGTCAGGCATGCCGCCGTACCGCATGACCAAGCTGGGGCTGATGCACGTCCGCGCCATGGGCGGATGGAGGGCCCCGCCAGACTTGGGGCGGTTGGGGCGCTTGGGGCGGGTATTCCGAACTCCAGGACCGTATCGTGCGCACGCGCGCGCGCGATGCGCGAGGGTTTGGAACATGCGCCCCAAGCGCCCCAAACAAGGTCCAAAAGCACAGCTTTTGCGTTTCGACTTCGATACACCCGCCCCAAGCGCCCCAGAGACAGAGGAGCCCTGACCGCAGGCGGCAGGCTCTTTCCCGGGGCTCCGCCCGCGCGTAGGCGGCGGGTGCGTAAGCATCCCGCCGCTGGAAGCGCGGGGCTCTCTATATGAAGACCCCTTTGGGGTCTTCTTTCTAACATGGACTCTAATGACTGCAGTAAGAGTCCATCGGTGGGATGCCTCAAAGGGCCGTGCGTGCTCGCAGATTGCTGACGCGCTCACCGCGTAACCGCGGTCCCTGGGACGCGATGGCGGACCGGGCCGTGCCGCGGTTCGGCGTGTTTGGGATGGCCGCCGCGCGTCTCAGATCCGGGACGGTTGGGACGCTTGGGACGGGTATTTCCAACTCCAGCCACGCTATGCGCGTGCGCGTGCGCGCGATGCGCGAGGGGTTGGAACATGCGTCCCAAGCGTCCCAAAGTCCCTCCGAAACTACATGTTCTGGGCGACGACGTGGAAACACCCGTCCCAAGCGTCCCAAAGTGTGCGGTCCGTCGTTTGGCCACCCCTGGCAGCCTATCTGGCGGCTGTCCGCCCGTTGACAGAGTCTTCCCGCGTGCGAGAACGGGGCGCATGACGCGAATGCCATCCACGAAGTGTCGGCCCGCGGGTGTCGCTCTGGATTCCGCGATGACTCCCGCCGGTCGTCCAGGTCCCGGCGCAAGCCGCGTCTGCGGCGATGTTCGCGCCCTTGACAGAGTCTTGCCTCATGAGAAAACCGACGCCATGAGTCGCAGATATCGCCGGACACCTGGCGAAGTCCGGATTCGCCGGCGTGAAAAATAGAATGAGAAAAAGAGTGTCTGCCCCCTTACGCATTCGACTTCCCATGATAAAACAAAAACGATGGCCGGTTTGCGGCCGCAGAGGGAGATGAGACGATGAAGACGAGATGCATGGAGGTCCGCCGAGCCCGGCGAATGTCGGCTCCGGAACTCGCACGGCGGATCCCCGGCCTGACCGAGGCCAGGATGCGCCGGATCGAACACGGCCGGCTTCGCCCGACCGTGATCGAGGCTGCTGCGATCGAGTACGAACTGGCAGCGCCACCGGGTTCGCTCTTCCCGCCCGAGGTCGTCACCCCTTGCCGATGGAGCCGTGCCAGGCTGTGAAGATGAACGACGCCGTACAAGCTCTGGCCAGCCCGTTCCCCCCCCGACTCTCGCCCGCAGAGGCCGAACGGTTCGCCGGACTCACTTCGCGCCAGTTGAAGGGCCTGCGGGAGCGTCGCATGGTGCGCTTCTACCGGCTCGGCCGGCGCACCCTGGTGTATGACCGGGACAGTCTCGCAACGCTGCTGGCCGCCGGAATGGTCGATGCCATGCCGACCCGTTGAGGAGTCCGACCAGTGAATTCGCACTGCAATCTGAAGCCGTGGAGACCCGGCCAGTCCGGCAATCCGGCCGGCAAGCCCAAGGGCACTCTGCACGGGCGCGCGCGGGCGCTGAAGCTCCTCGACTCGGTGCTCGAGGAGCCCAAGACGCTGGAGCGCCTCCGGGATGCACTGTCCGCCTACATCCTCCGCGACCCCGTGCGTGCCTTCCGAATGCTGATCATGCCCCTGATCCCCCGCGAGGCCCGGCTTGAGTTCGACAACGAGCCCCGCCAGATCGTCTGGCGGTCCCTTGTCGACCCCGCGCCCAAGCCGGATTCCGCTGTGCCCCAGTTTCCGCGTCCTTCAGACGAACCAGCCGGGAGGTCCGATCCGTGAGCCAGGGCCAGGATGCCCCGCCGGAGCCGTCGGTCGCCGACACGCCTGAGGCCAACGACGCTTCGCCACGCAAACCCTCACGAGGGGACACGTGGTTCGCCGTGTCACGCGCCGATCTGCAGGCCCTCCGCTGCCGTTGGACGGGCGTCAAGCTGGCGACCCGCCAAGCCGTCTATCTCGCATTCATCGAGCTGGCGAACTTCCTGAATCGCCGCACGTTCACCACGACCTGTGACCGCCTCGCCGCGGCCACCGGGCTGACTACACGCCACGTGCCTGGGATCGTGCGCGATTTGAAGGACGCCGGTCTGATCCGCCTGACCGAGCACCACCGCCTGCCGAATGGCCGCTGGCCACCTTACGAGGTGACCTTGGCCGGCCGGACCCCGCCGCGAGTTTCGTTCCGTCCCCGTCAGTCGAAAAGCAGTTCACAGGAGGCTTCGCCGATGGACTCTTACTGCAGCCATCCAAGTCCATGTCAGAAAGAAAACCCCCGAAGGGGGGCATCAAATAGAGACCCGCGCTCCTCAGGCGGCGGGGTGCTTACGCACCCGCCCGTCGCGCGGGAGGTCACGGAACAGAAACCACGGGCCTTTACCCTTACCCCGGAGCGTGCGCTATGAGCCTTCGCTTTGATCCTCATTTCAGCCGCGGACTCGACGAGTCCGGAACCCAGTTGCACTACCAAGGGCGCGAGTTCACCCTCGGCGAATTCCGAGAGCACCTGTCCAAGCGATTCGATGAGAAGGCTGTGACGTTGGCCCAGGCGCAGAAGCTGCACGAGGCTTGGATCCATACCCTTCGGTACTACGCCATCAGACGACAGGATTTGTTCCCCGCGGTCTTCAGCGATCGCTTGGATCGCGCACGACTTCCCAACCCCCCGGCATTCGATCGTGTCCTGACCTGGTCTCCTGATATGGGACGTAACCTCATTGCCTTCGGTGACGTCGGGACCGCCAAGACGCGCGCCGTTTACCACTTGTTCTACCGCCTCATGAAGAGCATCCCCGACGATCCAATGTGGCGGGACACCGGTGGCGACTGCGACGACGAGGACGATGACTATGGCGTGGGATGGTCGGAACTCATCGATATTCCTGCGTCCGCTCTGGCCACCCGAGTGCGAGCGCTCGCCCTCCGCGACCCCGTGGGAGTGGCGTCGTTTACCCGGCATCTCAGGCAGGCGCGCATCCTGTTCATCGACGACATCACCCAGATCCGGCTTACCGACCGCCTCGCCGAGGTCCTGTACGATGTGATCGATGCGCGGTACAGGAACAACCGACCGCTGATCGTGACCTCCCAGGTGGGGGCCGACGAACTGGTCGGCAAGCTGGCGCACGGGGACAAGTCCCTTCGCATCACCGCTCGGGCGATCGTGCGGCGGATCTCGCAGGACGGCCGGGCCATGGCCGTTGACTTCGACGCCCCGGTGCAGCCATCGGTCCCCTGAGGGGGCTGTGGAGTTCCCCGGAGGTCTGCCACAACTCTGCCACACTTTGGGGGCGTAATGTGGCAGAATCGGGCCGAATGGCGGTTTTGCTCCGGAGTGGCCCGAACGGCCGAAAAGCCGTGTTTTTCTTGGAAATAGGGGCAAAAATGCTGGAGCCAACGGTCGGGGTCGAACCGACGACCTGCGCATTACGAATGCGCTGCTCTACCGACTGAGCTACGTTGGCGCCTTGAAAAAAACGTGGCTATGGTACGTGGACGCGCCCCGATGTCAAGCGAGTGGCGGGTTCCGGCGGCGTTGGATGGGCTGGACTTGCGCCGCGGGGGCCGGGATACTGGGGCTACGGCGGCCGGATCCGCCGGATCATGAAGGGCGTTCGGGTTTCCTCCAGCTACGGGATTGACGCGGGCGACGGGTTCCTGGCCGTCGTCCGTGCCGCGCGTTCTCCCCGGGGCCTGGCGTTCACCACGGTCCTCTCTGGGACCGGTCCGGTGACGGAGGACGCAGGGCAAGGCGCTGCGTCCGAAACGGCTCTTGCGGCGGCGCGCCGGATCTCGATCGTTGCGGCGGCCCTTCCGGCGCGGGATTCGGTCGTGCGCCGGCTCACCGTGCCGATGCCGTCCGTCGCCCGCGCCCGCCGCGTGCTCCCGTCGCTGCTGGACGTCCGCCTTCCGTTCCGGTTGGAGGATTGCGCCTTCGCGTTTCCGGTCATCCGTCGCACGCCGGATGGCCGGGTCGACGCCCTCGCGGTTGCCGCGCCCCGTTCCGCCGTCGAGCGTCGCTTGGCGGCGCTGAAGGGCGCCGGTTTCGACCCGATGATCCTCGACGCGGAGGCGCCGGCGCTGTGGGCGCGCGCCCAGTCCGAGTGTCCGGCGACCGGAACCGGGATCCGGGTCGTCGCCCATTTCGCTCCGGACCGGCTCGTGCTCGCCGTCGGCCGCGGGGAGGACCTCGAGTCCGTCGTCACGCTTCGCGAGGGGCTGGGCGCGGCCCCGTCCGATGCGTCGGACGGCGACCGTGCGGCCATGCTGCAACGCGTCCGTCCGGTTCTCGGCACGGACGGCTCCGCCGAGTGGATCTGGACCGGACCCCGGGTCGAGGGAGACCCCGAGGCCGTTGCATCGTTCGAACGGGATCTCGGGGCGGGGACCGACGTGCGCTGGATCCGTGCCCCGGAGCCCGCGACGTTCCTGGCGCGGGCCCTGGCCGCTCGCGTCCTGTCGGCCGGTCCGGCGGCGTGCAACCTGCGCCAAGGCGACCTGGCCCACGCCGGGTTCGCTTCGTGGGGGCTTGCCGCGGGACGCAGGGCCGCCGTGGCCTGCCTCGTGGCGGGGCTGGCCCTCGCCGCGTTCCAGGTTTCCCTGACGGCCTGGGTATCGCGCCGCGAGGCGGACGTCCAGCGACGGCTCGAGTCCGAGGCGCGCCGGGTGGGCCGGCTGGCCGGCGTTCAGCGGGGACAGGAATTGAGGATGGCGAAGGACGCGGTCACCAGGCGGAACACGGCGCTGGCGCCCGTGGCGAGCCTGTTCGAGCCCTCGGCGGTTCCGAGACTCGCCGGCATGCTGCGGCTTGCCCGCCAGTCGGGCCTGACGTTCGAGGTCATCGAGCTTGCCGATGATGCCGTCCGCGTGGAAGGCACCTCGCCCGATCGCGATGCCTGCGGACGGATCGAGGATTTCCTTCGTCTCCAGGGCTACCGCACGCGGATCCGGCGCAACGACGAGGCCGTCGACGGACGCGTCCCGTTCACCATCGAAGGGGATCGGAAGTGAGTCCGGGCTCCCAACCGGCCGTGCTTCGATGGCTGGCCGCCGCCGCGGCCGCCGCGGGCCTGGGCTGCACCCTGTGGGCGGCGCGTGCCGTCCCGGCGCACCTCGTCCGGATCGATCGACGGGAGGCCGATCTCCGCAGCCTGGCGAACGTCGAGAACGACGCGCGCGCGCTGGCCCCGTATCTTGCCGCGCTGACGGCCGCGACCGGCGGAATCGCCGAGACCCCGGAGGCCATGCTCCGCCGCGTCGCGCCCGGGGCCGCGGCCCCCACGGTCGCCGCGGCGGCGCCGGAGCCGCTGGATGACGGATGGCGCTTCCGTCGCTACACGTTTTCGTTCGCCGATGTTCCGGTCGACAGCCTCTCCGCGTTCCTGGCCGCCTGCGACACCGCCCGGCCGCCGTGGCGGGCCGCGCAGGTCCGGATCCAGGCGCTCGATCCCGGAAGCACGCGGGCGCGGGCCGCCTTGACCCTCGAAGGGGTGGACCGTGCGGAGCCCGGGGCGAAGGACGGACCATGAACGAGGTCGAGCCGAGCATCGTCAGCACGCCGGCCGGGGCGAGGGCGCTCCCGGGAGGCCTCTTCACGCGGGCGACCGCGGAACTGCTGGCGAGTCTCGTGGCGCGCGAGCTGAAGTCGCGCTACAAGGGGTCGGTGTTCGGCTTCCTCTGGGCTCTCCTCGTGCCGCTGTTCATGGCGTTCATCTACGTGATGTTCCTCCGGCTCCTGGTGGGCCGCGGCGTGTCGGTCGAGGGGATCATCGTCGGGGTTTTCGCCTGGCAGTACACCGTGCAGTGCGTGCAGGGCGGCATGACGTCGATCACGTCAAATTCGAATCTCGTGCGAAAGGTGTTCTTCCCCCGCATCCTCCTGCCGGTCGCCGTCACGGGGGCCAACCTGGTCAATTTCCTGCTGAGCCTGATCGTGCAGTTTGCCGTGCTGGCGGTGCTCGGCGCCTCCGGCGGCCTGGGGATCGGGGGGGCGCTGTGGGCTCTGCCGGCGGTGGTGCTGTGGCTGACGGTGTTCAACCTGGGACTGGCGCTGCTGCTCGCCGGGGCCAACGTCCACTTCCGCGACACGCAGCACCTCGTCGGCGTTCTGCTCAGCGCGTGGTTCTTCGTCAGCCCGGTGATGTACGATCTCTCGCTGGTCGAGCCGTTCGCCGAGGGCAGGCCCTGGCTGATGCCGCTCGTGTGGCTCAACCCGATGACCGGCCTTCTGACGGCGGCGCGCGCCTGCGTTCTGCCGGACGTGGAACTTCCATGGACCCTCTGGTCGACCGCGGGGCTGCTGATCCCCGCGCTTCTCCTGGGGGCGGGCGTCGCCGTGTTCCGGCGTGCCCAGCGGCATTTCGCGGATCTGCTGTGAGGCGCGGAGGGAAGACGGACGCGGGACGCGGGGAGGCGGGAGAGGGAAGCCGGGGACGGATGACCGGGGTTGCGGGAGCGCGACGGACATGAGGGACGACGGGAATCATGGCGGGCGATAGCGGACAAGCGGCGATCATCGCCGAGGGGCTGGGCAAGCGCTACCGCGTGCGCGGCATGGCGGCGCCGACGCTGTTCGGAAGCCTGGCGCGGCTCGGACGCACCGTGCCCGTCCCGGAGTTCTGGGCGCTGCGCGACGCGTCGTTCGAGATCCCCCGCGGGCGCACGGTGGGCGTCATCGGGCCGAACGGCTCGGGCAAGAGCTCCCTGCTGGGCCTCGTCGCGGGGACGATCACCCCGACCTGCGGGCGCGTGACGGCCCGCGGTCGGATCTGCTCGTTGCTGGAGCTCGGCGCCGGCTTCCATCCCGACCTGACCGGACGCGAGAACGTCTTCCTCAACGCGGCGATCCTCGGCATCCCGCGGGAGGATGTCCGCAGGCGGTTCGACCGCATCGTCGAGTTCGCCGGTCTGCGCGAGTTCATCGACATGCCGGTGAAACACTACTCGAGCGGCATGTACGTCCGCCTCGGATTCGCCGTCGCCGCCGAGTCGGACCCGGACATCCTGCTGATCGACGAGGTGCTCGCGGTCGGCGACGTCGCCTTCCAGCTCCGCTGCCTCGACCGCATCCGCGATCTGCAGCGGCGCGGCCGGACCCTGCTCTTCGTCTCGCATGCCCTGCAGACGGTCGAGGAGTTCTGCCACGAGGTGTTCCTCGTCCACAAGGGCTCGATCGTGGCGCGCGGCGAGCCGGCGCCGACGATCCTGCGCTACATCCGGGAGTTCATGGGCGAGGGCGGCCCGGTCTTCACGCAGGAGTTCGGATCGCGCGAGGCCGAGATCGCCGGCGTGACCCTGCGCGGCGCCGACGGACGCGAGGCGGGGGTCCTCGAGACCGGCCAGGCGATGCATGTCGACGTGTCGTGGCGGGCGAAGCGCCGGATCGACCGGCCGGTCTTCGGATTCGCGATCAAGACCGGGAACGGGTTCCAGGTGTTCGGCAGCAACACGCAGCTGGCGGGGCACCCGGTCGACGCGATCGAGGGCGAGGGCACGATCCGGCTCTCCCTGGACCCGCTGGCGCTGATGGCGGGGAACTACATGCTGTCGCTCTCGATCCACTCGTGGGATCACGCGCAGCAGTATCATCGCCGCGAGGACTGGTATCCGTTTGCCGTGCGGAACAACACGGGCGCTCCCGGCGCCTTCTTCCTTCAGACGCGGTGGTCGAATCCGCCGGCCGCGGCAACCTGAGGCCCCGCGGCCCCGGGGCGGTCCTCACTTCGCCGGTTCGAAGGCGTGGACCCAGCCGTCGGCGTCGGCGATCACGAGGCGGCCGCACGCGATGGCCGGTGATCCCGCGATGGCGGCGCCGGCCTCGTAGTGCCAGACCTCGCGACCGTCGGCGAGCGACAGCGCATGGAGGCGGCCGTCGTCCGAGCCGACATACACGTGCGATCCGCTGACGACGGGCGAGCCGTCGACGTTGTCCTTCGCCCGGAAGGACCAGGCGACCGTTCCGTCGGCGCGACGGAGCGCGTAGAAGCGGCCGTCGCGACGGCCGATGAGCACGCGGTCGGTCGTGAGCGCGGGGCTCGAGAAGAACGCGGCGCCGTTGGTGTCGGCGAAGCGCCAGAGGATGCGGCCGGCCGCGTGATCCGCGGCGATGACCTCGCCTCCGTAGGTTCCGGCGACGGCGAAATTCGTCGACAGGGCGGGCGATGCGGCGATCTGCGACTCGGCGTCGATCCGGCGGTGAACGCGTCCCGAGGCGCCCTCGATCGCGTAGAGGTGGTTGTCGCAGCTGCCGGCGACGATGAACCCGGCGGCGACCGCGGGGGATCCGTTGATGTAGCCCTCCGCCTCGACGGTCCATGCGGCCTTGCCGGTCGACAGGTCGACGGCGTGGATCCTGTTGTCGTAGGAGCCGGCGACCACGAGCGAACGGCCGCCGGCAAGCGGGACGAGATTGGCCGAACCGAGGATCTTGTCCTCCGCGGCGTAGCTCCACGCGCGCGACCCGTCGCCGGCCTTCACGGCGACCAGGGTGCCGTCCGTGCAGCCGGCGATCACGAGTTCGCCGGCCGCCAGAGGCGGCGCCTCGATGCTGTCCGGCGCGGCATGCGCCCACAGGGTGCGGCCGTCCTTCAGATCGAGAGCGACCAGGAGATTCGAATCGGTGCCGATGAAGATGCGGCCCCCGGCGATCACCGGCGACGATCGGGTGCCCCGCGGCACGCGGACGGACCATGCGCGGCGGAGCGGCGGTCGGAGCTCCTCCGCCGACACGCCGGTCAGCGCCGGGTCGCCGCGGAAGACGGGCCAGTCGGCGGCGACCGCGCCGACGGCGGCGGCCGATGCGATGACCAGGATGGCCCCGGCGGCTTTCATGCCGTCGAACGTCCCTCCCGGGCGCCCGGCGCCTCGGAGGCCGGCTCCCATGCGCGGGCGGCGAGCGCGGCGGTGGGACAGGCTTGGACGCACTCCGCGGCGGCGGAGCCGAGGGCGGCGAGGAGGCCGTCCTCGAACGAGGGTGCGATGCGCGTGTCGTAGCCGCGGGCGAGGAAGGTCATCCCGGGAGCGATGCCGTCGCGAGCGGTGATGCGGACGCAGAGCCCGCACTTGATGCACTTGCCGGGCTCGAAGACGAGATCCGGATGGTCGCGGCGGATCTCGACCGGCGGCCGGTCGCCGGCGCGGAATTCGTCGGCATCGATGTCGTACGTCTCCGCATGGAGCCGGAGCCGGCATGAGTCGGCCTTGCGGCAGTCGCAGTCAAGGCAGCGCGCGGCCTCGGCGGCGGCGCGCGTCGCGTCCATCCGCTCCGGCGCGGGCGAGCGTTCGCCGGGGTCCGCGTCGGCCAGGAACGCGGCGATCTCGCCGTCGTGCAGGCGGCCGATCCGCGAATTGAAGCGACGGGGACGGCCGGTGACGGGACGGCCGGCCAGGAACTGCAGGACGGATTCCGCGGCGGTGCGGCCCGCGCCGACGGACCGGACGGCCATGCGGGAGGGGGCGATCACGTCGCCGGCGGCAAAGACACCGGGCTCGGACGTCTGCAACGTTTGCGGATCCACCTTCACGCCCCGCGGTGTATGGGCGAGCCCGAGCCTGTCGAGAGCGGCGGCGTCCTGCGGCCCGGTGGCGAGGATGACGGCGTCGACCGAATTGCGCAGCGTCCGCAGGTCCTCCGCCGATGCGATCCGGGCGCCGAAGCGGAAGGCGACCTCGGCGGCGGCGATGGCTGCGATCTCCGCGTCCAGCGTGGCGCGGGGCAGGCGGTCCTCGGGAACGGCGCTCCGCAGGGCGCCGCCCGCCTCGTGCGCGGCGTCGATCACCAGCACGCCGGCCCAGGCGCGGCGCAGGTGCCGGGCGGCGGCGAGCCCCGCCGGACCGGCGCCGACCACGGCGACCCGCCGGCCGTTCAGGATGGACGACTCGCCGGGCGTGGCGGCCATCCGGGCGGCGAGGGCGTGCTCGCCGGCGACGCGGTGGACGGCGGCGATCGCCACCGCGGCATCGTGCGTGGCGCGGCGGCACCCCTTCTCGCAGGGGGCGGGGCAGATGCGGCCGAGCGTGGCGGGCAGGACGAGATCCTCGGTCGCGATCCGAGCGGCCGTGTCCCAGTCGCCGGCGCGCGCCGCGCGCAGCATGTGCGGAATTCGCAGGCGCGCGGGACAGGTCCGGTGGCACGGCGCCTCGCAGTCGCCGACGTGCTCGCTCAGGAGCAGGGCGAGGACGCGGCGCCGCGCGCGGCGGACGGTCTCGCCCG
>Ga0194127_10007598_pt1 | contig 11895 bp, 3 predicted proteins | sample TA2KigC100mmetaG_FD_148624 | JGI IMG/M metagenome (GOLD analysis project Ga0194127, IMG submission 148624) | Freshwater microbial communities from Lake Tanganyika, Tanzania - TA2015036 Kigoma Deep Cast 100m | ecosystem: Environmental > Aquatic > Freshwater > Lake | place: Tanzania: Lake...
ACGACAAGGACGGAGACCAGGTGCTGGACGACGAGGACAACTGTCCCCTGGTCAACAACCCGGACCAGGCCGATCTCGACCAGGACGGCAAGGGCAACGCGTGCGACGACGACATCGACGGCGACCAGTTCAAGAACGAGGTGGACAACTGCCCCTACCTGTTCAACCCCGTCCAGACCGACACCGACTTCGACGGCACGGGCGATGTCTGCGATCCCGATCTCGACGGCGACAAGGTGGCCAACGAGGCGGACAACTGCCCGTCGGTCCCCAACGCAGACCAGAAAGACTCGGACGGCGACGGCCTGGGCAACGCGTGCGACGACGACGATGACAATGACGGCGTGCCCGATGCGCTCGACAACTGCACGGTCAATCCCAACGCGGACCAGGCCGATTCCGACTTCGATTCCAAGGGAGATGCTTGCGACCCGGATGACGACAACGACGGCATCGTCGATGCGCTCGACAACTGCCCCACCCTGATCAACCCGCTCCAGGACGACTTCGACGGGGACGGATTGGGGGACGCGTGCGACCCGGACGATGACAACGACGGCGTCACCGACAAGACCGACAACTGCCCGAAGGTGGCCAACGCAGGCCAGGAAGACACGGACGGCGACGGCGACGGCGATGCCTGTGACAAGGATGACGACGGCGACGGCATCCAGGACACGGTGGACAACTGCCCGCTCGTGAAGAACACGGTGCAGACCGATACCGACGGCGACGGTGAAGGGGATGCATGCGACACCGACGACGACAACGACGGGACTCCCGACGGCAAGGACAACTGCCCGCTCGTCAAGAATGGGGACCAGGTCGACACCGACGGCGACAAGCTGGGCGACGCGTGCGATGACGACGACGACAACGACGGCAAGAAGGACGACCTCGACAACTGCCCCACCGTGGCCAACGCGGGGCAGTTCAACCTGGACAATGATGCCTGGGGGGACGCGTGCGATCCGGATGACGACAACGACGGCGTGCCCGACCTCAACGACAACTGCCCCACCGTGGCCAACCAGTCGCAGGCCAACCACGACGACGACAAGAACGGCGACGCATGCGACGACGACGATGACAACGACGGCGTGCCCGATGCTGAGGACAACTGCCCCATCGTGGCCAACGCGAGCCAGATCGACTCGGACGGCGACGGCAAGGGGGATGCGTGCGAGACCGACCTCGACAACGACGGCGTCCCCAACGTGAACGACAACTGCCCCTCGACCCCCAACCTCGACCAGAAGGACTCGGACAAGGACGGAGCGGGGGACGCGTGCGACCCGGATGACGACAACGACGGCATCAGCGACCTCCAGGACAACTGCCCTCTGGCCGCCAACCCCGAGCAGCTCAACACCGACGGCGATATCTGGGGGGACGTGTGCGACCTGGACGATGACAACGACGGCAAGCTCGACGCCAAGGACAACTGCCCCACGATTCCCAACGCGAACCAGCTCGATTCCGACGGTGACGGCCTTGGTGACGCGTGCGACGACGACCATGACGGCGACGGCACCGTGGACACCCTGGACAACTGCCCCAACCTCTACAACAAGAACCAGGCCGACATCGACTTCGACGGCATCGGCGATGCCTGCGACCCGGATGACGACGGCGATGCCATCGCGGACCCGATGGACAACTGCCCCACGACCTTCAATCCGACCCAGGCCGACCTCGACGACGACGGCCTCGGCGACCCGTGCGACGACGACGTCGACGGTGACGGGCTCGCCAACAAGCAGGACAACTGCCCCAGCGTCTTCAACATCGATCAGAAGGATACCGACAAGGACGGCCAGGGAGACAAGTGCGACCAGGACGACGACAACGACGGTCGCATCGACCTTGTCGACAACTGCCCCCTCGTCTACAACCCCAACCAGAAGGACAACGACCAGGATGCCATGGGGGACGTCTGCGATGACGACGACGACAACGACGGCGTGCCCGATACCCTCGACAACTGTCCGTTGAACGACAACCTGGACCAGCTCGACACGGACAAGGACCTGCAAGGGAACGCGTGTGACCTGGACGACGACGGGGACCAGATCCCGGACGCGGACGACAACTGTCCGCTCACCGCGAATCCGTCCCAGGTCAACTCCGACAACGACCCGCTCGGCAACGCGTGCGATACCGACGACGACAACGACGGGTTCCTCGACCAGTTCGACAACTGCCCGACCGTCTACAACCCGGACCAGGCGGATTCGGACCTGAACGGGGTCGGCAATGCCTGCTCTCTGGATGCCGATGGAGACGGTGACCCGGACGCGACCGACTGCGCACCCAACAACCCCGCCATCCACCACGGAGCGCAGGAGAAGTGCGACGGACTGGACAACAACTGCGCAGGCGGCGTGGACGAGGCCAATGCCAAGGGATGCTCGACCTGGTGGATGGACTACGACCAGGACGGGGCCGGAGCGCTCGACGACAAGAAGTGCCTGTGCGCCGCGACCGGCAAGTACACGGCCCTGGCCGGCGGCGACTGCAACGACAAGAACAACCAGGTCAACCCGCAGGCCATCGAGAAGTGCGACGGCCTCGACAACGACTGCGACGGCGTGGTGGACGACCAGGATGCGTTCGGCTGCAAGGACTACCATGCGGACGGCGATGCCGACCAGTTCGGTGCCATCGGGGACAAGAAGTGCCTGTGCGCGGCATGGCAGCAGTACACGGCAGCATCCTCGGGGGACTGCAACGATGCGAATGCGGCGGTGAATCCCGGGCAGGCGGAGAAGTGCAACGGGCTTGATGACAACTGCAACGGGAAGAGCGACGAGGAAGGGGCTCAGGGGTGCAAGAGCTACTACATCGACGAGGACTCGGACGGCTTCGGGCTGCAGCAGCAGAGCAAGTGCCTGTGCGTGTCCACACCGCCGTACCAGGCGCTGGTCGGAGGCGACTGCAACGACAAGAACCCCCAGGCCTATCCTGCGGCCCAGGAGCTGTGCGACGGAGCGGACAACGACTGCGACGGCAAGGTCGACGAGCCCGGTTCCATCGGCTGCATCAAGTTCTTCCGTGACTTCGACGACGACGGCTTCGGTCTGACCAGCGACTTCAAGTGTTACTGCCAGGCCGAGGGGGACTACACCACCCAGAACGACGGCGACTGCAACGACACGAATCCCAACGTCTCCCCCGCGGGCAAGGAGAAGTGCAACGCAGAGGACGACAACTGCGACGGCAAGGTCGACGAGCCCGGCGCATGGGGGTGCAGCTTCTTCTTCAAGGACGTGGACCAGGACGGCTTCGGCAACGGGCTTGCGAGCCTCTGTCTCTGCCAGGCGGAAGGGGCGTACACGGTCAAGAACGGCGATGACTGCAACGATGCGGATCCCAAGGTCAAGCCGGCCGCTCTCGAGCTGTGCGACGGCAAGGATTCCAACTGCAACGGAGTGGCGGACGACGAGAATGCCCAGGGGTGCAAGCCCTATTTTGCGGACGTGGACAAGGACGGATACGGCCAGATCGGAGCGGGGAAGTGCCTGTGCGGACCGACCGGGGACCACACGACGCTGCAGTCGGGGGATTGCAGCGACGGGCTTGCCAGCGTTCATCCGGGGGCGGTGGAGAAGTGCAACAACCTGGATGACGACTGCGACGGCCAGATCGACGAGGGTTCTCCCGGGGATTGCACGAACTACTATCGGGATACCGACGGCGACGGGTACGGCAACAGCAACGACGTCAAGTGCCAGTGCGGGCCCTCCGGGGCCTACAAGGCCGCTGTCGGCGGGGACTGCAACGACCAGAACGCGGCCATGTTCCCCGGTGCGACCGAGTTCTGCAACGGCGTCGACGACAACTGCGACGGGAAGGTGGACGAGGCGGGCGGGGTCGGTTGCAAGCTGTTCCTCAAGGATGACGACGCGGACGGGTACGGCGCCAACAACGACAGCAAGTGCCTGTGCGCGGCGCAGGGGAAGTACACGGCAACGACGGGCGGCGACTGCGATGACACCAGTGCGAAGGTCTCTCCGGCAGCCGGTGAAAGCTGCAACGGGCTCGACGACGATTGCGACCAGCTCGTCGACGAGGCCGGGGCAGCCGGGTGCGCGACCTGGTTCTACGACGGGGACCAGGACGGCTACGGCGACGCGGGGCTGACCAAGTGCCTGTGCCAGTCGGAGGGGCTGTACACCACCAAGAAGCTCGGCGACTGCGACGACGGGAACGAGCTCGTCAGCCCCAGCGTCAAGGAGGTCTGCAACGGAGCGGACGACAACTGCAACAACCAGGTGGACGAGGCCGGCGCAACCGGGTGCACCACCTACTACCTGGACGCGGACAAGGATGGCTTTGGAAGCACAGCGGTCCAGCAGTGCACCTGCAAGCCGGTCGGCGACTTCACCGCGACCCAGTCGGGTGACTGCAACGACGGCAACGCCCAGGTCAATCCCAAGGCAGCGGAGAAGTGCAACAACTTCGATGACGACTGTGATACCCAGGTGGACGAGGAAGGGGCCAACGGCTGCTCCAGCTTCTACAAGGACGCGGACAGCGACGGGTTCGGCCTGGCCGGGGAATCCAAGTGCCTGTGCGCCCCCGCCACCCCCTTCAAGGCCACCGTGGCCGGCGACTGCGACGATGCCAACGCGCTGATCAAGCCGGGCGGGACCGAGACCTGCAACGGCAAGGACGACAACTGCAACGGGGCCGCAGACGAGGCCGGTGCTGCCGGCTGTACGCAATTCTACCGGGACAGCGACGCGGACACGTACGGCGATGCAGCGGATGCCAAGTGTCTCTGCATGTCCTCCGGCGGCTACACGGCCACCGTGTCGGGGGATTGCAACGACCTCAACTTCGCCCAGAATCCCGACATGCCCGAGAAGTGCGACGACATCGACAACAACTGCAAGAACGGCGTGGACGAAGGGTGCGACAAGGATGACGACGGGTACTGCACCGCGTCCATGACCACCGTCGGCAAACCCAGCACCTGCCTGCTGGGCGGAGGGGACTGCAACGACAACAACGAGCTCATCAACCCCGCTGCCGTCGAGCGCTGCGACGACATCGACAACAACTGCAAGAACGGCAAGGACGAAGGGTGCGACGACGACAACGACGACTGGTGCGACGCTGCCATGACCACCAGCGGCAATCCGCCCGTGTGTCCAAAGGGGGGCAACGACTGCGATGACATGAACGCGGCCCTCAACCCGGGAAAGACCGAGGTGTGCGACAACCTGGACAACGACTGCGACGGCAACCCGGACAAGGGGTGCGACGACGACAACGACGGATACTGCGACCAGGCGATGCCCATGGTCGGAACGCCGGATACCTGCCTCTTCGGCGGCGGCGACTGCAACGACGGCAGCGCAGCCATCTACCCGGCCGCACCCGAGCTCTGCAACGGCCAGGACGACAACTGCAACAACCAGGTCGACGAGGGGGCCCCGGCCTGCTCGAACTTCTACCTCGACAACGACGCGGACGGCTACGGCGTCACCACCGACAAGAAGTGCCTGTGCGCCCCCCAGGGCAAGTACACCGCCAACGTCGGCGGCGACTGCGCGGATTCGGATGTCCAGGTCAACCCGGCAGCGGCCGAGAAGTGCAACGGCAAGGATGACAACTGCAACGGCCAGACCGACGAGACCGGTTCGCTCGGGTGCTCGACCTGGTACAAGGACGGCGACGACGACGGGTACGGTATCGGCAACGACAGCAAGTGTCTCTGCGCGGCCTCGCCACCCTACAAGGTCCAGCAGTCGGGCGACTGCAACGACGCGGTCCAGGCCGTCCATCCCAACGCGACCGAGGCATGCAACGGCGGTGACGACGACTGTGACGGCCAGGTGGACGAAGCCGGGGCCCAGGGATGCCAGACCCTCTACAAGGACGTGGACGGAGACGGCTTCGGGGTGGCCGGCGACAGCCAGTGCCTCTGCACCGCGGCCGGCAACTACAAGGCCACCGTCGCCAACGACTGCAACGATGCGTCGTCCCTGGTCAATCCCAACGCGACCGAGCTGTGCAACGGCGTGGACGACAACTGCAACGGCCAGGTCGACGAAGGGGCTCCGCAGTGTATCACCTACTACAAGGATGCGGACGGCGACACCTTCGGCGTCACCGGCGACAGCAAGTGCACGTGCGCCCCTTCCGGCGCCTACACCGCCACCAAGGGCGGGGATTGCAACGATGCCAGCGCCCAGGCCCATCCGGGGGCGGCCGAGGTGTGCAACAACCTGGATGACGATTGCGATTCCCAGATCGACGAGCCCGGCTCGCAGGGGTGCATCACCTACTACAAGGATGCGGACGGCGACGGCTACGGGATTCTCAACGACACTGCTTGCCGCTGCGCTCCGCTGGCCCCGTACTCAGCAACCCTGGCCGGCGACTGCAACGACTCCAACGGCAACGTCAACCCCGGGGCCAAGGAGGTCTGCAATGCCATCGACGATGACTGCGACGGCAACGCCAACGAAGAGGGGGCCGCCGGCTGTAGCAACTTCTATCGCGACAACGACGGCGATGCCTACGGGGTCACCAGCGACGTCAAGTGCTTCTGCACCGTGAGCGGCCCCTACTCCGCAGCGGTCGGCGCAGATTGCAACGACAACAGCGTGACCACCTACCCCGGCGCCAAGGAGCTGTGCGACGGGCTCGACAACAACTGCAACGGCCAGGTCGACGAGGGGGCCGCCGGGCAGTGCACCACGTTCTATCGCGACGGTGACAACGACGGCTTCGGGCTCACGGCGGACTCGCAGTGTCTGTGCGCTCCCGCCGGCAACTACAAGGCCACCGTGCCCGGCGACTGCAACGACAACAACGCAGCCATCCACCCCGGGGCCACCGAGTTCTGCAACCTGGCCGACGACGATTGCGACGGGGTCGCGGACGAGCAGGGTGCGACCGGGTGCACGTGGTACTACAAGGACGGCGACCTGGACGGGTACGGTGACCAGAACGCACCCAAGTGCCTCTGCGCCGCCAGCCCTCCCTACAGCGTGACCCTGGGGGGCGATTGCGCAGATACCAACCCCGCAGTCAATCCCGCGGCCACCGAGGTCTGCGACGGAATCGACAACGACTGCAAGAGCGGTGTCGATACCGGCTGCGACGACGACAATGACGACTGGTGCGACGCCGGGATGTCCACAGTCGGCAAGCCCCCGATCTGTCCGTTCGGCGGCGGCGACTGCAATGACACCCAGGCCGGCATGAGTCCCGGCGCCAGCGAGCTGTGCAATGCCGTGGACGACAACTGCAACGGCCAGGTCGACGAAGGCAACGCAGCGATCCTCTGCCCCATCGCCCACGCCCAGACCAAGTGCACCGCAGGCGCCTGCCAGCTCGTCTCGTGCGACGCTGCCTGGTGGAACGTCAACGGGCTCATCGCAGACGGCTGCGAGTGCAAGGAGGACGTGTTCGAGGCCACCGGCGATACCTGCACGGATGCCTACTCCATCGGAACCCTGGGCGATGCCGGCGAGACAGCGTTCCACATCGGGAACCTCGTGCCCGGCGGGGACGCGGACTGGATCCGCTTCAAGGCAACCGATTCCGCAGACCAGAGCTGCGACAAGCTCCACGTCAAGGTGCAGTTCACCTCCAATCCGGACGGCCAGTTCGCATTCGATGTCTACCGCGGCGGCTGCAACCCCGCGGACAACCTCTGCTTCTCGACCGACCTGTTCGAGTGGTTCACCGACTTCTACGACGCCCAGAAAGGGGAATGTCCGTGCTCCACGCTGACCAACGCAAATCCGGCCGGCCAGGCCGAGCCGGGCAAGCACCTCTGTGCGGACCAGACCGCGGACTACTTCATCCGGGTGTTCCGCATCCAGGGGAAGCCCGCCACGTGCGATTCCTACACGCTGAAGGTGAGCAATGCGGCCCCCTGAACCTGACAGGCTCCCCGTTCTTGCCGCATCTGCGCGAATGATCTATACATCCACCCGAGGATGTTCGTGCCGGGAGGGCAGTACGTCATGACAGAGCGTCGGGAGACGACGGTATCCAAGTGCCCGGCCTGCGGAGCGGTCACTCCGGGGTTGCCGGAGCGATGCCTGGCCTGTGGGCACCGCTTCAGCGAACCGGGCCGGTCGCTGCCTGCGATGCGCGATCCGACCCGCGAGATGGATACAATCGTGGTCCGCAAGCGACTCGACAAGCGGTTTCTGCCGCGCCATGTGACGGTTCCGTTCCTCGCCGGTCTCCTGGTTGCGGTCGTGGTCCTCGTGCTCCTGAGGCTTGCGGCCTCGGACCACAAGCTCGGGCTGGGGGGCGGAGCCGTCGAGACGCCCGGGCCGTCCGGGCGGGAGCAGGGGGGGGGCGCACGGTCCGTCCAGGCGTCCGGCAGCCAGCCGCCGGCCGGGGACTTCCCCGCACTTCCGCACTTGGGGCCCGGGACTCAGCCGGTGGTGCCTGACGATATCCGGTACTTCCGCCAGGTCCAGGACGCGCAGCAGGGGGCTCCGCCGGACACGCTCCGGCTGGATGACCTGGTGGACGGGAGCTCTGGTACCTGCCTGCGGCCGGGGCGTGCCGGGCTGCCCGGGCGCATCGAGCTGACGTTCCGGGCGTATCACCGCTTCAGCCACGTGGCCTTCACGGTCGGGTGTCTCGAGGGGCCGGCGGCAGCAAGCACCTCCCGTGTCACGGTGGAGACCGAGGGGGGGATCCACCGAACTGTGCTCCTGCCCGCGGTGGAGGGTCCGGTCACCGCCGACCTCGCCGGATCGTGGGCGAGTCGGATCGTCCTCAGGCTCGATGACCCGGGGCTTGCCGCCCTGGGGCTTGCAGAGGTGCAGTTCTTCGTGTTCCGGGAGGATGCCGATGCTCCGGAATCGTGATGCACATTGCCAGGAGGGGAGAATGCAGCGACGCCCGTTTGCCCCTATGATTGCCCTGCTGTTCGCGTGCGGCCTGGCCGCCTGCTCAGGCGATGGCGGGGCCGGGGACGTGGTGGCCGAGATCTCGTTCCCCAAGACCGACCTGCAACCCCTTCCTCCCGAGGACGTGGCACCCGACCTCCCGCCGGACGAGCCCGAGCCGCTGCCCGACGTGCCCGAGGAGATCCAGCCGGTCCTCACCGGCTGCGGTGACGGTCAGTGCGCCGGGGCGGAGACCCCGGACAACTGCGCCAAGGATTGCATGCTCGACCCGGAGAAGGCCGCATTCGTCTTTGCGCACAAGGGGGACGAGATCGGCGCGCTCGGGCGCATCCAGGATCTCCTCGGTGCCGGGGCCGCGGTCTACGTGTTCTACCTCACGTTCGACGACACGCCGATCGACAAGTACTACAACGGCAATCCGGCCACGCTGTCCGTGGCATCGCTCGGAGTCCCGGCAGACTGGATCTACCTGTACGAGAAGTACATCGAGTGGGGAATCGTGACCGGCAACCACGAGGCGGTGGACCGCCTCACCCAGCACTTCGTCACGCTCCAGCCCTCGTCCATCTATGTGCCGCAGCTCTGCGGGGGGAACCTCGAGTCCGAGCTTGCCCACGTGGTCGGCGTGTGGGCAGCAAAGAGAGCCAAGGTGTTTCCCAAGTACTACGAGGTCCCCGCCCGCTCCAACTACTACGTCATGACCGACACGGATGCGGACCTGGCGACGACCGATCCGGACCTGTTCGTCCAGCGTTTCGTGGACCGCTGGCGGCTCCTGCCCAAGTCCACGGACGAGCTGAAGCCGACGTTGGGCGCCCAGGACATGGCCAAGGTCCGGCTCGCGGCAAGCCACATCCAGGATCCCTGGCTCCAGGACTTCCTGTACAAGCTGCCCGAGGACCGGGTTCTCTTCCTGCTGCGCGAGCTGCAGCGTTTCCGCCAGGTACCCGACAAGCAGGCCAACGACAAGAAGCCGTTCCTCGAGTCTCCCGCAAACCCGGCCGGGACGTTCATCTACAACGAGCAGGGGTACACCTTCGACGAGTTCAAGCAGCGCGCCAAGGTGGTGGAATCGTTCTACGGAACGAACCTCCGCACGGAACCGTCAACGCTTCCCGGTTTTGACGAGCCGCTGAGCCTGGTGATCCTCCAGCAGTTCGACGTCGCCCTCCAGATCCGAGCCTTCTCCAACGAGCCGGACACGCTCAGCTTCACCATCGGCTTCGGGCCGGCCAAGAGCGAGACCCAGGACTGCGAGAAGCCTGCCGAGCTTGCAATCGAGGCACTCGAGAAGACCGAGATCGTGGTGAAATGCAAGGCGAAGGAACCGATCGGCAAACACGTGTACTACCTGCGGGCCTACTCGGCCAAGGCCAAGGCCAACAACGACGCCGCCCTCTTCACCGAAGTGCCATTCCAGATTCAGATCGGGCAGTAGGAGGAACCATGTTCCGATTGTCTCCGGGAGCGACATCCGGCAACCGTGGCATCGGGTTGCTCCACGCCCTGCTCGCAGCGACGGTCATGCTGTTTCCAGGGCGTTTTGCAGCCGCTCAGGACAAAGACCCCATCGCACTGTTCAACGAGGCCTCCGACCTGGCCGACAAGGGGTTGTTCGAGGAGGCGGTCGCCATCTGGCTCATGGTGGCCGACGCCATCCCGGAGAAGTACCGTCCCGTCGTACAGGTCAACCTGGGGTTGGCATACAAGAAGCTCGGCAAGCTGCCGCAGGCCTGGCATCACCTGAACCGCTATCTCGAGGTCAAGCCGGACGATGCGGAGGCCGCGGCATGGCTCCAGGGGGTCGTGGCCGACCTGCGCAAGACCCACGTGCTCTGTCACGTACGCTGCCAGCCCGCCGACGCCAGGCTCTTCGTCCAGGGGGAGTCGAAGGACGCCTACCGCTGCCCCCTCGACTGGTGGTTCGAGCCGGGAAAACGCCTCCTGCGTGGGGAGAAGGAAGGCTTCGACCAGAAGCTCGAAGTTGTGGAAGTAGCGGCTGGCAAGGCCGAGCAGGACATCTCGATCGTGCTTGTACCGGTCGAGCAGTGGGGGTACCTCGAGGTGCAGGGGGCGGGGAAGAGCATCCAGGTGTTCCTCAACGGCATGCTCGAAGGCAGGGTGCCGTTCCGGCGGAAGCTCAAGCCCGGCACCTACGAGCTCATGGTCGGCCGGCCCGGGGAGCTCCCCTGGAAGAAGACCGTCGTCGTGGCCGCAAGCGAGACCGTCGTCGAGAAGCCGGAGGTCGCCAATCCCGTGGAGAAGCCGCCCGAGGACGACCTGTCCGCACAGCTCGGAACGCCGGTGCACGTGGCGGCCAAGGCCGAGACCCGGGGCAACTCCGGCGCCTGGTGGAAGTGGACGCTGCTCGGTGCCGGTGTGGCAGCGGCCGCGACCGGTGGCACGTTCGGCTACCTCGCAATGAAGCGGAACGACGAACTCAAGGGCGAGTACCCCGACGGAACTGACGAGAGCCCGGCTCCCGTCCAGCACCAGGAGCTCTACGACAAGGCGTATGACGACGAGGTGCAGCCCAAGGTCATCTCGTCCTACGTCCTGTACGGAATCGGCGGCGCGATGGCGATCACGGGCGGGATTCTCCTGCTCGTGAGCACCGATTCCGACGAGGAAGGCAAGGACCGGGAGGGCAAGCTCGGTCTGGCCCCCGTGGCGCTTCCCGGCGGGGCCGCCATGTCGTTCACACTTTCCTGGTAGATCGGAGGCAACCCGTGATTCCAGTCACCTACCCCCCGCACCGGCTGAGTCTTGTGGCCACGCTGCTTCTCGTACTGGCAGCGGCATCGTGTGCGCAGCGCTTCGAGTTCAAGCATGTCTCCGACCAGGTCCCCTGGGGGGATGCCGTCTCCACCGGCGACGGCTCGACGCAGCCGGACGGGACGGGCGGGTCGGACGGGTCGGACGGGTCGGACGTGTCGGACGTGTCGGACGTGTCGGACGGGTCGGGCGGGTCGGACGTCTCGGGCGGGTCGGACGGGTCGGA
>Ga0194127_10007602_pt1 | contig 11892 bp, 10 predicted proteins | sample TA2KigC100mmetaG_FD_148624 | JGI IMG/M metagenome (GOLD analysis project Ga0194127, IMG submission 148624) | Freshwater microbial communities from Lake Tanganyika, Tanzania - TA2015036 Kigoma Deep Cast 100m | ecosystem: Environmental > Aquatic > Freshwater > Lake | place: Tanzania: Lake...
AAAAACCCGTGCCGCCCGCCGCGCAGGAGGCCGTCCTCGACGATCGCCCCGCCGACGCCCGTGCCGAGCGTCAGCGCCACGACCGGGGAAGAGCCCCGGGCCGCCCCCAGGCGCGCCTCGGCGAGGGCGAAGGCGTTGGCGTCGTTGAGGACAGCCACGGGCGCGCCGAGCGCGGCGCGCATCAGCTCGCCGAGCGGCGCCTCGCGCCATCGCGGCAGGTTGGGCGAGCGGTGCACGATCCCGGAGCCGCTGCTGACGAGCCCGGCGCAGCCGACGCCCACGGCGGCGAGCCGGCGGTCTCCGGCCAGGGACCGGAGAGCCCCGGCGACGGCGCGCACGAACTGCGCCGGATCGGCGGCGAGCGGCGTCTCGATCGTCGCCTCGGCCGCCGGCCGCCGCTCGCCGGCAGCTCCCGGCGCGACGATCTCCGCCTCCTCACCCGCGGCGACGAGGAGACCGATCTTCACCGCCGTGCCGCCGATGTCGATGCCGGCGACGAGCAGGGGCCCGTGCGGCGCGCCGCCCGCTTGCGGCGCGGGGGCGCGGCGGCCGCCGTCGCGGGACTGCTCAGCCGCGCGCACGGGCGCTCCCTCCCCGGGCCCCTGCGCCCGGGCCTCCCGCCGGCGCCGCGCCGGGGAAGAGGGAGCGCGCGGCGCGCCGGCCCAGGAGCCGCATGGCGGCGTCGACGGTGAGGAAGGATCCGGTCACCAGGACCGGCCGGCCCCCGGGGCGGCGCGCCCAGGCCTCGGCCATGCCGGCGCAGGGCCGAGGCTTCAGCCCGGCGCGGCGGGCGGCGGCGGCCAGATCCCCGAGCGGACCGGCGCGAGGCGAATCGAGCGGCACGAGGAGCGCCTCGGGGGCGAGCGGGCGCAGCTCGCGCAGGAAGGCCTCATGGTCCTTGTCGCCGAGCATGCCGACGATCAGCGCCGGCGGGGGCAGCGCGGAGAACCAGCCTTCCCAGGCCTCGCGCAGCGCGCGCGCGCCCTGGCGATTGTGGGCCACGTCGAGCACGACGGCCGGGCGGCGCCCGCTCGGCGCCAGGAGCTCGCAGCGCCCGGGCCAGCGCCCGAGCGCGAGCCCCTCGCCGATCGCCGCCTCGGGCACCGGCCGCCCGCGGCGCGCCAGCAGCCTCGCCGCCTCGGCGGCGAGAAGCGCGTTCTGCGCCTGGTGCGCGCCGCGCAGCCCGATGCGGTACTCGCCGCGGGACCCGTCCGCGCGCCGCCAGTCGATGCGCGTGCCGGAGGGCAGCGGGCGCGCGCTCCAGCCGGAGAGGCGCCCGCGGAGCGGCATCACCGGGGCGCCCACCTCCCGCCCGCGACGGCGGAAGACCTCGGCCACGGCGGCGCGGCAGGGGCCATGGAGAAGCGGCACGCCCGGCTTCATGATCCCCGCCTTCTCGCCGGCGATGGCCGTGAGCGTCGATCCGAGCGCCTGGCGGTGGTCCCAATCGATGCCGGTGACGACGGTCAGTTCGGGCCGGACGACGTTCGTGGCGTCGAGCCGCCCGCCCATGCCCACCTCGATGACGGCGCAGGTGACGCCCCGGCGGGCGAAGGCCTCGAAGGCGAGCAGCGTCGCCGCCTCGAAGTAGGAGAGCTTCAGGTCGAGGATCAGCGGGCGCAGCTCCCGCGTCAGCCCCGCCGCCTCGGCGCGCGGCAGGAGGCGCCCGCCGATGCGGATGCGCTCGCAGAAGTCGGTCAGGTGCGGCGAGGTGTAGAGGCCGGTGCGCTCCCCCGCCCGCTCGAGGATCGCCGCCAGCAGCGCGCAGGTCGAGCCCTTGCCGTTGGTCCCGGCCACGTGCACGGTGCGGTAGCGGCGCTCGGGGTGGCCGCGCGCGGCCACGGCGGCCTCGATCCGCTCGAGGCCCAGCTTGACCGAACCATGCTCGAGGCGGAAGAGGAAGTCGGTCGCCTGCGCGTAGGTCATCGCCCCCGCCCTCACGCGCGGGGCGCCGGCGCGGGCGGCGCCGGAAGGCGATGCCGGCGCCGCCCTTCGCTGTCCGCGAAGTAGCGCAGCAGCCGCCCCAGCGTCGCGCGCATCTCGCCCCGCGGCACGATCAGGTCGACGAAGCCATGCTCCTGCGTGAACTCGGCCCGCTGGAAGCCGGGGGGCAGCTCCTCGCGGATCGTCTCGCGGATCACCCGCGGCCCGGCGAAGCCGATCAGCGCGTTGGGCTCGGCCAGGATCACGTCGCCGAGCATGGCGAAGCTCGCGCTCACGCCGCCCGTGGTCGGGTCGGCGAGGATGGAGATGTAGGGCACGCCCTCCTCGTGCAGGCGCCCCAGCTCGGCGCAGGTCTTGGCCATCTGCATGAGCGAGAGGATCCCCTCGTGCATGCGCGCCCCGCCCGAGCAGGAGAGGATGACGAGCGCGATGCGCTCCCGCCGCGCCAGCCCCCCCGCGCGGGCGATGCGCTCGCCGACGACCGAGCCCATGCTGCCGCCGAGGAAGTGGAAGTCCATCACCGCCAGCACGAGCGGCTGCGACTCGATGCGCGCCCGGCCGGTCACCACCGCCTCGCGCGCCGGGTCCCCCGCCTGCTCCTCGAGGAGCTTGTCGGCGTAGCGGCCGCGGGCGTCGCTGAACTCCAGAGGGTCGACGCTCTGCACCTCGCCGAAGAGGGGCGTGAAGGAGCCCTCGTCGGCGAGGATGGCGACGTAGTCGGCGGCCGAGATGCGGAAGTGCGCGCCGCAGCGGCCGCAGGTCCAGAGTCTCCGCTCGACCTCGCGGCGATAGAGGATCTCGCCGCAGCCGGCGCACTTCATCCAGACGCCGTCGGGCACCTCGCGCCGGCGAAAGGCCATCGGGAGCTGGGCCGATTTCTTGCGGAACCAGGTCACGCCTTCTCCCCGTCGAGGGGCCGCGCCGGGCCCGGCCCACACGCCCCGCCGGGCCGCGGGCGCTCCGCGGGACGCCGCGCCTCGCCGCCGCGCAGGTAGAGGGGCTGGAGCGCGTCGAGGGAGGCCCCAGAAGCCAACGCCTCCGCGGGCATCCGCTCGGCCAGCATCGCCACCGCCCCGGGCGCGGCCCCGACCACGGCCCCGGGCAACGCCAGCAGCTCCGCGGGCGAGCGGCCCGCCCGCGCCTCGTCCAGCGCGGCGAGCAGCGCCGGGACCCCGTCGCCGGCGCAGAGCAGGGGCAGTCTCCCCAGTTCGGCCGCCCGGCGCAAGGCCTCGCCCACCCAGGCGGCGGCCCCGGCCAGCGGCAGGGCGGCCGCGTGGAGAAGCGCCCGGTAGCCCTCCGGACCGTGCCAGCCGGCCGAGGCGAAGACCTCGCCCCGGCGCGGAGCCTCGGCGAGAAGCACCGGCTGTCCGCCCGCGCCGAGGGCGAGGATGCGCGCCTCGAACGCGGAGACTCCCGCCAGCGGCAGGCCCCAGCCGAGCGCCAGGCCCTTGGCCGTCGCCAGCCCCACGCGCACGCCGGTGAAGGAGCCCCCCCCGAGGGCGACGCCGAGCCGCGCGAGCGCCCCGCCCCCGGCGCCCAGGTCGGCCATCAGCCGGTCGATCTGCGGCAGGATGCGCTCGCTCGTCGCCGCCCGCGCGTCGCAGCGCAGCTCGGCCAGCAGCCGCCCCTCGCGCACGAGCGCGACCCCGCCGAGGATCGTCGAGGTGTCGATGCCCAGGACCACTACCCCTCCTCCCGCGGGGGCGGGGCGCCGGCGGCCTCCCGGGTCGCGGTCTCTCCAGCCTCCTCACCGGGCGGCAGGTGCGGCCGCAGGCGGGCCCACCGGTCGGGGGGCGCCTCCACGACGACGCGCCGTCTCTCCCCGCCGGCGTGGGCCAGGCGCACGAGGATCGCCCGCTCAGGCAGCGCCGTCCCCAGGCGGTCGGCCCACTCGACGAAGCTGACGCCGCCGCCGTCCATCCACTCCTCCCACTCGGCCAGCTCCGCGGAGGCGCCGGGAAGCTCCCAGCGGTAGAGGTCGAAGTGGTAGATCGGCAGCCGCCCCCGATAGACGTGGACCAGCACGAAGGTCGGGGAGCGGACGCGGCCCGCGTAGCCGAGCGCGCGGCAGGCCCCCTCGGTGAAGCGCGTCTTGCCGCTGCCCAGCTCCCCGATCAGCGCGACGACGTCGGCCGGCTCCAGACCCGCCGCCAAACGCGCGGCGAGCGCCCGCGTCTCCTCCTCCCCCTGCGTCCAGGCCGCCCACACAGCCGCTCCCTCCCCGGTCGCCGCGCGCCTCTTCTCGCCGGCACCCTCCGCCCGGCGCCGCCCCGCTCACCCCCTCGCCGCGGGGGTCAGCGTCGCCACCGGCACGACCATCTCCTCGAGGGAGATGCCGCCGTGCTGGAAGCTGCCGCGGAGCATGCGCTCGTGCTCGTGGCGGCCGTGATGGTAGACGAAGAAGTAGTCCTCGCGGGCGAAGAGGTGCGTCTCCGCCCCCGCGCCCGCGGGCAGGCCGTAGGCGCGGGCGTCGCGCACGAGCAGCCCCGCCTCGGGATCGACGGTCAGCGCCCGGCCGCGCTTGAAGCGCGGCCCGCCGACGACCTGGCGATCGGCGCCCACCAGCGCCGGCCGGCGCACCGCCAGGCTGCCATGGTCGGTCGTCACGATCGTCACCCGCTCCTGGCGGGCCATCTCGTGCAGCAGATCGAGCAGCGCCGAGCGCTCGAACCAGGTGCGCAGGTGCGCGCGCAGCGCGGCGGCGTCCTGGGCGAACTCGGTGAAGAGGGCGTCGCGGCTGCGCCCATGGGCGAAGGTGTCGACGAAGGTGAAGACGGTCGCCACCAGGTCGAGATCGGCGTAGCTGCCCGCCTGGCGCAGCAGCTCCTCGGCGTCGGCGCGGCTGGTCACCTTGGCGTACTGGAATCGCCGCGCGCCGAGGCCCTCGCGCCGCAGCAGCTCGCGGAGCAGCTCGCGCTCGAAGCGGTTGCGGCCGATCTCGTCCGCCTGGGCGTCGGTCCAGAGCTCCGGGTGGCGCGAGGCGATCTCCGCCGGCATGAGCCCGCTGAAGATGGCGTTGCGCGCGAAGGGGGTCGCCGTCGGCAGGATGGCGTAGTAGACGTCGTTCTCGCAGCGGAAGGCGGCCGGCAGGAGTTCCTCGAGCAGCAGCCACTGGTCCAGGCGCAGGCAGTCGATGACGATCAACGCGGCGCGGCGCCCGGCGTGGAGGAAGGGAACGAGCTTCTGCGGGAGCAGCTGCGGAGAGAGCAGCGGCCGGCTCTCGGCCTTGGCCCCGATCCAATCGGCGTAGCGGCCGGCGACGAAGCGCCCGAACGCCCGGTTGAGCTCGAGCAGCCGGGCGTCGAACGACTCGCGCAGGTGCGCCTCGGCGACCGCGTCGAGGGCCAGGTCCCAGCGCGCCGTGCTCAGCGCCTCGGCGGCCCACTCGCGCCAGCCCCAGTCGCCCAGCGGCGTCTCCTGCGCGGCGCCGAACTGGCGCACGTACTCGCGCACGGTCGCGCCCCGCTCCAAGCCGCGGGCCTCGAAGATGCGCTTGCAGGTCAGGAAGATCTGGCTCGGATTGACCGGCTTGATCAGGTAGTCGCTGATGCGGCGCCCGAGCGCCTCGTTCATCAGGTGCTCTTCCTCGCTCTTGGTGATCATCACCACCGGCAGCCCCGGCCGCAGCCGCTGCAGCTCCTCGAGCACGGCCAGCCCGCCCATGCCCGGCATCATCTCGTCGAGCAGCACCAGGTCGAAGTCCTCCTGCTCGACCAGGTGCAGCCCGTCGGGGCCGTTGGCGACGCCGGTCACGCGGTAGCCCTTGCCCTCGAGGTAGAGCATGTGCGGGCGGAGCATGTCGATCTCGTCGTCGACCCAAAGGATGCGCTGGCGGCGGGGCGTCATCGGCGTTCCCATCCCGGGCGGGGCGGCACCGGCGGGTCTAGACCGGGAAGGAGATCACGAAGGTGGACCCCCGGCCCGGCTCGCTGCGCTCGACCCAGATGCGGCCGCCGTGATTCTCCTCGACGATGCGCTTGGCCAGCGTCAGGCCCAGGCCCCAGCCGCGGCTCTTGGTCGTGTAGCCGGGCGAGAAGATCTGGCGCACCTCGGTCCCGGTCATGCCCCGCCCCTCGTCGGCGATGCGCACCTCGACGCACTCTGTCTCGTGCCGGTGCACCACCGAGCAGCGGATCACGCCCTGGGCGCGCGTGGCGTCGATGGCGTTCTTGAGGATGTTCTCGATCACCCACTCGATCAGCTCCTCGTTGAGGCTGACCGGGGGGACCATCTCGTACTGCTCGGCGATCTCGATGTCCTTCTTCAGGTGCGGCAATCTGCGCCGGAAGTAGCGCACCGCCGCGCTGACGATCGGGACGACGTCCGCGGTGACGAGGTTGGGCGCCGATCCGACCTGGCTGAAGCGCTTGGCGACCTTGTTCAGGCGGTCGGCGTCGTCCTCCATCTCGTCGAGGATCTCGGTCAGGAACTCCGCCTCGATGCGGATCTCGCGGGGCCCCTCGGCCTCCGCCGCGGCCCCTCCCCGGGCTGCCTCGGCGCCCCCGGGCGCCGGCGCGGCAGCGCCCGGCGGGGGCCCGCCCGCTCCCGCCTCGGCCTCGAGCAGGCGCTCGCGCAGGATCTCGATCCAGCCCATCAGCGAGGAGATCGGCGAGCCGAGCTGGTGGGCGGTCTCCTTGGCCAGGCCGATCCAGATCGCCCGCTGCTCGCTCGTCTTGATCGAGCGGTAGCTGGCGTACCCGAGGGCGATGAAGATGGCGATCACGCCGAGCTGGACGAGCGGGATGTAGCGCAGCTCGCCCGCCAGGCGCCGCTCGCCGAAGTGGACGTAGCCGAAGGGGCGGGTGTGGTCACCGGCGTAGATGGCGATCGGGTCGTTGACCCGATCGAGGGCGGCGACCCGGTCGAGCACGCGGCGCAGCGCCGGGGGGGGCGGCTTGCTCGGATCCCACTGGGAGATCTCCTCGATGCCGACCGCCTCGGGGGGCACGCCGATGTTGACCCAGACGAAGGGGCGGCCCGCGCGATCGGTGAGCACGAGCGGCAGGTCGCTGGGCCTGATCACGCTCGTGAAGATCTCCCGCAGGTCGGGGTTCCAGGTCGCCTGCAGGGCGCTGACGGCGACGAAGCGCGCCAGCAACTGCGAGATCGCCTGCGACTCCTGGTTGACCTTGCGCACCCAGCTGTAGGAGTAGGCGAAGGCGGCGGCGACGAGGACGAAGCTGCCGAGGAACAGGTAGGCGCGCAGCAGCCGGGGGAGATTCGCGCGCGAAGCGGCCATGGCCTACCCCTCCGCCCCGCCCGCCGGAGGCGCGAGCTCGCGCAGGCCGCCCATGTAGGGCGCCAGCGCCTCGGGCAGCCGCACCGTGCCCTGCGGCGTCTGGTAGTGCTCGAGCAGCGCGACCGTCAGGCGCGGCAGGGCGACGCCCGAGCCGTTGAGCGTGTGCAGGTGGCGCAGCTTGCCGTCGGCGGCGCGGTAGCGCAGGCCGATGCGCCGCGCCTGGAAGTCGGTGAAGTGGCTGCAGGAGGAGACCTCCAGCCAGCGCCCCTCGCCCGGCGCCCAGAGTTCCAGGTCATAGCACTTGGCCGCGGCGAAGCTCAGGTCCCCGGTGGCCAGCAGGACGACGCGATAGGGCAGGCCGAGCGCCTGGAGCACGCCCTCGGCCGCGGCGGTCAGGCTCTCCAGCTCGTCGGCGCCCGTCTCGGGGAGGACGAGCTTGACCATCTCGACCTTGTCGAACTGGTGCAGGCGCACGAGCCCGTGGGTCTGCTTGCCGTGGGCGCCCGCCTCGCGGCGGAAGCAGGGCGAGTAGGCGACCAGGCGGATCGGCAGGTCCTTCTTTTACAGCGTCGTTCCCCGGTGGAGGTTGGTCAGCGGCACCTCCGCCGTCGGGATCAGGAACAGCTCCTCGGCCGGGAGCGCGTACATGTCCTCGTGCAGCTTGGGCAGCTGACCGCAGCCGAAGAGCGCCTCCGCGCGGGTCAGGTAGGGCACGCGCACCTCGCGGAAGCCGCGCGCGCAGTGGAAGTCGAGCATGAAGTCGATCAGCGCCCGCTGCAGACGCGCCCCGGCGCCCAGGTGAACGGAGAACCCGCTGCCGCTCATCCGCGCGCTGGCGGAGATGTCGAGGATGCCCAGCGCGGCGCCCAGTTCGAGGTGGTCGCGCAGCCCCTCCTCCCGGCGCGGCTCCCCCCAGGCGCGCACGACCTGGTTGGCCGACTCGTCGCCGATGGGCACCGACTCGTCGGGGATGTTCGGCACCCACTGGAGGAGATCCTCGACCGCCGCGTCGATGCCGCGCAGTTCCTCGTCGAGGGCCTGGATGCGATCGCCCAGGGCGCGCACGGCCGCCGCCTCGCCGTCGACCTCCCGGCCGGCCGCCTTGGCGCGCCCGATCTCCTGCGAGCGGCGATTGCGCTCGGACTTCATCGCCTCGACCTCGCCGAGCCGCTCGCGGCGGCGGCGGTCGAGCTCCAGGATGCGGTCGAGATCGGCGCTCTCGCGCTTGCGGGCGATCGCCTCGCGGACCAGCGCCTCGTGGCTGCGGATGAACTTCAGATCGTACATGCGGCCGTCCGTCGCGCCTCCCGTTCGTTCAACCCCGCGCCTCCCTTTCGCTCAACCCCGCGCCGGCCGGGGCGTTCCCCGCCTCGCCGCCGGGGCTCCTCGTGCTCAGGCCTGCTCCCCGCGGCCCGTCTGCCGGCGCGACTGCTCGAGCAGATCGGCCGCGCCGAGGTCGAGCAGCTTCTTGGCCAGCCGTTCCCCGGTGCGCAGGGGATCGTCGGGGAAGCCCTCGGCCCAGTCACGCAGGATTTGCCGGCCGTCGAGGGCGCAGACGCAGCCCTCGATGCGCAGGATGTCGCCGCGCACCCGCGCCAGCCCGCCGATCGGCGCGCCCTCCCAGGCGCCGACCGCGCCGAAGAAGGCGCGCTCGGCGTCGATCTCGGCACGGGAGAGGGCGTCGTCGAGGAAGCGCAGCTTGCCCGCCGTCGCGGCGTCGTCGGCCCGGCAGAGCAGCCCGAGCGCCCCCTGGGCGATCGCCGGCAGGCAGACGTGGGCGGTGAAGACCTCGGAGACGCGGTGCTGCCAGCCCCGCCACTCGATGCCCGCGGCGGCGACGACGACGCCGTCGAGCTTGCCGGAGTCGACGAGGTGGATCCGCTCGGAGAGGGAGCCGACGATGAACTCGAGCGTCAGGTCGGAGCGGTAGCGGGCCAGTTGGGCCTGCCGGCGGACGCTGCTGACGCCCAGGCGCGCCCCTTCGGGGAGGTCGTCGAGGATCGCCCCGTCGGCGGTGACGAGCACGTCGAGCGGCGTCTTGCGCTCGGTCACGGCGACCAGATCGGTGCCCTCGGGAAGGGGCATCGGCAGGTCCTTCATCCGGTGGACGCCGACGTCAACCTCGCCCTTGAGCAGCGCCTGATAGACGGGCTCCGAGTAGAACTCGCGGATCGGGACCGGCGCCCGGCCGTTCCCCCGCCCCGCCCCTCCCGAGCGGCGGGGCCGGGCGCCGAGCGAGCGCAGCGCCACCTCCAGGCTGGGCCAGCGGGCGCAGAGACGCTCCTGCATCCAGCTGCCGTGCAGGTGGCTCGACTCGACGTCGAGCAGACCCACGCGCAGGCGACGGTCAGGCATGCCACCTCCCGGTCACGGCCGGTCGTCCCGCGGGCGCGGGGGCGATTGGGCGCCAATTGCAGATTCCCGCGTCAGTTAAGGGGTCAGCCTAGCACAGGGCGCCCGGGCGGTCAACGCGCCCGCGCCGCGGCGAGCCCGCGGCGAGCAGCAGCGCCCAGAGGGCGAGCGCCGGCAGGACGACAGTCCCCGGGGCCAGCCCGCGCAGCACGAGCGCGCCCGCTAGCACCGAGCAGGCCTGGACGAGGAGGATGACCGCGAGCGCCCTCTTCCAGGAGCCGAAGACGAGCGCCAGACGGTGGGAGGGATGGTCGCACCCGCCGCGCCAGGGCGCTTCGCGGCGCCGCAGGCGGCCGAGGACGGCATGGACGGGATCGAGTAGCGGATAGCCGACGATGAGCGCCAGCGCCGCGGCGCGGGCGAGCAGTCCCCACGCGCTCCCGGCTCCCTCCCCCTTCTCCGCGACCGTCCCGGCGAGCTGCAGGCCGAGCAGGAGTCCCAGCAGAGCGCCCAGCGGCAGCGAGCCATGGTCGCCCAGGTAGGCGCGGGCCGGCGGCCGGTTCCAGATGAAGAAGCCGGCCAGCGCGCCCGAGGCCGCCAGTGCGAGCCCGGCGTGCGAGCCGCCGAAGGCCAGGGCGAGGAAGGCGAGGCATCCGGTGCCGGCGGCCAGGCCGTCGGCGTTGTCGGCCATGTTGAAGGCGTTGGCGAAGAAGGCGACGCCGAGGCTGCCCACGGCAACAAACATCCAGTGAACGAGTTCGCCAGCGTGGTTGAGAGATCGCCCGAAGGCGAGCTCGAGGGCCGCCCCGGCCGCGAGACACTCGATCAGGAGCCGCGGCGCCGGGGGCAGCGGGCGCAGATCGTCGATCAGCCCCAGGAGGGCGAACGCCAGCAGGAGTCCCGCGAGCGGCGCGAAGGTCCCGGAGGTCCCCGATCCGAGCCCTGAGGCGCCGCCCGCTGCAGCTTCGACCCTGGTGGCGCTCAGGAGGCCCGCCAGCCAGAGGGCCGCCCCCATCGCCGCCAGGACGGCCGCGCCTCCCAGCAGGGCGATCCTCTCCGTGCCCGCGCCGGGCGGGATGCGCGCCAGTCGGGGATGGCGGCGCGCCGTCCGGCGCGCCAGCGCCGTCAGGGCGAGCGAGAGGATCGCCGCGGCGAGCCAGATGGCGGCCTGGGCCGGGAGGAGGTGGAGGTCGATGGGACCGAGGGAGAGGAGCGGGCGAGCCTCGACGGGCGGCGTGTGGGGCACGACGGAGACCTCCGCGCGGGCGCCCGAGGCGGCTCCCTACGGCGCGCGCCCGCCCGCGGGCAGCGCCGCCCCGGGAGTCCGGGGCTCGCGCTCGTCGCCCTCGGCGCGCGCGGCGGCGATCGTCAGCCGCAGCAGCTCCTCGAGGCCGACGCGCGGCTCGTAGCCGACGAACGCGCGGATCTTCGCCAGCGACGGAACCCTGCGGCGGACGTCCTCGAAGCCGCCCCCCAGGGCGTGCGCGTAGGGCACGCGGACGATCGGCGAACGGCTCCCGGTGAGCGCCACGATCCGCTCCGCCAGGGCGCCGATGGCGATCTCCTCGTCGTTGCCGACGTTGAAGACCTCCCCGATCGAGCCGGGCGCCGCGAGCAGCATCAGCGTGCCGCGGACGACGTCGCCGACATGGGAGAAGCAGCGCGTCTGGCCGCCGTCGCCGAAGACCGTCAGCGGCGAGCCGCCGAGCGCCTGGCGGATGAAGGTCGGCAGCACCATGCCGTAGCGGTCGGTCTGGCGCGGCCCGCAGGTGTTGAAGCAGCGCACGACCGTGACCGGCAGGCCGCGCTCGCGGTGCCAGGCGAGCGCGAGCGTCTCGTCGAGCGCCTTGCCCGTCCCGTAGGACCAGCGGGCGACGCCGGGGGCCCCGAGCACCAAGTCGTCGCTCTCCTCCAGCACGCCCCCCCGCCCCTTGCCGTAGACCTCGGAGCTGGAGAAGAGGATCACCCGGCGCTTGCGGCGCGCCGCCTGCTCGAGCAGGGCGGCCGTGGCCTGCACGTTGTTGAGCAGGCTCTCGAGCGTGTGGGCCAGGATGCGGCGCACGCCGACGTGGGCGGCGAGGTGGAAGAGGGCGTCGGCCTCCTCGACGCAGGCGGCGCAGCGCGCGGTGTCGCGCACGTCGGCGCGCAGGAAGGCGAGGCGCGGATGGTCGAGCACGGCGGCGAGGTTCTCGGCGCGGCCGGTCGAGAGGTCGTCGAGGACGGCGACCGAGTCGCCGCGGGCGAGGAGCGCCTCGACGAGATGGGAGCCGATGAACCCGGCGCCGCCGGTGACCAGCACTCTCATCGCTCGCCCTCGCTGCGCCCGGCGCGTCGCCGCCGGGACCGGCCCGCCTTCG
>Ga0194127_10007603_pt1 | contig 11891 bp, 10 predicted proteins | sample TA2KigC100mmetaG_FD_148624 | JGI IMG/M metagenome (GOLD analysis project Ga0194127, IMG submission 148624) | Freshwater microbial communities from Lake Tanganyika, Tanzania - TA2015036 Kigoma Deep Cast 100m | ecosystem: Environmental > Aquatic > Freshwater > Lake | place: Tanzania: Lake...
CCCCGAAACGGCGTCAACGTAGGCCAGGACTACGCCTCCGCCGTTTCGGGGACCCCGCTCCTTGCCCGCCGGGCGCATGCGATTCCTCGCGACGAACTCCATTCCCCGACAGCCTCCTACGCCTGCGACGCGGCGCCGCCCGCGCGCGCATCGGCGGCCGGCACGGCGACGCGGGCGCGCTTCGAACGCTCTCGCCACGTCAGGAACGCCATCATCACGATCACGGCGGCGGCGAGCGTGGTGTACTCGCCGATGTTGGCGAGGATGCCGAAGCTCTGGAGCGCCATGTTGCTGGACAGGATCAGCGTGGCGTAGCCGATGTTCGCGGTGACCGACTCGAGCACGACCGCGCCGCCGGTGGACTTGATGACGTCGGCGTTGTTGCCCGGTCCGTCCTCGCGGTAGCGCTCCCACAGGTTCGCGCCGTAGTCCACGCCGTCCCCGAGGATGATCGGGAGGACCACGAAGTTCAGGAAGTTCAGCTTCAGGTCGAACAGCGCGGCGCACGCGACCATCCAGAGCGTGCCGAAGCCGACGGCCATGGCCACGCCGAACACGGCCCTGCGCGAGCGGAACGCCACGATCAGCAGGACGAGGATGCCGGTGACCGCGATGATGCTGACCTTGATGCCGTCGCGGATGATCGCCGCGATCATGTCCGCGAAGACCATGGGCTGGCCCACGGCCACGAAGTGCGCCCCCTCGACGTGGATCCCGCGGATGAACTTCGCGAACTTCAGGAGATAGCGACCCTCGAGCAGGCTCTCGTCCTTGTGGGAATAGACGAAGAGCACGCGACCGCGGGTCCCGTCGCTCTCCGCGAACGGCCGGGCCACCATCTCGGGCACGTCGTCGAGCGCGAGCACCCGGAGGCGCTCGGGCGGGCGGTAGTCGAGGATCTCCTTCTGGTCCTCCTCGCTCAGGAAGTCGATCTTGCGGTCGATCAGCGCGCGGATCTCGGCCAGGACGTCGAGCTTGGCCTCCTGGTCCTTCGGCAGGAAGTCGAACAGCGTCTTCGCGTCGCCGATGATGGCGCGGGCGCCGGGCGCGTCGAGGATCGCCTTCTGGATGCGCGGCACGTCCGCCAGGTTGTCGGCGACCACCGGTGTGGGCGACTGGGGCAGGTCGAAGATCCGGTCGATCCGGTAGGATATCTTGGCGGATCCGCGCGTCATGCCCTCCTTGTTCCGGAGGTTGCGGAAGTCGTACTCGAACGGGTCGAAGGCGAACGGGATCGTGACCACGATCGCGGCGCAGGTCACGACGAGCGCGGTCACCAGGATGGCGCGCGGGTGACGGACGACGAACCGTCCGACCGCGCCCGCTACGACGTGCGAGCCCTCCTTCCGGGCGCCCAGCGGCTTGAGCCGGTGGACGACGGCGATCAGCGCGGGCCCCGTCGCGAACGTCACGATCCAGCACAGGACCATTCCGATGCCGCCGATGATGCCGAACTCGCGGAACCCGCGGAACCCGGCGAACACCAGCGCGCCGTAGGCGATCGACGTGGCGAGGGAGGCGACGGCCGTGCCGCGCATCGTCCCGCGGACCGCGGTGCGCAGCGCGGGCTCGAGCGCCCCTGGACCGGCGGCGCGGATCTCCTCGAAGAAGCGCGCCAGCAGCATGATCATGAAGTTGATGCCGTTGCCCGTGATGATGGCCGACAGGAACGCGGTCGCGGTGTTCAGGTGCCCGATCGTCAGGTACGCGACCGCCAGGGACATGGCCGTGCCCAGGATGACCGGGAGGCCGCAGAGCACGACCGACCGGAAGCTCCGGTAGAACACGACGATGGACAACAGGATGAAGAACAGGGCGAACGCGGAGATGAAGCCGATGTCGGACTTCAGCGCGTCGCGCTCCTCCAGGCCCGTCTTCACGTCGCCGGTCAGTCCGACGAACATGTGCGGGTCGTACGACTTCGGGTCGAGCGCCGCGATCTCGCGCTCGACGTCGGCCACGAGCGCCACGTTGTCCTCGACCTCCGAGTGACCGCTCGGAGGGCGGATGAAGATGGCGAGGGTGCGGTTTTCCAGCACGACGTGCCAGACGTCGCGGAGCAGCGTGCACATGTCCGCGACCGCGGGCCCAGGGAACGGCTCCTGCGGCACGGACCGCGTCGGGTAGCAGAACGGGCGCATGTACGTCGCGAGCCAGCTCCGGTCGGTCCCGACGTAGTAGCCCTTCGGGTAGCGGGACTGCTCCTTCGACTTCTTCTCGTACTTCTCCTTGAACTCCTGGACGCGCAGGTCCGTCTTCGGCGGCGGCTCGTCCTCGAGCGACTCCACGACCGCGTCGGTCGTCTCCTCCTTGATCCGCTTGCCGAGCCGGTCGCGGAAGTCGCGGAGGTCCGGCAGCTCGGCGTACAGCCACTTGTTGTCGGCGTAGAAGTCCTGCAGGACCTTCAGGTTGTAGTCGATGAAGTGGATGCGCCCGGCCGGCCACTTCTTCAGGCGCGCGACCAGGTCGTCGGCGAGCCGCATCGTGTTCTCGAGGTCCGGGCACTCCATCGCGACGGTCAGGGTCGCGTACGACGAGATGCGCTGCTTCAGGTGCTCGAGGTTGACGACGGACGGCGAGTCGGTCGGCAGCAGCTCCACGAAGCTGCTCTTGAGGCCGAGGTGCGACGCGGTCCAGGCCGCCGAGAAGAACATCACCGTGGCGGCCGCGATGACGATCCACCGCCGCCTGAGCGAGAACGAGACCCACCGGTCGATCAGCCCGTGCCGCCCGTCCGATCCCTTCCCCTCGTTCATGCGCCTCCGCCCGCCGAAGGGACGCCGGCGCCCGCTCGCACGCGGACCGGCCCCGAGGCGGTACTTTACGTCGTCCGCGCGCGCGCTGCACAGAGGGTGACGGGGAAGTCCGTCCGAAACCCCGAGCCCGAGCCCGAGCCCGAGCCCCAGCCCCAGCCCCAGCCCGTGCCTGCGCTTCGGGGGCGTCGCGAGAGGGGCCACGCACGTCCGCTTGCAGGCAGCCGTTCGGACGGCTATCGTGGACGCTCCGCGGAGGTCGCCTGATGACGGCCACGGTCGGGACACGAGCGCAGGACGCGCAGGCGGCGGGCCTGCTCCGGACGGCGCGCCGCCTGGTCGCGGCCACGATGGCCTACAACGTCGTCGAGGCCGTGGTGGCGGTCGGATCGGGCGTGCTCGCGGGCAGCGTCGCGCTGGTCGGGTTCGGCCTGGACAGCGTCATCGAGTGCGCGGCCGCCGGCGCCCTGCTGTGGCGCCTGCGCGTCGAGGCGGCCGGGGCGGACCGCGAGACCGTCGAGCGCACCGAGCTGCGCGTCCGGCGGTTCGTCGGGCTGACGTTCCTGCTCCTGGCGGCGTACGTGCTGATCGAGTCCGGGCTGACCCTGTGGCAGGCCGAGCGGCCGGGGGAGAGCCCGGTCGGCATCGCCCTGGCGGCGGTCTCCCTGGTCGTCATGCCCCTCGTCGCCTGGGGCAAGCTGCGCGTGGCGACGCGACTCGGGAGCGCGTCCCTGCGAGCCGAGGCCAGGGAGACCCTGGCGTGCGCCTGGCTGTCGTTCGCGCTGCTCCTGGGCCTGGTCGCGAACGCGGCCGCGGGCTGGTGGTGGGCCGACCCGGTCGCGGCGCTCGTCATGGTGCCCTGGCTGGTGCGCGAGGGACTGGAGGGCATCCGCGGCGAGGAGTGCTGCTGCGGCGAGACGTAGGCGGTTCGCGGTCGCGCCGGCCGCGGTCCTCGCGTCGCTGGCCGTGGAGCACGGCGTCCCGCAGGGCGAGGTCGTGCGCGACGTCGCCTTCGCGCTGATCCTGTTCAGCATCGTGCTGACCGCCGTGCTCGCGTTCCTGCTCGAGCGGGGCGCGCCGCGCGACGACGTCCGGCCGGCGGCCGCGTCGCGCGAAAGGCAGCACTTTGCCGGCGCCCCCCTCCGCGGGGGCCGACGCGCCGTGAACCGGCGTCAGTCGCCGGCCGCGGACGCCCGGCGTGCGGCGCGGCCGTCGAGGATGGGAAGCGCGACCTTCAGCGCCACCGTGTAGACCATGGCGCCGAACGCCCAGATGCCGGCCGTCACGCGCCACTCGGTCACGCTCGGGGTGTACTCGACGACCTCGTGGAGCTGGCCGGGGATGAAGCCCGGGACCACGAGGCCCATCCCCTTCTCGATCCACACCCCCACGAAGGTCATGGCGCACGCGGCGAGCAGGACGCCTCGCCTGCGCGTCACCGAGGGCAGCAGGAAGAGCGCGGCCGCGACGGCGTTCAGCGTGATCGCGGTCCAGATCCACGGCACCAGGCGGGCGTGGCCGTGCAGCCCGAGGAACAGGTACCGCGCGGAGTCCGTGTGGGCCCCGCCGGCGTAGAACTCCGTGAAGACCTCCGACGCGAGCATGAACAGGTTCGCGAGCACGGTCACGCGCAGGATGCGCACGAGCGTCCGGACCGGGCCGTCGGCCGGGCGGAACGGCGTGAACCGCTCGACGACCGCGAGCACCGCGATGATCAGCGCTGGGCCCGACACGAACGCGGACACCAGGAACCGCGGCGCCAGCAGGGCCGAGTTCCACAGCGGCCGACCGCCGAGGCCGCTGTAGAGGAACGCGGTCACGGTGTGGATCGACACCGCCCACACGATGCTGACCAGCACGAACGGCACGTACCAGCGCGGGTCCGGGGTGCGCCCGAGGAAGCGCATGTAGAGCATGTACCCGCAGATGTGCAGGTTCAGCAGCAGGTAGCCGTTCAGCACGAGCACGTCCCAGGAGAGCATGGAGATCGGCCAGTTGAACTGCCCGAGCCCCGGGACGAGGTGCCAGAACCGCTCGGGCCGGCCGAGGTCGACCATCACCGACAGCATCGCCATCAGGATGGCCGCGATCGCGAGCAGCTCGCCCAGGATCACGACCTCGTGCATGTCGTGGTCCTTGTAGAGATACGCGGGGATCACCATCATCACCCCGCCCGCGGCCACGCCCACGGCGAACGTGAAGTTCGCGATGTACAGCCCCCAGGACACGTGGTCGGACATGCCGGTCAGGGCCATGCCCGAGGCGACCTGCTGGGCCCACGCGTTCGCGCCGACCAGCGCCACGCCGGTCAGCAGGATCATCCACACGTAGAACAGCGGCGGCCCGTCGGTCGCGGCTGCGAGCGCGTGGAGCAGGAAGCGCGGGTACGACACCCAGTGCCGCTCGCGCGCGGCCTTCGCCGTCGGCCCGCCGGTCCCGGAGATCGGAGCGTCCATGCTCACACCGTGAAGAAGTAGTAGAAGGACGGGACCGTCCCCAGTCCCTCCTTCAGCACGTAGACCCGCTTCGTCGCGATCACCTGCCGCACCTCGGAGCCGGGGTCCAGCAGGTTCCCGAACACGCGCGCGCCGGCCGGGCAGGCCTCCAGGCACGCGGGGAGCCGACCCATCCGGACGCGGTGCAGGCAGAAGGTGCACTTCTCCATGGTCCCGGCCGGCCGGATGCGGTTCGACAGGTAGGCCTGGTCCGGGTTGACCTCGGCCGCGGGCACCTCCGGCTTCGCCCAGTTGAACCGGCGCGCGTGGTACGGGCACGCGGCCTCGCAGTAGCGGCAGCCGATGCACCAGTCGTAGTCCACCACCACGATGCCGTCCGGTTCCTTCCAGGTCGCGCGCACCGGGCAGACCGCGGTGCACGGGGGGCGGTCGCACTGCTGGCACTGGACCGGCATGTACGTCTTGTCGGGCAGCGGGACGGGGTGGTCGTAGCGCGAGTTCGCGCGGGAGAGGTCGAGCGTCCCCTTTCCGATCTCCATCACCGTGATGTACGTGTTGCGGGTGCGCCGGTCGTGGTTGTTCTCGCGGTGGCAGGCCTGCGCGCACTGGCGGCACCCGATGCACAGCGAGAGGTTCAGCGCGTACCCGAACTTCGTCCTCGGCCGCGGCTGCGGGTCGGAGATGGTCACGGCGACGCCGTAGTCCTGCCGGGCCTTCTCCTCGAGCCGCCGGAAGACCCGCTCCTTGTCCTCCGGCGTCAGCTCGGAGTAGTGGCGCTGGAGCACCTCGTCGAGGGTCAGCGAGTCCCAGGGCCCGAGCAGCGGGCTGAACGCCCGGCCCGCGGCGGCGACCCCGACCGCGCCCGCGGCGGCCTTGAGCAGCGTGCGGCGGCGGAGCGGACGGGTGCGCTCATCCATCGAGGTCCCCCGTTCGCGCCGCCTGCCCGGGCTCGTCCTGGAACCGCGGCAGCGGCAGCGGCGCCGGCACCATGCGCGGGATCGCGGGCCGGTGCGCGTGGTGGCAGTCGATGCAGTGGTTGCGGGTGCGCGGACCCGAGTCGCGGTCCCAGTGGCCGGTCATCCCCCCGTGCAGGCCGCGCTGCCAGTCCCTGGCCTGGAGTCCGTGGCACTGGGCGCACAGCCGCATCACGTCCGCGTACGCGACCGGCCGGCCGTCCTGGAGCCGGAACCCCTCGAACCGCGGGGGCTCGTGGCACGAGCGGCAGGTCAGGTCGCCGTGCTCGATCGCGACGCCGGCGTGGAAGCCGCCGATCCGCAAGGCATAACGGTTCTCGTCCTTCGGCTCGAGGCGGTCGTGGCACACGCGGCACGGGATGCGCGCGGGCTTGCCGTTCGCGTCGTCCACGCCCGCGTTCGTGCCGAGCACCGCGTACGGCCGGTGGAGCTCCTCGGGGTACGCCCAGGCCGCGCCGGGGGCGCGGGGGGCGACTTCGTCGCGGGCCAGGGGCCGGGGGTCCGGCCCGCCGAAGCAGCCGGCGGCGGCGCCCAGGGCAAGAGCGATCGCCCACACCCGTTCTCCCTCGCCCCGATGCACGACACCTCCGCGAGTCCACTCGCGATCCCGGAGGGTACGTTGCCTCGGCCGGCGATTCAAGACAGAATCGGGCAACGTTCGGGATCGACTCCACGAGGAGGCGAGGATGGGGAGCGGTGTGGATCGCCGGGAGTTCCTGCGGAGGATGGCGTTGACCGCCGCGGCGGCGGCCGCCTCCGACGCGCTTCCCCTGCTCGCCGCGGAGCGGGAGGCGGGGCCGCTGCCAGACGTGCCCGGGGTGCGCTGGGACAAGGCGCCGTGCCGCTTCTGCGGGACCGGCTGCCACGTTCAGGTCGGGGTGAAGGACGGGCGGGTGGTCGCGATCGCCGGCGACCGGCAGGCCGACGTGAACCGGGGCCTTCTCTGCGTGAAGGGCTACCACGTGGGCCTCGCGTTGTACGGAGAGGACCGCCTGACCCGGCCGCTCCTCCGCCGGAACGGGCGCATGGTCCCGATCGGGTGGGACGAGGCCATCGACGTGGTCGCGCGGCGCATCCACGGCGCGCCGGACCGGTTCGCCTTCTACGGCAGCGGCCAGTGGACCATCCCCGAGGGGTACGCCGCGAACAAGCTCGTGAAGGGCGGTCTGTCGAACAACCACATCGACCCGAACGCGCGCCTCTGCATGGCGTCCGCCGTGACCGGGTTCCTCGCGGTCTATGGCGTGGACGAGCCCGCGGGCTGCTACCAGGACCTCGACGAGGCGGACGTCGTGATCCTGTGGGGCAACAACCCGGCCGAGATGCACCCGGTCCTGTTCAGCCGGATCGTGGACCGGCGCTCGCGCGGCGAGCAGGTCACGCTGATCGACATCGGCACGCGGCGTACGCGGTCCACGGCGCTCGCGCAGCACTTCCTGCGTTTCCGGCCGCAGACCGACCTCGCGATCGCGAACGGGATCGCGCACCTGCTGCTGAAGAACGGGACGTACGACAAGGAGTTCGTGGCGGCGCACTGCGCGTTCCGGGCGCCGTCCGACCCGCCGGCGCTCCAGGGCCGCGCGGCGACGTTCGAGGAGTACGCGCGGATGCTGGAGCCGTTCACGCCCGCGCACGTCGAGGAGGTCTCGGGCGTGCCGGCCGCGGACATCCGGATGCTCGCGGACCTGTTCGGGCGGCGCGACGTGAGGATCACCTCGCTGTGGTGCATGGGCATGAACCAGCACACGCGGGGGACCGCGATCAACGCGCTCGTCCACTCGGTGCACCTGCTCTCCGGCCACTTCGGGCGCCCGGGCGACGCGCCGACCAGCCTGACGGGCCAGCCGTCCGCGTGCGGCACGGTCCGCGAGGCGGGCACGCTCGCGCACGCGCTCCCGGGCGGCGGGGTGGTCGCGAACCCGAAGCACCGGAAGATGGCCGAGGAGATCTGGAACGTGCCGGAGGGGCGGATCAAGGCGGACCCGGGCTTCCACAGCCTGAAGATGTGGGAGGAGTTCTGCAAGCCCGACGGGGGGATCGACACGATCTGGGTCCAGGTGACCAACCCCGGCCAGTCCCTTCCGAACCTGCGCAAGCTCTTCCGCGGCAAGAAGGGGCAGGCGAAGAAGTTCCTGATCGTGTCCGACGTGTATCCGACCGCGACGACCGAGGCCGCGGACCTGATCCTCCCGTCGGCGATGTGGGTCGAGAAGAACGGGATGTTCGGGAACAGCGAGCGCCGCACGCAGCAGTGGTTCAAGATGGTGGCTCCTCCGGGTTCGGCGCGCGACGACTGCTGGCAGACGATCGCGGTCGCGCACCGGCTGCTGGACCTGGGCCACCCCGGCATGAAGGACAAGGACGGCCGGTTCCTGTTCGAGGTCAAGGACGCCGCCGGCCGGCCGGTCCCGGCGTGGGACTGGGCGCACTACTACGACGTGAACGTGGACAAGGCGCTGTTCGAGGAGTACCGGCGCTTCAGCCGGATGAAGCACAAGGACCTCGCGCCCTACGACGAGTACGTGAAGACGCGCGGGCTCCGGTGGCCGGTCGTGCAGCAGGCGGACGGGTCGTGGCGCGAGACCCGCTTCCGGTTCGCGGAGTTCGACGACCCCTACGTCCGGAAGGGCGCCGGGATCCAGTTCTACCACTCGGTCACCGAGGACGACCGGGCCCAGGTCTGGTTCCACCCCTACGACCCGCCCCCGGAGTCGCCGGACGCCGAATACCCGTTCTGGCTGTGCACCGGCCGCGTGGTCGAGCACTGGCACACCGGGACGATGACGCGGCGGATTCCCCAGCTCCGCAAGGCCATGCCCGAGGCGTACGTCGAGGTGAACCCGGACGACGCGGCGCGGCTCGGGATCGGCAACGGGCAGCGCGTCGCGATCGAGACCCGGCGCGGCCGGATCGAGCTGCCGGCCTGGATCGAGGGCCGCGGGTCGCCGCCCCCGGGCAGCCTGTTCGTCCCGTTCTTCGACGAGCGGCTCCTGATCAACGAGTGCACGCTCGACGCGCACGACCCGTTCTCGAAGCAGCCCGACTACAAGAAGTGCGCGGCGCGGCTGGCGAGGGTGTGAGAGGGTGGGGGGGGCGATGGACGACGGGACCGGAACGGCGCGGCGCGGGGTCGCCGTGGCGATTGCGCTGGCGCTCGGCGCGGCCGGGGCGGGTTTCGCGGTCGGGCTGCGTCCGCAGTTCCGGCCCGACGCGGCGGTCGCGCCGGGAGCTCCCTCTTCGCCGCCGGCGGACGTGATGCCGGCGACGCCGTACCGCGCCCTTCGCGACCGGCGCGCCGGCCCGGCGCGCGCGGTCACGAGCGACCTCGCCGTGCTGCGCGCCCTGCTGCCCGCGGCCACGGACCCCGTGATCCGGACCCCCGGGGACCGCGCGCGGGCGGTGGACGCGCGGGCGGCGGGGCGGGCGTACGACGGGGCCCCCCCGGTGGTGCCGCACCCGGCGGACGAGCGGTCGTCGGCCGCGTGCCTCGCGTGTCACGGCTCGGGCATGCGCGTGGCCGACCGGACCGCGCCCGTGATGAGCCACGAGCCCCGCAGCCAGTGCCTCCAGTGCCATGCCGGCGGCGTCCGGACGCGCCCCGGCACGGAGGAGGTCACGGTGGCCAATGCGTTTTCGGGCCTCGCGTCCGCGGGGCCGGGCGCCCGCGCCTGGGAGGGCGCGCCCCCGACCATCCCGCACGGGACGTGGATGCGCGAGGACTGCGCATCCTGCCACGGGGTCGCGGGCCTCGAGGGACTCAGGACCACGCACCCCGCGCGCAAGATCTGCACGCAGTGCCACGTGCCCGCCGCGACGCCACTGCCGTTCGGCGGGGGGGCCTGACCGCCGCGCCGTCGCGACGGATCCCCACCGTCGCGACGCCGGTTCGAACGGCTTGCGGAAGTCCGGCGCGTGGACCGGCGAGGCGTCCTTCTCCTGCACGGTCCGCCGGCGACGGATCGTCCTCTCGCGTGCGAACGGTCATCCGGGCGGGACGGCGACTCCGACGGCCCGCAGCGATTCGATCAATCGAACGGGCCAAGGCGCTGCTCGCGACGGGTCGGCGAATCGATGGGGTGACCCAGTTCGTCCCCGAACCTCCGACATGCCGTTTCTGCGCCGCCGAACGGCGCTCTCGCCGGCTCTGGTCGTCGGCCATGCGATCGACGGTGCGACGGACGTGCCGATGTGTGACGCGCACTTCGCGACGAAGGGGGTGGGTCTTGGTCCGTCGCTCGGGCAGGTCCTGATCCCGACCGGACCCGCGCTCGATCTGGACGTGCCGAACGGAACGGATGCGGTCGGCTACGCCTGGGCGATCCTCGAGTACCGCCTCTGCGTGCTCCCGCCTGAACACATCACGTTCATTGCGCCTCGCGGAGGCCGGCGAACGACCGTCGATGGTGGGCAGACGATCCTGGTGCTTCCTGCCGGCTACCAGATCGGGACCACCCTCGCGGACCAGCTCGAATTCGCCCTCCGGTACGACGGGGTCAATCTCCAGGTCCTCGACGCGCTGTTCGGCCGCATCGACATGGACGCGTTCGAGGGGGAGGTCGCCCGGCATGTGGAGGAGCGCCCGACCGGCCAGTACGTTCGGCGCCTCTGGTTCCTCCACGAGTTCCTGACGGGCCGCAAGGTGCCCGTCGCGGACGCGTCGACCGGCATGTGGAGGAGCGCCCGACCGGCCAGTACGTTCGGCGCCTCTGGTTCCTCCACGAGTTCCTGACGGGCCGCAAGGTGCCCGTCGCGGACGCGTCGACCGGCAACTACGTGCCCCTGCTCGACCCACGGGCCTACTACGCGACGCTCGGATCCCGGAGCCGTCGTCACCGAGTCGTGAACAACCTCGTGGGGAACGCGGACTTCTGCCCGACAGTCCGACGGACCGATCGCCTCGCGGGCTTCGAGGCCGCCGGCCTGGCCACCGAGGCGGCGCGCATCGTCGCCGACTTCGACGAGGACGCCATCCGCAGGGCCGTGAGCTGCCTCTACACGAAGGAGACCCGGTCGTCGTTCGACATCGAAGGCGAGCGGCCGAGCGCCAGCCGGACCGAACGGTACGTGAGCCTGCTGCGGGCCGTCCCGAACGTGGCCAGGCTCACGCGCGAGGAACTGCTGCGCCTCCGGAACGCAACGGTGGACCCGCGCTATGCCGACCACGAGTATCGAAGCGACCAGGTCTACGTCGGCGAGCAGGTGGACCTCGCCCGCCAGCGGATCCACTTCGTGGCCGCCTGCCCGGGCGATGTCCCGCGCCTGATGGAAGGGCTCCTGAACGCCTTCGCGCGCATCGAGGGTTCGGGGGTGGATCCGATCGTCCTCGCGGCGGCGCTGTCGTTCGGCTTCGTGTTCATCCATCCGTTCCAGGACGGAAACGGGAGGCTTCACCGCCCGGATCGGAAGGCGAACTTGTTCATCAAGCTCTGCCTCCGGAATGCCGGGAAGTTGTCACCGGGGAAGCGCCGCAGCCACTTCGGAGAGATGAAGGACGGCGAAGTCACCGCGATGGAGAGCGCGGTTCAGAAGCGCCTCGGAGCCTTCCGCGGCCACCGCGATCGGCACGAGGGCGACGGCGAGCAGCGCTGGCGGAGACGCTGAAGGCCATGGCCGTCAACGTCAAGCGCGCCTGCGAGTACCACGTCACGAGGCTTCGTCAAGCTGCCCAAGCTGCCCAAGCCGAACTTGCCGACTGCCTCCCCCCCCCC
>Ga0194127_10007604_pt1 | contig 11891 bp, 9 predicted proteins | sample TA2KigC100mmetaG_FD_148624 | JGI IMG/M metagenome (GOLD analysis project Ga0194127, IMG submission 148624) | Freshwater microbial communities from Lake Tanganyika, Tanzania - TA2015036 Kigoma Deep Cast 100m | ecosystem: Environmental > Aquatic > Freshwater > Lake | place: Tanzania: Lake...
CGACCGCGGGCGAGTGCTGCCTGCCCGCGGCGGTCGGGTTGACCGCCACAGGGGCGCCCGAGGGCAGGAGCGCCGTCGCGATGCCCGAGTCCTGGCCGTCCGCCTTGCTCGATGTCCAGAACAGCCTCGGCCCCGCAGCGGTCGCGAGGAGCGCCGGCTCGAACTGGTCGTCCACCGGGTCGTAGGCCGCGAGCTTCTCCTCCGCGACCTTGGTCCCGTCCGGCGCGAGGGTCACGAGCACGATCCGGTTGTTCGCTCCGCCGTACGCGAGGAGGTAATTGCCATCGGCGAGCGGGAGGAGGGAAGTGGTGAACCTGCCCGGATAGGGAGCGAATGCCTCGGTCAGCGGCCCCGTGACGTTCACCGGATCGGCGAACGCCGCCGCCGCTGAGAACATGCCGTCGTTGTTGCGATAACCGACAAGCACCTCCCCCCCGGACCCCGCCACCGCGAGGTCGCTGTAGGTGCTTCCGCCCGCGACCAGCACCGGGCCGAGGGGCCGGCAGCCTGCCCCCGCCCAGGCGTACAGGGTGACGCCCGTCACGGTGACCTGCCCACCCGGCACCACGGCCACGTCGAGCGGGCCGTCCGCGGCGTCGGTCCACGCGAACGCGGCCGTCGTGGCGTCGGCCTGCCGGCTGCAGCCGGTCGTCGCGGGGAGGAGGTCGCCGCCCGACACGACCGACACCGCCTCGCACGCGGCCTGCGGCGGGATCCTCACGTGGAGCACCCGCACGCCCGCGGGAACGCGGCGGCCCGGCAGGGCGAACGCGGTGTGCGTCTCGTTCGTCCACACGAAGCCCGGGTCCCCCGGCGTGCCCTCGATCACCCGCGCGGGCATGGACAGGACGAGGTCGCGGCAGGCGTGGAGGCCCGGGTCCGCGGCGGACGGCTCGCACGCCTGGAACGCGCACCCGGAAGGCGCGCCGCACAGGCCCGCGGGCTCGCCGGGACGCCAGCACGCGTGGTCCTCGCCGCACGACTCGTCCGTGCACGGGTCGCCGTCCGAGCAGTCCGCGTCGGTCTTGCAGCAGCCCCAGATCGCGGGGCCGCCGCAAGTCCCGCCCGCGCACGCGTCGGCCGGGCCGGTACACGGGTCGCCGTCGTCGCAGCCCGCGGTGTTGTTCGCGTTCACGCACTCGCCGGTCGCCGGGGCGCACGAGTCGTCCGTGCACGGGTTGTCGTCGGAGCACGCCTTCGGCGCACCCGCGCACTCGCCCTGCGCGTCGCACGCGTCGTCCGAGGTGCAGTTGTCGTTGTCGTCGCAGCCCTTGCCCTCGTCGGGCGCGTGCTCGCACCCCTTGCCCGCGACGCAGGTGTCCGCGGTGCACGGGTCGAGGTCGTCGCACCCGGCGCCCGGAATGCAGACGCCCGCCTCGCACGCGTCGCCGCTCGTGCACGGGTCGCCGTCGTCGCACGTCGCGGGGGGGCCGAGCGGCTGGTACGCGCACGCGCCGGTCGCGGGGTCGCATTGGTCGTCGGTGCACGCGTTCTCGTCCGCGCACTTCGGCCCGCCCTCGCACGCGCCGTCGATGCAGCGCGTGTCCTTGTCGCAGGGATCGGGGGTGGCGCACTCCGTCCCGTCCGGCTTCGGCGCGGGCGCGCACTGCCCGGTCCCGGGGTCGCACGCTTGCGGCGAGCACGGATCCGTGCCGGCCGGGCACTCCACCGGCTTGCCCGGCACGCACCGCTTCGTGCCCGGGTCGCACTCGAGCGGGCCCGCGCACTTGTCCGGGTTCGGCGGGCAGTTCGCGGCCGTCTCGCACGCGCACTCGTTCGCGCCGACCTTGCACTCCCCGGCCGCGCACCCGTCCTTTGTGCAGGGGTTGCCGTCCGCGTCGCAGGTCTCGCCGTCGTCCTTCGGCTGGTACGAGCACTCGCCGGTCAGGGGGTTGCAGCCGGCCGCGGCGCGACACGCCTCATCGACGCACTCCCGGCGCTTGTCGTACTCGCACACCCCGGCCTTGCACGTCTTGGGCGTCAGCGCGCACGCGTCGTCCGGGTCGCAGGTCGCGCCCTCCTTCGCGGGATCGACCACGACCTCGCACGTGCGGCTCTGCTCGCCGCAGACCGCCTTCGCGCACGGCCCGGCCGCGAGCGCGGCGCACTCCGCGTGCGTCGTGCAGCCGATGGGCGCGTCCGCGTCCGGGCCCGCGACGTCGGTCAGGCCGTCGTCGCCGCGCGTCGCGCCCCCCTCCGGGCAGCCGGTGAACACGAGCGCGGTCGCGGCCGCGAGCGCGAGCGCGGCGAGGCGGGTGGTGGATCCGTGCATGGTCCCCTCCGATGACGAAGGCGGGCAAGGGATCGCCCGCCCTACGGCGCGATCTGGATGCTCCGGCCGCTGTTCCCCGCGTCCGCGCCGTCCTTCGGGAAGCCGGCGGCGGCCAGCTCGTCCGGGAACGTCCACGCGGCGAGCCGCCCCCCGGACGTGCCGTGGACGAGCACCCCGTCCGCGAGCGCGGGCGCGCCGGCAGCCGGGACCGGGAGCCGGAACCGGATCCCGGGCTCGAACGCGGCCCCGGTCGTCCCCTCCCTGCGGAGGATCGACAGGACCTCCCCGCCGCCCTCGCCGAAGACCGCCACGCGGTCGTCCGCCCCGAGCAGCGGAGGCACGTCGGCTACCGGCGTGCCGAAGTCCGCCATTTCCACGATCGACCCGAACTGCCCCTGGTCCTTGACGACCCGCACGCCGCCGGACCGCAGCACCGCGACCAGCCGGCCGCGCGCGTCCACGAGCAGGCGCCCCGCGATCGGCCCGCCGAGGTCGAGCGGCGCGGCCCACCGGCGCGCGATCGACTGCGGCTCCTCCTCCTCCAGGGCGACGACGCGACCGGACGGCCCGAGCGGCACGTAGAGGCGCCGCCCCCATTCGACCGGCGGCCCGGACGGCTTCTCGCCGCTGCACGCGGACGCGCCCCCGGCCCGGCCAGGGGTCCACGCGCCGTCCGCGCACCCGACAGCGGTCGGGCCGACCGGGGTGTCGCGGGTGCGGATCGCCAGCACGATCCCGGACTTCCAGACCACGTACGCGCGCCGCCCGGACCCGGACGCGACCGGGGCCCACGCCTCGCCGCCGCCGTACTCGGGCTTCAGGGTCAGCTCGATCCGGGTCCGGTCCTTCTCGTCGTACACCACGACCTTGCCGGATTCGGTGGCCCACACGACCACGTGCGCCCCGGACTCGTCCCCCCCGACCGCGACGATGCCGCCGGCGGGCAGGCCGGACGCGACCTCCGCCTCGAGCTCCAGCGCGGCGGTGGGCATGCGCGCAACCCCCCCGGCGTGCGCGACATACGCCGAGAAGTCGTGCCCGATCACGGCCGGGCGCGCGACCCAGCCGTCCCCCGCGCGGGCCCGGGCGACCACGTTGCGCATGGCCGCGTCCGTGCGGAAGGCCATGACGCGGGACGTGTCCGTGCCGTCGCGGACCACCGCCGCCACCACGACCGCGCCGTCGTCCGCGACGGCCGGGCAGGACAGCTCCGTGACCACCCAGTCGTCCTCGGGGTCGAGCGGGTCGGGGTCGGCCGGGCCGAGCGCGATGTCCGCGACCAGGCAGTCCACGTCGTCGGCGCGGTCGCCCTCGCCGGTCGGGCAGCAGTCGTCCCCGGGCACCGGCTTCGCGCCGGCGCAGCCGGGCTCGCGGTTGAAGCAGAACCCGTCCTCGCAGCTCGTGTAGCCGGGGGGGCAGTCCGCGAGCGTCCGGCACCCCTTCGCGTCGATGTCCTCGAAGCAGGACGGGAGCGTCGCGAGGAGCGGGACGAGGGACGCCAGCAGTATCAAGGACTTCGCGGGACGGATCGGGAATGGCGCACGGTCCATCGAGCACACCGCCACGGTCGCGGGCGATCGTACTGTGCCCGTGTCGCGAGGGTCAACTTCGCGGTCGCCCCGTGGTAGAATCCATCGACGTACGACGACGGGGAACGCGAGTCGCCGGGAAGGCGGCTGGAGGCGAGGCATGGAAGCGTGGCGCGACAAGGTGCCGGGGCGAATCCTGCGCGCGTGGGACAGACTCGGCGCGGCGGCCGGGAAGGCAGGCCCGTTCGACGGCCTCCCCGATGGCGTGGGGCACGCCGGCGTCGTCGAGGCGGTCATGGCGGTGGCCGAGGCCAAGGGACTGCTGCGGCGCGACGTCGGGAGCAACGGGGCGATCGACCTGACGATGAAGGAGTTCCCCGGCGCCATCGCGGTCGTGGCCCTGACCACGGGCAGGATCGGGATGTGGGCGGCCGCCGTACGCGCGGTCGCCGCCATGGGCGAGGCCGCGGCGGGCGAGGTCGCGGCACTGCGCGCCGCCGCCGAGGGCGGTGACGACGGCGCCGGGCGCATCCCCCCGCTGGTGGACCCGGGCCAGTCGGCCATGCTGGCTCGCCGCGTGACCGAGCTGGAGGATGGCGTCCGGCGCGGCAGGTACGTCCGGCGGCTGTACCGGCCCGGGGGGGCTGTCGCGGGCATCGCGTGGATCCCCGAGGGCACCGGGAATCCCGAGGGCTTCGGTCCGGGCAACATCGCCGAGTGGGATACGCCGGCCGGGGTGAAGGGGCTCTACGTTCCTCTCGTCGCGCTCCCGGACGTGCTCGTGAGGCTCGGGGCAAAGGCCGGTGCCCTCGTCGCGGCCCGGTCACCCGGGTCCGGGCCCGTTGCCGAAGCGACGCTCCTGGCCGCGCCCGGCCATGAGGCCGACGCGCGCCTGGCGACGGACCTGCGACTCGGCGCGCGGCTGGAGGCGACCGCGATCCTCGGGCTCCTGGAGAAGTGGGCTCGCGGGGCCCGTGAAGCGGAGACCGCCGAGGTGAACTGATCCTAGGCGGGGTCGGCGACGGGGGCAGCCGCCCCGGCCGAAGGCGCCGCCGCGTCCCCGATCGAGGCGGTCGCGCGGGCGGTCGCGTTGCAGTAGGTCAGCAGGAACGAGCGCAGGGGGTCGGTCTCGCGGCCATAGACGTAGGTCGGGCCGAGGCTGATGCGGCCCTGCTCGTCCACGAAGCTCGCGGACGGCGCGACCTCCTGGTGGAGCAGGGCGTCCCCGCCACCGCGGTCGTCGCTCTTCTGGCGCCAGACCGCCTTGCGCGCCCGCTGGCTGTCGCGCCACTGGGCCTGGAGCCGCGTCAGCGCGTCGAGGTCGGACGGCAGGTCACGCGCCATCGCGAGGAGCAGCCGCACGCTCGCGTCCGCGTCGGCCGCGGCCCGGTGCGCGGTGTCCATGGTGATCCCGTAGTGCTTCACCATCTCGCCGAGGTTGTGGCGGCCCCCGCGGATCAGCTCGCGAGCGAACACGAGCACGTCCACAGGCCAGCAGCGCGGCAGGGCGAGGCCGACCCGCTTCAGCTCGTTCTCCAGGAGCGGCAGGTCGAACCCCAGGATGTTGTAGCCGACGACCACGCGGTCCGCGAGGCGGTCCACCACCTCGCCAGCGACGCTTGCGAACGCGGGCTTGCCCGCGAGGTCGGCGTTGGTCACGCCGGTCTTCTCGGACGACTCCGCGGACAGCGGCTTCAGCGGGTCGAGCATGTGGGTCCACGCCTCGGCCTGCTCGCCGCCCTGGTAGGTGACCAGCGCCACCTCGAAGACGCGGTCGTCGGTCAGCGAGAGCCCCGTGGTCTCCGTGTCCAGGCCCACCAGGGGAAGCTCGGTCCAGTTCGGCATTCGTCGCCTCGGCCTCGGTCCCGCCCGATTCTCCGCCACGCGCGGGGTGCGCGCAAGCGGTCCGTGGAAGCCGGAATCGTCGGGCCTCCTTCGTGGTAGGCTCCGGCGCGGAGGGGGAAGCCATGGAACGTGCACGCGTCCTGATCGCCGGTGCCCTGTCGATCGCCTCGTGCGCGGTCGTCAGCCCGCCGCCCGTGCTCGCCCTGCACGAGCCCGTGCTCCACCCGGAGCCGGGGGCGGTCTCGGTCGTCGCGTCGGGCGGCGGGGGCGGCGGGGTCTTCACGCGCGAGTTCGCGGGGGGCACCGGCGGCATCGGGTACCAGGCCACGCGCACGGTCGCGGTCGGCCTTGCGGGCGGGGGCGGCAAGGCGATCGCGGCGGACGGCGGAGACGAGCTGACGCTGATCGGGTTCGGCCGGGCCCACGTGTCGGTCCGGCCCGAGGCCGCGCGGTGGGTCGCGTTCCGCGCCGGCCTCGGGGGCGGCGGCGCGGACTCCGGCCTCGGCTACCTGACCGGCGACCTCGGGCTGTCGTTCGGCCACACCTTCGCGGACCGCGTCCGGATCTACGGCGGCCCAGCGTTCGCCGTGTCCGCGCCGTTCCGGGAGGGCGAGGCGCTCGCGCACGACTCCCTGGAGTCCCCGCGGCACCCCGGGCTCACGCTCTACGGGCTCGGGGTCGTCGGCGTGGCGGTGCGGCTGGTCGATCGCCTGGACCTGTCGGTCGAGGCCGCGGGCGCGTGGGGAGGCGACGGGGAGAGCGACTCCATCACGGCCGGCGCGGTGATCGGCGGCCTGCGCTGGACGACCGGCGGGCTCGCGGGGAAGCGAGTCGATTGACCCCGCCGGACGCGGGCGCGTATCATCCCGCCCATGTTGAACAACAACCCGCTCGTTCGCAGGATCGTCAGGCTCGCGCTGGAAGAGGACATCGGGACCGGCGACGCGACCACCGAGGCGGTCGTGCCGGAGGGGACGCGCGCGGCGGCGCGGGTCGTGGCCAAGGCCCCTGGCGTGCTCGCGGGCGGGCCGGTCGCGGCCATGGTGCTGGAGGAGGTGGACCGGGGGATCGCGTTCGAGCAGGTCGTGCCGGAGGGGGCCGAGGTCGCGGCCGGGGACGTCGTGATGCGCGCCTCCGGGGACGCGCGGGCCCTGCTGGTCGCGGAGCGGACGCTGCTCGACTTCGTGATGCGGCTGGGGGGCGTGGCCACGGCCACGAGGCGGTTCGCGGCGCGGCTCGCGGGCTGCAAGACCGTGCTGCTCGACACGCGCAAGACCACGCCGGGCCTCCGGGTCCTCGAGAAGTACGCGACCCGGATCGGCGGGGCGCGCAACCACCGCATGAGCCTCGCGGGCGGCGTGCTGGTCAAGAACAACCACCTCGCCCTGGTCGGGGACCTGAAGGACGCGATCCGTCGGGCGAAGTCGGACTCGCCGTCGCTCTGCCGCGTCGAGGTCGAGGTCCGCACGATGGAGGAGGTCAAGCGCGCGATCGAGGCGGGCGCGGACGTGCTGCTGCTCGACCACATGACCCGCGAGGAGGTGCGCGAGGTCATCGACTACTGCAACTGGAAGGTCAAGGTCGAGGTGTCGGGCAACGTGACCCCGGACGCGGCCGCGGCGGTCGCCGAGGTGGGCCCGGACTTCGTGTCCGCGGGCGCGGTGACGCACTCGGCGCCGTGGATGGACTTCGCCATGTATCTCGAGCGGATCGAGGGCTGACATGCTCGCGACGATCGACATCGGGAACACCAACATCGTGATCGGCGTGTTCGACGGCCTCCGGGTCGCGGCCCGGTTCCGGATCGCCACCCGCCAGTCGTCCACGGCCGACGAGTACGCGCTGCTGCTGGACGGGCTCTTCCAAATGGAGGGGCTCGCGTTCGATCGCATCGACGGCGTGTGCATGGCGAGCGTGGTGCCCCCGCTGACCGAGGTCTTCCAGCGGCTCGCCGAGCGCCGGTTCCACGGGCCGGTCGTCAACGTCGGGCCGGGCGTCAAGACGGGGATCTCCGTGTGCTACGAGCCGCCGCGCGACGTGGGCGCGGACCGCATCGTGAACGCGGTCGCCGCCTGGGAGCGCCACAGGACCGACCTGGTGATCGTCGATTTCGGGACCGCGACCACGTTCGACGCCGTGACCGCGAAGGGCGAATACCTGGGCGGCGTGATCGTGCCCGGCGTGACCGTGTCGCTGGAGGCCCTGTTCCAGCGCACCGCCAAGCTGCCCAAGGTCGAGATGGCGCGGCCGCCGGCGGTCATCGGCCGCACGACCGTGCACTCCATCCAGTCCGGCGCGTACTGGGGCTACCTCGCGATGGTCGAGGGCATCGTCGCGCGCATGAAGACCGAGCTGCACGACCCCGTGCGCGTCGTCGCGACCGGCGGGCTCGCCCCGGCCATCTGCGGGGACTGCCCGCTCGTGGACGAGGTCGACCCCGACCTGACGCTGACCGGGCTCCGGCTGATCTGGGAGAAGAACCGCTGAGGTTCGCGCGCGGCGCGGCGCCTACAGTTTCCGCGGCTTCCTGTTCAGGTACATGAGCGTGATCGCGATGATCGGCAGCGAGACCGGGGCGGCGAGGATGCTCGGCCACAGGCCGAGGTCGAGCACCCAGTAGCAGACCGGGAAGCCGATCGCCCACAGGATCGCGAACGCCTTCACCCACCAGAGCAGCTCCGAGCGGCTGCGCGCCTTGTCGGCCGCCGCCTGCTCCTCGGGCGTGCGGGGGCGCTTCGGGGTGCGTGCCATGCGTGACCTCCCGATGTCGGACCCCGATGCTACCATCGCGGCGGTCGGGTCGCGAAGGAGGGGACGGGCGCGCAGGGGGACGGACGGGGCCGAACGGCCCGCGGTTGGGAGTCCGTCCGTCGATGCGCTATAGTGCTCCGCGATGGAACGCCACCACGACAACGTCGGCGCGCGCAGGGCCCTGACCCGCGGGATCGCGCGGCTCCTCACGATCCTGGCCTCCGCGTGCCTCATCTCCTGGCTGCTCTTCGGGTTCGAGCTGCCTGAGCGCCCGGCCCTGTTCGAGACGATCGGGCTCCGCGAGGCGGAGGCGGGCGAGCGGGCCCAGACCGACCTCGGGAAGCTCCGGCTGCTCACGCGGTGCGTCGGCTGGGTGCGGTCGAACTACGTGGCCCCGCCGCGGGTGAAGCCGCTCCCGATGCTGGTCGGCGCGCTGAAGGCCGCGGAGGCGCTCGTCCCGGACCTGATGGTCACGACGGACGCGGACGAGCCGGCGCGCACGACCTCGGTCGTGGTCCGCGTGGGCGACCAGCAGAAGACCTTCGACCTGTCCCACGTGGCCGACCTGTACGAGATGAACTGGAAGCTGCTCGACGTGTTCGACTTCGTCTCGGCGTACCTGCCGGGCGACGTGAAGGCCGAGGACGTGGAGTACACGGCCATCAACGGGATGCTCACGCCGCTCGACGAGCACTCGGTCTACCTGCCGCCCCGCGCGTACAAGGAGATGCAGCTCGACACGCAGGGGCGCTTCGGGGGCCTGGGCATCGTCATCACGACCCGGAAGGGGCTCGTCACCATCGTGTCGGTCCTGCCCGGCACGCCCGCGGCGAAGGCGGGGCTCCGGTCAGGCGACCAGATCCTCGAGATCGGCGACGAATCCACCATGAACATGGCCCTGTCGGACGCGGTCTCGAAGCTGCGCGGCGAGCCCGGGACGCCCGTCAACATCCTCGTCCAGCGGAAGGAGTGGACCGAGGCCAAGGCGTTCCCGCTGACGCGCGCGGAGATCCACATCCAGAGCGTGTCGTCGGAGGCCCTCGGCGAGGGCGTCGGGTACGCGCGCATCCGCCACTTCCAGGAGGACACGACGCGCGAGCTGAAGCGCCAGATCGAGGACCTGCGGGCGCGGGACTCGCTGAAGGCGCTGGTGCTCGACCTGCGCCAGAACCCGGGCGGGCTGCTGGAGCAGGCCGTGGACGTGTCGGGCCTGTTCGTCCGGCGCGGCACGCTGGTCGTGACCGAGGGCGAGGGCAAGCGGAAGCGCCAGGAGTACGAGGCGGACGGGGACGCGCCGTTCGCGGACCTGCCGCTCGTCGTGCTGATCGACAACGGGAGCGCCTCGGCCGCGGAGATCGTGGCGGGCGCCGTGAAGGGGAACGACCGCGCGCCGCTCGTCGGCAACACGACGTTCGGCAAGGGCACGGTCCAGGTGATGTACGAGGACGGGGACGGCGCGCTGAAGCTGACGGTCGCGCAGTACCTGACCCCGGGCGACATCTCGATCCAGGGCGTGGGCATCACGCCCGACATCGAGCTGCTGCCGGTGTCGATCGGCGCGGAGCGCATCGCCATGAACGGCGCGGGCGTGCGGCGCGAGCGCGACCCGAAGCGGCTGCTCGAGGCGTTCGGCAAGGTGGCGAACGACGTGCCCCTGGCGCGGGTGCCGTTCCTGCTGTCCAAGGTCGAGCCGGAGTCGTCCGCCGAGGACGAGGAGGAGCCGCCGCTCCGGGACGAGGAGAAGTTCGAACGCGACGACGCGATCGACCTCGCCGCCCGGCTGCTGAAGGACGTGCGGTCCGCGGGGCGCGGCCGGGCGCTCTCCGAGGCCGACGGCGGGCTTCGCGCGTGGGCCGCGGACCAGGACGCCCGGATCGCCGAGGCGCTCGGGAGGCGGGAGATCGACTGGACCGCGGGCCCGGCGCGTCCCGGCGCGGCGATCCACGTCGCGTTCGGCATCGACAAGCCCCAGCCCCTCGCCGCGGGGGCCAGGGCGAAGCTGCGCCTGTCGGCGCGGAACGACGGCCCGGAGCCTCTCTACCGCGTGCACGCGGTCACCGAGTCGGACAGCCTCGCGATGGACGATCGCGAGTTCGTGTTCGGCCGCATCGGCCCCGGCGAGACCGTGACGCGCGAGGTCCCGGTCACCATCCCCAAGGACACGTGGGACCGGACCGACCAGGTGGCGTTCCGGGTATGGCACGGCGACGTGGAGGCGGCACGGCCCGAGCCGTCGATCGTGGCGACGCGCGGCAGCCTGAGGCCGCGGTTCGCATACTCGTGGCAGGTCCAGGACGCGGCCGGGAACGGGGACGGCGTGCTGAACCCCGGCGAGGCGGCGATCGTGGCGACGCGCGGCAGCCTGAGGCCGCGGTTCGCATACTCGTGGCAGGTCCAGGACGCGGCCGGGAACGGGGACGGCGTGCTGAACCCCGGCGAGGCGGCGAGCGTCGTGTTCGACGTGCAGAACGTCGGCGAGGGCGCGGCCGGCAAGGTGCTGGTTTCCCTCAGGAACAAGAGCGGCGATGGCGTCTATATCCGCAACGGCCGCGTGACGCTGCGCGACGGTCTACCGATCGGCCGCACGGCCCAGGCGCGGTTCAGCCTGGAGCTGAAGCGCGGGGTCGAGTCGGCGGGCGTGACGCTCGAGGTCGGCATCCTCGACCAGTCCGTGCGGGAGTTCCTGTCCGAGGAGTTCACGATCCCGGTCGTGCGGCAGCCGGCCGAGCGGTTCGAGCCTCGCCATAGCGCGCTCAGGACGCTCCGGTCCGGCGTGAGGATCCTGGTCGCGGCCACCCCCGACGCCCCGGCCCTTTTCGAGACGCCGGAGGGCTTCTTCCTGCGGTCGTCGGCGCGCCGCGGGGACTGGTACAAGGTCGATATCGAGGAGGAGCGGTTCGCGTTCGTGCGCGCCTCCGACGTCGAGGCGATGTCCGGCGTGGTCCGCTTCTCGCCGCTGCCCGAGGCGCCGCTGCCGCGCGGCGTGGAGCCCGCGGTGGAGATGAAGGTCTCGGACCCGGGCGGGGCCGGCGACTCGGTCTGGGTGTCGGGCCAGGTCCGGTTCGCGGGACACGCGGGCGAGGCGCGGCGCAAGGTCCTGATCTTCCGGGGGAACGACAAGGTCTACTTCTGGACGCGCAAGGGGCCGACCCTCGACACGGTCGTGCCGGTTGACGCGCGCATCCCGCTGCTGAAGGGGAGGAACGACATCGCGGTCTACGCGATCGAGGGGAAGGATCGGTCCGCGCTCAGGCGCTTCACGCTCTGGAGCGCGACGGGGCGGGGCTCGGCCGAGGGCGCCCTGCCGGGCCCGTCGGCGGGAGGTGCCAGATGATGGGGTGGAACGGGTTCGGAGGCGGCCGGGGCGGCGCCTGGGCGCTCGCGCTGGCGGCGGCGGTCGCGGTCGGGGCGCAGGCGTCCCCGACGTCGGCGGCCGACGACTACACCGCGGCGTTCATGAAGGGCGCCAGGCTCGCGAAGCAGCGGGCGTAAAC
>Ga0194127_10007605_pt1 | contig 11887 bp, 10 predicted proteins | sample TA2KigC100mmetaG_FD_148624 | JGI IMG/M metagenome (GOLD analysis project Ga0194127, IMG submission 148624) | Freshwater microbial communities from Lake Tanganyika, Tanzania - TA2015036 Kigoma Deep Cast 100m | ecosystem: Environmental > Aquatic > Freshwater > Lake | place: Tanzania: Lake...
TTTTCTTCGGGTTAGATCGCGATGCCAACATGCTGGAATTCCTGCGGATGCGTATCCCTGATGGGTCGCGCGAGCGCGTTAGCCTGATTCGCGGCGATTTGCGGCGTTATCATCTGGCGCGCCATTTCCCGTTGATCCTGATGCCATGCAATACCTACAGCACCATCGAACCTGTTGATCGCCGGATTGCATTGAACAGGGCGCGATGTCATCTGGCCTCTCGAGGGAACCTCATCGTCAGCACACCCAACCCGGCCATTCTGGCGGAACTACCCGAGGAAGGGGAGGCGGAAAACGAAGCATTCTTCTTCCACCCCGAGACGGGCAACCCTGTGCAGGTCAGCAGCCAGTGGCAGCGTGCGAGTGAAGGGATACTATTCTACTGGCGCTACGATCAATTATTGCCCGATGGCCGCGTCGAGCGGGAAATGATCTCGGTCTTTCATTATGTTCGGGGGGTTGATGATACCTTTTACGATTTCGAAGAGGCCGGCCTGAAAGTGGCTCTTACGTTTGGGGATTACGATGGCGCGCCTTATGAAACAGATTCACCCCATCTAATCATCGTAGCCACACCCATTTTTCGGGCGATACCCTGACAAGCCTTGCGTGCACACTAATCGTTGTTATCGCACCAACAATACAGGCCGGTCTATTTGTACAAGAATCTTATGCGCCAGGTCCTCCAGCAAGAAGCGTCCCCAGCCTTCGCCGATGTAGGCGCCAATAACCACCAGGTCATAATCTCCGCTCCGGGCTTCGTCCAGGATTTCGTCTACTACCAGTCCATGGCGCACTTTGGGGACCGGGTGAAGCCTGGATTGCTCGAGCGAGCGAATATCTTGTTTCAATAATTCTCCCTCTGGCGAGTGTTCCTCGATCAACTCGTCGGCGCTTACCCGCAATTGTTTGCCTCGCACGCCCGGCCCGGCGCTGATCTGAGACATGACATGCAATACGGTGACCTGTTCCTCGCCTGGAAGCAAATCGGCCAGTTGGGCGGTGAAACGGCGCAGTAGCGGCGATCCCTCGCTGCCGCTGTCGCACAGCAAGATGCGTTGTGTGGGGCCGGCCTCGCCCTTGACTACGATGACCGGGCAAGGGGCCCTCTCTGCTATTCGTATCGCGTGGGAGACTCCAAAAAGCCGCGCTGGCCGGTGGTTCGTCAGATCTCCTACGATGACAAGATCATAATTTCCACGTCTCGCCTCGTCGAGGATATTCTTGATGGGCTCCCCCATTTGTATCTGAGTCTGCGCTGCTGGAATTGCTGCGCGTTGGCATGCCTCGGTCAGGATGGCATCAACCCGATCCGGGGGATGGTCGGCAGTGGATTCGATGGCGGCCAGGATGGCGAGGGGTTCATCAACTTTGAGGGCGATTTGGGCGGCGAATTGCAGAACGTTTTCGATAATAGAAAGGTCGTGGATAGCAACTAGGACGCGCATAGAATCTCTCAAATCAACAGAAGAATTAGTGGTAAAGCGAAAATACTCACCATGAAGAGAACTAGATTGCGGTTACTGGCCGTAACCCAGGTTACAAATACGAGCATCACCTTTCGATACTTTTGATACATGATCGCCAGGATTGATATGGAAATCATCGTGATACTGAACATTTCCACAAAAATAATCGTAAAGGCCGGGGGATTTCTGAGCAGGACAGCTGCGAAGAGCGTATCTATGAAGGTGGTGATATTGGCGCCCATGATATAAGGGACGATATTCTCGCGGCGCACGAATCCTCGGGCGCTGAGCGGCACCAATATACTCAAAGAAAGGCTGACCGACATGGAGATCATGGTGATCAGCGCGCCCAGCACGAACATGATCACCGGACGGTAAACAAGGCGTGACATCCAACCCACCCGACTTTCTTTGATGCTCATCTGGGGGAGGCATTTGTCGAACAGGCTGAAGCTCAACCAGATGATCCCCAAACCAGCGCAAAAGACCAGCCAGTCGGGCAATATGCTGGCTACCAGGGCAGTGAGCGGGTCGATCGCCAGGTCAATGACGGAGTAGAGGAAAGCGCCGCTTTGGAGTTGAATCTTATCCAGCCACCCTGTTTGCAGGATCGTTGCGCCGAGGAAGAATCCAGGGATATAGGTTGTGGCAGTGACTGCCAGGCTCAGCAGGCCCATGCTGAGGCTGGTAGAGCGATCCCGGCCGCGCAACACATAGATCAGGCCGATGAAAAGGACGATAAAGCTAGCCCCCAAACGGCTGCCATTGATCATGGCAAAGGCGCCCAGCTTGTTGATGATGCCTGCATCGAAAAATGTCAACGAAGCCGCAGCAACGGGTGATCCGCTCATGATCAGGTAGGAGAAAAGCCACCCAAAACCGAGGCTGTTGGCTGTGTTGGTCACGGAAAATGTTTTTTGCACTAATGGAGCAACGCCGTGGGCGCCTTCCTTCATCAAGGCAATTGCTAACACGAATAGAAAAAGGCTGACGATGAAAAGCGCTAACTTGCCGATCCGAATCCGTGCCCACCAGGCGAGTTTGATTGTTTCTGCACCGAACTGCGGGGAAATCGCCCCGGCTAGTTCCGGGGTGTTCGTTGGAGGCTGGCCTTTCGGCGTGGTTGGAACCGCGAGATTCGAATCTGGGGATTCTCTCATGGCTATTTCCCTATTTCCAGCATAGTGGTGACCGGTTCCAATTCGAGAAAGGGTTCGATATTATTTTGCCACACATTTTCGATCAACGAGTTGTATGCCTGTGTCCAGCCGCCCAAATCTTCCTCTGTAAATGGGTTATCCAAAACGGGCAGAAGATCACTTTCGAAGGCAGCAGGCCGGAAGTAATACCGGCTCATAATGTGCTGCCCTTCATCGCTCAAGAGGAAAGCCATGAATGCTTCTGCAACTGGACGCTCGAAAGAAAGCACATTGTCATCCACGATCACCGCGTAATGCCTGGCTAAAATCGTGCGATGGGGCATGATGACATCTAAGGGGACGCTGCGTTTCTGGGCAAAACAGGCTTCCTGCTCGTAGGTTACCAGGGCGTCGCCGGCGCCCAGTTCGAACAGAGTCAGGGTGGCGCGGGCGGAAGAACCCATCAACCGGACATTGCGCCAGATCGCTTCGAGTTGAGTCTTGGCAGCCTCGTGATCTCCGGTTTCCAAAAATGCGCTGCCATACTCGGCCAACACCGCCCAAACCCCGACCCCCGAGCTGCCTGGGTCCGCATGTAGCAGTCGAATACCTGGCTGCGTCAGATCGGTGAAATCCGTGATGCCTTTTGGATTCCCTGGCCGGGTGAGAATCACCAGGGGTGTGGAGGCAAACATCACCGGGTTGGCGTCTCGATCCACGCATTTGCTGAACTTGAGCCAGTCGATATGTCTCTGGTTGCTGAGGATGGCTACGTCGGCGGGCGCGCCCAGGGTGATTTGTACGGAGAGCGTCCCAGAGGGGCCGAACACGCCTTCGATGATCACGTCCTCTCCTGTTTCTGTCTCCCAGACCTGCTCGAAGGCGGGGAAAATCCCCTGGGTCAGAACTTCTTCCTGAGAGCTGAAAGCGTAGACGATCAACCGAAGGGGTCGGTTGCTCCTGGATTGGATTTCATGCCCGATCAAGTAGATGATGATACCCGCGAGAATCAAACCCATGAGCCAGGTGAGCAGCCTCCTCCAGTTCGTTTCGGATATACGCGTGAGGTTTCGTCGTACTCTACCTTCCATATCTTTATCCAATCATACCTGATAAATAGGCTCGTGTGCGCTCGTCTTTCGGGTGATCGAAGACCTGCTCTGCCGGGCCAGCTTCTACTAAAGTTCCCATCCACAAGAAAATCACATAGTCAGCCAGGCGGTGAGCTTGCCGCAGCATGTGCGTGACGACGACGATGGTGGTCTCTTCTTTGAGTGATCTAAGTTGCTCCTCGATGCGTTGCGCTGAGATGGGGTCTAATGCCGAAGTGGGCTCGTCGCAGAGCAGGACCTCGGGTTCCACGGCCAGGGCGCGCGCCAGGCATAATCGCTGTTGCTGCCCGGTGGACAGACGTGACGCCGGGGCTTCCAGGCGCCCCTGGACTTCTTCCCACAGGCCGGCGGCCCGCAGGTAGCGTTCTACGATTTTGTCCAGATTGCGGCCATTGCCTTTATCGAGCACTTGTTGCAGGCCGTGGATGCGCCTGCCGTAGGCCACATTGTCGTAGATGGACATCGGGAGCGGGAAAGGCTTCGGGGCTAGCAACCCCACCCGGGTGCGCACGTCGGTCACATCCACCCCGCGGGCGTAGACATCTATGCCATCGAGGATGATCTGGCCTGTGATCTTGATGCCGTCGGTCTCTTCCAACAGGCGGTTGATGCTTCTGAGCAGCGTGGTCTTCCCACAGCCCGAGGGACCGATGATGGCGGTGATGCCTCCGGGGGGAATCTCGACGTTGATATTTTCGAGGGCATGTTCATCCCCGTACCAAACATTCAGGTCTCGAATGAGAATCTTGGGTTCCAAATCGAACTTCCTAATCTAACGGGTAACTGCTCAGCCATCGAACGGATTAGCCCGAAAAAAGGGTGTGCGAAGGGGGCTGCGCCCCCTTCGCACACCCTTTTTTCGGGAATTTCTCCGTTTGGCTGAGTAGTTACTCTAACGGATAATATGTTTTGTTAGCCCTCCGGCCAGACGCCGCGAGAGCAGGCTGATAGCCAGGATGATCAGGGTCAACACCAGGGCTGAGGCGTAGGCGCGCTGCTGCACGGCCGGAAAAGGTGTGCCCAATTGGAAGAAGACGGCCAGGGGCAGCGAAGCGGCTGGGCCGAAGAGCGAATCTGGCAGGCGGTCGGTGTAACCAGCGGTGAAGAGCACCGAAGCTGCGTCTCCGATGCCCCGGCCAAAAGCCAGCAGGGTGGCGGTGAGCAACCCCGGCAATGCCTGGCGTATCATCACTCCGATAGCCATCTCAAAGCGAGTGGCGCCCAATGCGTAGGACGATTCCTTTAGATCGGCGGGGACCATGGCAATAGCTTCATCCATGCCGCGGGTCATGATGGGTAATTCCAGCAAGGCCAGGGCGATGATGCCGCCCAGCAGTGAGGCGCGCATACCCAGGAGGATCATCAGCGTGAATCCAAATGCTCCGTAGATAATGCTGGGCACGCCCCAGAGAACATCCAGGGAGAGACGGATCAATTCGATCAACCGGGAGCGGGTTGCGTAAACTTGCAAGTAGAGGGCTATTGGCAGGCTGATTATCAGGGCTAGAAGGGTAGCTCCTCCGGCCAGGCAGAGAGAGCCGACGATAGCGTTGAGGATTCCGCCCTCTTCGCCCAGGTAATAGCCGCCCTTGGGAATTTGGGTCAGCATAGCCAGGTCGAGAGCGGGCAAGCCGCGCCAGAGAACTGTCCCCAGAATGAGGATCAGGCTGCCCAGCACAATCACCGTCGAGAGCAGCATCAACCATTCGAAAAACAGTTCTTCGATCTTGTATTTATTCATCGTCTTATCAGGCGGATCAGCACCAGCCGCGAGCCGATGTTGAATATCAGGACTACCAACAAAAGGATCAGCGCCGCGCCCAGTAGAGCTGCATCGTACAGGGGGATGGACATCATCTCACCGTAGTTGTTGGCAATCAGGGCGGTCAGCGGGTAGGCCGCGTCGAGGATGGAGTGTGGCGTCTGGATGACGTTGCCCACGACCATCAACACAGCCATGGTCTCGCCGAAAGCCCGAGAGAATCCCAAGACCACGGCTGCTACCACGCCGGGGGCAGCGCGCTGCAAGACTACATGGCGGACGGTCTGCCAGCGGGTGGCGCCCAAAGCCGAGGAGGCTTCGCGCAGCCCCTGCGGGACGGCGGAAAGCACTTCCTCGGCCACGGCGATGATGATGGGGAAGACCATCACTGCCAGGACGATCCCTCCGGCCAGGACGCTGTAGCCGGTTGGATTCTCCGAGTTGAACAGCGGCACAACCCCCAGCCAGCGCTTCAGCAGCGGGGCAGCGACTTTTTCGATGAAAGGCACCACAGTCAACATACCCCATACGCCGTAAACTACCGAAGGGATGCCGGCCAACAAATCGATCAGCGGAGAGATCAGGGCGCGTATGCGCGGTCGGGCGTACTCAGCCAGATAGATCGCTGTCAGGATCGAGGGAGGCACGGCAATCACCATGCCTACCGAGGTCACCCAAAAGGTGCCCATCATGAATGGAAAGAAACCATAATCGCCCTTGAGCGGACGCCAGACTCGCGAAGTCAGCAGTTCCGTCAAAGGCTGCGCCTCCAGGATAGGACGGGCGCGCAAGTAGAGCGCTAGAAGCATCAGAGGTACGAGCAGTCCGGCCAATACGGTCAGCCCTTTCATGATTCGTCTGGCGAAGATGTCCTTGCGGATGCGGTTCCGCCGCGCCATCGAGGCGTCGTAAGGTTTACTCATTCCAGCTTGCTCAATTCCTCGTTCAGTCTTTCTTCACTCAGTGGAATATAACCCCACTCACCGACGAATTGTTGTCCATTGGTCAGCACCCAGGTGATGAAAGCGCGCGCCAGACCTGTGGGCGCCCCTTGAGTGACCAGGTGCAGGTCTCGAGCCGGGGGGGATGGATAGTACCCCAGGGCAATCGCTGAAATGGCCTGATCTTTGTTGTCCATTATTTCCTGTGGATCGGCAACGCCATTCCGATTGATGTCAAGGGGTGGGATGCGCGCGCCTGGCATCGGCTGGCCTGTATCTATGGCATAGGCGTAGTTCAGGTTGTTGAACCCAATCGCCAGGGGGTCTTTGATGACGGCATCTATCACCCCTGGATCGCCAAAGACGCCGATTCCTAGAAGATCCTCCTGCCGATGATCCAGGAACTGCGCCCAGGTTTCCGCAGCGCCGCAGGCATCCGAACGCGTGAACACATGGATGGGGTCGGTGATCTCAGGGCGTCCGATGACCTGGCCCCAGGTGGTTACTTCGCCAGTAATGAAAATCCCTTCTAATGTTTGGGGGGATACCCCTTTTTGGTGCAGCTCTTCCCAGAATGGATTCTGTTCGTTGACTGTCAGGAAGACAGCATCTTTCGTAACAGCGACCCAGAAAGCGCCTTTTTCGATTTCTTCAGGGTAGATATTGCGGGAAACCATGCCGATATCAACAGCGCCTGCCAATGCGTCGGCCATGCCTTTGCCGGCGCCCCCGGCGGAAATATCGAATTGAACCTCGGGGTGTGTTTTTTGGAATTCTTCACCCCACTTTATCATCATGGGGTAGAGCGCCCAGGCTCCAGAAACCGTGATCCGGCCACTGACTTCATCTACTCCTCGCGAACCCCTCCCTGTGGGGTCGCAGCCTGAAACGAAGAACATCAGGGCAATCAAAACTGCTATGATCTTTCTTGTTGTTGGTGTTGTCATACTTCACCTCGCTTTGATTTTATCTTCGATACGAGTTGGTTCGTCTACCCCAATCAGAGTTCGATCAGCTCTCCAGTGATCCACCGCGACTGGCAGTGGAGGGAGTCTGCTGCGATGATGAGTAGAGGATTTGGGGCGGCATATATGGGGGGGGGCGCAGCACCCCCCATATATGCCGCCCCGCCCCTCGTTCATGTATTTTTTCAGTGAATCTATTGTATACAAAAAACAAACATGTGGAATGGATTTTCTTCCTCGATTTTACCGCTAATAAAACGTTTACAAAACGTTTGTGAACTTCTAACGTTTTATTTGTATTTTTCTAACACTCCCTGTGTATGATAATGGACGTGTAACTACTCAGCCAAACGGAGAAATTCCCGAAAAAAGGGTGTGTGCAGGGGGCTACGCCCCCTGCACACACCCTTTTTTCTGGTAAATCCGTTCGATGGCTGAGCAGTTACATGGACGTAAGCAATTCGAAAAACATCTCAAGAATAGGAGAGTTACAAATGATGACTTTATATATGCCCCACCTGCATCGCGCCCGCATGATGCGCCATTTCCCCGGCGACCACATTGCCCGACATTTCGAACTTCAGAGCGATGTGCATGTCCCTGTGGACATCAAAGAGGAGCAGGATGCTTTCGTGATCATCGCCACCCTGCCCGGCTTGGAGGCCGAGGATCTGAACATCGAAATCCTCGATAATGTTGTTGACATCAGCGGCAAGTTCGAGAAGGAAGTCGTCGAAGAGGAAGATAATTACCTGCGCCGCGAACGTGCGGCTGGTAAATTCCAACGCTGCCTGCGCTTCTCCACCAAACTGGAAGCCGCCAACGCCGAAGCTTGGCTCAAGAACGGCATCCTGACCCTGCGGATTCCCAAGGTCGAAGAAGAACGCCCCAAGACCATCAAAATCAAAGCGAAATAACTTTTTCCCCTCCTCCTCTGATTAGGCCAGGCCTTTGCGCCTGGCCTTTTCGCGAATGGATGTTCTCCTGTGCAAGTACCCTTAATGCCGAAATTCGGATATACTAGGGTAAAGAGTCCACTGCAAAAACTACGAGTGGAGGATTCGTGGCGGCATATATGGGGGTGCGTGCGCAGCACGCACCCCCATATATGCCGCCACGCCCCCTCGTTTGATAGTATGGAGGGCGCTATGTCTGAATTAGTCAATCTGAACACGGCTTCGGCTGAGGAATTGACCTCCCTGCCGGGGGTTGGGCCGGCCATCGCTGAGCGTATCCTCGCTGCTCGTCCTTTCGATGCGTTGGAGGATGTGCAGCGGGTGGCGGGAATTGGCTCTACCTTCGTGAAGCGTATTACCCCGTTAGTCACGCTTGAGTTGGATATTCTCGCCGAGGAGGCGGAAGCAGAGCCTCTTGAAGAGGCGGCATCCCCGCTCGAAGAGCAGCCTGCCCCCGATGTGGAACAAGAAACGGTCTCGCTTGGAGCTGATGAGGCCGTCCCTGAGGAGGATCTATCCCCTGTGAGAGAAACCGAACCGCTCGAAATCAAGGCTGAAGTCGTCGAAGCGAAAAAGCCTGCCAAGAGTAAAACGGTCACCCGTGGGCAGGCTTTGGCGATGTCGCTCCTGAGCGGCTTTATCGCCTTCGTGTTGGCGTTGTTCTTGACCCTGGGAATTCTGGCGGGCATCAATGGCGGTTTGCGTTTCGTCCGCCTCAACCAACTGGTCGAGTTCGGTCGCCAGATCGAGGTGCTCAATGAGCAGGTGATCGTCCTGGCCCAGGATGTGGGCGCGCTGCGGGAACGCCTTTCTCATCTCGAAGGCATTGGCGAGCGAGTTGATCAGCTGGGTGGTGATGTTGCCAGAGTCCAACAGCAAACCGAAGCGCTGGTTAGCGAAATGAGTGACTTGCGCAACGAAACGGTTGAGTTCCAACGCTTCTTAGATGGCCTGCGTGAGTTGTTGAACGCCATTCAGAAACCTAAGACCCCTTGACGCGAGAGATGTCTGGTCTGCGGTAAAATACGAGGAATCGTTCACCCGTGGTAACTACTCAGCCAAACAGAGAAATTGCCGAAAAAAGGGTGTGCGCAGGGGGCGTAGCCCCCTGCGCACACCCTTTTTTCGGGTAAATCCGTTCGATGGCTGAGCAGTAACCACCCGTGAAAGAAATCGAACATGGATTTCGCGGATCGGACGGATCATAACGGATAACAATGGAGATACCCATGACTAAACAGGAAAATGAATTTCCCCCCATCGAAATGAGCGGCGATGAATCCAGCTTACCAAAGGCGGAAATTGCCTCCCTGACAGCATTCGCCGAGGCGTCAGAGAGCAGCCCTGAACCGGTCGTCCCGGTGGAGGAAATCCCTCCCGAGGTCTCAGAACCTGAAGAAGGGGCGCCAAAAGACGAGAGCAAAGCCCGGCGCTTCTTTCGCATGTTACTACGCTGGACGCTTGGTTTATTGATCGTGTTTGGGGTGGGTTTTCTTACGGCGGTTTATACGCTGTACCGGCCTGAGGTTCAACTCAATAGAGAATTACAAAATCAGTTGCAGAGCCAGCAACAGGCCGCAGAGCAGCAAGTTGCCGAATTGGAAAGTCAGATCGGGGAACTGGAAGCCCAGGTGGATGACTTAAGCCCACTGGCTGCCGAGAATGAGGAATTACTCGCCGCGCAAGTCGAATTCGAGGTGCATATCTCGATCCTGGATGCCCGCATGGATGTCTCGAATGCGCTCCTGGCGTTGGCAATGGATGACCCGGCCAAGGCGCGTGTTTCGTTAGATAGAACTGGGGAGACGCTGGCGAATCTCTCTAGCTTGCTGCCTGCGGATCAGCGCGGCATGGTCACTTCCATGGAGCAGCGCCTGGAATTGGCGTTGACCGAGATCGAAGCTGATCCCTACGCCGCAAAATCCGATTTGGATGTTTTGGCGAAGAGTCTATTGGAACTAGAAGATTCGTTGTTCGGGTCGCTGTAAGTGGATCTATGGTGTTGAGTCCGACGCCTGTTCGCCGCCGCTCTGTTCGGAGAACACATACCAATCGGTGACGGTGGTAAAGCGATCTGGGGTGTCGAAGAGCGGCCCGATGCGCACGCCCTTGATCTGTGAGTCCACCCCGTAGGTGTACATGGGGTAGAAGAGCGGCAGGGCCGGCAACTCGCCCGCGAAGCGAACCTGGAAGTTTCGGTAAAGGCGCGTGCGTTCCGCGGGGTCAACTACAATACGAGCCTGTTCGAGGTATTCGCTGGCCTGGCGGTCGTCCCACATGGCGTAGTTTTGGCCCCCAGTAGTTTGGGTCTGGTGCCAGAAGGGGTAGGGATCGGGGTCGGGGGAGCGGAATAAGTTCAGGTCAACCAGGGCAGCCTCGTAGTTGCGGGCTTCGAGATAATCGTTGATCAACTGGTCATAGGGGATGGCCTGAAGCATGACATCTATGCCCAGGGCAGACCAATCACGTTGAATAGATTGAGCCAGCGAAGCGTAAGGCTCTCCCTCAGGATGAATCAGGGTGAAGGAAAGGAAAACGCCTTCTTCGTTAGCGCGCACTTCACCCCCCTCAGCCGGGATGGTGTAGCCGGCCTCTTTGAGCATCTTGATGGCCGCATCGCGGTCGTAATCTATGCGGGGAATGCTTTCATAGTAAGCCCAGGTGTTGGGGAAGATGGGGCCGTCGGCGATGGCAGCCTGGCTGACGAGCACATGGTCTACCATCCATTGGCGATTAAGCCCTGTGAGCAAGGCGCGCCGAATGGAAGCCTCCTGGAAAAAGGGCTTCTCTGCGTCAGCGAGGTTTAGCAGAATGATCGAGAGTTCAGGGAGCCTGCCGGTATAGAAATTTAGATCAGGCTCATCGAGCGCCTCTCCCAGGATATTTGCTGAGATTTGGCTGATCCCCTGGATTTTGCCCTCCCGGTAAGCGGCCATCGCGGAGGCTGGATCGGGGTAGTAGCGAAAGATCATCTGGTTGATGAAAGGACGGCCTTCGTAATAGTCATCGAAGGCGGTCAGGGCGACACCGGCGATCTGCCCACCCTCGACAAGCAGTTGTTCGAAGCGATAAGGACCACTACCGACAGGATTCATGTTGAAGGGGTCGTCGATCAACCCCTCGGGAGTCAGCCCCTCCAGTAAATGGGCGGGGAGAATCCCAAAGGTCAGATAATCTAAGAAGGGGGCAAAAGGTTCGGGGAGGCGGAATTGAATCGTATATTCATCCAGCCCGATCACTTCGATTTCATTCCAAAAGGCTTGCAGGTCCGCGGGGATGGGCAGGGCGGGGTTCTTCAAAAGGCCGATGGTGAAGATCACGTCGGCGCTGGTGAGTGACCCTCCGTCATGCCAGGTGGCGTCGGTGCGCATCGAGAAATTATAGACTGTGCCATCTCGCGAAATACCCCAGGATTCGGCGATGACGGGTTGGGGCAAGCCGCGGTCGTCGAAGCGCACCAGGCTGTCGAAGAGCAGGCGGGAGATGTCCCGGTCGGCGGCGTTATAGAAAGCCAGGATGGGATTCAGGCGTGAAAAGTTTTTT
>Ga0194127_10007607_pt1 | contig 11885 bp, 11 predicted proteins | sample TA2KigC100mmetaG_FD_148624 | JGI IMG/M metagenome (GOLD analysis project Ga0194127, IMG submission 148624) | Freshwater microbial communities from Lake Tanganyika, Tanzania - TA2015036 Kigoma Deep Cast 100m | ecosystem: Environmental > Aquatic > Freshwater > Lake | place: Tanzania: Lake...
GTTCTAACCGCGATCGGGCCCGGCACGGCCTCGCGAGCGGGGGTAGGGGGTCGATATAAGTCCCCCGCGGGAACTGCGGTGGTGAAAAGGGCGCTGGAAGGTTTCTTACCAGGGCGGGTAAGGGGAGGCCCCCCGGGTGGTGATGGACCTGGGGGGCCTCGGATGGTTGCTCCGCTAGCTGGTGAGGGGCTGAGTGTAGGCTCTGGGAGGGGAGCCTGTGACTTCCCAACCTCACCGCCCAGCCTAGCACACCGTGTCAAGGGTTAGGCAACAGAAACTTCTCAAGGGAACATAATCGGGCTTCTCTTGTGGTGTCGGGGCACCTCTGACCACAAGATGTAGTGGTGTCTCCAGAAATCGGAGACAAGGCATGGTACTCATGCGAATACTCGCATATGTCAACCGGTTGGCATGGGATCTGAGCGAGTGGGTATTCTGGCTCTGAAAGTGGTGGGCAGTTGCGCTAGGACTGGTGGTGTCTGGGGTTCAGGGCCTCTCCAGAAATCGGAGACGGGTTGGCGGGGATAGGTCTTGACGCGGTTGGGGCCGTTGGGGGATCGTGCGGTTGCCCAATTCAGGGCAAATGGACCCACCAAGGAGGAAATCATGCCGACAACGTTCACTTTGGCACAGATCTTGGACATCTTCGTGCAGGAGCTGACGAAGCACGCCTTCCGGTTCGAGAGCTGGGGCGACTACTTGCAGATCCAGCGGCAGGGCGACGGCATCATGCTGCTCAACCAGAGGTTCGGGGTCTCCATGCCGTACCACCCTGCGCAGGGCGAGTGGTTCGGTGAGCACTTCGTTGCTGTCGAGCCCTTCGAAGAGGGGATGCGCCCGGCGCCCGTCGTCTCCGAGTCTGGCCAGGTTGCCGATCTCGAGCCGCCGATTGCCCTCGACGGAGACGTGGTGTGATGAAGAGCGTCTTCTTCGCGTACTCGAAGGCGATCGAGCGCGCCGCACAGCTCGACCAGGTGGGGGCGATCCTCGGCAACGATCGCGTCGTCGTGCTCTACGACAGCGTGAACGAGGCCGATCTCCATCTGCCGCACGACGATGTCCAGGCGCTGCTCGCGAAGTCGCTGCTCTACGTCAACTATTGGGGCGCGAGCTACCCGACGCAGGTTGGGCGCGGCCGGACGTGGTTCCCTGGGCCGCAGGATCTCGCTCCTGGGCTGCCGCTGATCCGCTCGCCGAAGGGTCCGTACCCCTACAAGATGGACGCTCAGTTCGACGCGGACTGGCTCTTCTCCTGCCTGAAGGCGATCAGAACCGTCATCGGCGTCGAGGGGCTCTTCGTCGACGACTTCACGCCGAACGTCAACTGGTGGCAGCTGACCGACGAGGAGAAGGCGATCGTCTGGCCGGGCTGGCGTCCTGGCGACTGGCGCCAGATGCAGGTGGCCGAGGTCGAGCGTCTGCTCCGCGGGTTCATGGACGCCTACCAGAAGAAGGTGGTCGTCAACGGGCGGGCGCGGCGGCTCGGTCCTCGGCTCTGGGAGGACGTCGGCGTCTGGGAGCATCCCAACAACATCGTCGCCAACGCCATGCCGGACGACATGCTGCTCGTGAAGGGGCTCAAGGCCGATGGCAAGGCCTGGGCCACCGTGCCGGCGGGCTACGAAGCCTACGGCGGCTTCAAGGCGGGCACGTCCTTCAGCGAGGTCTGGAAGGTCGCGATGGGGATCGCCCAGGTGAAGGGTCTCTACCTCGGGCTCGCCTACCGGGAGCGCCCGCTCCAGGGCGGCTCGACGTGCGGGTTCCACGATTTCGTTGACCCGGCGAGCTGGCCGGGCGCATAGTCCGCTGGAGTCGTTTCTGGGCGACTCACCTTGGGGCTACCCCCCGGGCACTCCGTCCGGGGGGTTTTTCGTCTTGACGGATGCCGATTGGTGCGCGCATGGTACCGATGAAGGCGGAAAGCTCACCCAATTGCCCTTCACGCTCCCGATTCGGGCCAAATCAGGCCCGGGGGGATCACGACGGGCATCTTTCCTTGGAGGCAATCATGGCACCGAAGAACTACCCTCTCGACGTTCGCGTCAAGATGACCATCATCTCGACTGGCGACGTGATCATCGACCAGGACATCCAGACCTACGGCGGCCGCATCGGCATCCTGACGAGCTGCCTCACGGCGCTCGTCTCCGACGCGATGCGGAAGTACGCGATGAAGGTCTCGGCCGGCGAGATCCGGTTGCCCTCGACGCGCACGATCGACCGGAACACCCGCCTGGACACCCAGGAGGGGCTCGAGATCCCGGCGCCGCCGCTCATGGGCAAGCACGAGAGCCAGATGACTCCGCTGGAGCTGGCGATCGAGCACTTCGTCAAGGGGGCCTACGCGCACCTGGAGTCGATCGGCTGGCCGGGCGGTGCCGAGGGCGCGGAGGCGATGATGCAGCGGCAGCAGCGCATCAGCGAGTTCATGGCCGGCGTCACGGACCTGGAGCCCGACGGCTTGCTCCCCGCCTTCATGGCTCAGTTCACGCCGCGGTCGTCCGAGGAGTCCCTCGAGCCGCTGGGCCTGGACCCCGAGGTCGCGACGCTGCTCGTCAGCGCGGGCTTCGACACCGTCGAGAAGGTGATGGAGGCCGACAGCGACCAGCTGATCGCGATCAAGGGGATCGGCCCGAAGCGGCTGGAGGAGATCATCGCCGCGGTGGAGGCGTACACCGATCCCAACAAGGAGTAGCACGTGGGACAGAAGAAGCGTGCCGGCGGCCCGCCGCCGGAAGTCGTGAACGAGTTCATGCGTCGCAACGCGCTGCATCGGCAGCAGCAGATGCAGCAGCAGGGTCCGCCCCCAGGGGCTGTCGAGCTGATGGACCCGCAGCTGATCGCGCTGGCGACGATGCAGAACGAGATGCGGGAAGAGCTGGCCGAGCTCTTCGACAAGATCAGCCTGGGCTTCTCGAAGCTCAACCTGATGCGTGACCATCTGCGCCGCATCGCGATGCTCCAGCAGGAGCTGGCGATGCGAACCGAGGTGCAGAGCAAGGAGGGCGATGTCGGGGATCCTGCCGGACTGGCTCCTGTCGATCCTCCCGCTGCAGCCGATCTTGGAGTCGGGGATGCTGCTCACCCCGTCGGAATGGTTGCAGCGGAGGAGAGCGGACTACCGGATGACGGTCCTCCCGCTCGCCCGAGCGAAGGCGGCGGCCAAGAGCCTGAGCTGTCCGAGTGAGCTGACCGACGACGACTGGATCGAGATCAACGCCGAGTTCTACCGCAGGTTTCCCGACTGCATCGGAGAGGATGAGTTCAACGATGCGTGCTACGAAGACCTCGTGAAAATGCGGACAGGAGTGCCACTTGCACGCGCACTTGACAAAGGGCCGCCTCGGTGCCAGCGTGATGGTCTGTAGCCGCTCGGCTACTCCTTGGCAGGTGGGGGCCTCCTTGCTCACGCAGGGAGGCCCTTTCTCATGATCACCGACCGGGTCGGCCGCGTCGACTACACCTACTACACAGTCGAGGAAGCGAAGGCGCTGGGTATCGACTTCATCGAGAACTGGCGCGATGCTCGAGAGGAGGACATCGGTCGATGGGTGCTGAGCGACACGGGGATGGTCTGCGGGCCGATCGTGAACGTCCTCGATCTCCGAGTGCGAGCGATCTCTGCGCCCTATTCCATTGTTCGGATCCCTACTGGCACGTTCTACGGGCGACCGGGTCAGTGCCTCACGCACGAGAAGCAGGCCAATCGGTTCAGCTTCGGCGGGAAGGACCCCCGGATCGCGCACAAGGACCCGAACCGCCCGCTGAGCCCGAAGGAGCGGCGCTTCGTGAGGGCGTTCTTCCGCTTCCTGCTGGAGTATGCCCACCTGGGGCCGGGCAGGGAGCTGGAGGTTGTCGAGCAAGCCTACCTGGCGGTGAGTCGGATCGACCCTGAGAAGTCTCGCTGCTGGCGCAGAGAGGCGCGGAGGTTCTCCAGACGCATGAACGTCGAACGAGCGATCGATGTCCAGCTGTCCACGGTTCTCGATGAGAAGGGCGTCACCGACGAGTGGATCATCGAGCAGCTCAAGCTGCTGGTCACCAAGGATGGCGGGTCGGACCACGTCCGGCTCGAGACGCTGAAAGCCTTCGCGCGCATGCGCGGGATCGCCGGCGATCATGAGGAGGCGCACCCTCGCGGGCGGCTGGTCTTCCCCGGCTACAGCAACGAGCAGATCGCGGCCGGGCGCGAGGCAAATGCGCAGCGTAGCCTGCCGCCGCCTACGGAGACCTCATGACGCAGGCCGCCGAGCATGCCGTCGATCAGGCCCTGATCGATCAGAAGCTGCGCTACGACATGGGTAGGGACATGGCCTTCTTCGGGAAGATGATGTTCCCGAGGGAGCTGTCGAAGCCGGTACCCGACTTCCACGAACTCATCTATCGCCTCTACCTCGACCCCTGCCAGTACAAGTGCGTTATCGCACCGCGGCACCATGCGAAGAGCACCACGTCCACCTTCGTCAACCCGATGCACGCGCTCAGCTACAAGGACCCGGACGAGCCGCTGTTCATCCTCATCATCAGCGAGGCGCAGCACCAGTCCGCGCGCTTCGTCGGCAACATCCGCAACACGCTCCGCTTCAACGGGGTCTACCGCTACTACTTCGGCGACATGCTGGTCGGCAAGGGCACGAAGGACACGGAGACGGAGCTGATCCTCAACAACAACACGTGCATCCTCGCGCTCGGCACCGGGCAGCGGGTGCGTGGTCTTCAGTACATGGGCTCGCGTCCCAACCGGATCATCTGCGACGACTTCGAGAGCGAGCACAACACGAACACGCTCGAGGCCCGCGTGGCGAACAAGCGCTGGTTGTCGGCGGCCGTCGAGAACACGCTGGCCGAGAACGGGCAGATGCTCGTCACCGGCACCATCGTTCACCCAGATGCCTACCTCGTGGATGTGCAGAACGACCCGGCGTGGAAGGTGCTGAAGTTCGACGCCGAGGTCGACGCCCTCGGGCGTAGTGGCAGGGGCATCTCTTTGTGGCCGACAGTCTGGCCCTGGGAAAAGCTGATGGCGAAGAAGGCGTCCCTGGAGGCGCGCGGGCAGGGCTACCTCTACTGGCAGGAGTTCCGCAACACGCCGTCGGACCCGAGCGAGCAGGGCTTCAAGGAGCAAAACATGTGCTTCTGGTCAGGCTCGATCGACCTCGATGACTCCGGCCGTGCGTGGATCTCGATCACCTGGCTCAAGGAAGACGGCGAGAGCCGGCGCTTCGACCCGCCGCTGCGCAAGCCGGTGAACACCTACCTCGGCGTCGACCTCAACTCCAAGGACCACGGCGACTACGGCGTCATCCTCCCGATGGCGCTGGACGCCGACGAGAACTACTACTTCGACGACTACGAGCGTGGGCGCATGGACACCGACGTGGTCATCGAGCACCTCTTCGACTTCTACAAGCGCTATCACCCCGAGCTGGTCGTCATCGAAACGGTCGGCTACCAGGAGCAGATGAAGCGCTCCTTCATTCAGCGTTGCGAGGCGCGCGGGGTCTACATCCCGGTCAAGGGCGTGGACTCCAAGAAGAAGAAGAGCCTTCGGCACAACGAGATGGTGCCCGACCACAAGAAGCACCGGATCTGGATCAAGACGAGCCACACGATCGCCGAAGCGGAGATGAAGGGGCATCCCAAGCCCCCGAGCGACGACTGGTTGGACGCGGCCTGGAACACGCGCCAGTACGCGACGAAGCCCGACGTGGTGACACCCAAGCAGCTCGGGGCCTCGATGGCACGCGATGCGCGGACCCGGCGCCTCGCCGAGAGTCAGCGGCGGCAGATGAACTTCAAGCTCTTGTAGGAGTAGCGATGGGACGCAAAGCGAAGAGCAGCGAGGCGCAACTCAGCTTCGATCTGATGGAGGACTACGAGAGCTACGCCTCGGACTGGCTCGAGCAGCGGCAGCTCAACGAGGACTACTTCCACAACAAGCAGTGGACCGACGAGGAAGTCGCGATCCTCGAGCAGCGCGGACAGTTCCCGCTCACGATCAACAAGATCACGCCGATCATCTTGCAGAAGGTCGCGCAGCTGCTCGACCACAAGCCGTCGCTGATGGCGCTGCCGCGCAACAAGGCCGCGAATCAGCAGGCCGTCCTCTGGTCGAGCATGATGGAGTACGTCCTTCAGCGCTCGCACTTCGAGATCACGGACATGGCGGTGAAGCAGGACCACGCGGTCAGCGGGGTCGGCTGGTATCACGCCTACATCGACGAGGACGCGGACGACGGCAAGGGCGAGGTCGTGGTCGGCTTGGAGCGCCCGGAGAACGTGCGCGTCGATCCCAACAGCCGCAAGCCCGACTTCTCGGATGCCGACCACATCCTCATCGTCAAGCGGCTCACGCTCCCGCAGGCGATCCATCTCTACCCGTCGCACGCGGCCGCGCTCAAGCGGGCCGCGGAGAGCTACGGGGACGTTGGGCCGAAGAAGACGATGACCGACAGCTACGACGACGAGGGCTACTTCATCGTCACGCCGGCGCAGATGGACGCGGAGACGGTGAACAGTCAGGACTACGTCACACTGATCGAGCGCTACACGCGCGTGGTCGAGACCTTCTGGGTCGTGCGCAACAAGGCCGGCAAGTTCATGCGCACGGTGCCCGACCGGGTCTACCGCGACCAGTTCAAGGGGGACCCGGCCTGGGAGGCGGCCTCGATCAAGCGGCGCCGCATCCGCAAGTACGTCAGCGCCGGCGAGGATGTCTTCATCGGCGAGTGGCTCCTGCCGCTGGAGGACTTCCCGCTCATCCCGGTGCCGAACTACTGGACCGGGACGCCGTTCCCGATCAGCGACATCACCTACCTGCGTGGGATGCAGGACGAGGTCAACAAGCGGCGCAGCTTGCTCATCCTCAACGCCGCCCTCAGCTCCTCGAACAAGTGGCTCTACGAGAAGGGCTCGATCGAGGAGGATGTCTGGAACGCCAGCGCGGCGCTGCCCAACGCGAAGCTGCCCTACAAGGTCGGGTACAACGCGCCGATCCCGGTGCAGCCGATCCCGCTCCCGCAGGCGCTCGCCTACCTGGAGGAAGTGGCAAAGCACGACATGGAGGCGATGGCTGGCAGCTTCCCGGTTTCCCACGGGGATTCCTCGCAGGCGCCGGACACCTACGCGGCGACGATGGCGCTCGAGGAGTTCGGTGCGCGCCGTCTCGCGCCCAGCGTGCTGATGTTCAACTACGCGAAGGCGCGGCTGGGGCAGACGATCATCGCGCTCTGTCAGCACCTCTACAAGATGCCCAAGTTCATCCGCATCGCCGGCGAGAAGGAAGGCCGCTACCAGGAGTTCTACCTGAACGAGCGTCGGTACAACCCCGACAACGGGAAGGTGGAGGTCTTCAACGAGGTCGACGGCGCGATCTACGACGTGGTCGTCGTGGCGGGGTCGAAGATCCCGACGAACCGCACGGCGGAATTCCTGAAGCTCAAGGATCTCTTCGCGCTCGGCGCGATCGACAACCAAGCGCTGCTCGAGGGCACGGACATCAAGGACCGGGACGAGATCATCCAGCGGATGAGCATGATCGCCCAGCAGCGGCAGGTCATCGAGGCGCAGGCCCAGGAGATCAAGCAGATGCAGGGCATCGTGATGACGATGCGCCGGCAGTCGATCCAGCTCGGCATCAAGTCGGCCGTTCAAGAGTACCGGATGCTGGAGAAATCGAACCTACTTGACACGGCTGCAAAAGCGCGCATTACTCAGGAATTGATGACACTCCAGGCGAAGGAGCATGCTCTGGAGATGGAGTACATCGAGAAGGAAGCAGCGCTCGCTCTGAAACAACAGCAGGTCCAGCAAGCCGCAGCGCGCCTTGCTGCACCGGCCAAGAAGAAGGGAAGCTAAATGTCGAACCAAGGACAGCCGGCGGATGGGGGACAGGCTGGCGGTGCCGCTTCTGGCGCCCCTGCGCAGCCCTTCCAGCTGAAACCGGATGGGTCCGTCACCCGGGACTTCGTCAATCAGTTCGCGCCGCTCGTGCTTGGCGCGTCCGATGCGCCCGCCGGCAACGCTGGCGGGAACGCTCAGGGCGCCCCGACCCCGCAGGGTGCGGCTGGTGCAGGTTCCGGCGACGGGGCATCGAACCTCCTGATGGGCCGCTACGACATCTCGACTCCTGCTGGGCTCCAGCAGGCGGATGCCTTCATGCGGCAGCAGCAGTCGCTCGCAGCGCAGGCTCAGAACCTGCTCAAGCGCTATCAGCGGTACGATCCCTTGATCGAGGAGATCGAGCAAGATCCACGAGTGGCGCAGGGCATCATCGGCGTCCTCCAGAGCGCGCGTGAAGGCGCGGGAGGCGCTGCCCCCGGAAGCGATGCGCAAGCACCCCCGGAACTCGTCGTCAAGATGGAGAAGGACGAATACGGTCAGCCGACCGGAGCGACAGTGGACCCGGCAAGCCTCGCGGCTTACACGAACCACATCGCGACCGCAGCGGCGAACCGTGTTCTCAGCTCGGCCCTCAGAACTCAGCAGCAGAAAGACCAACTGAGGCAGGGGATCGACAACTTCCGTCGCCATCGACCGGAGGTGAGTGAGGAGCAGGTCACCAGCATGTTGCAGCTGATCAAGGATGCGCCGCCCGAGAAGATCCTCGAGCTGCTGTATACCGGGGTCGGCAACCAGGGTGCCGGTGGACAGGCTCCGATCATCGCCGCGGAACAGCGCGGGCAGGACATGGTGTTCGAGCAGATCAGTCGCGCTCAAGGCTTGGGTCCAACGCTATCGAGTCAGGGTGGTGGGCAACCGCAGCGTCCCAACGCTGCGACCATCATGCTGCAGGAGATGCTCGCGATGGACAGAGCCGACGGCGGGCGGAAGCTGCTCGACTAGCCTGAGTCGCCCCCTGTCTCTACAACTGAGACTGGAGGCTTATCATGCCCGGAACCAGTGATACCAACCTCTACGGCTCTGGTTGGTACAATTCGGGGCCGATGGAGCTGGGCGGTGGTCTGAACCGCCGCGTCCTCTTCGCGATCGACGATCAGCTCTGGAACATCAGCCCTGCGCAGACGCCGTTCCTCGTTCTTCTCAACAAGGTCGGGCGCGAGGACACCCCCTCGCCCCGATTCGAGTGGATGGAGGACGCGGACTTCAACCTTCGTTCCTTCAAGGCCGAACTGGTCGTCGGGCGCGGTGCCGCCGACTGTGCGGCCTGGCTCAAGTTCAGCAGCCCGTCGGACCTGCAGGGCCTGGAGTCGGTGCCCTACTGGCAGAACGCTGCCAGCTACGACATCAGCGACCTGCTGCTCTACAAGCTGACCATCCTCGATGCCGGCACGTGGTACGACGCCTGGATCATCCTCGAGAAGGGCGGCGTCGAGAACGCGGGTCAGTGGCGGACGATCGATGTCAGCGCGACGCCGGCCGCTGGTGGGGTCATCCCGCTGCCTGCTGCGATCGACGTCACGGCGGACCCGGTCGGCTACTTCATCATGATCGGTGCCGTCGACGGCGCCACGTCCTTCAACTTCAGCTCCGCGGCGGCCACGGACTCGAACGGGTGGCATCACGACACCAACGGGTCCATCAAGAGCAACGAGTGCATCCTGATCGACGTGGTGGCCGCCCGCACGGGCGTCATCCCGATCACGGGTGCGCCTTCGCTCGTTGCGGTCGCCTCGGACCACGGCTTCTCCGGCGGTGGCGGCGCGGGCACTTCGGTTGCCTACGACTGCTACGTCCGGGTCTACACGCCGGACATGTTCCAGGTCGGCTACCACGAGGGAGCCGGTCTGCCGCAGGAATCGCACCGTGGCAGCAACTGGAACTACGGCCTGACGCAGATCTTCAAGACGCCCTACAGCATGACCGAGACGATGCGCGCCACCGAGATGACGGGGCCGCACGATTGGTTGCGCAAGAAGGTGCGGAAGGCGCGTCAGCACAAGCTCGACATGGAGATGGCGTTCATCTTCCAGGGTGCGCCCACGATCGATGACCCGTACTCGGATTCGCCTCGGCGGACCACGGGCGGGCTCGGCCTCGGGATCACCTCGGCGGCGAACGCCGGCTACATCCGCACCTTCAACCCCGACATCATCGGCGCGGCGAGCCACGCGGATTCGGCGCTGATGATCGACAACGCGACCGGCACCTTCTTCTCGCACATGAACGACATGATGGAGCTCGTGTTCGAGGATCAGGTCATCGGCAGCGACGAGAAGACGCTGCTGTGCGGTCGTGCTTGGGCGTCTCTCGCCTACGGCGCTGGGCTCGGGGCCTCTGGCTTCCAGTGGATGCCGAGCAACAGCCGCAGCGAGAAGTTCGGGTTCGCCATCTCGCAGCTCATCGGCCCGCACGGTGTTCTCAACATGGTGATCCACCCGTTCTTCCGTGGCTACTGGGAGAACTACGGGCTGATCCTCGACATGAAGAACATCAAGTACCGGCCGCTCAAGACCCGCGACACCAAGCTGGTCCCGAACAGCCAGGCCAACGACGCCGACATGTATCAGGAGTACCTGATCACGGAGGCGGGCCTGCAGGTCCGGCACGAGCAGACGCACGCGATCGTCAAGCTCTACTAGCCTCGGCTGGCAGAGATTACCTCGGGGGCCGGCCTTCGGCCCCCTCTACTCACCGAGGAGGTGAACAATGCCGCGAGGCAAAGCGAGCTCGACGCGTCAGCTCGAGCGCCTGAACAAGATCGAGATCGTCGACATTCGCGAGGTGACGGTGGCATCGACGCCGCTGGCGCTCACGATCGTCGGGGTCTTGTCGTCGGACATCTGCATCCACTCCGTGAAGAACTTCGACACGACGGCCGATCGCGAGTACAAGGTCGCCGCGACCGCGAACACGGTGACGATCACCGCCGACGGTGCCGTCACCGGCGATGGCGTCATCGCTCTCATGGTGCTCCGGCGCCAGTAGCAGAGAGGGGGCTTCGGCCCCCTCTCCTCTTCTTCGGAGGCGATCATGCTGTATCCCAAGGCAACTCTCCTCGCCGCAGTTCGGCAGCACGTTGCCTCGAACGCAGCGGCAGACGCCTTCATCGAGCAGGCCGGGATCGACTTCCTCAACGCAGTGTTGCCGATCGCTCCCGAGGCTTCGGTCTGGGAAGTGCTGAAGCACACGCTGAACGCGCTCATCCCGTCGTCCGGTATCGGGGATGTCACGATCAAAGAGGGCAGCGGCGGCACCTCAACCGGCGTCTTCAAGATCGTCTCCGTCTACCAGAGTAGCGATGTGAACCTCACCGGCTCGCGCTTCCGCGCGCAGCACGTCTCGCTCTTGCAGCTCGACCGGATGATCGAGGGCTATCCGAAGACCAGTCCGGCGCTGAGCGGGCCCGAAGTGCGCTGGGCGCTCGATGAGGGCGGGCAGCGGATCAAGCTCTACGCCGGCACGGCGGGCTGGTTCGTCGTGCCCGTCTTCCTTCAGGTGCCGGCGTGGGAAGGTGCCAACGTCGAGATCCCGGCTGGTTGGCAGACGGCGATGGTCAACTACGCGATCTCTCGAATCCACGAGCGTGACGAGCAGGTCGAGCTGGCCGCGCAGTACAAGGGTGAGATGGCTCAGGATCTCGCCAAGTTCGGCGTCTACTTCGATGCGCCCAAGTCGCACGCGGGAGCGGGGAAGGCATGAAGATCCAAGAGTTCTGGCAGCAGGTCTACGAGCTGGCGAAGAGCAACGAGGGCGAGGTTTCGCCTTTCGTCGTTTCGTCCTTCTTGGACCAGGCGATGCGGCAGCTGATGGTCCTCATCGAGGCGGAGCGGCTGCATCCTCTCGGTGGGATCTTCGACTTCCAATCGTTGCAGGATCTGGCCTTCAACGTCGAGGGCTTCGACCAGACCGCGCAGCAGACGAGCCTCTTCAAGATCAAGGGCAAAGACGGGATGTTCTGGCCCGACGGCATCTACGACGATCGC